>ERZ506942.128-NODE-128-length-27970-cov-4.94573_pt1 | contig 27970 bp, 27 predicted proteins | sample MGYA00512900_ERZ506942 | MGnify/ENA metagenome assembly ERZ506942
CGCCGCCACGCGGAGATCGGAAATGCGCCCGTTCGTGCACGAGCCGATGACTACCTGGTCTACGGGCACGTCGCCCACTTCGTCTATCGTGCGGGTATTGTCGGGCAGGTGCGGGAAAGCGACCGTTTCCTTCACTTCGGAAAGGTTTATTTCGTACACCGCGTCGTACACCGCGTCCTCGTCCGCCCGATACGCCGCGAATTCCCTGTTTGAATGTTCCTTGATATATTCTATCGTCTTTTCGTCCACTTCGAAGATGCCGTTTTTCGCGCCCGCCTCGATCGCCATGTTCGCCATGCAGAGCCGATCGTCCATCGAGAGCGATTTCATCCCCGGCCCGCCGAATTCCATGCTCTTATAGAGCGCGCCGTCCACGCCGATCATGCCGATGATGTGCAGAATGACGTCCTTGCCGCTCACCCAGCCCGTCAGTTCGCCCGTCAGGTTGAAACGGATGGCTCCGGGAACCTTGAACCACGCCTTGCCCGTGGCCATGCCCGCCGCCATATCCGTGCTGCCCACGCCCGTCGAGAACGCGCCGAGCGCGCCGTAGGTGCAGGTGTGCGAGTCCGCGCCGATCACGAGATCGCCCGCGACCACCAAGCCCTTTTCGGGAATCAGCGCGTGTTCTATGCCCACCTCGCCTATCTCGAAATAGTTGGTGATATCCATTTTTTTGGCGAATTCGCGGATATACTTGCATTGCTCCGCCGCCTTGATGTCCTTGTTCGGGGTAAAGTGATCGGGCACGATCGCGACCTTGTCCTTATCGAAGACCTTATCCGTGCCGAATTTCTGAAATTCCGTAACCGCGACGGGCGAGGTGATGTCGTTGCCGAGCACCAAGTCGACGTCCGCTTCGATAAGCTGCCCCGCTTTCACTTCGGAAAGTCCCGCATGCCGCGCCAGAATTTTCTGCGTCATTGTCATTCCCATTTTTCAAATCCTCCTTTTATTCCGCGTTTTCTTCGTCTTTTATGAGTTTGTATTCGAGCGCGTCCACGAGGGCGGTCAAACTGGCTTCTATGATGTCCCTCGAAACGCCCACCGTCGTCCAGACGTCCTTTTTGTCGCTGCATTCCACGAGCACGCGCGTTACCGCAGAGCTCGTTTCCCTGCTGTCCAGAATTCTGACCTTGTAGTCGGTCAGCGCAAATTCTTTGAGCGAGGGATAAAACCTTTCGAGCGCCTTTCTCAGCGCCACGTCCAGCGCGTTCACGGGGCCGTTGCCCTCCGCGCCCGTGATCTCCGAACTGCCGTTCACGCAGACCTTGACGATCGCCGCCGCAGGCGCGAAATCCTCTCCCGCGCGCTGTTCGCCGATGGTCTTGAACTTTTCGATGGAAAAGTAAGGCTTGTACGCGCCCAGCTGTTTTCTGACCAGCAGTTCGAAAGAGGCGTCCGCGCCCTCGAACTGATAGCCCTTGTATTCCATTTCCTTGATCTTTTCGATAATTTTCGCCGTAACGGGGTCGTCTTTTTTTACAGACGGGTCTACTTTTTGTATCTTGCCGAGCACCGTGCTGCGCCCCGCGACCTCGCTCATCAGAAAGCGGCGTTCGTTGCCCACTTCTTCGGGGGAAACGTGCTCGAAGGAGCGGCTCGATTTGTTCACGCCGTCGATATGCATTCCCGCCTTGTGGGTAAACGCCGATTTGCCGACGTACGGCATGCCGCGGTTCAGCCGCACGTTGGAAATTTCCGCTACGCGCCGCGCGATCTCCGTCAGATTTTTAAGGTCGCCCGCCACGCAGGCAACGCCGCATTTCAGCTGCAGATCCGGTATGATGGCGGAAAGGTTGGCGTTTCCGCAGCGTTCGCCGTAGCCGACGAGCGTGCCCTGCACGTGCTCCGCCCCCGCGAGAACGGCTTCCACGGAATTCGCCACGCCGCAGCCCGTATCGTCGTGCGCATGCACGCCGACGGGGCAGGAGATCGCCGCTTTCACCGCCCTGACGGCCTCGGCGATCTCGCTCGGGAAACACCCGCCGTTCGTATCGCAGAGCGACACGACGTCCGCGCCCGCGGCGGCCGCAGCCCGCACCGTCTGCAGGGCGTATTCCCTGTTGTTTTTATATCCGTCGAAAAAATGTTCCGCGTCGTAGACGACCGTTTTGCCCAAAGCCTTGAGATAGGCCACGGACTCGCCGATCATGGCGAGGTTTTCCTCTTTCGTCGCCTTCAGTATGTCCGTTACGTGGAAGTCCCAGGACTTTCCGAAAATGCTCACGGCTTCGGTGCCGGCCGCCGCGAGGGCGTTCAGGTTTGCGTCCTCCGCGCACTTCGCGTTCTTGCGCCGCGTGGAACCGAACGCGGTGAGCACGGCGTTTTTCAGTTTCAGCCCCGCCGCCGCTTTGAAAAATTCTATATCCTTCGGGTTGGAAAAGGGGTTGCCCGCTTCGATAAAGGAAACGCCCAGCTCGTCGAGCGCCAGACAGATATTTATTTTATCGCTCACCGAAAAGGATATTCCCTCCGCCTGCGCGCCGTCGCGCAAAGTGGAATCGAGTATGGTAATCTTTTTCATGCGCCGCCACCGTCCACGAGATTTTTATCGTGTATCATGTTGTTGACCGCCGCGACGTATGCCCGCACCGCCGCTTCCACGATATCGGTACACACCGCGTGCCCGTTATATATCTTGCCTGCGGATTTTATCTTGACCGTAACCTTCCCTTGCGCGTCCGTACCGCCCGTTACCGCGTCTATGAGGAAATCGACAAGCTCGAAATCCTCGCCGCCCACGAGCTGTTTTATGGCGCTGTAAGACGCGTCTATCGGTCCGAACTTCGAGGAAGTTACCGCCTCCACCGCCTCCCCGCTCTCGTCGATAAGGCGGACGGCGCTCGTCGTCGTAATGGTGTTGCCCACGTTGATGACGAAACGGTCGAGCTTGAAGCTCTCGTGAATCTTGATGATCTTTTTATGAACCAATGCCTCCAGATCGAGGTCGGAAACGCTCTTCTGCCTGTCGGCGAGCACCTTGAACTCCTCGAAAATTTCCTGCAGTTCCTCCTTGCCGACGGTAAAACCCATCTGTCTGAGCTTATCCTCTATGGCGTGCTTGCCGCTGTGCTTGCCGAGCACCATTTTGTTTTCCGACAGTCCGATGGATTCCGGCGTCATGATCTCGTAGGTTTCGCGCTTCGCCAGCACGCCGTGCTGGTGTATGCCCGATTCGTGCGCGAAGGCGTTTTCCCCGACGACCGCCTTGTTCGGCTGCACCTTCACGCCCGTGATGGCGGTGAGCAGTTTGCTCGTTTTGAATATCTGCGTGGTGTCGATATCGGTATCGGCGCCGAACACGTCCTTTCTCGTCTTGAGCGCCATGACAACTTCTTCGAGCGCGGTGTTTCCCGCCCGCTCGCCGATGCCGTTCACCGTGCACTCGATCTGCGTGGCGCCGTTTAAAACCGCCATCAGCGAATTCGCCGTGGCCATGCCCAGGTCGTTGTGGCAGTGCACCGATACGGTTACCTTATCTATGTCTTTGACGTTCGCCATGACGTCCGCAATAAACTTTCCGTATTCGGTCGGCACGGCGTAGCCCACCGTGTCGGGCAAATTGATGGTGGAGGCGCCCGCCTCTATCGCGGTCTGCACCACTTCGCACAAAAACCGCAGATCGCTCCTCGACGCGTCCTCCGCGGAAAATTCCACGTCCTCGCAAAGGCTGCGGGCGTAAGAAACCATTTCGCGGCAGCTTTTAAGTACCTCTTCGCGGCTCATCTTCAGCTTATACTGCATGTGCAGATCGCTCGTCGCCAAAAATACGTGCAGACGGGGGCGAACCGCCTCTTTCACGGCCTCCCACGCGGTGTCTATATCCTTTTTGAGAGCGCGCGCCAGCGAGGCGACCGCGGCGTTTTTCACGACGCCCGCGATGCCCTTCACCGCGGCGAAATCGCCGGGCGAGGCGATGGCGAATCCCGCCTCTATCACGTCCACGCCCAGCGCGTCCAGCTGGGCGGCCATCTTGAGCTTTTCGCTCATATTCATGCTGCAGCCGGGCGATTGTTCGCCGTCGCGCAGCGTAGTGTCGAAAATCTTAATTTTCTTCATTTTCAGCCTCCCTCGAAAAGCTTTTTTCCCCGCGGCGAACCGCGGCGAAACCCGTGCGCACGATCTCCAGAACGGTAAACGGTTCGAGCATTCTGATCAGCGCTTTCAGCTTGTTGGCGTCCCCCGTGGCTTCCAGCACAAGGGAATTTTCCGCAACGTCCACCACTCGCGAGCGGAATATGTTGGAAATTTCCAAAATCTCCGCGCGGGTGGAACGGGTCGTCCGCACCTTGATCAGCACGAGTTCGCGGAACACCGACGTTTCGGGATCGAGGATCTCCACGTTGAGGATCTCCACGAGTTTGCTCACCTGCTTGGTGATCTGGTCGACGATATATTCGTCGCCCGAAACGACCACGGTCATGCGCGAAAGCTTTGGATTTTCCGTTACGCCGACGGTAAGGCTTTCGATATTGTATCCCCTGCGCGCAAAGAGAGAACTCACGCGGCGCAGCACGCCCGAATGATTTTTCACAAGCACGGACAGTACGTAACTTTTCATGGCAAACTCCTTTTCCTTTGAAAATATAAAAAAAATCCCCGCCCCAAAAAAACGATTTGGGACGAAGATAATAATCGCGCGTTACCACCCAACTTGACCGAAAACGGCCCACTCAGTAAAGGTCAACCCTTTGGCTTTTAACGGAGCCTGCCCGAACGCCTCTACTGCCCGAAAGGTTCAAAGCGCCTGCTCAGAAGCGAGTTGGATCTTCCGCCCTGCCTGCTCGCACCGACCGCAGGCTCTCTGAAAGCCGCCGCAAAGATCTTTTTTCTTCATCACTGCATTTAAAATATATTTCTTAGATTTTAGCAGAACGCAGAACGTTTGTCAACTGTTTTCGGCAATATATTTTTATTGAAACCTTACGTGCTCGCCCGTTTCCTCGTACTTAGCCCATTCGCACACGTTCACGGCGTGATCGCCGATCCTTTCGAAATACTTGGCTATCATCATCAGAACGAGCGCGTCGTCCGCGGCGCCCGCGTCTTCGGTCATGGCCTCGATCAGTTCCTTTTTCACGTCCTCGAACAACGCGTCTAATTTATCGTCCACCCTGGCGGTGGCGTCCGCAAGCTTTTCGTCCGAAAAGATAAAGCTGTCCACGCTGTTTTTCACCATGTCCTTGGCGATCAGCCCCATGGTCTTCAACCGCTGCGTATCGATTCTGAACGCAATGTCCTCGTGCTGGGACAAGAGTTCGCCTATATCTCCCGCCTGGTCGCCGATCCGCTCTATATCGGTTATGACTTTGAGCGTGGTGGAAACCGCGCGGAAATCGGCGGCGACGGGCTGTTCTTTTAAGAGCAGCCGCATGCACATGCGCTCGATATCCATTTCGTATTCGTCCACTTTTTTATCCCGCTCGTGTATGCCCGAAGCGAGCGCGGCGTCGCTTTCCTCCACGGCGCGCACCGCGTCGTCTATCATGCTCTCTACCAGCATGCACATGTCTTTCAGGCTCTTGCGCATTTCCGCGAGGCCCTCTTCTAAATATTTTCTCGCACTCATGGCGATACCTCCCTCAGCCGAACCGGCCCGTAATATAATTTTCCGTCTGCTTTTGCGCGGGCGACGTAAACACCTGTTCCGTTTCACCATATTCTATTAAATCTCCCAGAAGAAAGAACGCCGTCCTGTCCGAGATACGCACCGCCTGCTGCATGTTGTGCGTAACGATCACCACGGTAACGTCTTTTTTCAGTTCCATGCACAATTCTTCTATCTTGCCCGTGGAAATAGGGTCGAGCGCGCTCGTCGGTTCGTCCATCAGAATTATCTTCGGCCCGACGGCGAGGGCGCGCGCGATGCAAAGGCGCTGCTGCTGTCCGCCCGAAAGGCCGAGCGCGGACTTGTTCAGACGGTCTTTGAGTTCGTCCCACATCGCCGCCTGCCTGAGGGAACGCTCGACGATCTCATCGAGTTCCGCGCGCTTTCTCACGCCGAACGTGCGCGGGCCGTAGGCGATATTGTCGTATACGCTCATCGGGAACGGGTTGGGTTTCTGGAACACCATGCCGACATTTTTTCTGATATCGTTGACGTCCACGCCGCCGTAGATATCCACTTCGCCTATCCTGAACTCGCCCGTAATCCTGCACCCCTCCACCAGGTCGTTCATGCGGTTGAAACATTTCAAAAAGGTGCTCTTGCCGCAGCCCGACGGCCCGATAAAGGCCGTGATCTGCTTTTCGGGTATTTCTATCGATATATTTTTCAGCGCCTGAAAATCCCCGTAAAAGAGGTTGGCGTTCTTCACGCTGATCCTGCCGCCGTAAGAGGACTGCGGCTCAGCCGTCCGCGCGTTTTGTTTTCTTTTTCGGAACAACATTCGTATCTCCTTGCAGTTTCTTTCTCAATTTTTTGCCGATCAGCTCCGCCGCCAGGTTGAGCAGCAGCACCAGAACGATGAGCACGCACGCCGTGGCGTATGCCTCGTTCATGTATTTCCCTTCGCCCGCAAAGGTGTACAGCGCGACCGCGAGCGTCGTGCCGCCGCTCATAAACCCGGTGGGCATGTTCATCACCACGCTGCCCGTCGTGTACATAAAGGGCGCCGATTCGCTGACCACGCGGCTCATCGCAAGGATGATTGCGGAAAATATGCCCGGGAGGGCGCCGGGCAGAACCACCTTGAATATCGTTCTGACCTTGCCCGCGCCGAGGGCGAGCGAGCCCTCCCGCAGACTGTCCGAAACGGATTTCAGGCTCTCCTCCGTAGATCGGATTATCGTAGGCAGGAGCATGAGCATGATGGTCAGACTGCCCGCCACGATCGACACGGTGTGCCCGAACCATACGACGAACGTTACCATGCCGAACAAACCGTATACGATGGAGGGAATGCCGCTCAAAATATCGATGGAAGAACGGATGACGCGCACGAGCCTGCTGCCCTTTTTGGTATATTCGTTGAGATATACCGCCGTGGCGATGCCGAGCGGCACCGCGATAATCAAGCTCAGGAATACAACCATGAGCGTTGTAACTATACTCGACGCGATGGTATAAACCAGTTTTCCGTCAGCGTCCGTAACCGTCCTGTCGAACTCTCCGAACAGGAAATTCCAGTTGATATGCCCTATGCCGCGCACGACGACATACCCGACCACGATGAGCAGAACGGCCGCCGCGATACAGCCGCAGATCCAGCAGAGCGCGCGGCCGATTTTTTCGAGTTTCAGCCTGAACGCGGCCGCGCCCAGCGCGCCGCCCGAAATCTTTTTTCCGCTTTTATCCCTTTTTCTGCCCGTAACGAGGCCGAAAAGCAGGTTGATGATGAGGATAAACGCGAGCAGAACCACACCCGTGGCGATGAGCGCGCCGCTCTGCAGTTCGCCCGCATAGCCCATTTCCATGACGATGTTCGCCGTGAGGGTGCGGAAACTCATGAACAGTTCCGACGGATAATTGACGGCGTTTCCCGCGACCATCACCACCGCCATGGTTTCGCCGACGGCGCGTCCCACGCCCAGAATGAGCGAGGCGACGATGCCCGATTTCGCCGCGGGCACTATGGTTTTGAACACAGCCTGTTCGTGCGTGGCGCCGAGCGCCCGCGCCCCTTCGTAATAGCTGTCGGGCACGGCGTCGAGACTGGTTTTAGACAGCGCGACCACCGTGGGGAGAATCATGACGCCGAGCACGAGCGACACGGCGAGAAATCCGCTTCCGCTCCCGTTGGAGGAAAAATTCCCCAGCAGGGGCAGCAGTACCGACATGCCGAAAAAACCGTATACGACGGAAGGAATGCCTGCGAGCAGGTTGATGACCGCCGAGAACGCGCCCTTTACTTTTTTCGGGCAGAAACGGGAAATGAACACCGCCGTGAAAAAACCGAGCACGCCGCCTACGAGCAGGGCGCCCAAGGTGCCGACGATTGTGCCGACGATCATCTTGAACACGCCGTAATTTCCGTTTACCGCTCCCGTCAGCCCGTCCGTAGTATCGGGATTCCATTTCGTTCCGAAGATGAATTCAAAAAATCCGATCTGTCTGAACGCGGGAATGCTTTCCGCAATGAGAAACACGAATATGGTGATAACGGCAATTATGCATATAATCGCCGTTATCAGGAACAAGCCTCTGCTTGCGTTTTCCTTGACCGAATTGTTTTTCATATACGATCAGCCGTCGATCTCGCTGAATTTCTTCACGGCGCCCGTGTAGATGTCGAAGAGCTGCAGGATCGAAATATCCTCAAGTTTGTTCGCGGGGTTCACGACGACCGCCACCGCGTCCAGACAGAGCGTGTTTTCCTTATAGTTCTCGCTCGGGCTCGAAGCGCTCGCAAGGCCGATCGTATTGCCCGTCGCATCGTCTTTCACCGCCGTTCTGCCGCCGCTCGAACCGGGATAAGCTTCTTTCACCTCCACGTTCGGCTGCACCTTGCCGTATGCGCCGACGAGTTTGGTCATAACTTCACGCATAGAGGTGGATCCGCTGATATTGATGGTCTGTTTCGTATCGAATTCCGCCGCCACGTACGTGCCAGGCGTTCTGTCCGGATATTCGATCAGGCCTTCGGAATCGATATGTTCGAGAGCCGTCGCGCTCATGCAGAAGTTATAGAAATCCTGCGCGGCGGGCGTGATCGTGCCGTCCGCACGCGTCAGCAGCAGGAACGGACGCTGGATTTTATAATCGCCGTCCTGTACCGTTTCCGTAGTGGGTTCCACGCCTTCGACCGTCAAAGCCTTCACGTCTTCGCCGACGGAGGAAAGGGAAACGTATCCGATCGCGTTTTTGTTCGACGAAACCAGCGTGATCACGCCCGCCGTCGAATTCGGCTCCTCGCGTTTCGTTACGAAGGAATATTTATCCGTTTTGTCTTTGCTGATGTCCTCGAGCGTAACGCCGTCCTTTGCGACGACCTTTTCAAACGCTTCTCTCGTACCGCTGCCGGCTTCTCTCATGACCACGAGAATGTCCTTTTCCCCGCCGCAGCCCGTCGCCGCGGCGCCCGTAACGGCAAGCATCGCCGCTACCAAAAGTACCAATACTTTTTTCATTTTTTTCTTCTCCTTTTCTTTGTACTTTCAGTTTAGCAGACAGATGTAATAAACTCGCACCGCCTTTTGTATACAAATTGTAAAAAAGTTGTTTTTAAAATAAAAAAACGGCGCCCGCAGGCGCCGCCTTTTTACCTCTTTATTTCCGTTACCGCATATCCCGCTTCCGCGATCGCGTTTTTGATCGCCTCGTCGGAAACGCTTTCATCCGGGGTGAAGTAGGCCGTCTTCTTTTTCAGGTTGACTTCGGCGTCCAACCCCAGACTTTTAAGCGCCTTTTCGGCGTGCGCGCTGCAGTGCTCGCAGCGCATGCCCTCGATCTTCACTTCGCTTTTTCCCTTGTTTTTGTTGAACAGCATTTCTTGTTTACCTCCTTTATTTTCCGGTTTGAAAAATTTTAATCTCAGCGCGTTCAGCACCACGCAGACGCTCGACAGGCTCATGCAGAGCGAACCGATCATCGGATTGAGCGTCAGCTTGAAAAACGGATACAAAACGCCCGCCGCGAACGGTATGCCTATTATATTATAGATAAACGCCCAGAACAGGTTTTCCTTGACGTTTCGCACCGCCGCGCGGCTCAGTCGGAAGGCCGTAACGACGTCCGCGAGGTCGCTCTTCATCAGCACCACGTCCGCGCTCTCTATGGCGACGTCCGTGCCCGCGCCCAGCGCTATGCCGATATCCGCCGCCGCCAGCGCGGGCGCGTCGTTCACGCCGTCCCCGACAAAAACCACTCTGCCGTATTTTTTCAGTTCCGAAACCGCGGCCGCCTTGTCTTCGGGCAGAACCTCCGCCCGAACCTCGCCGATCCCCACGCGCGCGGCCACAGCTTCCGCCGTAAGGCGGTTGTCGCCCGTGAGCATGATCACCCTTTTGCCCGCGGCCTTGAGTTTCTCCACCGCCGCCGCGCTGTTTTCCTTCAAGGTATCCGCAACGGCGAACAGCGCGGCCACTTTGCCGCCGCACGCCATGACGACGGGCGTGGCGCCCTGCGAAGCGTAGCTTTCGAGCGTTTCGTCATAGCCTGCGATATCGTCCGCATACTGCGAAACGAATTTGCGGCTGCCTATATAATAGGTTTTGCCGTCCACGTCGCCCGAAACGCCCTTGCCCGCGTGCGACAGAAAATTTTCCGCCTTTCCGACGGCAATCCCCCGCGCCGCGGCGTATTCCGTTACGGCTTCCGCGAGCGGGTGCTCGCTGTAGCTTTCCACGGCGGCCGCCGCGGCGAGAAGCGAAAGCTCGTCCCCCGCGTAACGCGCCCCGGTAACGGCGGGGCGGCCCGAAGTTATCGTGCCCGTTTTATCGAACACGACGACGTTCGCCGTGCTCAGTATTTCCAGCGCTTCGCCCGATTTTATGAGAACGCCGTTTTCCGCGCCCTTGCCCGTCGCCACCATGATCGCCACGGGCGTGGCCAGCCCCAGCGCGCACGGACAGGAAATGACGAGAACGGAAACGCCTATATTGAACGCGAATTCAAAGCCGTACCCCGCCGCCAGCCACACGACGAACGCCGCGAGCGCGATTCCCATGACCACGGGCACGAACACGCCCGCGACTTTATCCGCGAGCTTTGCAATGGGAGCCTTGGAAGAGGCGGCTTCCTCCACGAGCGAAATGATCTTCGCGAGCGCGGTATCCTCGCCCACCTTTTCCACGCGCACGGTCAGCGCGCCGTTTTTGTTGAGCGCGCCGCCCACGACTTTTGCCCCGACTTCCTTTTTGACGGGCATGCTCTCGCCCGTCAAAAGCGATTCGTCCACATAGCTTTCGCCCTCGATCACCGCGCCGTCCGCGCCGATCTTTTCGCCGGGACGGACGAGCACGACGTCGCCCGCCCGCAGTTCGGAAACGCCGACCACGCGTTCCTCGCCGTTTTCGACCACCGTAGCGGTGTCGGGCGCGAGCTCCATGAGCCTGGTGATGGCCTCGGTCGTGCGTTTTTTCGATTTCCCCTCCAAAAACTTCCCGATGGATATGAAGGTGAGTATCATTGCCGCGCTTTCAAAATAAAGCTGATGGCGGTACTTGTCCACGACGTCGAGATAACTCTGTTTCAAGGCCGCGTCCGCCGCCGCTCCCGCCGCGCCGAGGTTGTAACTCATGATGAATATTGCAACCACGCCGTAAAGGAGCGACGCCGTGGCGCTCACCGCGATGAGCGTATCCATATTGGGCGCGCGTTTTACGAGGTTCCGATAGCCGTTGATAAAATATTTTCTGTAAATGACCACGACGGGCAGCGTGAGCAGGAGCTGCACGAACGCAAAACTGACGGCGTTTTCCGTGCCCGTAAAAAAGGAAGGCAACGGCAGTCCGATCATATGCCCCATGCCGATATACATCAGCAGGACGAGAACGGCGACGGAAAACAGCAGAGCGGGCAGGCCCGCGCCGTCCTTTTCGGCGCCTTTCCGCTTAGCCGCGGGCGCGGAAGACCCCGCCGCGCTCGCGCCGTACCCCGCGTCCTCAACGGCCTTTATTATCTTTTCTTCAAGGGACTTGTCCTCGAATTCCACCGACATGGAATTTGTCAGCAGACTGACTTGGCAGGACGTAACGCCCTCCACGCCGCCGACGGCTTTTTCCACGTGTGCGGAACAGGCGGAACACGTCATTCCCGTAACGTTGAACTTTTCTTTCATATTTTTAATATACCCCCAATCCCGAAATCTGTCAACTCTTTTTTTCGCCGTAAAAACAGGGAATATCCGCGCGCCGTGCGGACACGAGCGAGCCCGCGGATCGCCCCGCTTAAAGAATTAAGGGCACAGTCGCCCGCGCCCTTAATTCATACAAATTTATTTGTTCGGATTGGTTGTTTGATCTTTTCCGGTTTGTTTTTTCGCGTGCGGGCAGCAGCCGCAGGCAGAACAATCGCAGCCGCAGCAGCCGCCTTTGCCCCGCGCTTTTTTCCAGACGCTTCGGGCGATTACGCCCGCGACGACCGCTACCGCCCCTACGAGCACAATGATTTCCAATGCAGTCATTTTTTATACCTTCTGCGATTTCAGTCTTTTGTTTCTGTTATACAGTACGATCCCCGCCGCAGCGGCAGCCAGAGCCGCCGCAAAGATGAACGAAGTCCACCACCAGCTGCCTATGACGTAGATCGCCGCCGACACGAGATAAGAAGTAACGATCCAGAAGAGCAGCGTCCAACGGAACGCCTTTTTGCTCGGCAGTTCGGCCTTCGCCGTAGCAACCGCCGCAAAACACGGTATCGTGAGCATGTTGAAAGCGATAAACGCTATCAGCGCGGGAATCGTGATGCCCGTGCCGCCGATCATGGCCTGCACCGCGGCGAGTCCGCCGTCGGCCTCGGTGTCGATCACCGTGCCGACGAACACCGCGGCGAGCGTGCCGAAAGTTCCGATTACGTCCTCCTTCGCCAGAAGCCCCGTAACGGCCGCCACCGCGAACACCCAGCCGTAGCTGTTGAGCTGCGAACCGAAACCGAGCGGCGTGAACAGAGGCTGCACGAACTGCCCGAGCGACGCGAGAATCGACTGATTCATATGCTCTTCGCCGTCGATCATGGTCCAGTTCCATGTAAAGTTGGAAAGGAACCAGATGACGATTACGGAGGCGAGAATGATCGTAAACGCCTTTTTCACAAAGTGCTTGAGCTTATCCCAAAGGTGTATCATCAGCGAGGAAAACCTCGGCGCGTGATACGCGGGAAGCTCCATGATAAAGGGCGGGATATCGCCTTTCATGGTGGTATTTCTCATGAGCAGAACCGAAGCGATGGCCACGACGATGCCCAGAAGATACATAGAATAGGTGATGAGATCGGGGCTCGACAGGCCCGAAGACAGGGCGATGGCGCCCGCGATCGCCGTTAAAATGGGCAGTTTCGCGCCGCAACTGAAAAACGGTATCACGCGGATGGTGGCCGTTCTCTCGTTGTCGTCCGCAAGCGTGCGGGTGTTGACCATGGCGGGAACGGAACAGCCGAACCCCATGATCATAGGCATGAACGCGCGGCCCGAAAGCCCGAATTTTCTGAAAATCCTGTCGAGTATGAACGCCACGCGCGCCATATACCCGCTGTCTTCCAGAATAGAGAAAAACAAAAACAGAATTAGTATCTGCGGCAGGAAGGACAGCACCGCGGACAGACCGCCCAGAATGCCGTCGTTGAGCAGACCGAAAGCCCATGCCGCCATGCCCGTAGCCTTCAGCCCCTTCCCGATCCAGCCGAAGAGATTTGCGAGGATCACGTCATTCCACGTGTTGAAGATCATCACGCCCGGCGAGAATATCCCGCCGCCGAAAAGCACGCCCTCAAACGCCGTGCCGGCGCAGGGATCCCAGTCTTCGGGAAAAAGCCCGCCTAAAAAGAGGAAGTTTTCGGAAAACGTTACGTGGAATATGGCGAACAGTATAAGCAGAAATATCGGGATACTCCAGATGCGGTGCGTGAGCACGCGGTCGGCTTTGTCCGACCTGCTCAGCACGTTCTTTTCCCCTTTCCGCGTATAAACGACGGAAAAGTTCTGCGATATGTACTTATATCTGCCGTCCGCCACAAGCGCTTCGAAATCGCCGCCGAACGTATCGTCTTTGAAAGTTTGTTTGAAGTCGTCCACCATCTTTTCGGCATCGGCGTGGTCTTTGACTTCTATTTCGTCCTTTTCCACCAGCTTGACCGCATGGAAAAGCGGATTATCCACGCCCTTGCCTTCAAGGGCGATCTTTACGTCGTTGACGAGGTGCGCGAGCGGCGTGTCTTTCAAAACGGTAACGCCTTTACGCGTATTCTTCGCCGCCTCCCAGCCGCACTTCATCAGCTCGGCCACGCCCGTATTTTTCAGGGCGGATACCGTAACCACGGGCACGCCGAGTTTCTTTTCCAGCGTGTGCGCGTCTAGCTTGTCGCCCGCTTTCTCCACCGCGTCTATCATATTGAGCGCAATGACCACGGGCACGTCGATTTCCAAAAGCTGCGTGGTGAGATATAAATTTCTTTCCAGATTCGTCGCGTCCACCACGTTTATCACGCAGTCGGGCTTTTCGTCCAGAATGAAGTTTCGGGAAATCACCTCTTCGGGCGTATACGGCGAAAGCGAATAGATGCCGGGAAGATCGACGATCTTGACGGGTTCGCCCAGTTTCTTATAAGTCCCCTCGCGTTTGTCCACCGTAACGCCCGGCCAGTTGCCCACATAGGCGGTCGATCCCGTAAGCAGGTTAAAAAGCGTCGTCTTGCCGCAGTTCGGGTTGCCCGCCAAAGCGAATTTTTTCATTCTTTCACCTCCATGGCAACGCATGCCGCCTCCGACTTTCTGAGCGTAAGTTCGTAACCGCGGATATTCACTTCGACAGGGTCTCCGAGCGGCGCTTTCTTGCGCAGCAGCACTTCCGCTCCCGGCGTAACGCCCATGTCGAACAGGCGCCGCCTGATTTTGCCTTCGCCGAGGACGTTTTTGATCACGCCCTTTTCGCCGACGGCAAACTCGCTTAACTTTTTTTCCATACACACTCTCCTTAAGCCACCAATATTTTAACGGCAAGGTCCTTGTTGATCGCAAGCCTTCCGTTTTTGACTAGTAAAATCACGTTTCCGCCGCTTGCGGACAGCACGGAAATATTTTCCCCCGCCAGGATTCCGAGATTTTCCAAATGATGTTTCACGGATTCCTCCGCAAGAACCTTGACGATTTTCAATTCGCGCCCCGCGGGCGCCATGCTGAGCGGCATCGTTATACCTCCTGAACGGACAGTTCGAGTATTTTATCTATATTTTCTTCCGAAAACGCGCACGCCACGTTGATCGCGTCCCGTTCGGCAACGCTTTCGCGGCAGTTCAGTTTTCTGATGAGCATTTCTCTTATTTTTCTTATACAGCGTTCGTATCTTCCGACGATGATTTTTCCCTTTTCCGTCAACGCCAGCGCGCCGCTTTCTTCGCGGACGACGCAGCGCTCTTCGCTCAGGCGGTCCACCGCGCGGCAGACGCTCGCCCTCGTCAAAGAAAGTTTTTCCGCCACGTCCTTGGAACGCACCGCCCCGTTCAGGGAAAGTTCTTCGATCGCCAGCAGATATCTGATTCCCGATGTGCTCATTGCCTTACTCCCAGGTCTTTAAGTTCGCATAAGCGAACTTATATTCAAAAAAATAACGGTTGTTTTTCAACCCTGCGCCGACTTCGTCCGACTGACGCCCAAACAAAGTTCGCATAACCGAACTACATGACAGAGTATACCTTATCGAACGCGATTTGTCAATCGTTTTTTTATAAAAACAAAAAAAATTTAAAATAAAAAACGCGGGCGACGCCCGCGCCCCGGCGAAAGCCGGTTACAGCTGTTTTTTTATCACTTCAAAACTTTCCTGGCTGATCACGTGTTCCATCCTGCACGCGTCGGCTTCAGCGGTCTTTTCGCTCACGCCGAGCTTTTTCAGAAACGCGGTGAGTATTTTGTGCCGCTCGTAAATTTCCTGCGCGCGTTCGCGCCCCGTATCGGTAAACTCTATGGCGCCGTCCTCCGCCACGGTGATGAACCCCTTCGATTTCAGGATATTTATCCCCCTCGAAACGCTGCTTTTCGCGTAATTGAGGTCGTTGACGATGTCGATGGAGCGAACCGTTCCCTTGCTTTTTTTGAGCAGAAGTATCGTTTCGAGATACATTTCGCCCGATTCGTAAATATCTTCCATGTCTTTCCTCCTTATCCTTCGATGTCGCCGTTCCGCAGGGCGTTCATGATGATGCTCCCCGTCGCCGCGTTGGTCGCAAGCGGAATGGAAAACACGTCGCAAAGCCGTAAAAGCGCGGAAATGTCCGGTTCGTGCGGCTGCGCGGTCAGCGGATCGCGCAGGAAGATGACGAGATCTATCTTTCCGTCCGCGATCATGGAGCCGATCTGCTGGTCGCCGCCGAGCGGACCGCTTTTCATGCGCGTGATGTTCAAGCCCGTTTCGCCCATGATGAGCGTGCCCGTGGTACCCGTGGCGAACAGCTCGTGCTGCGCTAATACGTCCTTATATTTCACCGCGAAATCGATCATCTGATTTTTCTTTTTGTCGTGTGCTATCAACGCTATCCTCATAAGTTTCTCCTGTTTTTATATTATATCAGTTTTTTTCGGAAATTTCCACTCTTTTTTCTATTTTGCGAAAAGTTCGGTCGAAAGGTATCTGTCCCCCGTATCGGGCAGCATCACCACGACGTTTTTCCCCGCGTTTTCCGCACGGGCGGCCACGACCGCCGCGGCATACAGCGCCGCGCCCGAAGATATGCCTGCGAGCACGCCCTCCTTTTGCGCGAGCTCCCGCGCGCAGGCGTACGCGTCCTCCTCCTTCACGGCGGCTATCTCGTCGATCAAACTTACGTCGAGATTTTCCGGCACGAATCCCGCGCCTATGCCCTGCAGGTTGTGTTTTCCCTTCACGCCCTTGCTGAGCACGGGAGAACGGAAGGGTTCCACGGCGACGATCTTAGTATCCGCGCGCTCTTTCAGATAACGTCCCGCGCCGCTCAGCGTGCCGCCCGTGCCCACGCCCGCAACGAAAAAATCGACCGCGCCGTCCGTATCGGCATAAATTTCCGGTCCGGTGGTTTCGTAGTGCGCGCGCGGGTTCGCGGGATTGTCGAACTGCCCCGCGATCACGCTGCCCGCGATCTTACCGCGCAGTTCTTCCGCCCTTTCGATGGCGCCGCTCATGCCCTTCGCACCCTCGGTCAGCACGAGCTCGGCGCCGTAAGCTTTCAGGAGCAGGCGGCGTTCCTCGCTCATGGTTTCGGGCATGGTCAAAATCAGCCTGTATCCGCGCGCCGCGCAGAGCGACGCGAGGCCTATGCCCGTGTTGCCGCTCGTCGGCTCTATGATCGTTCCGCCCTTTTTCAAGCCCTTTTTCTCCGCGTCCGCCAACATGTAGAGCGCCGCGCGGTCTTTTACGCTCCCCGCGGGATTGAGGTATTCCAGCTTGGCCAGAATGCGCGCTTTCGCGCCCCGCCCCGCGGCGAAGTTTTTTACGTCCAGAAGCGGCGTGTTCCCGATGAGTTCCGCCGCGTTATCGTATATTTTCATCTCGTCTGTCCCGTTCCCTTGCAGTAAAATTTTGTAGTGGTGAGCGCCTTGAGGCCCATCGGACCGCGCGCGTGCAGTTTCTGCGTGCTGATGCCGATCTCCGCCCCCAGCCCGAACTCAAAACCGTCCGTAAAGCGGGTGGAGGCGTTCCAGTACACAGCGGCGGCGTCCACGCCGTCCATAAATCTTCGGGCGTTTTCGGCGCTTTCCGTAACGATGGCCTCGCTGTGTCCCGTATTGTATCTGTTGATGTGCGCGATCGCCTCTTCGAGCGAATCCACCGTCTTGACGGAAACGATCGCGTCGAGATATTCCGTGCCGTAGTCCTCCTCCGAGGCGGCCTTGCAGTCCGCAAGCACTTTGCGGGCGCGCTCGTCCGCGCGGATTTCCACGTTCTTTTCTTTCAGCCTCGCCGCGACGGCGGGCAGCACGCGCGCGGCGGCCTTTTCGTGCACAACGATGGATTCGCAGGCGTTGCATACGCCGTAGCGCTGCGTTTTCGCGTTATAAACGATATCGGCGGCCATCTTTGCGTCCGCGCTCTCGTCGATATAGACGTGGCAGTTGCCCGTGCCCGTTTCGATAACGGGCACGGAAGAATTTTCCGTAACCGTTCTGATAAGCCCCGCACCGCCCCGCGGTATGAGCAGATCGACGTATTTGTCGAGGCGCATAAAGTCCCGCGCCGTTTCGCGAGAGGTGTCCTCTATGAGCTGTACGGCGTTTTCGTCCGCGCCGCACTTCGCGAGCGCCCTGCGGATCGCCCCGACTATGGCGATGTTGGAACAGATCGCGTCCGACCCGCCGCGCAGGATCACGGCGTTCGCTGTCTTGAAACACAGTCCGAACGCGTCCGCCGCAACATTGGGGCGCGATTCGAAAATGATGCCGATCACGCCGAACGGCACCCGCTTTTCCTCTATTTCCAAGCCATTTTCCTTCCGATACGAATAAACGACTTCGCCGAGCGGGGAAGGCAGCTCCGCGACCTGCCGCAAGCCCTCAGCGATATCCTCAATGCGCTTTTCACTCAGGCGCAGCCTGTCTATGAGCGAGGCCTTCACCCCCCGTTCTTCGGCGTTTTTCACGTCCTTTTCGTTGGCGCCGAGTATTTCCGCCGCGTTTTTTTCCAGCTCCGCGGCGATAAAGACGAGCGCGTCGTCTATCTTTTTCTTACTCAGTTTTCCCAGCGCCGCCGCTGCGGCTCCGGCTTTGATTCCCATGTTTTCAAGCGCGTTCATCGGTGAACACCTCCCCGTTTTTTATCGTGATCACGACGTCGGCCTCTTTTTCCGCCGCCGATTTATGCGTTATCAGCACCACCGTCCTGCCGCCCAGCCTGCGCAGATTTTCGAGCAGACGGCCCTCCGTTTCCGCGTCGAGCGCGCTCGTCGCCTCGTCGAGAAAGAGCACGGGCGCCCCCGTCAGGAGAGAGCGCGCGATGGCGAGCCGTTGAACCTGCCCTTCGCTGAGTCCGAAGCCGTTTTCCCCCACGGGAGTGTCCAGACCTTCGGGCAGGGCGCAAGCGAATTCCGCCGCCGCCGTTTCAAGGGCGCGCGCGACGTCTTCTTCCGCGGCGTTCTCATTTAAAAAGAGCAGGTTTTCGCGCACCGTGCCCGAAAAAAGCATGTTTCCCTGCGGCACGTAGGCAAACAGCCCGGAGGAGGCCGAAGCCCGCCGTCCCGCCGCCGTTTCGAAATACACTTCGCCCCTTACGGGCCGATACACGCCGAGCGCAAGTTTCAAAAGCGTGCTCTTGCCTATGCCCGACTCGCCCTTGATCACGGCGAACTGCCCCTTCTTTATCTTCAAATTTACGTTTTCCAGCACGGGTTCCCGCCCGTAGGAAAAGTACACGCCGTCGAACACGATGGCTTTTAAGCCGCCGTAAAACGCGGACGTTTCTTCCTTTTTCCTCTTTTCTTCGGGATATTTTTCCAGTTCCATCAGCCGTTCGGCGGAGGCCAGCATGGTAAAATAACGCGGGGCCGCGCCGCTCAGCGCGATGACGGGCATCTGTATCTGCCCGATCAGCTGCAGCATGGCGGCGAGCGTGCCGTAATCGGTTTCTCCGCGGAAGATGGCGAACACGCCGAGGATCATCGCCGCAACGTAAAACACGCGGAACGCTATGTCGAAACACTCCGTGCCGAGCACCGACACCCTGTTGCGGCGCAGATATTTGTCGCGGTAATCGCCGAGGAGCTTTTCGCCCTTCGCGGCGAATTTATCCTCCGCCTCGAACACCTTAACGGCCAGCAGGTTTTCCACCGATTCCTGCGTAAACTCGCGCGAACGTCCGTCCGCCTCCCGCATTTCCGTATGGAGCCCTTTCAATTTCTTTCTGAACGCCATCGCCACGAAAAAAGCGACGACGCATGCCGCCAGCAGTATGGCGGTAAAAATCGGCGAAAGCACGAAGAGCGCGGCCGCGGTGAATATCAGCCTGCTCGCCGCGGAGGCGAGGCTCGGCAGGATCGCGGAGGCGCCGTCCGCAACGATGGAAGCGTCCGTGAAAACTCTGTTCAGTATATCGCCGCTGTGGTATTTTGCAATTTCGCCGTATCTGCCGCCGAGCACCGCGCGGAATGCGCGTTTCCGCAGGCTGATCTCGGTGCGGGTCCGCATGTTTTCCCGCATGAAACCGAGCGTGAGTTTCAGCGCGCACTGCAGACATACCGTAGCCGCGAGCAGGACGGAACATCTGACGATATGCGCATATGCGGCGTTTTCCGCGGTGGCCGCGTTTATGATCTCTCTTACCGCGAGCGCGAAGAGCACCGCGAGCGCCGCCTGCGCCACGCAGAACACCAGCACGAAAGCCAGCGCGGCCCCCTGCCCTTTCATGCCCGCCTTTATCCATTTCAGCGTAACGCCGTCTTTCATTTTTTACCCCCTTTGAAGGTAAAGAAGAGTTTCAGCGTAACGCGTTTGATAAAAGGATGCCTGCGCAGAAACAGCGCGCGGCGGCACCCCTTTTTATCGCCTGCGTCGACGAATTTTTTCCCCTTGTAAAACCCCTTCATCACGCCGACGATCTGCCCGTCGGCCACAAATTCTTCCCGAAACTGCGAATCGCCGCAGACGACGTATCCGCCGTCCCGAAAGCCGACCACGCGGTGCAGCACGTACTGTCCGTCCGCCCGTTTATAGAGCGGCACGTCGTACAAATTGAGTTTTCCCTCCCTGGGCAGGACGAGCACGGCTTGTCCCTCGTGCCGGAGCGTGGGCCACATGCTGTTCCCGCCAGGGACGAACACCAGCATGCCGTCGCGCTCAAGAATGCCCGCGTAATCGTTTTGCATGTTTTCATTTTAACATCACGCGGCGAATTTGTCTATACTTTGCGGCCGAATTTTTCGATTTGCCGCGATATGACTTCATAAATATCCCCCGCGCCCAGCGCCAGAACGGCGTCCGCGGCCTCCGCGCGCAGGCGGACGGCCTGCAGAAGCCGCCCTTCGTCCTCCGCGTAAACGGCGTCGCCGCCCGCTTTTTTCAGTTCGAGATATAGGGTGTACGCGCTGCCCTCCGCGTCGTATTTTTCCCGCGCGGGATAGGTCGCGTAAACGACGCAGGTCTTTCCCCTGAGCGCGGCGACGAAATCCTTCATCAAAAGCTTTGTGCGCGAATATGTATGCGGCTGAAAGATCACGAGGGGATTTTTCACCGGCGAAAGCGCCGAAACGATCTCTTTCGGATGATGCGCGTAATCGGCTATCACCTTTTTCCCGAACAGCTCGCCGATCGTTTCCCAGCGGCGTTTCACGCCCTTGAAATCCTCCACGCCGCGCACGGCCTCCGCCGTCGAAACGCCGCACTGCCGCGCCGCCGCGACCGCCGCGAGCGCATTGTAAACGTTATGCCGTCCCTCCGTTTTCAGGCGAACGCGCCCCTGCCGTATGCCGTATTCCACCAGCGTGAACGAATACCGCCCGTCCTCCGAACGCACGTCCTCGCAAGTGTACATAGCCGCATTTTTCATGCCGAAGGTAACGAAATTGCGCCCCGCCGCGCGCACGGCGTTTTCGTCGTCGGCGTTGACGACGGCGATCCCCTCCGCGGCAAATTCGCGGTACGCCCCGACGAGGTGATCCAAATCGCCGTAACATTCGAGATGGTCGTTGTCGATATTTAAAATGACGGCCACGTCGGGCGTCAGATATAAAAAGTTACGCTTATACTCGCAGGCTTCCGTCAGAAAGATATCCCTGCCGAAAGTAAAGTTGCCGTAATCGGAATCCTCGCCGCCGATCAGCGAAGTCGCGCTCTTGTTTGCGCAGGCGAACACGTGTGCGAGCATGGCGGTGGCGGTCGTCTTGCCGTGGCAGCCGCTCACCGCGACGGAAAGATCGTGCGCCTGCTCCACGCAGCGAAGAAATTCCGCGCGTTTCATCAGCAGTTTCTGATTGTCGCGCGCAAACAGGTATTCGGGATTATCCTCGGAAATGGCGGAGGTATACACCACGGCGTCCGCGCCCTTGGCGTTTTTCCGCGCGTGTCCTATCGATATCTTCGCGCCGAGCGCGGCCAGCTTTTTGACCTGTTCGTTTTCGGCCGTATCCGAGCCGCTCACCTTGATCCCGCACCGCAGGGCATACTGCGCGAGCGCGCTCATGCCGATGCCGCCGATCCCTATAAAGTGCAGTTTTTCCGTCTGAGACAAAATTCGACAACGTTCCATACGGTATATTATGAAAATGCAGTAAAAAATTTGCTTTTTTTGAGGATTTTTTTGCTAAATTTTAAAAAAAGTATTGAAATGCCGATAGAAGTATGATAAAATATTATCACAATATGGATAAGGACGGTACTGAACATGAAAATCACTGACGTGCGCGTGCGGATAGTCAAGAAGGACGACAGCAAGTTAAAGGCGGTCGCTTCCGTGACGTTCGACGATTGTTTCGTTATTCACGACATCAAGATCATCGAGGGCAGCGACGGCCCGTTTATCGCCATGCCTTCGAGAAAGACCAACGACGGCGAATACAAAGACATAGCGCACCCGATCAAGCAGGAAACGCGTGAGGAAATCATCAAGGCTATCCTTGCGGCTTACGCGGAAGAAAAAAACAAAGAAGCAGAATAACGGACCTGAGGTCCGAAAAAAGGGGTACACAAGATGAACCGCAACGTAACAGTATTCGAACACCCTTTGATCACGCACAAAATATCTCTCATGCGCGACGAGAACACTTCTTCCAAACAGTTCCGAGAACTCGTGGAAGAGATAGCCATGCTGATGGCGTACGAAGTGTTCCGCGACCTCCCGCTGAAAGACGTGACCATCAAGACGCCCGTTTCCGAAGCCACCGTAAAGGTGCTTTCCTGCAAGGACGTGGCGATCGTGCCCATTCTCCGCGCGGGGCTCGGCATGACGGGCGGAATTCTCAATTTGTTTCCGACGGCGAAAGTGGGACATATCGGCCTGTACCGCGACGAAAAGACGCTCGAACCGCACGAATATTACTGCAAGCTCCCCGCCGACATCGCAAACCGACAGGTCGTGCTGGTCGATCCCATGCTTGCGACGGGCGGCAGCGCCAACGCCGCGGTGAATTTTCTGAAAGCGCGCGGCTGCAAGGACGTTAAATTCATGTGCCTTATCGCGGCGCCTGAAGGGATCAAGGCGTTTACGGACGCGCATCCCGACATACCGCTGTACTGCGCGGCGCTCGACGAAAAACTGAACGAATCGGGCTATATCGTGCCCGGCCTCGGGGACGCGGGCGACCGCATTTTCGGGACGAAATAAATAAAAAAAAGACTATTTGCCTCCGCATAGACGGGGGCAATTTGAATTTACGGAGAAATTCATGATACTCGAAACTAAAAGACTTATTTTAAGAGAAATGACAAAGGGCGATTTCGGCGCGCTGACCGATATGTTGTATGACGAAGAGGTCATGTACGCATATGAGCACGCGTTCACCGAAGAGGAAGCCGAAGCATGGCTGAACAACCAGCTCAAACGGTACGAAAAGGACGGTTTCGGACTTTGGGCGGTCATACTCAAAGAAACGGGCGAAATGATCGGACAATGCGGCCTCACGAAACAGCAGACGCCCGAAAAAGAAGTGCTGGAAGTAGGTTATCTCTTCAGAAAGAAATTCTGGCACAAGGGCTATGCGACCGAAGCGGCGGCCGCCTGCAAGAACTATGCCTTTGAAAAATTGGGCGCGGAAGAAGTGTATTCCATCATACGGGACAACAACCTGCCGTCGCAGAACGTGGCGAAGCGCAACGGCATGAAAGCCGCGGGCAGTTTCGTGAAACATTATTACGGGATCGACATGCCGCATATCGTTTTCAAGGCGGAAAAGTAAAAACGCCGCTACTTTGCGGCGAGGAAAACATATCTTTTTTTCAAACGCCCGCTTGACAAAACAATATCGTCCGAATAAGAGCGCACGCTTTTAAAATACTTTTTTAACGCGGCGTCCAGGCGGGCGGGCGTCCACGCGTACGTATAATAATCGAATTCGCCTTTGCCGGGGACGGCGAGCCGATCTTTTTGCGGCCCGCGTCCGTCGTTTTCGTAAAGTTCGGTCAAAAAACTGCCTTTTTTCGTCAAATGCGCATATACGCATTGCAGCATGGAAGAAAAATCCGTCGGAGAAAATTCGGCTATATTGTTCTGAACCAAAAAAATCAGATCAAATCGTTTGCGAAGGGAAAAATTTACCGCGTCTGCCGTAAAAAATTCCGCGCCCGAACCTGTGTTTTGCGCAAAGCGGTTTGCGAATTCAACGAGTTCGTCCGCAAAATCGATGCCGCAAGCGCACGCGCCCGATTTCTCGATCGCAAAAGATATGCGGCCGTTGCCGCAGCCGATTTCCAACGTACGGCATCCGCGAAAAATCAAATTATCAAAAATCGGCCGCAGTCTTTCAAACAATTTTTCCGAACGCGGCGAAAACGGCAGGTCTTCCGCGCGCACCCCCGCAGCGTTGTAAAATGCGCGATTATTCATATAACCACCTCTGCACTTATCATAACACACACCGTAAAAAAAGTCAAAATGCATTTTCCAACCGACGGTTGGAAAAGTTCTAACGTCGTTTGTTGGAAAAAACGCCTTCCCGTTGTATAATAGAGGCAACGAAAAACAAGGAGAACTCATATGAACGATTTCGGCAGATTTTTATATGCCCTGCGCAAGCGGCAAGGCTGGACGCAGACCGAACTTGCCGACAAGCTCGGCGTAACGAATCAAGCGGTATCCAAATGGGAAAACGGAGATTCTTTTCCCGATACGGGGCTTCTCGTTCCGATTTCCGAGTTGTTCGGCGTGAGCGTTGACGAATTGCTTAAGGGAAAATACGGCGACTGCGCGGCGGACTCGAACGCAACGCAAGAACAGGCGCCGACCGTCGGCGCAACGGCGGACGAAAAAGAAGTAAACGGCGAAACGCCGTCGCAGCCTGCGGCGGTCGTAAAAATAAAACGGGCGCACCGCGGCAGAAGAAAGATCGTATCCGTATTCGACGGAGCTATCATGCTCAGCGCATTTTTCGCTTTTTTGCTGCTCGGCATACTCGGCGGACACTGGCACCCCGGTTGGATTGCTTTTCCCGTCGGCATATGTTTATGCGCGCTGCTCGGCGCGATCGACGACGCCGCGAACGGCGGAGGCGCTTCCCGTTTCAGCGGTTTCGTAATGCTCGCTGCCCTCGTAACGTTTTTACTGCTCGGCGCCGTCCGCGGACTTTGGCATCCCGGCTGGGTTGCGTTTCCCGCAGGCATCGTTCTCTGTTCTGCACTCGGCGCAATAGACGACTTGATAAAGAATAAATAAAAGGAGAGCGATTGCTCTCCTTTTCGGTTATTTTGCGAATTCCGTCGCGCGCCATTCCCTGATGACGTTGACTTTGATCTGTCCGGGATATTCGAGTTCGCTTTCGATCTTCTTCGCAATCTCTTTCGCGAGGAACAGCGTCTGCGAATCGTCCACCTGCTCGGGTTTGACCATCACGCGGATTTCCCGTCCGGCCTGTATGGCGTAGCACTTGTCCACGCCTTTGAAATCGCCTGCGAGTTCTTCGAGCTTCTGCAGTCTTTTCACATAGTTGGTCGTGGTTTCCCTTCTCGCGCCGGGGCGTGCGCCCGATATCGCGTCCGCAGCGGCTACGAGCACCGCTTCTATGGTCTTGGGTTCAACGTCGCCGTGATGCGAAAGGATCGCGTTGACGACTACGTGGTTTTCTTTATACTTTTTCGCAAGGTCCGCGCCGATCTGCATGTGCGTGCCTTCGACTTCGAAGTCCACCGCCTTGCCAAGATCGTGCAGCAACCCCGCGCGTTTCGCCAGATTTACGTCTACGCCGAGTTCGGCCGCCATCGTGCCGGCAAGGTGCGCCACCTCAAGCGAGTGCCTCAGCACGTTCTGCCCGTAACTCGTTCTGAATTTCAAACGGCCGAGCAGCTTGATGATTTCGGGATGCAGGCCGAACAGACCGCATTCGAACATTGCGTTTTCTCCGTACTGCTTGATCTCCGCGTCGAGTTCTTTTTTGACTTTCTCCACCGTCTCTTCTATTCTCGCGGGGTGAATGCGTCCGTCCGCGATGAGTTTTTCGAGCGCGATGCGGGCTACTTCCCTTCTCACAGGGTCGAAACCCGATAAAATGACCACTTCGGGCGTATCGTCTATGATGAGTTCGATGCCCGTGGCGTTTTCAAGCGTTCTGATATTGCGCCCCTCTCTGCCGATGATACGCGCCTTCATGTCGTCGTTCGGCAGGGGAACTACGGAAACGGTTATTTCCGTCGCCTGTTCCGTACTGCATTTCTGAATGGCGAGCGAAATGATCTCTTTCGCCTTTTTGTCCGCCTCTTCCTTGGCGTCGCTTTCAATCTGCCTTACGAGGCCGACGGCGTCTTTCTTCGCCTCGTCCTCCATGGCCGCGACGAGTTCGGCTTTCGCCTCGTCCCGCGACATCTGGGAAATCTTTTCGAACTGCAGGAGCATCTGCTCGTGCTGCCCACGGATCTCCTCGAGCTTTTTGTCGACCTCAGCTTCCTTGTTTTTCAGGTTCTGCTGCTGTCTCGTCACCTCTTCGTTCCGCTTCAGTAAATTGTCTTCCTTCTTGTCGAGGATCTCCTCTTTCTGCACAAGACGGTTTTCCAGTTTCTGAATTTCCGCGCGCTTTTCTTTCGATTCGCGCTCGAACTCGTTGCGAAGCTTCAACTCCTGTTCTTTCGCTTCTAAAATTGCTTCCTTTTTAATGGCCTTACTTTCGACACGCGCGTCGTCGAGCATTTTTCTCACGACGGTGTCGATTTCCCCCAAACGCTTGTCGGTCTTTTTCTTCTGCAGGAACAATCCCAAAAAGAACAGGCCGACACCCACTGCAATTACGGCGCCGATCAATATGCCGATCCATGCGCCGGTCGACATCAAGAACAGGGAGCTTGCGAATTTCATTGCCATACTTTAAGCCTCCTGTTGACTGCGGATAATTTTTTATCCTTATTTATTTTATAATATTTGTTGGCGTTTGTCAATCGAATACGTTATTTCTTCATATTTGCGGCTTCGCGGATTTTGGATTCTATCTCGTTTGAAATTTCCGCGTTGGCTTTGAGGAAATCGCGCGTCTTGTCGCGCCCCTGCCCGATCTTTTCCCCGTTATAGGAAAACCATGCGCCGCTCTTTTCCAGAACGCCGTAATTCACGCCGAGATCGATAAGACAGCCTTCCCTGCTGATTCCCTCGCCGTAGATGATATCGAACTCCGCCGTCTTGAACGGGGGCGCCAGCTTGTTTTTGACAACCTTCGCCTTGGTGTGGTTGCCGAACTGTCCGTCGGTATCCTTGAGCGCGTCCGCCTTTCTCACGTCCAGGCGCACGCTGGCGTAGAATTTGAGCGCCTTGCCGCCGGGGGTGGTTTCGGGATTGCCGAACATAATGCCCACCTTTTCGCGCAGCTGGTTGATAAAGATGACGCAGGTCTTGCTCTTGTTGGTGATGCCCGCGAGCTTTCTGAGCGCCTGCGACATTAGCCTGGCCTGCAGACCGACGTGCGATTCGCCCATTTCGCCTTCTATTTCCGCTTTCGGGGTGAGCGCCGCCACCGAGTCCACGACGATGATGTCCACCGCGCCGCTCCGTATGAGCGAATCGGTGATGTCGAGCGCCTGCTCGCCCGTGTCGGGCTGGGAAACGTACAGCTCGTCGAGGTTCACGCCCAAATTTTTGGCATACACGGGATCGAGGGCGTGCTCCGCGTCTATAAACGCCGCAATGCCGCCCAGTTTCTGCGCTTCCGCAATGGCGTGCAGGGCGACCGTGGTCTTACCCGAAGACTCCGGTCCGTATATCTCTATGATCCTGCCGCGCGGCATGCCGCCGATGCCGAGCGCGACGTCGAGCGCCAGACAGCCCGAGGGAATGACCTCAATCGTCGTATCGCCCGCGCTGTCGCCGAGGCGCATGATCGCGCCCTTGCCGTATTGTTTTTCGATCTGAACCAAAACGCTTTCCAGCGCTTTCGCCTTGCCGTCGTCCGTCTTTTTCTTCTCTTCCATGATTTCTCCTTTCGTCTTCTATTCCGAACCGCCCGCTCTCAAATGCGTTATCGCAAAGAAAAGCGCGGTATTTTTCGCAGTTTCCGTGATTTCCTCGCGGTCGCCCGCGAAATTCAGTTTGTGTATGTGCAGCCCGGCTCTGTCGCCCACGGCGATAAAGCACAGCCCCACGGGCTTTTTTGTATCGTCCGACTTCGGACCTGCGATCCCCGTCGTGGCGACGGCGATATCCGTATCTCCGTCGCGGAGCAGCCCCGCGGCCATTTCGTACGCGGTCTGCGTGCTGACCGCGCCGTAGTTTTGAGATCGGAAGAGCACAC
>ERZ506942.136-NODE-136-length-26769-cov-5.13203_pt1 | contig 26769 bp, 12 predicted proteins | sample MGYA00512900_ERZ506942 | MGnify/ENA metagenome assembly ERZ506942
CCCGTTACCTGCGTATACGACACCGCAGGGCGCGATTCCATCGTCGTGGCGGAACGCGGCAACAAGCAGCTGGCCGTCGAGTTCCTCAAATGGCTGGCGTTCGAACAGAACAACGAACTCTTCCCCAAGAACGTGGACGGCATCTGCATGGCGTTCAAATACGATTTCGAAGCGCTTACCGAAAAGTACGCGAAAGATCAGTGGGCGACGGACTGTTTCAAATTGATGGACGAAAGCTGGCGCAGCGTGGGACATTCCAACAGTCTGCTCTTCATCACGAAAAAGACTTCGGAATATCCCGAGGGCAACTACATCACCAACGCGCTGGAAACGGTGGGAACGGCAAACGCCATGACGCCCGATAAGATCTTCGGCAACGCATGGGCCTACACCCAGGAAAACTGGGAGATCTGGTGTACAGCCGCCGGCATGTAAAAAGCATACGCGCCGCCGCCTGCGGGCGGCGGCCGTAAAGGAGCCGAGATGAAAAAGAAACAAACGCTGACCTTAAACGGAAAGCCTTTGAAAAAGACCGCGAAGATGAGCAAAGTGCGCAAAGCGTTTATCGTTACGCTGCTCGCGTATCCCGTGATACACTTTCTGATCTTCTGGGTATATATCAATTCCAACGCCATATATTTAACGTTTACGCGCTACATCTGGGACGAAGGGAAGTTCATGTTCTACGCGATCGATCCCTTCATCAACTACAAGATGTGGATCAGCCAGATCCGCACGAACGTAACCACGCAGCATATTTTATATACGTCGCTCGGCTATCTGCCCGTTACGTGCTGCGTGTCGCTGCCGCTCTCGCTGATCTGTTCGTATTTTCTATTTAAAAAAATGCCCGCGGGCAACGTGTTCAGGGTGATATTCTATCTTCCCTCCATACTGCCCGTCGCCGTACTCGCCATGTCTTTCCGCTTTGCGTTCGGCGACAACGGGTTTATCGATCCCATGCTCGAAGCGCTGGGCATCACGCCGCCGAACTGGTGGGGGAGTTCCTCGCTGACGCCTTTCATGGTATATTTTTACTGCGTGTGGGCGGGGCTCGGGTTCAATATCGTGCTGTATTCCGGCTCCATGAGCCGCGTTCCCGAAGAGCTTATCGAATATAACCGCCTCGAAGGCGTGGGATTGTTCCGCGAGCTGTTCACGATCATCACGCCGCTCATCTGGCCTACGCTGTCCACCACGTTCATCGTCGGCATGGCGTCCGTGCTCACGCTCTATCAGCAGCCCTATTTTTTGATGATGTCCACGAGCGGGGCGTACAATACGGGTACGATATATCTTTATATATTCGCAAACTATTCCAACACCCTGCAGGTGCCGCAGGTCGCGTCTTTCGGCCTTCTCTGTTCGGTGGTGTTCGTGCCGTTTATCCTGCTCGCGCGCTGGCTGCTCGGCAAATTCTTCAACGAAGTGGATTACTGAGGAGGGAATATGAAGGCCAAAACATTCGAAATATCCCCGTCAGGAAGAAAGATCAGCTTAAAGGAAAAGGTGCACCGCACCGCCTGGGAAAAGGCCGCCATCGGCATCTGCCTCGCGATATTCTGCCTTTACGCGGTCAGCCTTATCTATCCGTTTTTATGGATGACGCTCAACGCGTTCAAGACCAAAACGGAATTTTACGAGGACGTGTTCGCCCTGCCGCAGAAATGGCAGTTCATCAACTTTTACAACGCCGTGGTGAACTTCAAGATCACCGTCGGTTCGGGCGCGGGGACGAGATACGTCAACCTCATACAGATGTTCGGCATGTCGATATTCTTAACGATCGTCGTTACCGCGCTCGAAATATTCGTTTCTGCGTGCACGGCGTACATAATGGCGAAGTATAAATTTCCGGGCAGGAGCATTCTTTACGCCGTCATTATCTTCGCGTACGTCGCGCCGATCGTCGGTTCGATGCCCGCGACGTATCGGTTCATGAACCAGATACATCTTTTGAACACCATTCCCGGCGTGCTGCTCATTTACGTGGGCGGCGTGGGATTCGCCTTTCTGATCCTTTACGGGCATTTCAAAAGCCTGTCCTGGAGTTACGCGGAGGCCGCGTTTATCGACGGCGCCAACGATTTCAGCGTGTTTTTCAAGATCATGCTGCCGCTGTCCGTCCCTTCGCTCACGGCGATGGCCGTCGTTACGGCCATAAGCTACTGGAACGACTTCAACACGCCGAGGATTTACCTCGAAAGCTATCCGACGCTGGCCGTCGGCATAAACCAGCTCATCACGGATATGCGTTACGAAAACGAATATCCCATGATGTTCGCCTGCATGATCGTTTCGGTCATACCGATCATCATATTCTTCTCGTGTTTCCAGAAAACCATCATGAAGAACATGGTCGCGGGCGGGCTCAAGGGCTGAAAAGCGTATCGGGACCGTATCGTTACGGAAAAAGATAAAAATATAAGGAGAGAGAAAATGAAACAATTCAGCAAAGCGAAAAAGAGCGTTCTCGTGCTCATGCTCGCGGCGTTGGCCGCCTGTTTCTTCGTGCTCGCGGGCTGCGCGGACAAAAATGCGCCCGCGTCCATCAAAATCACGAACACGGGCGTCGCCTACACCCCCGGCACGTACGAGATCACCGCTGCAGTGGAGCCCGCCGAGGCCGATCAGGAATACACGGTATCGCTGAAAGAGCCGTGCACGGGAGTTTCCGTCGACGGCAAAAATCTCGTCGTTACCGAGGACGCCGTGCACGAATCTTCGTTCACCGTCGTCGTTGCCGCTGCGGCGAAGCCCTCCGTTACGGCGGAAAAGAGCTTTATCGTGGATAACCCGCCCCCGGTTCCCGGCGTTGCGATCACAAACGGATCGCTTATCGTCGACATCACCGAGGGAGAAAACACCTACCAGATCTTTTACGACGTCAGCCCCAAAGGGACGCCCGTTACCCTCGAACTGAAAGAGGAAGTGGAGGGCGTGTCGCTTGAAGGCGACATCGTAACGATCGATAAAATGATCGACAACAAAACTACTTTCCTCGTGGAGGCGAGCGCGGAAGCTGGCGGCGTTGAACTGAAGGACGAAAAGCAGTTCACCATCGTCAACGAGGTTTCCCGCCCGATTTCCAGCGAGGAGGAACTGCGCGCTCTGTGGGTGGATAAGGATACCTCGGCCGCAAACCTCAACAACTTCTACCATCTGACCAACGACATCACCCTCACGGGCAACTGGTATCAGTTCATGGGCTACACCGATCCCGACACCAACGTGATCTACGGCTATGCGGGCACGTTCGACGGCAGGGGATACGCGATCAGAAACTTCAAGTATGATAACGCGGGCTGGAACGCGGGCTTCTTCTGGAGCGTCGCGGCGGAGGGCAAGATCTGCAATCTCGGCCTCTACGGCTCGCTTACGAGCACGGGCGGTTGCTGCGGCGCCGTTTCGGGCTACATGTACGGCACCATAGAGAACCTTTTCGTCGACGTGGATATCACGCAGACGCACGCTTCGCAGTGGTGCGGCGCGCTCTATGCCGCCTCGAAGGACAGCGCGAACGGTTCCAAAGTCGTCAACTGCCTGTCCGTGGGCACGGTAACGTGCACGAGCGGCAACTCCGGCCTTATCGGTTCGGTCAACTACGATATCGAAAACGTGTTTACGAAATCTTTCGGTCTTGTCGGCACCGTCAGCGCGATCGTCGGCGAAACGCAGGTACAGGGCAAGGCTGGTTACGCGGAACTCCTGACCGAGCGTCAGCTCAAAAACGCCCTCACCTACGAGGGCTGGGACACCGACGTGTGGTTCATCAAGAACGGCACTTATCCGCTGCTTAAAAACGCAGACTTCGAAGAACCCGATCTTCCCGATTATCCCGATTCGACCATCACGAACACCACGGACGTAACGGAAGTAAATTACGCCAACGAAAACGAAAGGTCGTTCAAAGTAACTTATACCGCAGAACCTGCGGGCACCGAAGTCAAGTTCGAACTCGACCAGCCCGTGGAAGGCGTGAGTATCGACGCGGAAACGGGCGTCGTTACCATATCCGAGGCGGTCAACAACCGGGCGAAGTTCACCGTCAACATTCTGGCGAAGAACAATGAATTCAGCTCCGATTCTTTCACCGTAACGGTAACGAACGAAAAGGTGAAGGAAATTTCCACGGCGGAAGACCTCATGCGGCTTTCCGGCGCGACGGACGTCCTTTACAACAACTATAAACTTACCGCGGATATCGTGTTGAAAGAGAATTTCAAGCCGATCGGCAGCGGCGTGGGCGCGTATAACGTGGACGACGGCTACAAAGGCACGTTCGACGGCAACGGCTATACCGTTTCCAACTTCAACATGACCTCTTCGGGCTGGAACGCGGGCTTCTTCTGGTGCGTTGCCTCCGAAGGCGTGGTGAAAAACCTCAAGCTGGTCGGCGGGGAAAGCGGCGTCGTTACCATCGCGGGCGGCGCGCTTGCAGGCTCGCTGTGGGGCACGGTGGAAAACTGCTTTGTCGACGTCGACGTAACTTCCAACCACGCGACGCAGCCTTCGGGCGGCATTGTCGGCACGGCGGACGGCGAATACGTCATCAAGGACAGCGTATATATCGGCAAAGCGACCTGTCAGGATCCCGAAGCCGCCAACGGCACCGGTCTGATCGCCAGCGGCCCGCAGGAAGGCATACGGAACAGCTACGCGCTCGAAACGGGCGTAGACGCGGTCGTAGGCGCGGCGAAAGTCCCCGACGAAGAGGGCGTTTACCTGAAATCGCTCGCGGAACTCCGCACGGCGGCGACTTACGATCAATGGGATACGGAAAATATCTGGTACGTTTCGGAGGGCAACTTCCCCGAACTGAGATATCCCGGTTTCGAAGAGCCCGAAACCAACTACGCGATCTATATCACCAACGAGAAGACCACCCTCGATTACCGGGCGGGCGACACGTCCGTGAAGATAGAGTATTTCGTTCTTCCCGAAGACGGGCAGGTTGCGTTTGCGCTGAAAGAAGAAGTCAAAGGCGTTACGGTTTCCGCGGAGGGCGTGGTTACGCTCGAAGCGAACGTCGCCAACAAGGCGAAGTTCACCGTTGTGGCGTCGATCGGCGATAAGAGCGACGAAATCACGTTCACCGTTTTGAACGACAACACGGTTTATGTTTACGACCAGGAAGACCTCGCCGCGATCTCGCAGGATCTTTACGGCACGTATATTCTGATGAACGATATAACCCTGACGGGCGTGTGGACGCCGATCGGCTATGCGGACGGCGCGCCCGTAGACGGAAGCAAAAACGCATTCATGGGTACGCTCGACGGCAACGGTTATACGATAAGCGGGCTTAACGTAACGAACGGCTGGAATGCAGGTTTCATTTGGGCGATCGGCAAAGAAGGCGTGGTGAAGAACCTCGGCCTTTCCGGCAGCGTCAAGTCGAACTGCGGCGGCGCGTTCACGGGCAACAACTTCGGAACGCTCGAAAACTGCTATACTGACGCCGCGGTTACCAGCGCGGGCAAACAGTGGGTGGGCACGCTTGTCGGAAATAACAGCGGCATAGTCAAAAATTGTTTATCCGTAGGTACGGGCACGGGTGTTGCCGATACCGCGGATATCAAGGGCAAAGGCGCGGGCATAATCGGCAGCGGTTCCAAAAACAGCATCGTCAACTGTTTTGCTCTGCAAGGCAGCGTTGAAGCCGTGGTTGGAGAATCGCGCGTGGGCGACGCGGCCGAACCCGTTACCTCCGTTTTAAAGACGGAAACAGAACTCAAAACCGCGGCGACGTTTGCAAACTGGGATAAAAACGTCTGGAATATTGCGGACGGTTCCTATCCTACCCTTATCGAAGGCTGTTCGGCAGCCGCCGAATAGGCGATTTTATCAAAACAAAAACGGCGCGGCCGATTTCGGCCGCGCCGTTTGATTTTTAAATTTGGCCGCCGCAAAACACGGCGGCGTTTTTTTATTTACATTCGGCGTTTTCCGCTTTCCGCGAAAGACTTCTGTATTTTGCGGGGGTAACGCCGTACCGTTTTTTAAAGATCTTTATAAAAAAGGAAAAGCTGTCGTACCCGATGGCGGAAGAAATGGAAAGCGAGGAAAGGTCGCTCGTTTTCAGCAGGTGAGCGGCGTAATCGAGCCGCACGTTCACCACGTAGTCGATCAGGCTTAACCCCGTATGCTGTTTGAAAATTTTGGAAAACTGCGCGTGCGAATAGTTCGACATCTTAATGATCTCGTTGATGCGCTTGGGAAAGTTTTCGGGTTTCTGCAGTTCGTGCACAATGTCGTAAAGCCAGCGGGGCACGGTATCTTCTTTCCGCCATTCTTCTTTAAGGTAGAGCGACAGCAAAAAGTGCACTATGCCGTTCGCTATGCTTTTGCAGCGGCGTTCGGAATTGTTTTCGCCTACGTCGGTCAGCGAATCGAGGATTTCCAGATCCTTCAGCTCCGCGGACACCGTTTCGAGCATGCGCGGCTGCAGCGTGAAGTGCGGCGCGGGCGTTCCCTCCTTTGTGATTTTTTCGTAAAAATCGGGAGAGAGGGAATCGCAGATCAAACGCATATCCGCGTCGGAGATATAGACGTCTCGGTGCACGTGCGGCCGCGTTACGAATTCTATCGCATGTAAATCCTGCGGGCCCATCAGAAAGACGTCCCCGCGCGAAACGTCGTAAGAAACGCCGTTTACGACATTGCGGGCAACGCCTTCTTCAAACAAAGTCAGTTCCCACTCGTAGTGCATGTGGGGCGGGTTGGGCGTAACGTATTCGTGCGTTACGCGGTTGTTTTCCGAACGTATCGTGTCGATCTTCATCATTCTTGCTCCCTTAATGGAAATTATATCCGTTTTAACCGTAAATGTCAATCCGCATTTTCCGAAAAACAGAAAAACAACTTTCAACATAATTAAAAAACACACATTTATAATATAAAAACGCAAGAAATCACCGCTATGCGGCTATATAATGAAAATATAAAACTGCATAGTGAACGATTTCGCCCGCGGCGAAGGAATACTTCCCGAAACAAGGCGAAAACGCAATTTTTTCTACAAAAAAATTCTCGTTTGTGTTACAAACGAGAAACAAACCTTTGCGGAAAACGCAGGTAAAATCAAGGAGGAAAAAGGATATGAAACAACACGGTTTCGGCAAGGCGAAAATGCCGAAGATCATCGTCAGCGCCGTTCTTGCGGCCGCGCTCTGCTGTACGGCTCTGCCCGCGGGCGCGTTCGCGCAGACGGCCCGTTCGGCCGACTGGTCGCAGCACGTTCTGAATTTCGACGGCGAGAGCGCCGCCATGCACGGCTGGCAGTATTACTTTTACGATACGGACTTTCTGTATGAAAGCGGCGGCGCCTATGTAGACGTAACGGAAAACGGGCGTAACGGCGGCAACGCGCTGCATGTCCGCCGCGAGGACAACGCGCCCCCGCAGATCGTGCTTTACAGCTATCACGCGGAAGCAGAGGCAAATACGCTCTATCATCTGGAAGCGTACGTCAAGACGGAAGGCACGGCGGACAGTTCCGTCGGCTTTACCCGCAACGAGATCGACGCAAAGGGCGCGGAAACCTTCCCCGGATACACGCAGGAAAAAGCGATTGCGGGAGATACGGGCGGCGAATGGCAGAAGATTTCGCTGAACTTCACCACCGCGGCAAATACCGCCGAAGTCGGCGCAAAGATAATGATCAATCGCGGGATAGGCGATTTTTATATCGACGACGTTACCATAAGCAAGGTTCTGACCGAGGTCGAACTGCAGGAAGACTATCCCTGGCAGTATTACGGATGGGGCGTCGGCGTGGACGACTGGGGCGTCGAAGGGCAGAACGCGCTCCAAAAGCAGAAATGGACGCAGATGACCGAAGCGAACATCAGTCGTGAGGACTCTTCGGACGGCGATTACGCCTGTTTGAACCTGCGGGCGAACACTTCGGCGAAAACTAAATTCGGCGCCCTGCCCCGCCGTTCGGAAGATACCGTTTACAGGCTGAGTTTCAAGTACAAGGGAGGCGCGGCGGACGGCAGCGTAGACATACGCATGGACGGCTACACGCTCGGCGGCACGCAGTTTTATTGGCTGCAAGGCAGCGACGCCGCGCAGGGCATAGCCGCGGATTGGACGGAATATTCTTACGATTTCAAGGTCGGCGAAGGGCAGGAAATCGTGTTCGTTACGCTCGTCGCGCGGAATGCCGATTATCTCATAGACGAGGTTGAGATCACCTGTCTGGACGAGGACGACCCGATGCAATACGTCATCGGCGGTTCGTTCGGCAACAACGTTGCGCTCGACGAAAACGTACAACTCGTGGAAACGGCCATGCTCGCCAAACAGCCGGACGGTTCTTACGTATATGCGGCGGGCAATCAGACGCCCGAGGGCATCGGTACGGCTGGAGAAGGGCTTGTCGGCTACGGCCGCGGCCGCGTGAATATCAATACCTCCGCATTGCCTAAAGATCAGAAATACAAGGTGAGTTACGAATATCGCGGCGGAATATGGGCCACTACGATCGCGCAGACGCCCACCGCGGAGGCGATTTACGGCGCGGACATTACGGAATACTTTGAAAACACCGGCCGCGCCGATCCCAAAAACAACGGTTGGAGTTCGATCTTTTCGGAATTCGTCGCGCTGGGAGATTTCGTGAATATTTATGGCGACGCGACCAACACCGAAGTCGGCGCTACGCAGACGTATATCAGAAACATCAAGATCGTCGGGGAGGACGGCGAGGATTATTCCCCCGCCGCGCCCGTCGGCACCGAGGTGGAAGTTCCCGAACTGGAATACGGGGAAAACATATTCCCGTACGGCACGATGGAGGGAACTGCGGAAAACGACACGGAATGGACGCTTTCGGGCGGCGCGAGAATAACGGGCTTTACCTTTGAAGACGGCAACGAGGGCTATTACCTGGCGTTCCGCGGCAAAGGCACGGCCGAAAGCCCCGCGGAGGAGATCGAAGCGGCGGCGAAAGATACTTTCGTAAAGGTATACTGCCGTTACTCTTCGGAAGGCGACCTTACCTTTAAATTGAAAACGAACGACGGCACCGTGCTGGAAGCGCTCGACACCCTCGACAGCGAAACCGTTCTCGGCAAGACGGTGGCCGTATACGGGCAGTACGCTCTGCCGGAGGGAACCACTTCGGTTTCGCTCGTCGTGGAAAACGAAAGCGGATACGCCGCCGTGGCGGACGTCGGTTTCAGAACGCACGCGCACGCGTTCGTTGCGGACGACGATAAGGAGCATCCCGCGATAGAAGAAACCGCGACGTGCAAAAAAGAAGGGTACGTGCAGAAATACTGCGCCGACTGCGGCGAATACGTAACGGTGGAATATACGCCGAAATCCGAACACCGCTGGGGCGAATGGACGGTGGAAGAGGCCGCGAGCTGTATCGTTTCGGGCGTGCAGGTGAGGGAATGTCTCGACTGCGGCACGAAGGAATCGGAGGTCATTCCCGCTGCGGGGCATCATTTTGAAAACGGCGTTTGCACCGTGTGCGGCGCGGCCGATCCCGACCGCGATCCCGGCGCGGATCCCGTGCCGCCCGAAGACAAGGGTTGCAGTTGTAAGGGCGCCGTCGCCGCCGTGCCGTTGGCCGCGCTGCCCGCGCTGGCCGCCGCGGCGATCGTGATGCTGGCGAGAAGAAAGAAAAACTGAAAAAATTATCCCGCCCGCGGCTGCGGGCGGGATATACCGAAATAAGGAGTTCCCATGGTCAACAAAAAGATAAAAACGGCGTTCTCCGCCCTCTTGGCCGCCATAGCGGTCATGTGTTTTTCCGTCGCTTTCGTTCCCGCGCGGGCGGATGCGGCGGCCGCGGAAGCAAACGACTTTTCCGCGGCGAACGGCGGGCTGGAAAGCGCGGACGGCGCGCTCCCCGAGGGGTGGTACTTCAAGGAAAAGAGCACCGTCGCCGTCGATACGGAAGTTTACGCGGAGGGGAAAAATTCCCTGCGCGTAACGCGCAGCAACTATACTGCGGACTTCCAGATGAATTCGACCGAACGCTTTCCCGTGGAAGGCGGCAAAACGTACCGTTTTTCCTATAAGATAAAATCGGTAAACTGCGATATGGCGAGCGCCGTCGTCAAAGCGACGGTCTATAACGATAAAAACGCCGCGGTGGCCGAACGGCAGAGCGGCGAGACCATTCTGAACCGAGGGAGCGAGCCCTCGGGCTGGACGGAAATCTACGTTACCCGCACCCTCCCGTCCGACGCCGTTTCCGCGAGCGTTTCCATAACGGTTACCAAGGGCGCGGCGGAGTTTTGGCTGGACGACGTAACCGTGCGCGAAGAAAAAGCTTTTTACGAAGATTTTTTCGCGGTTACGGACGAGGGGACGCCCGACGGCTGGACGAAGGACGGCGCCGTAACTTTCCGCGACGGCTCTCTGGCGCTCGGCGCGGGCGCGTCCGCGACCGCGCGGTGGAATACGAATTCCTCCTGCATTTACGAACTGACGTTCGGCTATCAGACGGCGGGCGCGATCAAGGGCGGAGTTCTGCTCACGTATTACGATTTCGCCGGCAATGAAAGCGGCACGCTCGCCTTTGCGTTCGGCGAGGCCGTGGAGAAAAAGCAGTTCAAACAGACGTTCACCGTGGAGAGCGCGGCTTTCGCCTCGATCGCCTTTTTCAACGAGGGCAAGGGCACGGCGCTGATAGACGACGTCGTTATTACGAAAACTTACGACCCCAGAACTTCCGGTTCGGGATGGGAGGGGGCATGGGTGTGTTATCCCGCGCAGGACGTGGCCTACGGACTGGAAGGCACGGTTGCGTATTACCGTTATACGTTTGAGCTTTCCGAAGAGGCCGTTTCCTCCGCAACGCTGCAATTCACCGCGGACGACACCTGGAAATGCTACATCAACGGCGAAGAGTTCGTGGACGACGCCAACAACGGCGTGGAATCCTGGGCCAACGTTTCCGTAACGGACGTGGCCGAAATGCTGCGCGCGGGCACGAACGTCTTTGCCTTCGAGATCACCAACATTACTTATTATACGGGCGTGCTCTTCGATATGAGCGTGCTGTATTCTTCGGGCAAGGTGGAAAGGTTTTATTCTGACGCTTCGGTCGTGAGCGAACTTTCCGAAAACGTCGCCGGCGACGGCTGGCGCGGCGCCGATTTCGACGACAGCGCGTGGAAAGAAGTGTACGTGATCGGAAAACCGCCCGTACAGCCCTGGAAAAACGTTGTCTTTGTGGACAACAGCGTCGTGCTGGATAAAATGGAAATCAAAAAGTTTTCGATCAGCAAGGACGTTGTGCCGGGAGAACAGGGCTCGATAGAAATGACCGTGCGCATCCCGCAGAAGATCGAGGAAAATATCGATTTCCGCGTGTATTTCTGGGGGAAATATTCCTCGGATTCCTCCGAGGAGCGCATTCCCGCCGCGCGGCTCACCCGCGTCAAGGGAAATCCGACTTCCGAATGGAAGGTCAATAAAGATATCAAACTGAAATTCACCTTCGTTCTGCCCGACTATATCGAAAAGGGTTCGTATATGGTGCAGTTCGATCCGTCGCAGATTTCGGTAACGGGCGACGATAGCTTTGTGGACAACAAGATCCGCGGCTATTATTTCAAGGCGGCGGAAACGGAGAAAACGCTCACGCATTCCGAAGTAAAAAAGGACGATAGCGGTACCACGCGGCTCTATATCGACGGGGAGGCCGTCGCGCCCATGCTCTATATGCGCGAACAGACCACCGTTTTTCAGTCCTCCTATGTGGAAAATATGTCGGCGGCGGGCGTAAAGCTCGTCTGCCTGCCGAACACCCGTACGTACGATATGAACAAAGCGGGCGCGGTATGGATCGGTCCCGATATGTATAATTTCGATCCCGTGGACGACGTTATTCTGGAAACGCTCGAAGGCGCTTCGGACGTCAAGCTGATGTTTCATCTGGACGCCGATCCGCCGACCTGGTGGCTGGAATCGAATCACGGCGAGAGGGCGGTGGACAGCAACGGCGGCACGTATGCGAACGGCGTTTCCTACGCTTCGGAAAAATGGCGGGAGGATGTGAGCAGATATTATAAGGCGGTGATAGAACACATCCTGTCGCAGCCGTACGCCGACCACATTTTCGCGGTGAAGATTACCGCGGGGACCACGGTGGAATGGCAGCAGTACGGCATGAGCCTTTCCTCCTGCGGGGATTATTCTCCCGCCGCGCGGAACGCCTTCCGCGCGTGGCTTACGGAAAAATACGGTTCGGACGCCGCTTTGCGGGCCGCATGGGGCGACGAAAGCGTTACCCTTGCGACCGCCGAGGTTCCCGTCTGGGCGGACAGGGGATCGGGCAATTACAAATACATACTGGACGGGAAGGAACAGAGAAACGTCATAGATTATCATCTGTTCTATTCCGATATGGTAACGGACAGCATTCTCGCGCTTTCCAAAGCGGTGAAAGAGGCGTGCGGTTTCCAATGGATCGTCGGCACGTACAACGGATATATCTCCAACAGCCTCACGTACGAGGCGAACAACATCGTCAACGCCTCCGTTTCGCGGCTGCTCGTTTCCGATTACGTGGACTTTTTCTGCGCGCCGATCTGTTACGATACGCGCATGAGCGGCATGAGCGGCGGCTATATGACCATGGTCGATTCCATACTGAACGCGGGCAAGCTGTTCTTCATGGAATGCGACGAACGCACCGTTTATTTCGAAATAGAGGATATGGAGCCTTATCTTTTGCAGGAATGGGGCAAAACGTATACGCTGCGCGATACGATAGAACAGCTTAAAAGGGACTTTGCCAACGTGCTCGTCAAGGGCGCGGGGCTCTGGTGGTACGATATGTACGGCGGGTGGTTCGACGACCCTGAAATTTACAATCTGATCTCGGTGATGGTGGACGAAATGGAATATTCCATCGCGCACCCGCCCGAAAACCTCAGCCGCATGGCGTGGGTGGTCGACGACGATCTCGTCGCGACGACCGCGTATAATTTCGACGCGACGTACGCCGTTCTGCAATACGCCGACTACTTCCAGCAGGAAGAGCTGGCGCACGTGGGCGCGCCCTATGACATGATTTACCTTTCCGACCTCGAAGCGGGGACGGCAAAGGAATACGACGTATACCTGATAAACGCCGTGGATATCGACGAAACGGAGGCCGCGGCGCTGGAAAGGATAAAGAAAAACGGCGTAACGATCGTTTGGTACGGTATCCCCGGCATCTATGCCGCGGACGGTTCGGAAAGCGCGGAACGCATATCGGAAATCGTGGGCATGGATATTGCGCTCACGAACGAAGCGCTCAACTATTCCGTGGTAGTAGAGGGCGAAGATCCGCTCACCGCGGGCGCGGAAAACTGCTGGTACGGAAAGCGCGAGGCAAACAAGGGCACGGTTACGCCGACCGCTTACGTTACGGATAAAGACGCCGCGGCGCTGGGCAGGATTTACGGTTCCGATCTGACGGGGCTTGCCAGAAAACAGGTCGAGTCGGCGGACGGCGGCGTCTGGACGTCGGTTTACTCTTCCGTCGCCTGCATCCCCGCAAGAATTTTGAAAAACGCGCTCACGGCCGCGGGCGGACACGTCTATTGCGAAACGGAGGGCGACGTCGTCTACGCGAACAGCGGTTATGTGGCGATCAATTCGCCCTACGGCGGCAGGCGCACGGTAAACCTCGAAAGCATCTGCGACGTTTACGACGTTTATAAACGGGAATACGTTGCCAAAAACGTAACTTCGTTTTCGGTGGATATGGAGGCGGACTCCACGCGGCTGTTCAAGACCGTACCTCCGGGAACGGTGCTCGAAACGCCCTCCTCGCCCGATAAAAACGGTCTGCCTGCGGGCGCCGTGATCGGGATATGCGCGGGCGCCGCCGTATTGGCCGGCGCGGCTGTCGCCGCGGCGTTCGCCGTAAGGGCGAAGAAAAAGAAAAAAGGCGAAAATGATGAAACTTAAATTTTCGGTTGCGCGTAAAGTCGCGCTCGCGCTGCTGGCCGCCGTTTTCCTGGCGGCGGCCGCGGGCGCCGCCGCGTATTCCGCGCGGGAAAGAGCGCTCGTTTCGGCGGCCGCATTCAACGGCGGTTTCGAGTGCGAAACGGGCGCCCTGCCTTCGGGCTGGGATTACAGCGACGACAAAAAGGCCTCGGCCGACAAAGAAGTTTTTTTTGGCGGAAAAAGCTCCCTGCGCGTAACTTTTGAGGACTACGTCAATCCCTTTGCCGCCGCGTCGCGGGAAAAGGCGGCCGTGGAGGGCGGAGAACAATACCGCTTTTCGGTCATGGCAATGTCCCGCTCCTCCCGCTATTCGCAGGCGGTGATCTCCGTAACGCAGTATGCGGCGGACGGCAGCGTGGTCGTGGCGGAAAAGGAGAGCCCGTCGCTTCTGCTCAATACGGGCGAAGAATGGAGCGGCTGGCAGGAAATCTGGCTTAAACTCAAGCTCAATCTGAAAACGACACACGTCGGCATTTCCGTAAAGGTTACGGCGGGGCGCGCGGACTGCCGCTTCGACAACGTTACGGCGCGCCCGAACGACGCCGCGTTTTACGAAGATTTCCGTTCGGTTTCTTCGGACGGCGGCGCCGCGCTCTGGACGGTTTCCGGCGACGCGGAATTTACCGAAGGGGAACTGCGGCTGGGCGCGGGCAGTGCGACGGCCGACTGGAACGACATACTCTCTTCCTGCACTTACGAAATCGCGGGGAACGCCCGTTCGTCGGGCGGCGCGTCGGTCAGGGTGGATTATATTTCCTACCGCGGCGAAACGGCAGGGTCGTTCACCCATGCGCTGCCCGCGGGCGACGGCATGGAAACGTTTTCTTTCGCCGTTACCGCGCCTTCGGCCGCTTATGCGAAGATCTCGCTCGTCAACGAAAGCGGGAGCGCCGCGTTCGGGCAGTTGAGCGTGAAACTGAAGGAAAACCCGCGCGAAACGCGATCGGGCTGGCTGGGCGAATGGATCAGCTGCGGCGGCGAGGAGGCTTTCCACGGCACGGAATACCGTTACCGCTGGTTCAGAAAGAGTTTTTCCGTGGAAAAGAAAGTGGAGCGGGCCGTCGTGCAGTATACGGGCGACGACCGCATCGAAGGCTACATCAACGGCGGCGGTTCTCTCGGTTCCACCACCTTTTATTCCACCGTGGTCGCGGACGTTACGGACGAGATCAGGCAGGGGGACAACGTCCTCGCGTTTTACGTAGCGAGCGGCGGCGACTTCTGCGCGATCATCTTCGATATGACCATCGTCTATGAGGACGGCACCGTCGAACGCGTCTATTCGGACGAAACGACGCGCGGCTTTACGAGAGAGGCCGCGGGCTGGAAGACGATTTATTTCAACGACGCCGGCTGGCCCGCCTCGCGCTTTTTCGGCAGGGTGCCCTGCCAGCCGTGGGGCACGATCGATTACAGTTACGTCGTGCCGGCGGGCGTCAGCGCGGAGCTGAACGCTTTTGACTGCGGAACATCCGTCGCCGCGGGCGACGCGCTGGAGGTTACGCTTTCGGTCACGCCGCAGACGGCCGCTGCGGAAAATCCCGAAATAAGCGCGGCGCTCATAGGGGAAGAGGGCGAACTGCCCTTTTCTCTGCGGCTCGTTCCCGCGGAGGGGACGGACATGACCTCGTGGAAGCCGGGCGAAACGGTGCGCGTGGAATACGTTATGGAAATTCCCGATTTCACACAAGCGGGAACGTACGGGATAAAACTCGACGCGCAGGACATATATCTGACGAATACCGACGGCAATATCGTCGCGGACGCCGCAATCGCCGTAACGGCCGCGCCCAAAGAACTCATTTCGTCCGAAGTGAAAAAGGACGAAAACGGGGTAACGCGGCTGTATATCGAGGGCGAAAAAGTCGTTCCCATGATATATCTGCGCGATTTCAGCACAAAGTTCAGCCCCGAGTACGCGGCGGGCATGGCGGAAGCGGGCGTGGTGCTTATGGAATTTCCCAACACCCGCAACTATTACATGAACGGCCTCGGTCCCGTGTGGACGGGGGTAAATCAATACGATTTCAAAATTTTCGACGATCTCATCTACGAAACGCTGGAGGGGGCGCCGCATGCGAAGATCATGCTCGCGCTGGACGCCGATCCGCCCGAATGGTGGCTGAACGCAAATCCCGGCGAGAGGGCGGTGGACAACGAGGGCAACACCTATCAGAACGGCGCTTCGTACGCCTCGGAAAAATGGCGCGAGGCGGCGGGCGAATATTTCAGGGCAATCCTCACGCACGCCGCGGCGCAGCCGTATGCCGACCACATCTTCGCCGTAAAGATCAGCGCGGGCGCTACCTGCGAATGGCAGCAGTACGGCGTTTCGCTCACCACGTGCGGCGATTTCTCAACCGCCTCGCGGAATGCGTTCCGCGCCTGGCTGAAAGAAAAATACGGTTCGGACAGGGCGCTCAAAAATGCCTGGGGCAGGAGCGTTACGCTCGCCTCTGCGGAAATTCCCGCGCTGGAGGAGCGGCAGCCCTCGCAGTATAAAACGGTATTGGGCGCCGATCAGCGCAACGTGATAGATTATCATCTGTTCTGTTCGGATATGATCACCGAAAGCATCCTCTATCTTTCGGGCGTGGTCAAGGAGGTTTGTCAGAACAAGTGGATCGTGGGCACGTATAACGGGTATATGGTCAATTCGCTCACTTACGAGAGCACAAACCTCGTCAACGCCTCTTTCCGCGATCTGCTTACTTCGGATAAACTCGATTTCTTCTGCGCGCCCGTACTCTACGATTCCCGTATGAGCGGCATGAGCGCGGGATATATGACCATGGTGGACAGTATCCTCGACAACGGCAAAATGTTTTTCATGGAGGTGGACGAACGCACCGTTCTCTACGACGATTCGGGCTGGCAGGACGCTTATCTTCTGCAGGAATGGGGGCAGACGTACACCATGCGCGACACGATAGAAATGCTGAAACGCGATTTTTCCAACGTACTCGCAAAGGGCGCGGGGCTCTGGTGGTACGACATGTGGGGCGGCTGGTTCGACGATCCCGAAATCTACAGCCTCATTTCCGTCATGAACGCGGAAATGGAATATTCCTTGGATCATCCCGCCGAAAGCGTAAGTCCCGTTGCGTGGCTGATCGCAGACGATCTGCTTACCTGCATGGCCTATGATTTCGACGGCACGTACCACGTTCTTTTGGAATCGCATTACAATCAGAAAGAAAGCCTCGCAAAGCTGGGCGTGCCCTTCGACTATTATTATCTTTCCGATCTGGCCGACGGATTGAAAAAGGACTACGACGTGTATATCGTAGAGGCGGTCAACGTCGGGGAGGAAGAGCGTTTCGCCATAGAACGGTATCTGAAACGCGCGGGCAAAACGATCGTTTGGCTGGGGCTCACGGGATTTACGACGAGGAAGGCAAGGTGAGCGAACGGGCTATGAGCGAACTTATCGGCATGGACGTGGCGTTCACCGAGGGCGGAACCTATGCCGTTACCGTAGAGGATAACGGCCATTACGCCGCCGCGGGACTCGACGGGTTCGTGTACGGCAATCCCGCGTCCGTGGGCAAGGTTACGCCGATGGCCTACGTCGCCGATCAAGACGCAACCGCGCTCGGTTCGTTCGATCCGCTCGGCCGTACGGGGCTTGCGGTAAAGGAAGTGCCCGTTTCGGCGGTGGACGGTTGGACGTCCGTCTATTCCGCGGTGGGCAACGTGCCCGCGGAACTCATCAGAAATATTTTGGAGCATAAGGGCGCGAACGTCTATACCGACAGCGGGGACGTGGTGTTTGCAAACAGCGGTTATCTCGCCGTAGACAGTCCGTACGGAGGCACGCGCACGCTGAACCTCGGCGGCACGTACGACGTGTACGACGTTTTCGCCGGGAGCATAGTCGCGACGGGCGTAAGCTCGTTTACGGCGCATTTCGACGCGGGCGGCACGCGCCTTTTCAGGCTGACGCCGTCGTCGGCAAATCCGCAGCCCGAGCCCGATCCGCAGCCGAAACCCGATCCGCCGGAAAACAAAGCGACCGTATGGCCGTACGTGCTGGCGGGCGGGACCGCCGCGGCGCTCGCCGCCGTCGTTGCGGTCGCGATCGTCTTGAAAAAAAGAAAAAAATAAAAAAAGGAGAAAGAATATGAAAATGAAAAAGAGAATTTTATCCGTTGCCCTCGCGCTCGCATTGGGACTTTCCGCCGCGGGCTGCAGTAAAAACGACGACGCTTTCGAATTGCAGATATTCGCGGGCGGCTACGGCACGGAAATGTGGGAATACGTTCTGGAACTCTTTGAAGAAGACCACCCCGACGTAAAGATCGTAACTTATATGGATTCCAACGCGAACAACAGGCTCGCCGAGCGCTGGAGACAGGGCAATCCGCCCGATTTCGTCTTCCTGGAGGGCGAAGGGCTGGACCGCGACGGCTGGCTGGCGAACGACCTGCTTTACGACTGCACCGAATGGCTGAAGACCGCGAAGGTGAACGGCAGCGATAAGCTCATCACGGAAGTGGCGGACCTCGGCATGTTCAACCGCCATACCAACTCGCAGGGCGATGAGATCATTTACGGGCTTCCCCTGCTTAAAAACTCCTACGGCGTGTGGTACGATCAGAACTGGTTTGAGAAAAATAACCTTACGTTCCCGAAATCGTATACCGCGCTCATGGAATTCGGAGAAGAGGTGCGCACGAAAAAGTCGGACGGCGGCGCCGCTGCGGCCACGATGATCTATCCCGCGGACAACGCGGCAGGGTATCTCGTGCAGGGCTTCATTCTGCCCGCGCTTGCCGCTTACGGCGACAGCGCCTTTACCAACGCCATTATCACGGCGTCCGATCCCGACGTATTCGCAGACGCCCGTTTCGTGGACGTGATGCAGCGTTTTATGGATTTCGTAGCGGCGGGCAACATGCTTAACGGCACGCTCTCGCTCGACCATACGCAATCCCAGCTCCGCTGGCTCAAACACGACGCCGCGCTCATTCCCAACGGCCTCTGGCTGAGGAGCGAACTGCAGAAGGACGCGGAGGACGACGGTTCCAGCCAGGCGTTCGCCTCGCTCGACATGCGCTACGGCGCTTCGCCGCTCTGTCTCGACGATCAGAAACCCGCCGTCGTGGCGACCACCATCGACTGCGGTATACCCGCGGGCAGCGACAAGATAGACCTCGCCAAGGAATTTATCACCTATCTGTACCGCGAGGACGTGGCGAAGATGTTCGCAAAATGCGCGAACACGCCCTCTGCGGTCAACGTGGACCTTTCCGACGTGGATATTTCCGACACCCTCAAATATACCCAGGAGATCATGAACAGCGACGATTATCTGCAGGTGTTCAAAACGGGCAGCTGGGGAGCGGTGGACAGCGAGTTCAACAAGATCGTGAACGAGATCGTGGAAGGCAAAAACCTTTCCACCGCGCTCGATTACTGCAAAAGATTGCAGAAAGTAGCGCAGGACCAGTTGTAAAAATTCGGCGCCGCGGCGGTTTTCCGCCGCGGGAGCCCGCCGGGCGGAGCGTAATCTATGAAAAAATCAGCTGCAATAAATAATAACATGACGCCGTCCCGATGGCTTTTCGCGGGAATATTCGGCGGGATAACTTTCGTTATATACGTCGTTTTGTGCGTGTATCCGCTGTTCAACTCGCTCTATATGAGCTTTTTCAACTGGAACGGATATTACGTGCAGAAAACGACTTTTATCGGATTTGAAAATTACGCAGGCGTACTGAGCGATAAAATTTTCTGGCGCGCGGTGGCAAACGACTTCGTCATCACGCTCATAAAAGAAATCGTCATCATCTTTTTAACGGTGCTTTTCGCGGTCTCGCTCACGCGTTTCAAGCTGAGAAAGGGCGAAACGGCATTTTTCAAGTTCGTCTTTTACATACCGAACATTTTATCCGTGGTCATCATCGGCACGGTGTGGCGCTTTATCTTCATGTCGGGCGGCAGCGGTCTGCTGAACGGGCTGATCGGCCTCTTCGACAAGGGCTTCGATTTCGACTGGATCACCGAACGACCGCTCGGCGTGATAGGTTTTGTCGCCAGCTGGTGCGGCGTGGGGCTTTTCATGCTCACCATGATCGCCGCCATCAATCAGGTTTCGGAAGAACTTTACGAAGCCGCGAAAGTGGACGGCGCGGGGGAGATGAAACAGCTTATATATATCACCATGCCCGCGGTGTGGCTGCAGGTAACTTTTATCGTGGTAACGATACTTTACCAGTCGCTCGGCGGCAATTTCGCGCTCGTGAACGTATTTTCCTCCACGGGCGGCGTAAACGGCCGCTCCATGGTCATGGGGCTTTACGTGTACCTGTACGGCAAGGCGAATTACGCCACCATAGAAGGCCCCGTCAGCTATTCTTATGCGGCGTCGGTGATCATGCTCGCGATTACGGCGTCCGTGTCGCTCGGCGTAAAATTCCTGATGGACAAAGCGGAGGCGAAACTGAGATGAATTCAACTGCGAAAAGAAAACGCCGCGTCAAGGAAAGCAGAGGCACGACCGTCGCAAAATGGGCGATCCGCGTGGTCATGGTCCTTTGGGCGATACTCGTTCTGTACCCGCTTTTCTGGGCGGTAATCACCTCTTTTAAGAACACGGAACAGTTCATGACCGATCCGTGGAAATTTCCCTCGAAATGGATGTTTTCCAACTACGCCACCGCGTGGGTGAACGCCTCGTTCGCAAAATACTTTTTCAACAGCGTGTACGTAACGCTGGGCGCTTTGGCGCTCTGCCTCGCGATGGTGAGCACCACCTCCTACATCGTGGCGAAATACCGCCACCCCGTCATTCGGTTTGCGGAAAGATTTTACGCGCTCTTCATGATGGCGCCGCAGGTGCTGCTGCTCATTCCGCTGATGTATATGCTGCTCAAACACGATTTGACGAATCTGTTCATGCTCATGCTGCTTTACGCCATACAGGGCGTGCCGTTTTACGTGTTTTTGATGACGCCGTTCGTGCGCGGCATCAGTGATTCCCTGCTCGAAGCGGCGCAGATGGACGGCGCCAACGAGTTTTTTGTGTTTTTGCGAATTATCGTGCCCATGTCGCTCCCCGCGATCTTTATGGTCGCGCTGCTGAGCATCGTCGGTTCGTGGAACGAATACGTCATGGCGATCACCCTCATCAAGGAATCGTCGAGCTATACGCTCCCCGCGGGGATCAACGATATCACCACGTCGTCGAACTATTCCTACGGCGTGAAATTTGCCGCGCTCATCATCGCGATGATACCCGTGCTCATCATCTACGCCGTTTTTCAGAAACCGCTGCAAAACGGGCTGTCCTCCGCGGACGGCGTCAAAGGATAATATTTTTATGAAAGACATTGCTTACGAAGAATTTCTCCGACCGTCCGAAGAATATTCCATGGCGCCGTTCTGGTTCTGGAACGGGGATATGCAGGACGGGGAAATATGCCGCCAGCTCGACGAAATGCGTTTGAAGGGCGTTTACGAATGTATCGTGCACGCGCGAAAGGGGCTGGAAGTGCCCTACCTTTCGGACGAATGGTTCCGCAAAATACGCGTGGCCGCCGGTCACGCCGCAAAAACGGGTATGCGTCTATGGATTTACGACGAGAACAACTGGCCTAGCGGCTACGCGGGCGGCAGGGTGATAGAGGACGATCCCGATTTCGCGGCCAAATGCCTGTCGGTGGAAAAGATTTATCCCGTCATGGATAAGGACGTCGCCGTGCCCGAGGTCGAGGGCAAGGAAATAGAGGCCGTCGTCGCGGTCTACCACAACGAAAAGTTTTACGACATCACCGATCGCGTGCGCGGAACGGTAAAGCCGTGGCGCCCGGAATCGCTGTATTGGGAAGTGTTTGTGTTCCGCATGGAAAAGTGCGGGCACCGCCCCATGTACAGCGAACAGCCCTACATAGACCTACTCAATCCGCGCGCGGCGGCGTCCTTTATAAAGCACACGCACGCCGAATACAGGCGCCGCCTGCCCGAATACTGGGGCGGGGTGATCAAGGGATTTTTTACGGACGAACCGGGATTTTATCAGAATTATGTGGCGCAGACGAAAAATCTGAACACCGTCGTTTGGACGAGGGATTTCCGCGCTCGTTTTCTCGCGAAGTTCGGCTATGACATTGCCCCTTATCTCGGCGCGCTGTGGGAGGATATGGGCGTAATAAGCGAGCGCACCCGCCGCGATTACTATGCGGCGGTAAGCGAATTTTACTGCGAGAGCTATCTTAGGCAGATCGGGGAATTTTTGTCGCGGGACGGGCTTCTTTCCATCGGACACCTTCATCTGGAGGAGGGATTGAACACGCTCACGCAGACCGAGGGGGATTTTTTCGACTGTATGGCGGAATTTTCCTTTCCCGGAATTGATATGATCAGCCGCGATTATCCCCGCATGACGGAAAAGCTCGCGAGTTCCGCCATGCGCATACAGGGTAAGGAGCGCTGTTTTTCGGAATCGTTCGGCGCGCTCGGCTGGGAACTCTCCCTGCGGGAAATCAAACATTACACCGACCTGCAGTTCGCGCAGGGGATAAACATGCTGGTGCCGCACGCGTTTTTTTACAGCGTGGACGGCGTGCGCAGTTTGGAATGCCCGCCGTCGCTCTTCTTTCAGAACGGGTACTGGAAATATTTCAAAAACTACGCCGATTACGTTGCGAGGCTCAGTTATTTTTGCAGCCGCGGGCGGGCTGAAATAGACGTGGCGATGTATTACCCGCAGTATTCCGCGCGTATCCGCTTTATACCGCTGCATAATTACGACGTCAAGAAAATCGACGACTGCATCGTCGCGCTGGGCGACGCGCTTTTGAAAAACGGCTTCGACTACGATTTTTTTACCGATAAAAACGCGGAAAACGCCGCTTACCGCGCGCTGTTGCTGCCCGAAACGGAATACGTGCCGCTGAAAACGGCGGAAGCGCTCTGCCGTTACGCTTTGGCGGGCGGCAAGGTGGTGCTTGTCGGCAGAAATTCGCCGAAGGGCGCCGCCGAAGAAGCCGAAGGCGTGGCGGAAGCTTTTAAAAGGGCGGCCGCGAGCGGCAATGTGCTTTTTGCCGACACGGCGAAAAACGCCGCGCTGCTGTTGAAAAAATTCGTCGCGCCCGTAAACATGCGGGGCGGAAAAGAGGGCGTTTACGCCATGCGCCGCAGGGACGGTAAGGGCGAATATTATTTTCTCGTCAATACGGAGGACGAACCGAAATCTTTCGTTCTGACGGTATGCGGCGCGGGAGCGGAGGAATGGAGCGCTGAAACGGGCGAAAAGCGCCCCGCCGATTACGTGAAAAAGGGCGGAAACGTGGAAATAAAGGTCAGACTTGCTCCCTGCGGTTCTGCGATTTACGCCGTCTGCGGCGCGCCGCCCGCCGAAAAGAAACCGCGCGGGCAAAGCGTGCTCAAGGGCGCGTGGCGGTCGGCCGCTACGGGAAAAAAGACCGAAAACCTTACCTTCCACGCCGTCGGACTGCATTGTTTTTCGGGCGAAACGACGTTCGTGAGAAAGCTGTACGTCGCAAAAAAGCCCGCGCGGGCGGTGCTCGATTTCGGAAACGTGAAAGAATACATATCGCTTTCTATCAACGGAAAAGACGCGGGCGCGCGGCTGTATCCGCCGTATGCGTTCGAAGTGGGAGATTTGCTCGAACAAGGCTGCAACGAACTGCGCGTTACCGTAGGCGGCGCGCTGCAAAACGAAATCGAACGCACCGATTTTGACGCGGGCGTGTTCGGCAAAATAAAACTGATAAAATACGATTGAGGCAGACGCGGTTTTTACCGTAAAAATAAAAAGGGAGGAAAAAATATGAGCAAGACAATGAAAAAGGGCATAATCGCGGCGGCCGTCGCGCTGTGCCTGGCGATTTCGTGCGTTTTGATGAAAGCGCCCGAAAAACTGCCCGCCTTTGCGGAAACGGACGGCGGAGGGTTTACCGAAGTTACCGTGCCCAACGGCGGTTTCGACAGCGCGGAAAGGGGCGCCCTCGAAGGCTGGGAATTTTACATGCGTGACGGCGCGAATTTCTTTTATCACAGCGATAAAATGAGCATGCGCGCCACGGAGGACGGACACGACGGCAACGGTCTGCGGTTTATCCGCACGGACGCGGCGGCGGGCGAGTTCGTCGCGTCGGGACCGTATGTCGGCGTAGAGCCGAATACGGCGTACAATCTCAGTTTTTGGCTGAAAAGCACGGGGACGGGATCATTTAAAGCGGGCGTAGTGCAGGCGAACGGCGACGCCGAAGTCGGCGGCGGCGTGCAGTGGCTGAAAACGGTCGAAGGCGCGAACGGCGGCTGGGAAAAATATACCGTCAACTTCACCACGCGCATGGACGCGGAAAAGCTCCGCGTGCGCGTAAGTCCCGGCGGCGCGGGCGAATGGACGCTCGACGACGTGCAGATATACAAACATGTGGAAACGCCCGCGTATCAAAAGGATTTTTCCTTGTGGTACAAGGGAACGGGTGCTTACGATTGGGCAAATCCGCAGTATGAGATGCTTGCCGAAACAGATCTTTCTGCGGAAAGCGTCGACGGGGACGGCGCTTCCTTGTTGTTGGCTGACGGTATGTATTATAGGATTGAATTTCCCAAATTGCCCTATAATAAAACTTTTACTTTAAGCTATGATTACAAGGGCGGATATGCGGGTTCGTGCTGGGCGGGCATCCGCATGGATAACTACGGAATGGATAATGAAGCGGACAGATATTATGTCGGAAAATTTAACGCGGCAAACGAGTTGACCGAACAGGCGATGTCCTGGGTTCAAGAAAGTTGGCGGCATGAAACATATAGCTTCCGAACTACAAACAGCGCGGGAACGAATAAGGATATTGCTTACCTTGAAATTCACCAAATAACTTATTGCGAAGGGGCAACGCCGTATATTATCGATAATATTCAAATCACCGACGAAGACGGCATGCAATATCTGCCGCAGGGGTCGTTCGCGCAGAATGCTTATCTGAACGGTTACACCCTGAAAGACGGCGCCATTCCCGTTGAACAACCCGACGGCAGCTACGTATTTTTCGGCGGTTCGGCAAAAACGCCGTCGAGAAGTTTTGTTACCATGGATATTTCCACGCTGGAAAAAGGCAAGGAATATACAATTTCGGGGGAAGTCCGCGGCGGTTTCAATCAAGTCGCAGTCGTATATTTTATCGATCGGAACGGTGCGGTAGTGGCAGATAAGGAAATTGCCAACGTTTGGGCATGGTGTGCGGAATGGACGGCTTTTTCGGGTAAATTTACTCCCGACTACGATATTATCTCTGTATTTTTCGACAGCGGCGCAGACGGCGTCGGAGTGTATAATTCTTATATCCGCAATTTACAGATAACCGATGCCGAGGGAAATAAGTTTCTCAAAAATCAGGCTCTCAACGCCGCGGCTTATCCCGACGGGGAAAATATTTACGGAAAGGGTTCGTTCGAGGGCGACGTTAACGTCGCGCCCGCAAACTGGAAGCTTGCGGGCGGAGCGGCGCTTTGCGGAAATGCGGGCGGCTACGTGTTGCAGCTGAACGGCGCAGGCCGTGCGGAGAGCGGCAAAATCGCCGTGAAGGGAGATGTGGTGAAGATTTCCGCGGAAAACAGCGGAAACGCGGCAATCACCCTGCTGACCGACCTCGGCGAAACCGTGGAGGAAGCAAACGGCATGTACCGTCTGCCCGCGGGAACGAAGACCGTGAAGATCGTCGTTTCGCAGGAAAGCGGTTATTCCGTTGTGGATAACGTCGCAATGCGCGAGGCCGTCGCCTACGCCGTTTCGGGCGAAGCTACGCTCTCGCTGGAAGACCGCGTTTATATCAATTATTATCTCGACATAACCGCCTGCGAAGGACTTTCCGCGGACGGGGCGGTCTGCGCCGCAGTGTTTTGGAGCGCGGCCGAGAACGGCGAAGAGATCGAAAGGCTGGAAATGAAGCTTTCGGAGGGCAGATACAAGGCTACGGGGCGCGGTTTTGCCGCGAAAGAGCTGGGAAACACCGTGTTCGTGCAGATGGTTGCGGAGATCGGCGGCGCGGAATATAAAACGGACGTAATCGAATACGGGCCGAAGATTTACGCGCAGAACAAGCTCGCGGACGAAACTTCCCCGTCCGAATTAAAAAGCCTTTGCCTCGCTCTGCTCGATTACGGCGCGGCGGCGCAGGCGTATTTCGATTATAACGTAAGCGCGCCCGCGAACGCGGACGTTTCCGAAGAAACGCGCGCGGCCGTGAACGAATGGCGCGGCGAAAGCTGGCGGACGGGCAAAACGTACGAAAGAGAGCCGTTCGGCGGATTTTCCTACGCGGCGTCGCTCAGCCTCAACCTCGACGAAAAAGTTTCGCTCAACGGCTACGTTACGGCGCCGAACGCCGAAAAGGCGGAAATGGCGGTATTTGCCGCAAAGCCGGACGAGGCGGCGATAAAGGAACGGACGGGCGCGGAAATCGTCGTGATGACCGAAACGGAGGGCGTGTTCAAGGGTACGAGCGAAAAGGCGTTCGCGGCGAAGGAGCTGGGCGACGAAGTATATATCGTATTTTACGTAACCACGGCCGAAGGAAAAGAGGAAACGAGCGCGGCCGTGTGCTACGGGCCGCAGATCTACGCCTATAACAAGCTTTTGTCTTCGGATAACGCGGAATTGAAAGCCCTTTGCGCGGCCATGGTCGATTACGGCGCGGCGGCGCAGAAATATTTCGGCTATAAAACGGAAGATCCGGCGAACGCCGCCGTGTCTTCGCTGTTAAAATAAGACCTGCAAATAAAAGTCAAGGGAAAATAAGCAGAAAAAATAAGATTTTTTCG
>ERZ506942.137-NODE-137-length-26755-cov-4.66199_pt1 | contig 26755 bp, 32 predicted proteins | sample MGYA00512900_ERZ506942 | MGnify/ENA metagenome assembly ERZ506942
GCATTTACTATTCAAATTAAAAATATCAATAAAATACATTATGGATATCAATATGAGATTTTATCGTCTTTGTATAAATATGCTGGTGCTGCCATTGTAGGATATATATTACAAACATCGAATGAATTCAAATTAGTTGGTTGTATATTATTAATTGGAGCTATTGTTCTATTTGTTATAGGTTTGATCAGGTATCGTACAAAAGCAATTTATATGAAACTTACATCAGGAAAAGAGTATTCTTTTGTGTTTGAGGATCATATTCAAGCTATGACAATGTATACAGAGTTATTAGATATTATTGAGAAACAAAATGAGCAAGATGATGATTTAGAGGTAATCTTTACATCTTTAGAGAATATGGGGGAAGAAAAAAATGAAGAAGCTTAAGATTTTTAGACAAGAATCACTAGTAATAGCCAATAGAGTTATTATTTCAAAAGACAGTTTTATTCAAATTAGAAATATTACACGTATATGGCATGGAAGACCAGAGGTAGATATTCCAGTATTAAATTTAGTTATTGCATTGTTAATAGGTGTGGCAGTGCTGAGTACGCCATTTTCAGCAATTGGATGGTTAGTTATCATAGCTACACTCTTAGTTATTGCATATTATGTTTATACATTATGTAATTACACATTGAATTTTGAATTATCTTCTGGAGAGGTCTATGCATTTACCTCATTGGATCGTGAGTTTATTAAGCACAGTTATGAAAAAGTTAAGGAATTAATGGAGAATAAGGACATGGCAGAAGGAAAGTATGAAATTAATTTTAATAGTTGTAAGATAGATATTGTTAAAGGTGACAACAATGAAATCTATAAAGGAAGTCAGGTTGTTGTAAATAAGGGAGACAACAGTATCCAACATGTTAATCAAACTGACAATAGTCAAGAAAATATTGTGAATAGTTTCAATACGAATGTAGAAATCAACTATGAAGTAATCAGCAAAGAACTCAATACGCTTCTTAACATGCCAGAAGTTCAATCTCAAAAGGAAGATTTAGAATATATTCATGAAGCTCAAAAGAAAGCAGAAGAGAAAGACACTGATGGTCTCAAAAATGCATTAAAGAAGTTAAGTCATAAGACAATGCAAGTGATTGAAGTTAGTTCTTCATTACTCACGATTGCAGGATTTATAAAAGATTTTTTATAACAAATCTTTGAAATTATACAAAGAAAAGATTGATATCCTTTTAACAGGAAAAATCAATCTTTTTGTTTTATAAACAATATTCATCTGTTTTATGACTTTTGTAATGAATAAAAGCATATATTCCAGCAATGATATAACTGAATACAAATGGTCCAATTAATTGAGGCGTACTTGCTAAGTCAATATTGAGATTGCCAACAACTGCCATGTTGTTTGTCAAACTCATAAATACAATTATCAAAAGAATTTGTGAAATGAGTGCCTGACTTACAAAGAAATTTGCTATAGTGTTGAGGTTGACCAAAGTCTTTCCATTCTTTCTGTCTGTATATTTTTTTAAAAAAATATACGAGAACTTAATAATGAAATAATAAATAATAAAACTAAAGAGACTTGGAATAGACAATTTCGTAAAAATATAGTAAGTTAAAACACCAACTAATGATATGATCCAGGGTATATATGAAATAATATCAAACTTATCAAGTTCTTTGAAATCATCATGTTCTTTTAATAAGTAATCAATAGAAACATGAAAAATATCAGCTATCTTTGGTAGTAAATCGATGTCAGGATAACTTTCACTAGTTTCCCACCTAGAAATTGTTTTGTTTGATATTCCCAGTTTATCAGCTAAATCTTGTTGAGTGAAGTTATACTTCTTTCTTAATGATATGAGTTTTTTAGAAAATGTATTTTCATTCATAGTATTATCCTCCCTTTTCTTATTTTATTATAACATAGGTATCAGAATTAGCGTTCTCAAATTCTGAGAATGAATCTTAAATAATAAGAAGCAGGATATATGATAAAGTTATTTGAAGATTTTTTATATTATAAATAGGTGTTTTTTTAATTGTAAAATAAAAAAGAAGGTTATTATATATAACACTTCTTAATCAAATAATTGAAATTCTAAGTAATAAACAAGTTTATGGAACATTTTTGTATTAAATCCATAACAAATACAATCATCTTTTTCACCATCCCAATCATTATTTAATTGATCTAACAATGGTTGAACTTCATCTTCGCTTAAATCACAAGTGATATAAAACTCACTATGATTTTTTAATCCAGCATATTCACGCATTGGTGAAATACAAAACTGTGGGCATATTTGTAATAATAAATCTTTGATTGTTTTATAATCTTTGTCTTCTTCACTAGAGATAATAACATATAATCTTGCTAACATCTAAACACCTCTCTTGTTTATTTATTATATCATGAATTAGTTCAATACGCTATACATGATAAACACGCTGTTTAGCGGATTTGTTGAACTGTTCAGTTCTCTTACAACATGGTAAAATACACCAGTTAGTAACATGGTAGTAACAGGTTTAACTGCATAATTCATTTACACGCTTCTGAATTTCATTGTAGTTATAGCCAGCTTTTTCAAGTTTATTCTTACGATCCGCACCGTTACCCCAATCACCACGAATGACTTCACGTGCGATTGTATCAACAGACTTTTTGTTTGATGGCGCACCACATAATTCATTCACACGTGTCTGAACTTCGTTGTAATTGTAACCAGCTTTTTCAAGGGCATTTTTACGATCACTACCATTACCCCATTTACCATTGATTACTTCCTTTGCGATTTCATCCACAGACTTCTTCGCTGGTGTGCTTGGTGTAGGCGTTGGTTTCGGCGCAGTGTTACCACTTGCAGTGATTCCAAAGCAATTCAAAATTCCTTTTGCAATGTTATCAATATTTGCATTGAAGATAGATACATCAGTTGCATTGGAAATGAATCCGATTTCTACAAGACGGTAACCATATCCTTTGGAAGCTGCTCTTGCTGGATTCGCTAAATCATTACGACCAACAATAGTGTTTGCACGACCAGGGAACATTCCTGAAAGGAACTTTGCCAGTTCTTTATCATAGGCATCTGCACTGAATCCACCATAAATGATTACGTGCGCCCCTCTTGCTGAAGCGGCTGCACTATCCATGTGTAGTTCGATAATCTGATAATCTTTTGAGATATTTAACTTGCTAATACCGTTATCAGCGTAATAGTTGCGGTTTACATCACCTAGTGTTACATTATCACCGCCTAATGCTTTAATTCTAGCACCAAGCGCACGAACACGTTCGGCTTCCTGATAACCGTTTCCACATGCTCCTGGATCACCAGCACCATGACCACAAATAACATATAACTTTTTCATACTTTAAAACTCCTTTCGTGGGGTTGCCACATAAAAGGGAACTACTCGCATTCAAGCAGTTCCCCTGATTTTTTCTTTTGTTCAAACTTCCCATCAAGGGAAAGTTTCGTATACAATTCACGTAAATACTTCGCATTCACTGGCATTCTGTCATTGTCAATATCGTATTCTTCACAAAATCGTTCATATTTGCCAAGTGATTCTATGATGTGATCCCATTCTTCAGCAGTGTGCTTTCGCCCATTTCTGCATGAATTGGCAAAATCAAGGATTTCAGTTCTTTTGGTATCACATTCAGATTCAATGAACTTCTTTTCCAACTTGTCAATTCTTTTGGTCATATCACGATTCATACGCTTGCCAATCCAATTTAATGGGCTTAATGGGATGGGCGTGATCTCAACTGTGAACAATGAACCAATCACCCATATTGCGATTTTACCAATCCATTCTTCCATAGGATCACCTACTTCAATTTATCAACTTGTTTATCTAACTGCTGCTTTGCGTAGTTTTCAACTTCAACAAAGGTACGTTCTACAATCTGACTGATCATATCTTCAGTGATAATCAAATTGAATGGCTTCGGTACAAGGTCATACAGTTGTTTTACAACCCATGCCTTTTTAGTTCCACCAGCTTTCGTGGTGTCTTTGTAAATTTCTTCAGCTTCCTTGATAAAAGCCACAGCCTTACCTGTAACTTCTGCAATCGTTTTTTGGATTTTCTTGTTGCATTCAACATATAACGCTAAACCGCCAATAATCACCAAACCGATTGTTTTTAATATTTCCATATAGTCCATGGTGAGTTCACCTTTCCTTTCATAAAACAAAACCGCCTGTATGCCCATTTTTGAGCAGATACAAGCGGTTTTCTTGTTTGTGGTATCTTAATACCACTTTTCCCTTACATGGCTATTCAGCCAGTTCAGGGACTTCCAAATCAATCAAAATTTCTTTTACCTGATCTTTCAACTTCATTGGAACTTGATTGAAGGTTTTCTTTCCCTTAACAATCAAAGTTGCATAAATTACAGCCATTTCATTCACCTCTTTTCTTGTCATAAAAAATAACAGAATCCTAACTATCATTGGATTCACCATCCAATAATGCTTGGACTTGTTTTTTCAACTTACTTGGAACTTCATCAATGGTTTTTAACCCTTTGATGATTAAGTCATAATAAATCTTTACCATGGTTTACACCCCCATACTTTCATACACTTCTGTTAGTGCTAGTTGAAGATCGGTAATCTGATCACTGGTTGTTTGTGTAAGATGGCGGATATATTCATCCTTATCATACTGAACCATGTTGAACTCAAATCCAACAAATTCATTTTCTTCACCAATGTTTTCTTCAACTGCTTTGATGTTGTTATGAACCCATACGCTGAAATCATCAGTTACAAGTTCTTCAGGCTTTTCAGTGCTTCGCACTTTTCCAAAATCCTTCATGTTATTCCACCTTTCCTTTTATATTTTGTTCATAGTAGCAATTAGCGTATCGCTCAATAGGTTTGATATATTTTTCGCTAAGTCGGTATGAATCACAGTGTTTCAACCATCCATTGTAAGAATGAATTGAACACCATTCTGAATGATTCATTTCCTTTCCATACTTTCGCTTCTGATCAATTTTCCGCATTTTCTTTTTGAAGTCCTTAGCGGTTGACTTACGAAGAAGGATATAATTCATGAACACCCTATAACCAACAAAATCAATACCACGCTTGTATGTGGGGAAAACTTGCCAGTTATCTTTCATATGCAGCTTCAACTTTTCAGTAAAGAATATATAAATTTCTTTCCTTAATTTGTGCAATTCACTTTTACTACTTGAAAAAATAACTATATCATCCATATATCTGAAGTAATGCTTTACATGTTTTACCTCTTTGATCCAGTGATCAAACGGTGTCAAATAAATATTACCGCTGTATTGTGATAAATAATTCCCTATGGGAATACCTGATCCTTCAGGTGTTGAATCAATAATTTCATCTAACAACCACAAAAGTTCTTTATCTTTGAACATTCGTCTGTATATCATTTTTAAAATGTGATGATCTATTGATGGATAAAATTTCCTTGCATCAATTTTCAAGCAATACTGACAATTTGGAACATCATACTGTACCGCATTTACAACATCATGAAGGCAAGCATGGATGCCACGCCCTGGTATTGCGGAATAAGTATTTTTAGTAAAGTATTTCATTACGTATGGTTCAATGATCTGTAAAATAGCCCATTGACATATACGATCAGGAAAATATGGCAATTTGAATATTTCACGTTCTTTGCCATGTTCCTTTTTAACGAAGGTTTCATACTTTGATGTTTTATAAGTGTGATTGATCAGCATATCCTGTAATTCCTTCAGAAATGGTTCAGGGTTTGTATCAATCTGTTTTACTTCCTTGTACCACGTTTTGTGTTTCCTGGCATGTTGATGTGCCAGTTCAAGGTTTTCCATAGAATAAATTTGTTTATATAAATATCCGTATCGCTTCACTGAATATAACTCCTTTTGTATGCAACTGTGGAAGTCAAATCTTCGATATTTGAAAGTTAACTTTCAAATACTACCAATACAACTTTCATGATCTTTTTATATTTTGCCATGTGGCAAGGCATGGTGATTTCACACGTTACTTTCACTTTTTGCATTTACTAGGTGACTGCCGATATTACGATTACGATTAGAAGTGGTATTATTCACATTCCAATAGAAACTGCTAGCATTCGAACTGTTATTCCAGTTGCTGCCTAATAGAGTAAAAATCTTTTTTCTCTATTAGATTTTACAGGCTAAAATGCTTTCATATATCAAAACATACACCATGCCTATGATTCTTATTTAAAGGCTACGCCACAGGCACATACACCAGGCGACCGCCGATACTACGACTACGATAAGAAGCGGCAGTATTCACATACCAATAGAAACCGCCAGCATACGAACCGTAATACCAGCTGCCGCCCAATAGAGCAGCCAACATACCGTTATAGGTTGCGTTACGGTAGAAATAATCACCAACTGGTAATGATGTGTTACCTTTGGTTTCAGAAGTCATGAACAGCCAATCAAATTTTTCATCATATCCAAAGGCGGAAATATACCCTTCAGTGATAGGTAATCTGAATCCAACCTTTGTGTACGCCCCTGTTTTCAACGTATCGTCAAAACCATGGTCGGCAATATATAAATCATGTTTTTGTGGTGTACCATCAGTTGGTACTGCACGGTCAATATTCATGCCATCAATCCACTGCCAAATATTTCCGTATAGATTTTCTTCACCACGATAAGTTACACATGTAAAACCGTTTGCATTTTTAACAGCACCAGTTTTATTTCCAAGGCTTGTTGTTGCACCAGTGTATTCAGTCATGGATGTTGCACCATCATCTGATTTATTTGTTACACCAATGCCAATTTTCTCTTGCATATTGAAAGAAGCATATTCAATCATGAATAACATTTGTGTTGCTGATATTGTAGCAGCATAAGACATTTGCCATCCTGTACCTTGCTTTTGTGCTAGTTTTCGTAAATTTGTTCTGCATAAATTTTGTGTCAATCCACTTGCTGGCTTTGCGCCACATATAGATGAAAGCATATCATTTGCAAAATCTGCAACCTGTGCATCATTGAGGATATAAGATGAAGTTGATGCATCATATAGTGAACCTTCATATGCTGCAAGGTAAATACAATCAAGTTCTTTTCCATCACTCATAAATGCTGGATGAAGTTTAAATCCAGTTTTTGGTGTAGCTGAAACATAATAACGAACCTTACGCATATGGAAACCATAACCATCTTCTATTGGTTCAAGTTCCATTGGCACAGTTTTATAATAAAATTTTGGTTGTTCAACCATGACTTGCACAGGTTTTCCAACGCCATACGTTCCAGCATTCTTACCACTTTCAATCGTGATTGATGTTGTTAATTTACCAGTTTCTGTATAGCCAGCTTCACCATGGTAAGCAATAGCCTTACCACCCACGGTTACAATACAACGTTTTCTTCCACCGAACATAGGAATTTCATCAAACGCTGTTCCTGGTGTTTTGTTTACTGCACCAGCAAGGCGTGTGAAACGTTTGTTTTTGAAGTCCACTTCCACACCATAGATATCAGGATCAGTGAATCCCAAATATCCCTGAAGGTCGTTGATTTGTGTTTGAAGAATCTGAACATCAGAAACGGTTGCAACTGCGCCTTTGTCAACCTCAACAGAAACGTTCCCTGAATTACCAACGGTAACATATAGATTGAACATTGCGCTTGATGCACCAATACCATTGAATGGTGGCATCCATCCAGCTACACTGGCGATCATCACACCGTACAAAATTTCACCATCTTGTGGATCATTTGCATATACACCAACTGTACGCATGTAATAACCAGTTTTCAGTTCTGCGTTTGTGATTGCAGCTTCCAGTTTTACTGATACATCATTTACACGTGTAATTTTACTGATCAGCGTGCTTTGCTTAATACCAGTCATAGTTGCTAGTGTTTCAAGCTGTGCATCCGTATAGGTAGTATCTGAAATACTCACCTTTGTAAATTCAACATTTCCTGTACCTGATAGCATCTTAGCCATCAACGCCTGTCCTTTTTTCGTAATTACAATCTTTTTAAATTCTGCCATATCAATTCCTACCTTTCATTTGTTATTACTTCAATCAATGATGCACATGCACCAAAGGAAGCATCAGAATTTATATCCAAAGTTTCATTAGAATCATCAGAAATAGTGAACTGCATGATTGCACTTAAACCATTACCAATGTTCAATGAACTTTGAACTTCTATACTTTCGTTTGAACAATCTGAATTTTGAATGATGGTAACTGCTGAAGCAGCACCACTGAAGGATGATTCACCATTGATGGTAAACGATTCCTTAAAATAATCAGAACATTCAAATACTTCAATAAAGGTACTGGCAGCACCAATACAAGCATTCGCTTTTACTTCCCATATCAGATCGTTTGATAAATTCATAACGATATTACATGGAAGCATATAATCAATGACACGTTCAAGTTCTTCCATTTCACCGTAAGCACTTAAATTTGTATGAAGTTCAATCATGTACTGTTTGAAGTGTTCAACAATACGATAGTTGCCACTTCCACATATGATATCTAACTTCCGTAAAAATGAAGAATAGGTATAGGTTTCTTGATCGTTCCACTTTGTAAGAATCTTTTTCCGTCTGCTTTCGATTGATTCACCTGGTAGATTTACCAATCCAAGCATACTTTCAAACCGCTTTAAACCATTAGAATCAGCGGTTTGTATGAACTCATTGTTATCAATTTTCTTCAGTTCAGAAAGGGCATCCTGGAATATTTTATTCTCCGCACCAGTTACCAATTTTAGCGGTAAATACTGGCGCATAAAGGGTGGAAGGTACTGAATTAAATCAATCTTTCTATCCACTTGCGATTGATCCAAAAACAGGAATCTGATATTCATTCAGGTTCAAGTTTTCAGCCTTTCCATTGATTTTTGTACTTGCCACATCAATAACGCCTTCCACTGATAACAACTTCGTTTCAATCTGTGATATACGAACAACCAATTCTTCAGATGAAGCCCACGTTCTACGAAGTGAAAGAAGATATTCCTTCATCATGTTTTCAATCGTTTCCCTGACACGTTCAAATGTGTACGCTGGATCGAATGTGATTGTGGATGTTATCTTCACACTGATTTCTTCAACAGTCCTAACGGTAACAACATGACCGATAGGGGCAAGTCCTGATCCAGTTCCATATGGTGTTGGATCAAGGATGTTCTTCACTGTTTGAATCAAGGTATCTGAAGCCTTGTCATATTTTGAATCAATGATGGTCAATAGAACAGTTCCACCGCCATCCCACACTGGTTTCACTTTGGTTGCACCAACACCAGCAATAGCATTTGTTTTTTGAATATAATCTTTTTTATTTCCACCAAATGCCTTCGTTTCAAACGTTTGGAAATAACGTTCACGTAATACTTCCGTTTCTTCTTCATCCTCACCAGGAATCAGAAGTTCCGTCAACTTGGCTGTTTCCAAGCCATTGATGTACTGAATAGGTATCAATGTACCAAAATACGTGTTTCCAATGACACCAGCGGTTTCACATTCCATTTTGAAGGTAGTATCTGTGATTTTTTCAGTTACGACATAGTTCAAATCTTCAAGTGAAAATCTTGAACCAATAGGAACTGCCTTGTTGAACTCACCCTTTAGAATTGCCTTTGTTGAAGGTTCAGGTGTGATTCCACGTTCAGCACAACGCCTGATCAGATAATCACGTGATGCAGTATCTGCAAACGTATCATTCATGATGCCATTCATTTCCATAAACATGTTCATCATTTCCAACGCTGCTGGGGCAAGGGCATCATGAATGATTGAACCTTCACGTGTATCAACCGTACCACTGTTTTCAACAACATAGTTCAACATGTTTTCAAGTAGTTCATCAAAACTATATTTTTCATACATCAGTATTCCACCTTCCTTTCTGTTTCCACATCACCAAATACGGTGTGTACTGTGAATTTTGCAAGTATCACATTGTGTTCAATCGTAAAATCAAAAGAATCCACGTCTTGTATACGTTCATCTTGTGTCAACGCTTCGTGGATTCTTCTTTTCAATTCAGGGCATACCCATGAAGCATCTTCACCGTATAAGTCGGCAAACTCAACGCCATAGTTCCATGAATAGATTGGATTTTCATATCTTTCAGTATTTAAAATCTTGTAGATGGCTTGAATCATTGCATCCAGTCCATCTGTTTTACCGCTTATGGTTAACTGTGTCAAACGCATTTTGTAAGTGGATGATGTTTCATTTTCTTCCACTTCAAAATCACTTTCACTTAAATCTACATATTGACCTGGTAACATATCAAATCACCACCCTGTCAAGAATAAGAAATCTTTGCCCTTTTTGGAAACGAAGAAGCATGACCTTTTCGCCATTTTTCAAACCATTGTGAACAAGGAATTTCTTTTTTCCAGTATAGCCATGTGAATGGTTCAATGGAATCTGAACTTGCTGAACAGTTGTTTCAACTTTTCCATCCATTTTCGTTTCGGCGGTGCTTTCTACCTTTGTAGAACTTGGATCAACCTTGTTCTTGATTGTAGTTGAAACATCACCTTCAAATTTACTGGAAGCACTATGGCTATGGTCTGCATCTAAATATGCGGTATCGGTAGTGTGATCTACTGTCATATAAACATAATGATCACGTACTGCATTGGTCAATAAAAGGAAATCTTCTGTAAGTTTAAGTTTCTGATCAACCGTAACTTCCAATGGATCAGTACCAGTTACTTCACCGTAAACAACCGCAACAGGCTTTGATTCCTCAAACGCTGCCAGTGCAATATGCTTTATTAGTTCATTCATATTTTCAGCCATTGAACACACCACCTTTCAAATCTAAATCCATAAAATGTTCATTGTTGTTGATTGTGTGCTTTACCTTTTCAACGATCATGAAGTTTTCAATCTTCACATCATTCAAGGTCAATCGCACAACAACGGATGTACCGCCACGTACACGTGTATCACCTAATACATTTTTGATACTTAATTTCTTAGTTTTCTTGTTGTATAAAGAAAGTAAAGCATCCGCCTTTGTCTTTCCATTTGTCTTTTCATCAATCGTTTCAAAATACTGTAAGATACCCCATTCATTGATATGTGATGAATCTTTCGCAATGTATACTTCACGTTTTCCAGTTTCATCATTATCATAAGTTAATTTCACTTGATTGTAGGTATCAGAATCAATGCTTGATGAATAATCATAATCTTCACTTGTTTCTTCATCAATCAGAAGGTTTATCCTTAGATTCTGAATATGATCAAGTGTAAGTTTTCCAAAATCATCAAAGAGTACAAACAATTCTTTTGTGTTTTGAAGGGTTATATCCAACGCATTCTGAATCATATCAAATAAGGTTTTATCTTCTTCAACCCTGTTTGCTATCAGATATGATGTTTCAGTCAATGTTCCTGTTCGTAAGCCAAAATCATCTGCAATCATCTTCACAAATTCCTTGGCTGTTTTGTTCGTGTAAACATAAGTATCTTTATTTTTTAGATACCTTAACTGATCATAACAGGTGATTGAAACTTCCTTTGATTTATCCGTTTTCTTTTGAAATACAAATCCAAAGAAAACATTTTTATCATTATACTTGAACCTTACCGCATTACCTTCTTGAACATCAATGTTCCCATCATCAAGAATTTTGAAAGTTAACTTTCCAGGAACACCTTTTCTTTCAGTAGTCCATTCAATGCCTTCTTCCAGTACAGGGGCATATGCTTTACTTCCATTCTGTATGATCAATTCAACTGCGCTACTCATTTAAACCACCGTAACCGCAGAAGCAAGAACCCAACCCTGCCATCCACCACTCATGGTTGTTACATGGTATGGATGCGATCCTTTCAGATTTATAAAGTTGATTTTACCTTTGAAGTTGTTACGCATCTGACCAGGACCAGCACCATATGAATCCCTATGAAGCTGACCATTTACAATCACAGTGCATCCAGCGGTTACTGGTTTCTTTGAACCGCCTGAACTTCCTGAACTACTTGATGAACTTGGTCGTGGTTTTGGTTGTGGTCGTACAACTGGCTTTGGTTTGTAAGGATCAAGTTTGATGTTGACCGTTTTTGTACTGTAATCACGGTACTGTTTCAGGTTCACGGTAACCTTGATACAATCACCTTCCTTAGCATCTTCTATGATCTTGTAATCTTCCAAAGATACCTTCAAGTTAGTATCAAATAAAAGTTTTTTACCATAAACCCTAGAAATAATAAACTGAAAGGGTTGCTTTGAAATCTTCAGCTTTTCCAGTTTATTGAGATAATATTCTGCTGGCTGCCATCCACTCTGATACAATGCGAATGGATAGTTATTCACACATGGAAGCATAGCATCAAATGTTACTTCCGTAAGTCCAGCGTTTTTCAAAACATTTATTTCACCTTCATTGATCAGTACAAGTGTTTTATTTTTGTTTTTAATTGACATTTGCACCTTTGAAGGTGTGATTGGTAATAGCATTTTATCCATATAGAATTTATACATTAGTCATGCACTCCTTCCGCTGCAATTTCCATTTGTTCTTCAAGTTTTGTAGCAAGATGATCAACCACACCATCCAAATCCATTTCATTGTTTATTTGGTTGGTATTGTTCATTTCAATCTTAATTTCTGCGGTCGTGAATCGGTTGATTGCTTCCTGTTCGGCAATATCACGTAAGTATTTTAAATCTTCGGATGTGATATCCAACGCATCTTTAATACCTTTTGTGTTATTTGCAGTATCGCCAATATTAGAACCAAGCGGTGAATCACCCAAAGCACCAGCCATTGAATTTGCATAATCATCTGCATTAGGTATATTAGAATCGAATAATGAACTTGGATCAAAATTTGAAATTGAATCTTCAAGATTTTCACCAAACGCATAACCACTATCCCAAGCACCACCAATACTCATTGATTCCATCTTTGGTGCAGTCCAGTAATCACTTGGCGCATCACCAAGCCAAGCGTTAAGATCATCCTTTGTTGTTCTTAATGTACTTGTAATGGATTCCACTTTCCCAAGTTCGCCAACGTGATCTATATCAACACCAGGAATCAGATTCAGTGCATCTATAATCCAGTTGATACCTTTAACCGCAAGGTTAGCACCATCAACAAATGCGTTCGCTAAATTGGTAGCAACTTCATCAAATCCTTCCGTTGCAGATATACAAAAATCAAGAAGCATAGTTCCCAAGTTTACGAACAATGCCTTGACCGCATAAACTGGATGATTCCAAACATTCACGAAAAATTCAGCCAGTGAAGCGAATGCGTTCCAAATCATGGCTATAATATTGTAAATGAATGCACCAGCACTGAATATAACGCCCATGACAATACCAGTTGCACTGATAGAAGTGCCAGTAAACTTATTCCAAGCTGCCACACCAGCATATAGTGCTGCTACAACAGCGATAATTGCAATCACTATCCAAGTGATAGGGCAAGCCAGTAATGCGGTATTAAAGCCATACTGTGCTGCTGTTGCAACTGCTGTTGCAGATGCTTCTGCTCCAGTTGCCGCTGCATGTGCATATGAAGCAATACATAATGCAATCTTTATACCATTACTTATCAATTCCAAACCATTGGTAACTAATAAATAGCCAGCATATATTCCAAGGGCTGTGGCTATACCAAGAACTAATGGTTCAATGATTGACCAGTTTTCAGCTACAAAACCAGCCACTGAAGCGACTAGATCAAAGATTTCAGTTACTACACCAGCCACAATAACAAGTGCAGAAACAATACCGTTCACTAGCGCATCAAATGATTCACTATTTGCGATATCGTTCAATCTTTGAAGAATTGGCTGAAATGCCATCAAGGCATTGTTTTTGATACTTGTTGCAATCTGCCCAAATGTCTTTGGCATGGAATCGAATTGTGCGTTTATATCATCCGTTGCGCTCAACATAGCGTTCTTTACAATTTCCGCAGTGATTTCACCATCTGAAGCCATTTCACGAATTTTACCAATCGGCACATCCAAATAATCGGCAATGGTTTGAATTACGTTTGGTGCTGATTCAAATACTGCATTTAATTCTTCACCACGCAACACGCCTGATCCTAATGCCTGTGTAAGCTGAAGGGAAGCACTATTCATTTCTTCTTGGCTTGCACCAGCAATAATGAACTGTTTGTTCAAGTTCTCTGCGAACTGAATCGTTTGAATATTTGAATCAAATGCATCACTTGCACGCATACCAAGTTTAGCAACAATATCAGCGGTATCAGTATAGGATGCCCTTGATCGTTCAGCGGAAAGGAAAATCAAATCCTGTAATTGTTTGGTTGACTGTAAACCATCATTCATCATGTTCAAACGTGCGGTTGTCTGCGTAAGTTCATCAGATATGTTGATTACATTGCTTATACCACGTAATGAAGCATAAGCAACAACCGCTGCACCAATCTTACCTTTCAGTTCATCCATCCATGAAGAACCTTCATGAATTGAACTATTGAACTGTTCCTGTGCGCTCATGTTATCCCTGATATTTCTTTCGGCACTGTCTATGGTGCTGTTTAATTGGTTGTAAGCCTGATTTGCTGTACCAACATCCATATCACCCATAGCAGAAGAAAGTTGTTCTTGCAGCTTGATAGCATCATTTAACTGCCCACGTAAGGTTTCAATGTCATTGTTCACCTTATCAGCACCGATATCATCCATCTGTGCATTGCTTAACTGCTCAATCGTTCCTTTTAGATTGTTGATTCTGTTATTCATGTTCTGAATATCATTGATCATGTTATTTGGAAATATATCAGTAGCCTTCGCTTGGTTAGCGATATTCTGTTGATTTTGAATAACATCATCCAACATTGCATTCATGGATGAAACTTCTTGTTCATAACGTTCCATACCACTTCCAGCGAAAACATCAATATTAGATGGTGTTACCCATTCAATGGGCGATTCAACTGGTTTATTTGTAGGTTGGTTCAATGGTGCGGATTCGTTGTTCACTGGATTTGTAGTTGATGGTTGTGCATCATTCAACTGCATAATGGCAGCCGCTGCCTGATTTGCCATATCACGTGCAGCCTGTAAGCCTGTAACATCAACCGCACCAGTAGATACATCATTCACAACTTCAAATGAATTGATAACCATATTTAAACTGTTCACTATATCCAGTAATGGGGTGGTCATACCATCTTGTAGTTCAACTTTTGTTCCGATACTCATTGTTTTCACCTTCCTTTTAAATAAACAAAAGAAGAAACAACCGTTGATCAGTTATTTCTTCTTACTTTTTCTTTCCATTTCTTTAGCCTTTTTCTTATCGGCTTCTATCTTCAGTTGTACTGAAGCAATTACAAATGCCTTTTCATTTTCTTCAAGTGCAAGAAATTGTGAAGGCAGCAAGTGAAATTTAAGAAGGCAATAGTAAGCAACGTTTGCTTCACCATCACCTTCTTCAATTAGTTTTTTGCTTCATCCACCTTGTCCTGAAGTCCTTTATCCAAGTGATTGAACTTCTGAACAAACAATCCAAATGCGTTGTATTCACCTGGATCATCAATCATCTGTTCAATCAATTCTTCAGGTGTTTTCACTCCATATGAATCCTGAAGTTCTTTATCGAACAGATTAGGTTCAACGACTGATGCACAGATCAGTTTTTTCATGTACTTTGAAGCATTCATTTTTGTTCTGAATACATTTGGTTTTCCAGTTGGAATATCCATTGTGCATTCATCCTGAATACGCTGCGTTTCAGCAGTCGTTAGCGGTTTGATTTCCCAATCCATAGGTTTTCCAGTATCAGGATCGACAAGGGAAGAAGTGGCAGCGTACTTTGTATTTTCACGTACCACTTTATTTGCTTTCATAAATTTTGAGAACTTAGACATATGATTTATACCTTACCTTTCTTATAACATACCATCAAGCAATGCAAATTTTTCAGGGATTTCAAAATCCTCAAACGTGAAGTCCATATCTTCATCAAGATATTCACCATCTGCATCAAATTTTGCTAAGATACCACCATCAATGTTGCAATCCATCAGAACAACCGTCTGCCTTCCAACAGAAGTGGTTGGATCATCATTTGTGATCTGCATTTCAAAGTAGGTATCTTTACCACTGTTCTTATACTCCAACATCATTTCACGGATGATTGATGTGTTGTAATGGAACGTACAATTTCCTTCGCCTTCCCAGCCAGTTGAACGGTTACCTTTACCAGTCTTACCAAGAATTGGTACTTTGGTTTTGTTCTTGTTGAACTTGGCTTCAAGGTTGATTGCTTGCATGAAATTATAACGGTTACCGTTAATAGTCAAGAAGCATTCAGCAAGAGAAGCTGCCATTGTATCTTTCGATTTCATCACAATGTTATTTTTCATTTTCATTCACCTTCCTTTACGCAACCGTTGTTGTCATATAAAGTTTAGCCATGGCATTCACCACGTTACATCCACTTGTTACAACAACAGATTTCTTTGAATCACCCTGATCAACCACGATATCAGCAGTATCAAAATCTTCAATAGCCCTGATTGTCATTAAGTTGCTGAATATTTTGACAATATCAGTCCATAATGAAACCTGACCACTTTTATCATTTGGTACTGAACCAAGATATTTGGTGTTGAATAGGGAAGCAATACTATTTGCAATCGTATCAATCACACGGATTGTCTGATTGTCCTGGAACACTTCACCTTTTTCATCACTGACCGTAACCAGTGAATTGATGTCAAGTAATACCCTAACATCAGAACCTACCTGATGAAGAACAAATTCACCTTCATCAATGCAGCTTTCCAATTCAGTTTGTGTGAAATCCACCTTTGGTGTAAATTCACCGTTATATAACTTATTGGTGTTTGATTTATTGACTTCACAGCCAGCAATAACACCAGTAATCCAGTAGCACATTGAAGCCTTGTTGAATCCATCATCATGTGCTTCATTTTTTACATTCACATTGCCTTCATAGTCTGCTGCGTTGTGCCATGTTACAGACTGGCATTTTACACCGTAATCATCACGAATGCGTTTGGCAAATTCTGAATACAGCCTATTGATTGCAGCATCTTCAGATACAACACCAATGGCATTGAATGAATATGATTCCACCTTGTTCAAAAAAGCCTGATGATTTGCTGATGTGATCCCACTTCCATTTGTTCCGCCAGTTAATGGCTTTACAGCAGTTACAGCAAGTGTGGCATCTGTCTTGAACTCAACAAAATCATTTGCTTTCAAATCAGCGGCAGTTTTTACCGTTTGTGTTTCCACCTTCAATGTATCAATATAAGTCGATACATCAAATGCAGTTGCATCATCCACATTTTTCTGAATGATGATTTTGATACTGTTACCACGTACACCACTACATAATGCAGTAGCGTAATCATTGCTTGCTTTCACGCCAGCGGAATTTAGTTTGTAAGCATATAACGTTTTCACATTAAGAAACAAATCACGCAGCCCTTTCATTTTTTCATGGGCATAGTCATAACCGAATAATTTCAATGAATTTTTCTTGAAATCATCAGTTGTAACTGTAATAACTTTATCATCCACGCCCCAATCAAGTTCAAATGCCATTGCTGCAACTCCACGATCAGATATTGCTGAACTTGCGTTCATTGCTGACACGAAGTTGATATAAGCACCAGGCAATTTCTTGTTTTGGGTTGTGAATGTTCCACCACCTAATGACATATTATTTCACCTTTCCTTTCATAAAATCGGCAAGTAATTTTTCAACTTCACCGATTGTGTAATCTTTTGAATCATCCAATAAAGCATTCAAGGCATCACGATAACCTTTGAATTTCTTTGAATGAATGAGCTGATTTTTTGTGAAGGTATCTTCCTTCTTTACTTCTGTTTTTCTAGCCATACATATCATCCTTTCACTGTTGCCGATCCATCAAGTTCACCCATGGATTCAGCCTTTTCTGTTGTGTTAATGGTAAACAAATCATACTGAACCATAAAATTCAGAACGCCATCAATAGTTTCACATTTCATCCCCATGCCCCTGATCAAATCACCTGATTCTTCGATATAATCTAAGCACCCATAAAGGCGTTCAGTAATATCATTGATTTCATAGGATGGTGCATCCGTTGCGGAAGGGAAGTAAAGTATCATAAACATATTTTTGTTCATGTACTTCTTACCAAAGAAATGTTTTCTTGATGGGTTGATACAGAAAATAGAAAAACAAGGCAAACTATGACCTTGTTTCACTTCGTCTGTATAGATTTTATATCCTTCACCAAATTCATTGAACAGTGCAATACTTATGGCATCAATAATTTTATTGATCATTTGAACACTTCCTTTAATCTCTTTTCAAGTTTCTTTTGAACAACTCTATCAGCCATTTCATTTATTTCCTGTTCACTGATTGTAAGCATGAAAACACCCTTCACCCAACCTTTATGGTTAGGTGTTCTATGACCAAATTCAACATATGGCGCATACTCAACAGGGTTCATGATCTCAATGGTATAAATACCGTCATGATACTGGATGGTTAATGTATCAACGTATGCTTTGGCAGATTGTGATTTTCCACCAGTCCAGCCCCTTCTTAATGTTCCACCTTTTTTACCACTGCTTGCTGGATAATCACCAACTGGTGTTCTTTTGATTACACGTGCAAGAAGCCTTGCAGCTAATTCTTTCGCACATGCTTCAGTAAATTCCTGTGCATCATTCTTTGCGAATCGTTCAAGATCATCACGCAGCTTCACAAGTTGTGAAATATCACACTTTGATTTTCCTACGCCCATTTTGTCCACACTTCAAGCATAATTTCTTGATGCGTTGGATAGGTTGCTGGTTCACCACTTTTTGAAAATGAACTTTCAATTTCATCATGCTTGATGATTAGTTTTGAACCAGGCGGAATCTTGACTTCAGGTGCAATGAATAATTTTACAGTTTGAACAACCTTGGCTGCACCAGTGCTATCTTCTGTATCGGAAACACTTGAAAATGAAATTCTGCATGGCTGATCAGAAATGATATCCACTTCCTCGAATCCAGTTGAATGATTTGGCTTTGTGTATTCTTGCTTTACAACCACACTACACGTATGATCATAAAGTTTTTCAATCGCTTTTCTTGCTTTTACCAACGTATTCTGCGATAGCATATAAACTCACCCTTCCCATGATTCATTAGGTAGTTGAAGAACCTATCTAGTTTTGAATCTGATCCTTCATCATCAAAGGTTACATTTGCATCACCAAGTTTTACACTTTTAATGGCAGTATCAACATCAAATGAATCACCTAATGAATTGGTTTGTTTTTTCTGTGATAAGAACTGACCACAAACCATATCAACTGCAATAAACATTAAACCATCAGGAATGGATGCAGTATTGCATGAATTTCTGATGGTGTTTTCAACTGTCTGCATGGTGAAGGCAAGCGCAAACGCATCACCTTCAGTCATAACATAAGTTAAATCTTCAAGCCTGGAAATAACAAGTTCAATGAACTTTTCTGTTATTGTTGAACTTTCCATCAATAAGGAAAGTATTTTTTCCTTTAAATCCATTCATACCACATCCTTCCTAGATTAGCCACGTGATACGATACGACAAATAGGAATTGCCTTGTGGTTGATATATGAACGTTCAGATTCAGTCGCTTCACCACTGCATACCAATGACCAGTTAGCACCATCAGCAAGTTCTTCATCTGTTGGTGATAAAGAAGCCTGGTTTTTCTTCTCATAAGATAACCCAAATGGTGCGTATACTTTACGCTGGCGCATATACAATGTATCTTCACCACCGTTTGTTTTTTCATCCCTTGACATAGAATAAGGGTGTTTTACACCTACATCCTCATAATCAATAGAGCCAGTTCCTAAAGCATATGAAGTATACTTTGTACTAGCTGGGATAGCGAACACATAATCACCAGCAGCAATGCCAGTAACTTTTGTATCGGAAACCTTGATTTCACCAGGGTTTACATCAGCAACATCATTTGCCACAACTTTCAATGCACCTTTCACAGTAGCATCACATTTGATGTAATGCGCCTTGATATCTTCAGTAGGCATATCATCATCAACAATAACCAGCTTACCATTCCATGTATACAGATCAAGTTCACGTGTTACGCCATCTTTATCTGTATATTTCAAGTGTTCAATCAAACGCTTGTTTTCTAAGTTGGTAGCAACATCACTGTGCATGAAGATCATTGTGAATTTCTTCTTGTTCGCACCACAAGCCTGGTTGGTTGCGCTGTTCAATGTAGAAAGTCCACAGTTCCCATCAACCATGTTAGTAATGTCATATGTGTGCTTTGTAACAAATTCTTTGTTCTTTGCACCAGTAGACATTGCAAAGATACCTTTCATGACCGCAAGAATAGTATCTTGATCAAGACCATCTTTGTATTCTGCAACCTGATCTGCGACATTCTGCATGAAGTCAACACCACCAGTAATTTCATAGCTGAAATCTGTTTCAATCCATGCTTTCGCACGACCTACTACGACAACCCCACGTTCAAATGTTTTTGTACGTGTTGCTTCAATATCAGTTTTACCATCATAGTTAACTGCTTCACCATCAATAAGACCACGCATTGCAATCTTTGCGTATGCTGTACCATTCTGATCAGCAAACACTGACTTGATTTCAGGGTTCGCTGCTAATGCTTTGGATTTCTTGATTTCGTTCATTTTCATGTTAGGTACTCTACCTACGGAATATTTGAACGCTTTTTCATTAAAACTTTTAGAATCAAATTGTGCCATTTTTCATCATCCTTCCTTTACTCTAAATTGGCATCAGGGTTTTCTTCCATATATGCACATAATTCTTCGTATGTCATATCTTTTGGATCAACCTTTGTATCAGGATCATTCTTTCCTGGATCACCTGGCTTTGTACCCTTGAATTTTGCTTTCTTTACTTCATTAAACATGAACTTGGAATCTTCCGCACCTTGTAGTTTCTTGATCTGTTCATCCATGCTTAAACCATCAAGTGAACCATCTTCCTTTACCTTGACCTTTTCAGCATCAATATCAAGTAAGGCACGTACCGCCTTCATGTTTTTTGCACCAGCAGCCATCAATGCGCCTTCAACTGCGCTATCAATTTTTAACTGCTTGATTTCTTTTGCGTGTTTCTCTGCTGCTTGTGTGTTTTCTGTCTGTAATGTTTCAATCTTTGCCTGTAATTCTTCCACATTACCAGTTGATTTTCTCAACGTTTCAAGCTGCGTATCACGTTCTTTGATTGTGTCATTTGCAGTATTACGTTCCGTTACAACAGTATCAAACTGTGCTTTTGGTACATACGTTGCAAGTTCATCACTGGAAGCCTTCGCACACTTCTTAGCTGTTTCTTCATCCAATCCTAATGCAATAAAATCTTCTTTCTTCATCTTTATCAGTCCTTTCATAATAAAAAGCACCTATTTTTTAGGTACTTCCTTCAGTCCATCCTTATCACCATCAACAAAGGATTTCTTCCATTGTGGATATGTGATGTTTGATGGTATATAGTACGTTTTTCCATCCTCGCCACGTGCAGCACGTTCCCCAATTCCAAATTCATCATCAAATGCTGGAACTGTTACAGTTCTACACCATGGGTGGAAGGGTGGGGCAGTTACACCAACTTCATACTGTGTCATTGGGAATACTTTACCATCCATTTCCTGGCAGATAGCAGAAGTATGTGAATCAAGTGTTGCAACGATTTCAAAGTATTCAACATCAAGTTCATTGTAGCAATCTTTCTGTGCAGCAGACGAGAAGAACGCTGCTTCCGTCATTACCAGCTTTCCAGCTTGCTTTTTCGTTGAATCAAATACTTTAGAAATGTTCTTAATCGCTTGATCAGGTGATTTCCCAAGTACACACATTTGTGTGATTTCCTTGTGTACTTCATTGATCAGCTTTTGCTTATTACCCCAAATCCGTTCACTGAAGTTTTTCCCATCCACTGCCCATGGCTTGGATATCACTTTTTCAAGTTTCCTTTGATCAATGGCTGCTATATCCCAACCAATACCAACACCCTTGTGTACTTCAAAAGCTGTATGATAATACCCATCTGTATAGATTCTTCGCATAAGCGAATCAACACCATCCAAATGATTACCATACAGAACTTCCAAAGCCTGTTGCGTTTGTATCTTCAAAGATTCCAACCGTGAAATATGGTATTTCGCTGATGCGTTTTCAAGCTGTTTACTCCAAAGCTGCATAAGTGCTTTGTCCTGACCGTATTTGATGTATTCATTCACATCCCATTTTAATTCGGCTAATTCTTTGGCAGTAAGCCATTTCTTCGCATCAGTTAATGAAATACCATTATTTATTGCAAAGCGTTGATACCATGATCTTATTTCCTTTTCAATGGCACGCTGGGCAATCAAAAATTGTTCATCCAGTTCCTTCAGATATTCCACCCCTTTGTTATGAAGTGAATCTTCAAGCTGAATGAAGCGTTTACGGTAATACTTACCATTCTTCACAAGGAAGTTTGCTTGTTCCACTGTGAAGCCTAGTTCAATATAATCTTGAACTGTCATTCATCATCACCTTCACCTTTGTTTGGATCAGGCGGATCACCACGAGCAGAAGCCCCTGATGGCGGAGGGTTACCACCAGGGAATACGCTCATATATTCATCAAATTCATCTTGCTTTTCTTGTTTGATACGTTTTATTTCCGCTTCAACATCATCAATCCATGGATGATTAGCAAGCCTTGTTTCCAGTGATAGATCAGTTGACTTGTTAACGTTGTCTATGATTTCACCTTCGTTCAGAAGCATATCACGATTGAATATCACTTCAACCTTTTCATTTTCAAAATCACCAATGCCAACATTGGCAAAATGACAATCCACGAACCAAAGCAACTGTTCAAATGATGCTTGAAATTCTGTTTCTATGTCATTGGCATCTAAATCAATATCACTATACATGGATTGTATATTCATTTGATTTGGTTGCCCACTCATACGATCATCTTTTGCATCATATCCCATAGCATTTTCAATGATTGCCTTCTTGAATATCTCAACAATGGATTTATAGTTTTCTGCATTCACTTCAATCTGAAGTGTTCTAACATCCCCACTTTGACCATCAACGGATTTTACTTTTACAGCACCATACGTTGCAAGGTTCTTTCTGAACTCACCAAGTTTTTCACCATCATAGTTCACAAGTACAAGTATTGTGTTGCGTGTATCTTCTTCCATGGCGTTCTGAAAGTTTGAAAGAATGGTGTTGATACCATCCTGAAGGCTTTTAACCTTTGTGATCAATGGTATTTCCTTACTGTTGTACTTAAATGGTATCAATGGTATATTCACCCAATTCAAGCATTCTTCTGATCCATCATCATGTACCACAGTGATATATGGCTCAAATGGTACTTCATCAGTGATAAGCCTTCCACTATCCAGTACGAAGCGATACACTCCATTTGAATCATAAACTTCAACTTTATCAACAATATGTTGATCAGAACCATCAAACTTCACAACTGGATAGAAGCGAATAGCACCATCAAGTTCTGTATGGTCGGTATCACGCCATAGCGGTATGACTTCATAACCATTGATTTTAGTGAACTTCAAATGACCATGTTCATCATACCCAATGTATAACCAGCCAATGCCTTCATTCAGTGCATCTTCAAGCAAGTTCTTCATTGTACGCATGAATCGCATGTTGAAGGTGTCCTTCAGTGCTTCAGAATATTGCTTGTTTTCAGTCTTAAACGTTAATGGCTGCCCAAGCAAATAGTTCTTTTTCTGATTCACCATCTTTGCATACTGATTATCCACAATGTGATTGTTTGGAAGGTTATCAACTTCTTCCAAATCACCATTCACACCAATCACTTCACGCTTGCGGTGCAATATGTCATGCTTACCTTCATAGTACCTTTCACCTATGATCATACGCATCCTTCTGTGGGAATGCTTGAAGGCATTGATTTCTTTTATGATCATTTCACTATCTTGTAATATCTCTGTACGATTTTCAAAAAGAAACCTATACAGAAAATCTTGAAACTTTCCAAAGTTCAACACGTTTCAATCACCCCTTTCATGTTCTCATAAAGAAAAACCCTTGTTTTTAAGCCATATACAAGGGTTTCTGTTACTAACGTGTTTCTATCAATCAAAACTGAATGTTTCTCCCATACTGAATGATTCAAGCGCATAGCGCATTGCATCCATCAAGTGGTTAAAATCATCAATAGGCTTATTCAGCTTCTTACCAAACTTATCAATAGCCCAAGTGTAGTTGCTTATTTCCGTAAGGAAGTTCACACACCTTGGATGTATGATAATTTTAAAATCTTGTATAAAGTCAATACCACTGTTGATACTGTCTTTACCTTTCCGTGCTTTCCTGATCCGTGATAAGCCCAATTCACGTAAACGGTCAATGGACTTCGGTTCAGCACTATCTGCTGTGATTCGTTCCTTCGCATATCCCATCTTTGTTACCTTGGTGTGAATACGTTCATTACTCATGCCTTTTTCATACATTTCATCAAACACATAAATGATCTTGTTGGATAAATCAACAAACCCACACCATAAAGCTGATGGATCGTTTGTATATCCAAAGTCAAGCCCAAATGATGATTTAATGCTTTGCATTTGTCTAATAGCATCAATATCAAACGCCTTTTCTTGCCAGTTCTCAAAGATAAGACCATCAACGATACCCCAATCACCAAGACCAGCTACACGGTAACGCCTTGGGTTCTGCACCTTCATTGTTTCAAATACTTTTCGATCGGCAGCATCCAAAAATTCGTTGATCAAGTAATTGGTTGTTAGTGCCAAGATATCAGGATCATATTCAGCATCAAAGAACCTTTTCTTCATCCAGTGGTGTTCATTCCATGGGTTGAATGTAAGGGTGATCTGCTTGAACAGTCCTTCATCAACTTGCCCACGAATGGATTCATCAAGGATATTGAAATCATCTTCATTCATGATTTCATAGGCTTCTTCAATCCACATCCAACATAGGCTTCCAACATCAACTGTGATGGAAGTAACCTTCAGTGGATCATCAAGCCCCCTGAAGTATATCTTTTGTCCTGTGGGCTTATAAGTCATTTCCAGTGGGCTTTCTTTGATATCCCAATGAGCAGCTACACCAAGGCGATTGATTGCCCATTTTAGTTCAGTAAAACATGAATCATGAAGCGTTCTGTATGTCTTACGCACAATCAATGTGTTCGCCCCTGGGTATTTCATCATATTAGTAATGTACCAAAGCGCAGTTGTTTTTGACTTCTTAGAAGCACGTGATCCTTTTACAACACGGTAACGACCTTTAAAGTGCCAAAAACGGTTGTAACCTTTACCTACCACCTTTTTTAGTGAAATCTTCATCTTTTTCATTACTTCATAAATCCTAAACGCCTAAATGGCAGTGTTTTCTTCATATTTGTTACTAACGTGTTTCTATCCACTGGAATCAGGCGGTTCAGGTTCACCTGGTGGTTCTTCATCATCTTCATCAAGATCATCAGTAATAATCACAGGGATAGCACCTTCAATACTCATGGCATCTTTAAACATGCCATATCGTTTACCTAGTAATTCCGCAGCCTTTAAACGCTCACGTTCATCAGGTGCTTTTTCAATAACTTCCTGGCATCCATCACCACACATTGCTAACACTTCAGCGGAAGATTTACCACGCAGAACCTTAGTAAGATACATCATGATTTCAGTTGTATCTGCTATGTTTTCATTATGGATTCGTTCAAGCTGTTCATCTATATATGATTTCACTTCAACATTCTTCAACAATCTCTGTCCTATGCTGTACGCAGTCTTTTCACTGTAACCAGCACGAACCGCTGCTTGTGTGATGTTCAGATCAATCAAATATTCATCAGCAAAGCGTTTTTGCCTTTTATTCATGATGCACTCACTCCTTTCTTTACGCTCATACAACGCAAAAAACCAGGCATTTAAACCTGGTTTCTCATGCGATATCAACCGCATATCTCAATTTACAATTTTAACTATACCTATATTATACGCTTATTATTTCACTATACAATGGCACGATTATCGCAATTTATCGCATATATTTTAATAAAGTCAATACTAACTAAATATTTGATTTATTACATCATCACTGAATAGTCTGATTTGAAGTTTATTGATCAAGTTTTTCTTCTGCCTGTATACTGTTCTAACATCACAATGGAAGTATTCAGCTATTTCCTCATATGTTTTACCTTGGAAATACTTCAATGGTATCAATTCAAAATATACTTCACTGTTCCTTAACTGTTCAAGTTGTTCATCAATAATATCAATGCAACGCATAGTAACACTGATACTGGCTTCAATATCGGCAATCTTTTCATCAATCTTCTGTTGTTCCGTCTTGGTTTCACGTACAATCGTTCCTGATCCTGGGTTTGGAATCACACTGTTACAACGTTTCTTCAAACCTGTTGTACGAATTTCATTGATTTCTTCTTCCTTGTCCTCAATAGCAGCAAGGAATGAATTGTAATTGTAAAGCAGCGTTTCCGTTTTCTGATACGGTGTTTGCTTATCATCCTTCATCATTCCTTGCTTTCGCAGTTCAAGAACAGTGTGTTTAGCAGTCTGTTCAGCTACTGCCTTTATGATATCTTCAATGTTATTACTCATTTTTTCATCAAAATCCTTTCTTTTTATAGGTTCAAGGTGGTTCAAGATCATT
>ERZ506942.145-NODE-145-length-25397-cov-5.03208_pt1 | contig 25397 bp, 23 predicted proteins | sample MGYA00512900_ERZ506942 | MGnify/ENA metagenome assembly ERZ506942
GATCTCTGCCCTCGTATACGGAAAGCATGCTGCTTCCCGAAAACCAGGATACCGGACCGCGAACGAGGCCCCAGTCGCCGTAAGTATCTCCCGCATAATTTTTAAGATAATACTGCATTCCCCATGCGGGCAGGAAAAATCCGAAGATATCGGGGTTCGACATATCCGTATACCATCCCGTCGTAAACTCCGATGTTTCGTTGACATATAACCCTTGCGGCGCTTTATCACCCGTGCGGCCTTCCTGCAAAGCACGGCAATGTTCGAAATATTCCGTTACGAAGGATTGTATTTCCATTTTGCCGTTTTCGATCCACGGCCTTTCCCTTTGCGAAACAAAAACATCTAAACTGCCGTTCAAAGAAGACATGATGCGCTTGTCGCCGTGGTTTTTGAGCTCGTAAGCGACTTCCATAAAATCGTCCCATGTAGACAGCTTTGACTGTACGAATTCAGGATCGGACTGTCCCCAAAGCTCTTCGGCCACGCTGCGGCGATAAAAATAACCGCCGGGAATCGCCTGCCAAGCCAAGCCGTAAAGTTTGCCGTCCGCGCCGGTAGCGACGTCAATGGTATAGTCATAACATTTTTCTTCCGCATACGCGCTGAGACCGAGGCCATCCGAAGACAAGCTCGCCAACGAACCCTTTTCTATATACTTCTGGATAAAACCTATCTGCAGAATCATGACGTCGGGCGCATTGATCCCCGTACTCAGCACTCCGTCGAGTTTCGTTTGAAAAACGTCGTCAGGATAGACTTCTACTTTAACTTTTTCCTTTTTTTCGGGATATGCTTCAAAATAATATTCCTCCACAATATCCTTGAGTTCCTGCGTATGCGCCCATACGAGCAGTACGTCCGATTTGTTGCAGCCCGCTGCAAAGCCGATAATCCCCATCATCAGACAGGCTGCTACAGCGAAACACAAACATCTCTTGACTTTCACCATTTGTTTCCTCCTTGTTTTTTATTTATCGCCCCGCGCATCGAAATCGATTTCGCTACGCGAGAAAATAACTTAAATTAATAAAAAAATTATTTGATTTTAATGTGCTGGAAAAAATTTACATTCGAAATCGATTTCGAAAATTAAAAAAATCAAAGACAGGTTTCCCCTATCAACAATTCGGCAGGTATTACGGTGATGCCTTTTTTAGTTTTTGGATCGTTTATCCGTTCGATCAGCGTCAGGGCGGCCGCCTTGCCTATTTCATAGCTGTCCTGCCGCACGGTCGTAAGCCGAGGCGTAAATTTCTGCAACACCCTGCTGCCGTCGCAGCCCACTATACCGAAATCTTCAGGACAGCGCAGCGAACTTTCGAGCACTGCTCTCACGCCACCGAGCGCGGAATAATCGTCGGGATAAAATACGCATGGCCTTTCAAAATTTTCCGAAATTATACTTTTTGTAAAACTATAACTGTCGTCATAAGAATAATATTGCAGATCGCGGATTATTACTTCTTTCGCACCGAATTTTTCGGCCGCCCTTTCCACACCTCTTTTTCTTTGTTTCGAACAATCCGTATCGCCGCCGACGCAGAAGACTATTGTTTTATATCCCGCTTTCAGCACATGCCGCGCCATTTCAAAATAAATATACTCGTTGTTGCTGGCGATCGTACTCGCACGCTCGTCAAAATGATCAAATACAACGACGGGATTGGAAAAATCCATCAATTCCTGAACGTCTTCCGCCGCGAAATCGGCACAAAGAATAAATAGTCCGTCCAAACGCTTTGCCCTGCAATTTTGCAGATAATTACATCCGAACACGCTGTTTTTATTGCTGATAAAAGAAATATCGTACCCGTTATTTTCAAGATTCCATTTAAAACTATTCAGAATTTCCGCAAAAAAAACATGCGTAAAGCCGAGTTTATACCCTTCAAACATTTCATCCTTCAACAATACGCCGATGTTATACGTCCGATTCGTAATCAGGTTTTTTGCGATTTGGTTTGAAACATATCCCATATCGTGCGCAATCTTGAGTATTGCTCTTTTGGCGCTGTCGGAAACATCGTTTTTATTATTCAAGGCTTTACTCACCGTAGAAGGTGCGAAACCGCTTTTTTTTGCGATATCGTAAATAGTGATCATAATATGAGTAAAGATTTGCAAAACCAACATTTTCTCATCTTCAAAACGGATGACGATACCGTTGAAGTTGATGTACGCTTTTCCGATGAAACCGTGTGGCTTACGCTCGACCAAATGTCGGCTCTTTTTGATAGGAACAAGTCCACCATTTCAAGGCATATCAAGAATATCTTTGAAGAAGGTGAGTTAGAACAATCTGCAACTGTTGCAAAATTTGCAACGGTTCAAATAGAAGGTCTTCGTCAAGTTGAAAGAGAGTTGGATTACTATAATCTCGATGTAATCATATCGGTTGGATATCGTGTAAAATCTCTGCGCGGTACGCAATTCCGCCAATGGGCGACAAAACGCTTGAACGAATACATTCGCAAAGGCTTTACGATGGACGACGAACGGCTTAAAAACCTCGGCGGTGGCGGATACTTTAAGGAATTGCTTGAAAGAATCCGTGATATCCGCTCTTCAGAAAAGGTATTCTATCGTCAAGTATTGGATATTTATGCAACCAGCATAGACTACGATCCGCACGCGAAAATATCCATTGAATTTTTCAAGAAAGTTCAGAACAAGATACATTACGCTGTTCACGGACAAACTGCCGCCGAAGTCATTTACAGCCGTGCCGATGCCGAAAAAGAATTTATGGGGCTTACCACCTTTTCGGGAAACAGGCCGCACTTAAAAGATGTTGTTGTGGCTAAAAATTATTTAAGCGAAAAAGAACTTCGCGCGTTAGGGCAAATCGTTTCGGGATATCTTGACTTCGCCGAACGTCAAGCCGAACGCGAACAGGCGATGACGATGGCAGACTGGGCAAAACATCTTGACCGCATTCTCACAATGGGCGGAGAAAAATTGCTGATAAGCGCAGGCTCGGTGAGCCACGACGAAGCCATTGAAAAAGCAAAAGGAGAATACAAAAAATATCAAGCAAAAACTTTGAGCGAAGTCGAACAAGCATATCTTGATTGTATCGACGAATTGAATGCTAAAACGAAAAAGGACAGAAAGTAATGAAAGCAATCATCTACGCCCGATATTCTTCCGATAACCAACGCGAAGAAAGCATTGAGGGGCAAGTCCGCGAGTGTATGGAATATGCCGAGCGCAACGGAATTGTCGTCATCGATACGTACATAGACCGTGCCTTATCGGCAAAGACAGACAACCGCCCCAACTTTCAAAAGATGATACGCGACAGCTATAAAGGCTTGTTCGATTTGGTCATCGTATGGAAGTTAGACCGCTTTGCCCGTAATCGTTCAAGCAGGATTCCTTCCGAGCCTTCCGCAATGGATTCTCTTGCGGAAACCACTTTGACGCCATTCTTTTTGAGTATCGTTTTGTAGTACGCGCTATCATCGGTTTTGGAAGGCTATGCAGAATATTTCTCCGCAGACCTTGCCGAAAAAGTTACACGCGGTATGATGGAGAACGCCTTAAAATGTATGAATAACGGCGCAGGCATTCCTCTCGGTTACTATGTGGACGACACCCAGCATTTACAGATTGACGAAAAGAAAGCACCGTATGTAAAGGAGATTTTTCAGCGTTTTGCAGACGGCGAGATGATTAAAAATATCATTGCGGAACTGAATGCTCGCGGCGCAACGATTTCTTATAAACTGAAAAAGTCACGTAAAGAAGTGAAAGCATACGAGCGCCCGCTGTCCTATAACACAGTCCGCCGCATACTCTCCAATAGAAAATATATCGGAGAATATAAGTTCAAAGATGTTGTAATACCTAACGGAGTCCCTGCAATCATAGAGCAGGAATTGTTCGATAAAGTTCAACGGCGATTGGAACAAAACAAAAAAGCCCCTGCCAAGCATAAGGCAGAGGATGATTATTTACTGACTACGCATTTGTTTTGCGGCAAGTGCAAAGCAATGATGGTCGGAGAATGCGGAACAAGCCACACGGCAAAGACCTATCGTTATTACAAATGTGCCAATCAAAAGCGCAAGCATAACTGCGATAAAAAGACCGTCGGGAAAGAGTATATCGAAGATAAAGTTGTATCAGCCGTTGCCCAAAAGATTATGGACGATGAACTGATGGAATATCTCGCAGACAGGCTTTATTCTTTACAACTTACAGATAATACGAGAATACCGCAGATGAAAGAACGTCTTGCGGAGCTTGAAAAAGGCATTGAACATATGCTAAACGCCATTCAGCAAGGGATTATTCTTGACTCTACAAAAAAGCGACTGTCAGACTTGGAGGAGAAAAAGAAAGCGCTTGAACTTGAATTGATACAGGAACAAATCAAGTCTCCGATTCTTACGAAAGAACAGATATTGTTCGGAATAACAAAATTCCGAACGCTCGACCTCTCTACCCGGCAGGGACGGCAGACTTTGATTGACAGTTTTGTGAACGCAATCTATCTTTATGACGATTATGCGCTCATCACCTGCAATTACAAGGACGGCTCAATCCGCATTACCTTTGAAGAAATCGAAAGTTCGGATTTGTTATCAAATGGTATGCCCGGCGAGAATCGAACTCACAATAGCGCCTTAGGAGGGCGCGGTTATATCCATTTAACTACGGACACATATTCAATTTGATGGATACTTCTCAATCTCGGAAAAACGAAAAATATCCGTTCGGATGTAAAAAAGATGTAAATTTGTTTGCGGTAAACTGTTTTGTCGGTCTATTGCCGCCGAAAATGTGCTTTTTATGCCGTTTCGTCCGCAATCTTTCGGATAGAGCACACCCTTAGGAGGGGGCTGTTATATCCATTTAACTACGGAAGCTTTTCAACGCCGAGCCGACCGGCCGTCCGGGCATACGATTATGCACTCGAGCCCCTATAACGAAACATATCTGTTTTTCAAAGGAACGTTTTTATTTTACTACATTTTCCGCGCAATGTCAAATCTTACGGCAAAGTTAAAAAACTTTTGTATAATTCGCAGGGTTCGGGCAATAATTCTATTAACCCCCGCAGGTATTTCTACATAAACTGTAAGTATGGGGTCGAATAAGCGTATTGGAGAATCTTATGATCAAACGAGGAGAACTGTATTATGCGGATTTAAGCCCCGTTGTCGGCAGTGAACAAGGCGGCGTACGGCCGATCCTCATCGTGCAGAACGATATCGGAAACAAATACAGCCCGACGGTGATCGCCGCGGCGGTAACGAGCAAGATCAACAAAGCGAAACTGCCAACGCACATCGAACTTTCGGCTGCGGACTTCGGTCTCGTAAAAGATTCCGTCGTCCTGCTGGAACAAATCCGCACGCTGGATAAACGGCGCTTAAAGGAACGTATCGGAGAACTTTCCCCTCTCTGCATGAGAAAGGTGGATAACGCCCTGCTCATCAGCCTGGGGTTCGGCAAAGAAGCGAAATAACAACCACTCGAAAAAGCCGCTTAAAAAGCGGCTTTTTTATTTGCAAAAACACGGCGGCCGCGACGAAACCGCAGTTTTCCGCCCGCAAGGCAGCCGACAGCGCACGACGGTATAGTCCGCACCCATTCCATTTCCGCAGGCGTACATAATCCGTACGTTTTATTGAAAATATTCGAATTGCTTTTCCTTTTCGTAGCGTTCCAGCGCCTTGCGGTATTTTTGAGAAAGCTCCAGCGTATAGCGCTGTTTCTGCTCGTAACTCAGCGTATCGTAATAAGCCTTGTCGGTGAGTTTGCCGATGATGTTTGCGGTTTCCCCCTCTTCGTCCAAAAGGCGTTTAACTTTGCCGTAAAAAGCCTCTTCCTCCTGATTGCGGTTATAAATGGTCTTGTCCGCCTTTTCCATGTAGTATTCCAGAACTTTGGAGGGAGCGATGCCCGCCTGTTCCGCCCGCTCCACTTCCCTTTCGAGCTTTTCGTGATAACTCTGCCAAAAGCCCGTTTTCATTCTGTGTTTAGCCTCTTTCGCATACTGTTTGAACGTTTTCGCTTCGCTTGCCATACCTTTTCCCTCTTTCGACATAAATCCTTAATTTTCGCAATCGTAAAAAAAATACCTGCCGTAAAATCCGGCAGGTAATTTTTACCCTTTCATGCTTCTTTTTCTCGCCGCTTCCGATTTTTTCTTTCTTCTTACGGAAGGCTTTTCGTAATGTTCCTTACGACGCAAATCGCCGATGATACCGTCACGCGAGCATTTTCTCTTAAATCTTCTCAATGCGCTGTCGATATTTTCGTTTTCACCTACGCGAACCGTTGACATTTACAACCCTCCTTTGCCCTTTGGCGGTTACTCGTTTTTCAACAGTCTTAATATATCAAAACGAGGGAAAATTGTCAACGGATTTTCAGCCGTTTTTTCAAAATTCGGCAAAATAACGGCCGCTTTTTATGCGAAAAAGGTCGAATAAAAGCGCTTGCGGTCGGCGCGGAGTTTTTCCGCCGTTACGCGGGATTCCACGCCATTTTCTGCCCCGCAAGTATATGTATGTGCAGATGAAACACGCTTTGCCCCGCGTCGTCGCCCTGGTTTATGATCAGGCGGTATCCGCCGCCGAGGCCGAGTTTTTCGCCGAGTTGCGGAATGGTCTTAAAACAATGCGCAAGCTGACTTTCGTCCTCCTCCGTCATTTCCGAAAGCAGTTTGAAATGGTTTTTCGGTATGCAGAGATAATGCTTTTCCGCCTTGGGATCGATGTCCTTAATGATCATCATCATATCGTCCTCATAGACCTTTTCGGAGGGGATTTCCCCTTTTCTTATTTTGCAGAATATGCAATCCATAACTATCCTCCTATATTTTTTCGCAGAGCACCCCGTCGAGATGCCTTTTCTTTATTATAACAGAAATTTCTCCGCAGGGCAACACGTCTTTGATATACGCCCGCAGATAATTGCCCGTATAGCCGACGGAAAAACCGTTTTCCACCTCTTCCACGACCACTTTTTCCCGCCTGCCGATGTTCTTTTTCTCAAACTTTCTGCGGCAGTATTCTTTTTCCCTGAGCAGTTCGTTCAGACGTGCGCGTTTGGTTTCGGGCGGCAGATCCTTCATTTTATAGGCCACGGTGCCGCTGCGCGGCGAATAGCAAAAGCAATGTATATCGGAAAATTCCGCCTTTTTGACCAGCGCGAGCGTTTCCACAAAGTTCGCCTCCGTTTCCGTGGGAAATCCCGCGATAATGTCCGTAGTTATACCCGCGTACGGGAAAAACCGGCGGATGAGCGCGACCTTTTCGAGATATTCTTCCGCCGTATAACGGCGGTTCATGGCTTTGAGCACGGCGTCCGAACCGGACTGCAGGGACAGATGGAACTGCTCGGCAAAATCTTCCAGCCCTTGCAGGGCGCGCAGAAATTCTTCGTCTATGACGTTCACTTCGAGCGAACCCAGCCTGATCCGTTTCTTTACGCCCTTCAATTCGCCGATCAGCCCGCTCAGCCTCTCGCCTCCGTAATCGTATGCGGAAAGGTTGATGCCGCCGAGAACGACCTCCGCCGAAGGCACGGCGGAAATTTCCCGCAGTACGCTTTCGGGCGCGCGCGAGCGCGATCTGCCGCGGAGATAGGGAATGATGCAGTAGGAGCAGAAATTGTTGCAGCCGTCCTGCACCTTGACGTAGCTCCTCGCGCGGTCGGAAAGCGGCGGTTCGAGTTCTTCAAACTCCTTGCTTTCGGGCGCGATTACCACCCCCTCGCGTTCGAGCATGCCGAGGATTTTTCCCTTGTCGAACACGCCCGTTACGAGCTGCACGTTTCCTTTTTTACTGAAACTCGCCGCGTCTTTCTGACAGGCGCAGCCCGTAAAGATGATCTTCGCCTGCGGATTGAGTTTTGCGATGCGCGCCGCCGTCTGGCGGGACTTTTTTTCCGCCTCCGCCGTAACCGCGCAGGTATTCACTATGTAGACGTCCGCAGGTTCGAGCTGCTCGCATACTTCGTAGCCGCTCTCCTTCAGCCCGCGCACGAGCGAATCGCTTTCCGAGCTGTTGACCTTACATCCGAGGGTAAAAACGCATATCTTCATTTCAGTTCTCCGAGATTCCACATGACGACGGAAAGAACGGCGACGGCGGCGGTGTCGGCGCGCAAAATGCGCTTGCCCAGCCATACCGTAGAAAAGCCCTTTTCCCGCGCGAGCGCCGCCTCGCGTTGGGAAAAACCGCCCTCCGAGCCGACCACGACCGCGGTCGAACCCGAAAGCGAGCGAAGATCCGCCGTGCTTCCGCCCGCAAATTCGCAGGCGAAAAGCTTGTTCTCCGCGTCGATCATATCGAGCGCTGAGGCAAAATCGTCCGCATAGAGCACGGCGGGCGCGACCGAACGGCCGCATTGTTTGGCCGCCTCCGCAGAAACCTTGTTGAGCCGCGCGAGCTTGTTTTCGTTCATATACGCCGCGCAGAATTCCGAACGGAAAACAACGATCTTCTTTACGCCCAGCTCCACGGCCTTCTGCACGGAATATTCCGTTTTATCGCCCTTCAGATATCCGCAAAGCAGGGTAACTTCGGTTTTCGCCTCCTTGTCGCAGAGGTTTCTGCCCGTTACGCGCAGGACGGCGGAATTTTTGCCGATTTCCTCCGCCACGGCGGTATATTCGTAAGCGGTGTTGTCGCAGAGCACGACTTCGTCGCCCTTTTTGATGCGCAGTACGTTTACGGCGTGCCTGAACTCTTCGCCGACGAGCGAAACGGTTTCCTCTATTTTATCGATAAAAAATCTTCTCATACCGCTTTTTTCATTGCAAGAGCCACCCATTCGCCCTTCCTGAGCGCCTTTATTTCCTTAAAACCCGCCGACGTATAGGCGTTTTTGACGAAATCCTCCTTAGTGTTCAGAATTCCGCTTAAAATGACGGTGCCGCCCGCGTTGAGGTTTCCGCCGATATTCCCCGAAAAACCTACGAGGATTTCCGCCATGATATTCGCCAAAACGATATCGCCCTTGCAGGTTTCGTCGTCCAGGAGGTTTTTAAGTTCCACCGTGTAATTTTTTATGCCGTTGAGCGCGGCGTTGTTCTTCGCCGCCGTAACGGCACATTCGTCTATGTCGGTCATGATCACCTTTTCCGCACCTAAAAGCGAAGCGGTAATGCCCAAGATGCCGCTGCCGCAGCCCACGTCTATCACGGTCTCGCCGGGACGCATGAATTCCTGCAGCAGCTCCACGCACATGGAGGTAGTTTCATGCTCGCCCGTGCCGAACGCCATAAACGTATCTATCTTCACCGTCGTTTCGCCCGCTTTGGGAGCATGATCGAGCCAGGCGGGACACACCACCACTTTGCCGATATTGAACGGACGGAAGTGTTCTTTCCACGTTTCGATCCACGCGTCGCCCTCCACTTCGCGCTGCACGGTTTCGAGCGTGCCGACGGGCACGGCTGCGCTTTCCTTCAGCCGCCGCAGGGCGGACAGAACGGCGGACTTTGTCCTTTCGTCGTCCGCGGGCACGTATCCTTTGCAGAGCACTTCCGCGGGCGCAAGCAGTTTTTCGTCTATGTAATCCCACGTTCCGCGCTTGGCTTTGGAAAGCGCGATCACGTCGTTCACGTCAGAAATGGCAACGCCGTCTTCGGTGAACTGCCAGAATATATCGCTCACCAGCTCGCTGCCGAGCGTGGTGGTATGCACCGTTATTTCCGTATACTTCATATATCTTTTCCTTTTCAGAACGCAAAAAAGCCGTGTACGGCTTTTTCGGCGCGACCGCTTTCAAGCGGACGTCAATATGGGTTTCTGCCGTACATGGCTTGCAGATTGTCTTTGTAACGCTTCATCTTTTCGCATTGTTTCACGTCCAGATTTGCGTCCAGTTCCTCGATGAGCTTTTTCTGCTCGCGCGTGAGCTTTGCGGGAATTTCCACGCTGACGACGATATAGAGATCGCCCGAACCGCGCGCCCCCCGTATGCCCTTGCCCCGCACGCAGAAGGTCTTGCCGCTCGGTGTTCCCTCGGGAATGGTATAAGTAAACGTATCGTCTATCGTGGGCACTTCCACCTTGCCGCCGAGCGCCGCCGTCTTGTAAGAGATGGGCAGATCGACGTAAAGATCGAAGTTCTTGCGGCGGAAGATCTTGCTGTCCTCCACCTTGAACACGACGATAAGATCGCCCGCCTCGCCGCCGTTCCTGCTCGCCTCGCCGTAGCCGCGCTTGCGCATATAGCTGCCGGTATCCGCGCCCGCGGGGATATTGAGCGTAACCTTGGTGGTGGAACGCACGTATCCCTTGCCCTTGCAGTCGGGGCAGGTATCTATAATCTTTTTGCCCGTGCCGTGACATTCGTCGCAGGCGCGCACGCTCACCGAACGGAAAAATCCGCTGTTGTTCACGTATTGCACCTGCCCCGTGCCGCCGCACTTTTCGCACGTTTTGTATGCGGTGCCGTTCTTCGCCCCCGTTCCCTTACAGGAAGCGCACGGCTGATTGCGCGTATATGTGATGTCCTTCGTACAGCCTTTCGCCGCGTCGAGAAAACTCAGCGAAATTTCCACGGTGATGTCCTCGCCCTGCGATTTCGCCTGCGCGCGCGTTCTCGATCCCCCGCCGAAAGAACCGAAAATATCCCCGAAAATATCTTCAAATCCGCCGAACCCCGAAAATCCGCCGCCGGCGCCGCCGCCCGAAAATCCGCCGAACCCGCCCATGTTGGGGTGTTCCAGCTCGAAATCGTACTGCTTTCTGCGTTTTTCGTCGGACAGGACCTCGTTCGCCTCGTTGATTTCTTTGAATTTCTCCGCGCAGACGGGGTCGTTGGGGTGCAGGTCGGGGTGATATTGCTTGACGAGTTTCCTGTAAGCGCTCTTAATTTCGTCCTGGCTCGCCGTTTTGGAAACCCCTAAAATTTCGTAATAATTCTTTGCTGCCATAATCCCTTTTTATGCAAATACCGAAAGGCGGAATCCCGCCTTTCAGTACGCCGTTTTCAAGCCGCTTTGCGAGCGGCGCCTATTTTATTGTTCTCCGCCCTGGTGGAATTCCGTATCGCCGTCGTTCTGCGCGCCCTGGGCGTTCTGCGCGTTCTGGTAGAGCTTTGCGAAAACCTCCTGCGTGGCGTTGGAAAGTTCTTCCGTCGCCTTGACTATGCGGTCGTTGTCGTTGCTTTCCAGCTCCTCTTTCGCCTTCTTCACGGCCTCTTCCACTTTGGCCTTGTCTTCGGGCGAGATCTTGTCGCCGGAATCTTTCACCGTCTTTTCGATGGTGAAGATCAGCCCGTCGAGCTTATTGTGGTTTTCCACCGTTTCCTTTCTCTTCTTATCTTCGGCTTCGTACTGCTGCGCCTCTTTCACCGCCCTGTCTATATCGGCCTCCGAAAGGTTGGTCGAGGAAGTGATGGTGATGTTCTGCGACTTGCCCGTGCCGAGGTCTTTTGCGGAAACGTTGACGATGCCGTTCGCGTCGATATCGAACGTAACTTCGATCTGCGGCACGCCGCGCGGCGCGGGAGCGATGCCCGTCAGCTGGAAGTTGCCGAGCGTCTTGTTGTCCTTCGCGAATTCGCGCTCGCCCTGCAAAATATGGATGTCTACCGCCGTCTGATTGTCCTGCGCGGTGGAAAACACCTGCGACTTCTTGACGGGGATGGTCGTATTCCTCTCTATGAGCTTGGTGCTCACGCCGCCCAGCGTTTCGATGCCGAGCGAAAGGGGCATTACGTCGAGCAGCAGCACGTCCTTGACTTCGCCGCTCAGAACGCCGCCCTGGATCGCCGCGCCGATGGCGACGCATTCGTCGGGGTTGATGCCCTTGAACGGTTCTTTGCCCGTAACCTTTCTCACTTCGTCCACGACGGCGGGAATACGCGTAGAACCGCCGACGAGAATGACTTTTTCTATATCGTTATACGAAAGCTTCGCGTCCGACATCGCCTTTCTCAAAGGTTCGATGGTCGCCTCCACGAGGTCTTTCGTCAATGCGTCGAACTTCTGCTTCGTCAGATCGACGTCGAGGTGTTTCGGGCCGGTGGCGTCCGCGGTGATGAAAGGCAGGTTGATGTTGGTTTTGGATACGCCCGAAAGCTCTATCTTGGCCTTTTCCGCCGCCTCTTTCAGCCTCTGCATGGCGAGCTTGTCGCCCGAAAGGTCGATCCCCTCTTTCGCCTTGAATTCCGAAACGAGATAATCCATAATGCGCTTATCGAAGTCGTCGCCGCCGAGCATGTTGTTGCCGTTGGTCGCCAAAACTTCGAAAACGCCGTCGCCGATTTCCATGATGGACACGTCGAACGTGCCGCCGCCGAGGTCGTAGATGATGACTTTCTGGCTCTTTCCCTCTTTATCGAGACCGTACGCCAGCGCCGCCGCCGTAGGCTCGTTGATGATGCGCAGGACGTTGAGCCCCGCGATCTTGCCCGCGTCCTTGGTGGCCTGCCTCTGGCTGTCCGTAAAGTAAGCGGGGCAGGTGATGACGGCGTCCGTAACGGTGCCGCCGAGATAGCTTTCCGCGTCCTTTTTCAGCTTGGAAAGGATCATGGCGGATATTTCCTGCGGAGTGTAAGCCTTGCCGTCGATATTCACCTTATAATCCGACCCCATATGCCTTTTGATGGAGGAAACCGTCCTGTCCGCGTTGGCCACGGCCTGGCGTTTCGCCACCTGGCCGACCAGCCTTTCGCCGTCCTTCTGGAAACCCACCACCGACGGGGTGGTTCTGTTGCCCTCCGCGTTCGCTATTACAACGGGTTCGCCGTTTTCCATAACGGCTACGCACGAGTTTGTCGTTCCTAAATCGATACCGATCGTCTTTCCCATAATTTTAATTCTCCTTTTTATTGAATTTCGGCTTCGCGCCGAGTGTCGTTTTCGTTTATTATATTATATTTTGCAGCCGAAACTGCGTCTGCCTATTTTATAACGCTCACTTTCGCGTAGCGTATCACTTTTTCCCCGAGCTTGTAGCCCTTTTGGAAAACCGCCTTGACGGTATCCGCCTCCTCGCCCTCCACGGCCTCGGCCTGCATGACCGCTTCGCAGAAGTTGGGATCGAACTTTTCGCCCACGGGGTTGATCTCCGTAACGCCCTGTCCCTCGAGCATCTCCGTAAACGAACGCAGGATCATGGAAACGCCCTCTTTGGTCTTTTCGTCCAGCTCCATGGCGAGCGCGCGTTCCAGATTGTCGCCCACCGTCAGCACTTTCAGGAGTATATCCTTTTTGCCGTCCCCGTACGCCTCGCGGTACAGATTTGCGTTGCGCTTTTTGTAATTGTCGAACTCCGCGACGGAGCGCATCCACTTATCTTTATATTCTTCGGTTTTATCCGCCTCTTTGAGCGCCGCCACCTCTTTTTGCAGTTCCTTAATCGCCGCGGCGGCCTCTTCGGCCGTCATCGCGCTTTCCTCCGTCTTTTCGGGTGCGGCGGTCTCTTCGGCGCGCTCTTCCGTCTTTTTTTCTTCCTTTTTCATTTCCTTTTCCATTTCTACCTACTTTTTGTTGATCATGTCCTCCAGTATCTTTCCCACGCCTTCGAGCACGGAAATGACTTTCTGATAGTCCATTCTGAGCGGCCCTATAACGCCGTACGTGCCGAGCTTTACGTTGCCCGCGCTGTATGTCGCCGTAACGAGGGAACAATCTTCCGGAATGTCCTTATCCTCGCCGCCGATCTTGATATTTATCTCTATGTCGTTGTCGTCGCTCAATAGATTTGCGATCTTATCCTTGCTCGAAACCACCGAGAGAAAGTTTTTCACCTTGTCGACTTCGGCGTATTCGGGGTGATTGAGGATTTTGTCCTCCCCCTCGAGCACGACGTCCTCGCTCTTGTCGTTGACGTAATCGGATATGGCGTCTATCACGCAGTCGAATATCGTTTTATAGCTTTCGAACTGCTCTTCCGTTTCCAGCGAAGCATCCATCACCTCGCACAGCCGCTTGCCGACGAACGTGCGCTCCACCAGCTTGTTCGCGCCCGCGAGCTGTTCCTCGCTCATACCCTCGGGAATGGCGATAAACTTGTCGCGGATGAGCGCCCTGTCCGTTACGATCAGCAAAAGCGCCGCGTCCTCCTTGAACGGGAAAATGCTTATCTTTTCGATCACGTCGTCCCGGTCGTGCGCTGCGACCGCGATGGAAGTATAATCGGTCAGTTCCGAAATGACCTTTGCGGCGTTTTTCACCACCGTTTCGAGGTTGCTGCTCTGCTCCGCAAAAGCGTTCTTGATGGCGCCGAGTTCCTTGCCCGTCAGCTTGCCTTTGTCCATCAGTTCGGAAACGTACAGCTTATACGCCTCTATCGAGGGAACGCGGCCGCTCGACGTATGCAGCTGGGAGAGATACCCCATCTCTTCGAGCGCGGCCAGCTCGCTCCGCACCGTGGCCGAACTGACGTCCTTCATGTGCTTTTCCGTAATGCTTTTGCTCGACACGGGCTGCGCGTTGGTGATGTAATCATCTACGACGATCTGCAATATTTTCTTTTTTCGTTCGGATAATTTCATATTGCGCTCCCGTTGGCACTTCCCTCTTTTTCGTGTTAGCACTCTTTTACTCTTAGTGCCAACTTTCGAGTTAATTTTACATCTATTATAAGTGGTTGTCAAGCGTTTTATGTAAAGATTTAAAAAATTTTTCCCCGCCGAGAAAAAGCGCGCGAAAAAAGCGTTCCGCCGCGGCGGAACGCTTTTGTTTTTACAGGCAGAATTCTTTTTTCAGCGCCAGAACCATGTTCCCGTACGCCTGTTCGGCCTCGGCGTATCGCCCCGCCCCGATCAAGCGGACGCATTTTCTGATTACGCCGTAAATAACCCGATAATATCTGTCTTTATCGGGAGAAGATTCTATTTTTCCGACAATGGCGGGAGCCGTTTCATAATATTCCTTCACAAGCGGACTGCCCGCAAGGTAATCGTCCCTGAACGCGCGCAGAGTTTCCAGCTCCGCGCAGTCGTCGGGCAATCCTTTGAATTTCACGCACGCGGACGTGAGGAAACAGCCGCCCTTCCTGCCGTCGGCGCAGGCGCACTCGTCCGCTTTCGGCGCAAAATGTTCGCAAGTCCCCGCGGGCGTTACCTTTTTCTGCCCGTGCGCGTCGGGACGAACGCACCAGTAATCCACGAACACCGTGCCCGTCGTTTCGCACCATCTGCAATCTTTACAGACTTTCCCCATGGCTTTTCCTCCTTCCAAAGTTAATTCCATTATACCCCCCCCCCCGCGAAAAATGTCAACTTTTTCCAGCAATTTCCTTGATTTTGCATAAAAAAACGCCCCGCGGCACGCGGAGCGCTTTTATTGCTTATATTTATGTTTGTTATTTCTTTTCGACGAGAACCTTTTTCAGACGGGCAAAACGCGGCAGACTGTCTTCCAGCGGCGCCTTGGCCTCGCCCTGTATGAGCGGCAGGGCGTATTTCACGTATTCGTCCGAAATGCCCGTGCCGTTGTCCGTGATCCATTCGAGCGGCACTTTCTTTTCGGTATTCGCCGCGAGTTCGAGCGGCAGCAGTTTGTATTCTATTTCATACTTGCCGCCGGCCTTTCTCTCGTAGCACACCATCTTGTCGGTTTCGCCCGCGACGGCGGCCTTCACCGCCTGCCTGCCTGCCTCGAACGTCTCTTCCACGTCGGTCTTGGAGGCGAGGTGCGCGCCGCAACGCTGCATCAGGCTCAGTTCGATGCCGCGCGTTTTAAAACCGGTCTTTTCCTTGATGATGTTTGCGAGCGTGGTCGCAACGCCGCCGAGCTGCGCGTGGCCGAAACTGTCGCGCGCGCCCTCGGATACGAGTTCGCAGATGAGCTTGCCGTTTTCGTCGTGAATGCCTTCGGAAACGACGGCGATGCACTTGTTGTTGTTCTTCGCGCAGACGGCTTTCACGTCCTCGACGAATTTATCCACGCTGAAAGGAACTTCGGGCAGATAGATGAGGTCCGCGCCCAATCCCTTGGCGTTGGCGAGTTTCGCGGCGGCCGTGAGCCAGCCCGCGTTTCTGCCCATCGCCTCGATCACGCACACCATCGGGGTGTCATACACCTTGGCGTCGAGGTTGATCTCCATGATCGTAGTGGCGATATATCTCGCCGCGCTGGCATAACCGGGGCAGTGGTCGGTGCCGTACAGGTCGTTGTCGATCGTCTTGGGCACGCCGATAACGTTGCATTCATACCCGGATTTCTGCAAAAATTTGGAGATCTTGTTGCAGGTATCCATGGAATCGTTGCCGCCGTTATACATGAAATAACGGATATTGTATTTTTTGAAAACTTCCAAAATCCTCTTGTAATCGGTATCGTCCACAGCCGCGTCTTTCAGCTTGTAACGCACCGAACCGAGCGCCGAAGACGGCGTATACTTTAAAAGTTCGAGTTCTTTCCTATCCTCTTTGCCGATGTCGTAGAACTTTTCGTCCAGCACGCCTCTGATGCCGTTGGCCGCGCCGTAGACCGCGGTAACCGCATCGGAATCGAGCGCTTCGAGGAACACCCCCGCAGCACTGCTGTTGATAACGGACGTGGGACCGCCCGACTGCGCAAACATCAAAGCGCCTTTCAAGTTTTTCATGATTCTCTCCTTATGTGTATGTATTTCGGCCGTTAAGCCGCTTTATGACTTTTACAATCCCAGTATTTTGGACGTTTCGTACAGATAGCTGTCGAATTTCTTTTCCGCCTTGAACACTTCTTCAAAGGGAACGGTGATGATCCGATTATCCCGTATGCCGACGGCGCAGCTCTCTTTCTTGTCTTTGAGCACCTCCACCGCGCGCACGCCGAACTTGCCCGCAAGGATACGGTCCGCCATGTTGGGCGAGCCGCCGCGCTGGATATGGCCGAGCACGGTAACTTTGGGGCTGATGCCCGTCTTTTCCTTGATGGCGGCGCAGATCTCGTCGCGGTTGCCCGCGCCCTCCGCCAGAATGATCATGTTGGAGGTCTTGCCCCGCATGCGGCTCTTGCGGATGGAAGAGGCGATCACGTCCAGATCGTACGGCACCTCGGGAACGAGCACGTATTCCGCGCCGCCCGCAACGCCCGCGTAGAGCGCGATGTCGCCGCAGCGGCGCCCCATCACTTCGAGCAGGGAAACCCTGTCGTGCGAAGTCATGGTGTCGCGCAGGTTGTTCATCGCCCAGAGCACGGTGTTGACCGCGGTGTCGAAACCCAGCGTATAATCGGTATAGGCGAGGTCGTTGTCGATGGTGCCGGGAATGCCCACCACCTTGACGCCGAAGTTGTTGCACAGATCGACCGCCCCGTGAAAGGTGCCGTCGCCGCCGATGGCCACCACGCCCTCTATGCCGTAAGCGGAAAGCGTTTCCGCCGCGCGGCGCTGCCCTTCGAGCTCCACGAATTCGGGACAGCGCGCTGTTTTCAGAAAGGTGCCTCCCTTATGTATGAGGCCCGAAACGGAACGCGTTTCCATTCTGGTCAGGTTGCCGTCGATCAGCCCCTGCCAGCCGCGCTCCACGCCGTATACGTCTATGTTATAGTAAAGAGCAGTTCTCACAACGGCTCTTATGCAGGCATTCATGCCGGGGGCGTCGCCGCCGCTCGTCAATACCGCTATTTTTCTCATACTCTCCTCCGCTTTTTTTGTAATTCGGAATTATTTTAACATAAAAACGCCGAAAATAAAAGTGCTTTCGCGTGCATTTTAAGATTTTTCGTTTACAGATTAAGATTTTTTCCGGAAAAACACGATCTCTTTTTCGCTGAGAATGCCTTTGAGCTCGGTCATCAGCCCCTCGCAGCGGCGCACCTTGTTTTTCACGGTGTAGTTTTTGCCGTCCTTATGGATGATGACGCCTATGTCGCCCTCGTAACTTTCGATTATGTCGAAAATATCGTCGATAAACTCGTTTTTGCTCTCCGGCACGATCAGCCCCATGTATTCCTGTTCGGCGGGCTTTTCCGCGCCCGCCTTAAGTTCGAGCTGCTCTATCCTGTCCGCCACGATCTGCACGTCGTTTTCCTTGATCTGCAGCCGCCCGCTGATCTTTACGATCTCCTCCTCGTTCAGAAGCGCCTTGTTCGCCTCGTAGCTCTTGGGAAAGAACACGCAGTCGATCTGCCCGTATATATCCTCCACCTTGAGCACGGCCATATGATCGCCGCGCTTGGTCGTCTTGCGCTCCGCCGCCGTGACGATGCCGCCCACGGTAACGTACTGACCGTCCTTGATTTCGGTGTAAGTCTTGTTGCCGTCCTCGTCCTCTTCGTAATATTCGAGCAGGGAGGTATTGAACCCCGTTTTGGAAAACGCCTCCATAAAATCGCTTAGGGGATGCCCCGTAACGTACACCCCGAGCACGGCCTTTTCCTTGGAAAGCTTGACCTGCGAGGGGTATTCGCTCATTGCGGGATAATCCACCGCGAGGGTGTTGTCCTCCTTGATGATGTCGCCGAACAGGCTCATCTGGTTGCTGTTCTTCTGCTTGTTGATGGCCGCCGCGCGGTCGAGCACCTCTTCGTAAACGGCGATATACTGCGAGCGCGCGTGGCCCAGAGAATCGAACGCGCCCGCGTAGATGAGGTTTTCCACCAGCCGCTTGTTCGTTCCGAGCGCCGCGCAGCGCATCGCGAAATCCTCAAAGCTCTTGAAGGCCCCGTTCGTCCTGCGCTCTTCGACCATGGCGTTGATGGTGTTTTCGCCCACGTTCTTGATGGCCGCCAGCCCGAAACGGATCCCCTCGCCTTCGCATTTGAAATCGCCGATACTCTTGTTGATGTCGGGCGGATACACGGGGATATTGCGCGAACGGAGGTACATCAGGTATTTCGTGATCTCCTCTATCTTGGTTATGCGGTTGTTCAGGATGGCAGCAAGGAACTGGTTGGGGTAATATTTTTTCAAAAACGCCGTCTGATACGCGAGCACGGCGTAGGCCGCCGCGTGCGATTTGTTGAAAGCGTATTTCGCAAAGCCGGCCATCTCGTCGAAAATATCCACGGCGACCGCCTCCGGCACGCCGCGCACGACGGCGCCGTCTATGGTGCGCCCCTTTTCGTCCACGCCGCCGTGCACGAATATCTTTTTCTGGCGTTCCATCTCCTCCACGTTCTTTTTACCCATGGCGCGGCGCACGATGTCCGCCTGTCCGAACGAGAATCCGCCCAGACTGCGGCAGACCTCCATGACCTGTTCCTGATAGATCATGATGCCGTAGGAGTTGGAAAGGATAGGTTCCATCAGCGGGTGTTTGTATTTGATGCTGTCGGGATTGTGCTTGTATTTGATGTAGTCGGGGATTGAATCCATCGGGCCAGGACGGTAAAGCGAAATGCCCGCGATAATATCTTCGAACGTGGTCGGGCGGAGGTCGCGCATGAACCTCTTCATGCCCGGACTTTCAAGCTGGAACACGGCGTCGGTATCTCCCGAACCTATGAGGTCGTACGTCCCCTGATCCTCGTAGCCGAGTTTGTGGAAGTCGAGCTCCCTGCCCGTGGTTTCTTTCACGTAGTCAACAGCCTTTTTGATATCGGTCAGCGTTATGAGGCCGAGGAAGTCCATCTTGAGCATGCCGAGCTGCTCGACCTGTTTCATGTTGAACTGCGTGGTAACGTCCTCGCCGTTCCTTTGCAGCGGCACGTTGTCCGCGATCGGTTTCGCGCAGATGACCACGCCCGCCGCGTGCATGGAGGTGTTGCGCGGCAGCCCCTCCACCTTGATGGCGATGTCTATTATCTTTCTCAGGTTGGGATCCTCGTCGTAGATCTGTTTCAGATCGCGCACGCCCACGTTCACGCCGTCCTTGTTGGGTTTCAGCCCCAGGCTCTCTTCGATGGTGGACTTGCCGTCCATGAGCTTCGTTATCCTGTCCACGTCCGCATAGGGAATAGAGAAAACGCGGCCGACGTCCTTGATCGCCGCCTTCGATTTGAGCGTACCGAAAGTAACGATCTGCGCAACCTTGTCCGAACCGTATTTCCTGCGGACGTATTCCACCACTTCGCCGCGGCGTTCATCCGAAAAGTCTATATCGAAGTCGGGCATGCTGACGCGCTCGATATTGAGAAAGCGCTCGAATACGAGGGAATATTTGAGGGGATCCACGTCCGTTATGCCCACGCTGTACGCAATGATGCTGGAAACGCCGCTGCCCCGCCCCGCGCCGACGGGTATGCCCACGCTCTTGGCGTAGTTGATGAAATCCCACACGATGAGATAATATTCGATATACCCCATGGTGTGAATGGTTTCGAGTTCGTAATCAAAGCGCTTTCTGATCTCGTCCGTAATGACGGGATAGCGCTTTTTCAGCCCTTCCTCCGCGAGGTCGCGCAGAAACTCGTACGCCGACTGCCCGTTATCGGGAATATAGCCCGGGATAAGCGAGTTGTCGCGGATAGGCTCGCACTTGGCGTTCAAATCGAACACTTCTTCTTCCGCGCACTTTTCCGCGATCTCCAGCGTGGTCGCCAGCGCCTCGGGCAGGTCGGGAAAGGTCGCGGCCATCTCTTCGGGCGACTTCATGTACATCTGGTCGGTGCTCATCTTCATGCGGTTGGGGTCGTCCATGGTCTTTTTCATGCTGATGCACATGACTACGTCCTGAATTTCCGCGTCCGCGCGTTCGGCGTAGTGCACGTCGTTGGTCGCGACAAGCTTTATCCCCGTTTCTTTGGAAAGGCGTATGAGCATGGGGTTGATGTATTTCTGCTCCTCCAGCCCGTGGTCCTGTATTTCGAGGTAAAAATCCTCCCCGAAGATCTCTTTCATGGAAAGGGCGAACTTCATGGCGCCCTCGTAATCGTTGCGCAGAAGGCGTTTCGCCACCCTGCCCGCAAGGCAGGCGGAAAGGCACACGAGCCCTTCGCTGTGTTCTTTTAAAAGGTTGTAGTCTATGCGCGGCTTGTAGTAAAATCCGTCCACATAGGCGATGGAGTCGAGCTTGACGAGGTTTTTATATCCCTTTTTGTTTTTGCAGAGCAAAATGAGGTGGTCCGTTTCGTCCCGCCCCGCCTTGTTTTTATAATCGTCGCAGGCATACATCTCGCAGCCGATAATGGCCTGCATGCCGAGCTTTTTGCCCTCCTCCGCAAAGGTGAGCGTGCCGAACATGTTGCCGTGGTCGGTGATGGCCACCGCCTTCATGCCCTTTGCCTTCGCCGCCTTGAACACCTCTTTCAGGCGCGTAGCGCCGTCGAGCAGGGAATATTCCGTATGTAAATGCAAATGTACAAAATCGCCCATAATCCGTCCTTTATCCTCTGTTTAACGCCGCGGCGTGCCCGCCGCGCTCTCTTATACGTGTCTTTTTTCTATTTCGAGTATCTTTCTCAACCTGTGATTGAGGCAGCTTTTCGTAATCCCCAGCCGCTCGGAAAGCTCCTGCAGCGTATCCTCCGCGTAAATCCTGCGCGCCTCCGCCGTTTCCCGCAGTTCCTGCCTCAGTTCGCCCAGCCGCCCCTCGTTTTCCAGCTTTTCTATGGCGGCGATGACCTTTTCCGCCGCGTCCATCTGCTTTGTGACGTTGGCGAGATCGCAGTTCTTCTGGCGGTTGGCGTTGCCGATAACTTCTTTTTCTATCATGATGTCCGTCAGTTCGAGAGCTGCTTTGGACGCGCCCGTGAACACGAGAAAATCCTTGATATCCTCCGCGCTCTTCACGTAAACGACGCAGCTGCCCTTGCGCAGGGTGCGCCTTGCGCTCATGCCGAGAGAGAGCAGCGCCCCCTCTACGGCGGAGGCAAGCTCTTCGCCCGCCAGCACGAATTCGAGGTGATAGCCCGTGCTCGCCTTTGTTTCCCCCCGCCGCCGCGGCACCGTGATGTTACCCGCGCCCACGAAAAGCCCCTTCAAAAACGCCTTCTTCGCGCCCGCCGCCTCCAGCGTACGGGCGCCGACGCCGAAAGACAGGCCTTTTTCCGTCAAAATATCCAGATCCCGCAAGATGCCGGCGGAACGTTCGTCAGTACATTCAAACGTTATGCGTTCCTTCTTGTTGAGCGCGTCGCTTTTGGAAAAATAATCGGTGAGGGAATAGGAATAAACCGCCTCGAAAAGGTAAGCCGCGTATTTAGCCGCGGCCGCGCTTTCGGTGGAAAACTCAAAGCCGAACTTTCCCCCCGCCAGCACTACCGAACCGCAGCCGCGCAAAAACCCCGAAAGGTACGCCTTTTTGTTTTCCGAAGACGCGCTTTTTTCGGTCAGTTCCGCTTTGACCTTTTCGGTAAAGTTCATTTTTCCCCTTTCTCCTTAAATCTTCTGAATCTGAAATCGGGCAGGCGCCCGTCTATGTTGTCGATCCGCGACATGTCTACGGAAACGCGGGAAAGCAGTTTTTCCACCAGGGAAATTTCCCCCACGCGGTCGGGCGAATGGGCGTCGCTGCCGATAATGAAACGCGCCTGCGTCTTGGCCGCTATATTCGCCAGCTCCTCGTCGTCAAGGTGCGTCTTTTTCGCGTTCAGCTCAATATACGTGCCGTAATCGGCGGCGCACTTCGCCACCTCCACCGCGTCCGCGAACACGCAGAAATTCATGTGCGTTATCGCGTCGACCGGGTTGTTTTTTATCACGTTGATATACGTTCTCGTCGTGCGCTCCACGAGCGATCTCGGCGCTTTCATTTTCAGCCCGTCCCGCAGGTAATTCGGCAAAAACAATTTGAATACGTCCCCGAAATCGCTGATCACGAATTTGTGAAAGCCCGTCAAAAAAACGTCGAAATCGTCGTACATGGCGGGTTTGAGGTCGGTCTTTCCGCTTTCGGAAACGATGTTGGACTCCACGCCCGTAAGCACTTTAACGCCGTAGTTTTCGTTCGCCGCCGCAACGTCCTTCAAAAGGTGCGGCATCTTTCTCTTTTTCAGCCCGAACGCGGGATGGTTGAACCCGTGGTCGGTGACGGCAAGTTCTTTCAGCCCAAGCCTGTCCGCGGCGGCGGCGTTGTCCGCAACCGTGCCGCTGCCGTGCGAATATCTCGTATGCGTATGATAATCCGCCGTAATCTTCATTCAAATTCACCTATAAAACGTACTTCTTCGGCGAGTTCCACGCCGAATTTTTCGTTTACCTTTCGCTTTATGTATAAAATCAGTTCACGAACGTCCTTTGCCGTCGCGCCCCCCGTATTCAAAATAAAATTCGCGTGTTTTTCGCTCACGCGCGCGCCGCCGACCGAAAAACCTTTCAACCCTGCCCGCTCGACGAGAGCGCCGGCGGAATAGCCCTCCCCGTTCCTGAACGTAGAACCGAAGGTCTTTCCGTGCGGCTGTTTCTCACGCCTGAAATCGGCAATTTTTTTTATAAAAGTTTCGTCGAAACCGCCCGCGACGTTGAATTCCGCCGCGAGAACTACGCCTTTTATGCCGCTTTTCCGATAGGAAAAGCCGCAATCCTCAACGGAGATCCTTTTCTGAGCGCCGTCCCATACGACGACCGAACGCAGCACGTCCTTCATTTCCCGCCCGAACGCGCCCGCGTTCATCGCGGCGAGCCCGCCCACGCTCGCGGGAATGCCGAACAGAAATTCCGTGCCGCCCAGTCCGCGGGTGCGGCAGTAGTCGACGAGCCGCGCGGCCGTAACGCCGCATTCCGCAGTCAAAACGCCGTTTTCTTCCTTTATTCCGTTCAGGTTCGCCGTGGAAAGCACCAGGCCGCCGTAGCCGCCGTCCGAAATCACCACGTTGGAGCCCCTGCCGAGCACGAACGTTTCCTCGTCGTAAAGCGAAACGAATTCCTCCCGCGTCGCAGGCGCGGCGAAATACGCCGCCTTTCCCCCGACGCCGATCGTCGTCAGCGGCGCGAGCGGCACGCCGCGGGCGCACGTTTCAAAAACGCGCTCCCCCTTACTCTCTGTATGGCGCATATCTCTCCTTTTCATATTTTACACTACTTTCGCAAAATTCACAAGAATTTATATCAGCAAATTTTTTAATTTTTTCAGCGCGGCTTCGTCTCCTTTCGCCGCGAGCAAGGCGTTTTCCGAAAACTCGCCGAATACCGAAAGCGGGGTAAACACGGGATAAGACGCGCTTTTTTGTATTGCCGTCTGCATTTCCTCCAGTCCCGAAAGGTCGTAGGAAAGCCGGTAATAGGGCGAAAACATGCCGAGATTGCTCACTTTTTTCTGCGCTTCTTCGCTAAGCAGAAACTCTATGAACATTTCCGCATACGCTTTCTTTTCCGCCGAGGCCGCCGTTATGGAAATATACTGGTAAAGGTCGCTGTATTCGGAAAGCGGCGTAATGACGGCTTCCATCTGGCGGACGTTCAGGCGGTTGACGTCCCTCTGCGTGCCCACGAGGATATCCGCATTGCCGCTGACAAAGGCGTAATACGCGTCGAGCGGCGCCTTTTCTTCATAGTTTTTCAAAGTATATCCTCCGAGCGCGAGCGCGGCGTAGGGCTGCGTATAAGCGCCTTTGGAAACGACCGCGTTTTCCAGCGTTTTATCCTCCGGCAGGGGTTCGTTTGAAATGACTGCGTATCCGCCCCTGCACCAGGGCAGGGCGTAAACGTCGCCGTCCACCTGACCGTAAACGCATTTTTTATCGCTTTTTATGGCGGAATAACCGGAAATTTCCACGCCGTAGCCGTAGGATATCATGTCGGGCCGCTCGCCCGCGGCGAATTTCTCGTTGGCATTTTCCGCCGTCATCGGCGTTACCATGACGAACACCCCCGCGTTGCTCTTTTCAAAAGCCGCCGCGCGGCCGAGCAAAAACTCCGCGCGCGAGCCCGTGCCGCCCTCGAAACTGTCCACATGCCATAGATTGACTATGCACTTATAGTCTGTCCCGCCCGTCAGTTTTTTATCGGCATAATCGATATTTTTCAGCGCGTAGCCGAAAGAAAACGCCAGAACGGCGAGGCTGAGCGCCGAGAGCGCAAACCGCTTGAAAAACGCTTTTTTATCGAAATTCTTTTTTGATTTTGATTTATTCCCGCGCCCGCCTTGTCCGTCCGCCCCTTCTTTGCCTGCGGCAAAGAGGTTTATTTCTTTCTTTTTCATACCTATATTATATTTCACGCCAACGCTGAAAATGCCGCTTTACGGGCAGGAAGAAAATTTTAAGCCGTTTTTTCCGAAACCGTCCCCCCGTTTGACAAATCCTCACGCTTATGTTACAATACTTTTGCGACGCAATTTCATATTTTTCCGCTTAGGGGTACAAACAGCGAAATTTGTACTTCAATTTTCCCTATGCGGAAGAAATTGCGTCGCAGCAACGTGGGGTACATTTTCGGGGTGCGCTCCGCTTGCGGGGCGCACTTTTTTAATCCCGAAAAAGGAGATAACTATGTTTAAAAAATCGGACAAAGCGTTAATTTATTTTCGCAATGCAATGTGGATATCATTCGGTATAATCGGAGCTTTATTTTTAATATTAAGCCTTATAACGTTCAGCAAAAATGATTATCATAACGATTACACCGCACAAAGATCGGAAGAGCACACGTCTGAACTCC
>ERZ506942.157-NODE-157-length-23224-cov-4.85144_pt1 | contig 23224 bp, 16 predicted proteins | sample MGYA00512900_ERZ506942 | MGnify/ENA metagenome assembly ERZ506942
GTGGTCGTCCATGCGAGGAAATATTTATCCTCGTTTTTCGCCTTGAACCGAACGAAAACGGACTTTTCCTTCACGTCCTTATACCCCTGCGCCACTTCGTGGCTGGAAAGCGCCGTGCCGCAGCGCGGGCAGTAGGGCACGATCTTGTGTCCCTTATACAAAAGCCCCTTTTCCGCGATCTTTTTAAGCGCCCACCATTCCGATTCGATATAATTGTCCTCATACGTGACGTAAGGGTGCTCCATGTCCGCCCAGAAACCCACGCGGTCGCTCATGCGCTCCCATTCGCCCTTGTACTTCCAGACGCTTTCCTTGCATTTTTTGATAAACGGCTCGATGCCGTATTTTTCTATTTCCTGCTTGCCGTCGATGCCGAGGGACTTTTCCACTTCCAGTTCCACGGGCAGGCCGTGCGTATCCCACCCCGCCTTTCTCAGCACGTGGAACCCCTTCATCGTGCGGTATCTCGGAATGATGTCCTTGATGGCGCGCGTTAAAATATGCCCGATATGCGGCTTGCCGTTTGCCGTCGGCGGGCCGTCGTAAAAGGTGAACTCCTCGTTCCCCTCGTTCTGCTTTACGCTCTTTTCAAAGATCTTGTTTTCCTTCCAGAATTCTAGAACTTTCTTTTCCTCGCCTACGAAATTCAGCGACGTGTCTACTTTCTTATACATTGTATAACTCCCGTAAAAATTAAAAAAAAGCGCGTTCAACTGCAAGAGACGAACGTGCCGCGGTACCACTCTTATTCGCAAAAAGCGCCCTTATTCCCTTAACGCGGGATACGCGCGCGGTTACTGATAAATTTCCCCGCGCGGGCTGAAAGGGGATACCCCGCAAAACGCCGTTGCCGCCTTGCACCGCCGCGGCTCGCTGAAAACGCTTTTTTTACGGGACCTGTCCTTCGTCATCGCCTTTGAGATAGGTTATAGAACGATTATACAAAATTTATCATAAAAAGTCAAAGTATTTAAGAAAATTTCGGCAAATAACTTGCCAATTTTAAAATTTTAAGGTAAAATGATAATGCTGTGCTAAGCGGGGAGCTAGCGGTGCCCTGTACCCGCAATCCGCTACAGCGGGGCTGAATGTCTTTCGCGGCTTGCATTGTGCGAGGCTGCGGCGAGTAAGGAATGTTGATTTTAAGGTCTTATGCAACGGACTGCCGTGAACCGTGTCAGGATAGGGATATAGCAGCACTAAGCGGTGAGGTTCGTGTGCCATAAGGTAGCTTTAAAGGAGTTACCTGCCCGTTTCACGCTCGGGCTTTGCCTGTCAACAAAGAATGCACAGTTTTTTCGCAGAAAAAAGCCGTCCTTTCGGACGGCTTTTTTTGTTTTAGCGTATGTCGCAGAAAAGCGCGTTCATGCGCTCTTTCAGCACGCGCACGTGCAGTTCTTCGTCGAGTTTTATCCGCGCTATGACGGCGGACACTTCCTCGTTGCACAGTTTGCAGAGGATTTTATCGTAATTTTCGATGGCGCAGAGCTCCCCCGCGAGATCGTCCATCAGCATCTTTCTTACGCTCTTGGAATAGCTAATCGCCGATGCGGAGAAAAAATTAAATCCGTTCGGCGGGTATGCCGTTACATATACGGGGTCGGCGCCGAGCTTCAAAAGCATGTTGCCGAGTATGTCGAGGTGGTGCATCTCCGTGATCGCTATGCCGATCAGTATATCGGCCGTTTCGTCGTCGCAGCGGCCTTTGAAAATAAAGGAATGATATAAATATTGCAGAACCGCCGAAAGCTCGCTGTGCGCCGAAGCGTACGCGGGAAAGACGATTTTCGCGCTTTTCAGATCGCAGGAAATACAATCGAGCGATGGGTACGGCAGATCGAGCTGAATAGATTTGAACATATTCGCCCCCTTTTCGTGTTTTCTATCATCATATGAAAATTCCGCGTTTTTTGCCCCCGACGCTCGAACGGCGCGTAAAAAAATAAAAAATTTACAAACATTTGTTTGACAAATACGGTGCGCCGCGCTATAATATAAACAAATGTTCGCAATAAAGACAATCGGGAGCGGGAAGATGTTAGACGAGAAACGGCTGAAAATATTGACTGAATCTGCGAAATACGACGTTTCCTGTTCGTCGAGCGGTTCCAAACGCGCCAACACGAAAAACGGGCTTGGCAACGCCAGTTTCTGCGGGATATGCCATAGTTTCACTTCGGACGGGCGGTGCGTTTCCCTGCTGAAAATACTGATGAGCAACAAATGCGCTTACGATTGTCAATACTGCGTGAACAGGCGGAGCAACGACGTGCCCCGCGCCTCCGCCACGCCGGACGAGATATGCACGCTCGTTATGGAATTTTACAAGAGAAATTATATAGAAGGGTTGTTTTTATCCTCTGCGGTCGAGCGCTCCCCCGACAGGACGATGGAACTTCTGCTCGAAACCGTGATCAAACTGCGGAGGCAGTATTGTTTCAACGGATATATCCATTTAAAAGGCATACCAAACGCCGATCCCCTGCTCATAGAGCGGGCGGGCGCGTATGCGGACAGAATGAGCTTCAACGTCGAACTTCCCAGCGAACGTAGCCTGAAACTGCTCGCGCCGCAGAAAAGCAAGGCGGCCATTATAAAGCCGATGCGCATGCTGACTGCAGATATCGCGCACAAACGGGCGGAACGCAGCAAATTTCTGCCGGCAGGTCAGACCACGCAGATGATCGTGGGCGCCAGCCCCGAAACGGACGGGCAAATCCTCCGCCTGACCGAAGGGCTGTACGATACGTACCGCCTGAAACGCGTATACTATTCGTCGTATGTGCCCGTTAATTTCAAAAACGCCAACCTGCCCGCGGTCAACGCAAAGCTTCTGCGGGAACATAGACTGTACCAGGCCGACTGGCTGCTGCGGTTCTACGGGTTCACGGCGGGCGAAATCGTCGGGGAGGACGGTTTTCTGGAGGAAGAATACGACCCCAAATGCGCATGGGCCCTGCGGCACATGGACAAATTCCCCGTGGAGGTGAACGCCGCCCCCGTGGAAACGCTGGTGCGCGTGCCCGGCATAGGCATACGCACTGCCTACCGCATACGGGAAGCGCGCAAATACGCCCGCCTCGGTTACGAGGACCTGAAAAAGATGCGCGTAGTGCTCAAACGCGCGCGGCATTTCATCACGGCGGGCGGGAAATTTTACGGCGAGGAAAACTACGGCCGCCTGCGCGGCGCGCTGCTCCTCACGGAGCGGACGGACAACGCCGAACAGCTATCCTTTTTAAACGGTCAGGAAATCGTAAAAAGCGTGATCACGGGGGAATTATGACGGTTTATCTCTGCGACGACACGCCCGACGGCTTTTATTCCGCCGTATTCAGGGCGTACGGGGACAAAAACACCGACGCGGACGTCAGCACGCTCGCCGCGTACCAGGGAACGCTGGACACCGTTTTCGTGCGGGTGCAGACCGACGCGGCACACGCCCTGCGCGTGAAAAACGCCGTTTGCCGCTGCGGCGGCTACAAGGCGTGCAAGGACGTGGAAAGCGCCCTGCGCTCGGATTGCCCCGAAAAGGCGGGGATCGCGTTCCGCTACGTAAAGCGCCTGCTTAAAGAAAAACGGGACATCAGCCGCTGTTATTCTTTCGACGAGGTCATGCCTTTCGGCACGCTTGTGGACAAGGTATGGACGGAACGGCACCGCTTTACGGGATTTCTGCGTTTCGAAGAAACGGCGGGCGGCATTCTCTACGCCGCGTATACGCCCGACAACGACATTACGGACATACTCGCGCCGCATTTCGTAAGGCGGCTCAACATGCCCTTCGTCATACACGACAAGCGGCGCGGCCGCTTTGCCGTATGGAACGGAAAAGAACTCGCCGATTTTTACACCGACGCCGCGCCCGACATAAAACTTTCGGATGCGGAAAAGCAGATCGAATCGCTTTGGAAAGGATATTTCAAAGCGGTTGACCTGAAAGAGAGGCCGCACAAAAAGCAGCAGGACGGGTATCTTCCCCGCCGCTACCGCAAAAACATGTGCGAATTCGGCGAAGATTGAAAAGCTCACACACTTCCTTAAAATTTTTTCAGCGAAAGGGCCGCGGTGTACCGCGGCCCTTTCAATTTTATAAAAATGTAAAATCGTTTCAATCTACGCTTTCGGAGGAATGATCACACCCGCTTCTTCCAAAAGCGAGGGAAAAACTTCGTACCCCGTTTCGGATGGATGCACGCCGTCCGTATACATGATTTCGTCTGCCGCGCCGTCGGGCGCAAAACGAGAAAACGAATCGAGCACAAAAAGTCTCGGCGTATTTTCGGCATAATCACAAATTATGCGGTTCAGCTCTCTTATCTTCGCCGTTTCCACACCGTCGCGCGGCTCTACGGTAAACCAATATATTTCCGTTTCAGGCATATTCAGCAACAGGTTGCGAAACAATAATATCAATGCCTCGGCGGTTTTCTCAGGAACACTTCCCCCGCCGAGGTCGTTCGTTCCTATATGCAAGGCGAGAACGGTCGGACAGACGGGATACAATATTTTCCTGGCAAAAATTTCCCATTGAAACGCGGTTGATGAACCTATACCCACAGCGTAGGCGCCCATATCTCCGAAACATTCGTCAAACCCTTGCCAATAACTTTTGGAGAAAAAAGAATCGCCAGCGAATACAACTTCCCCGTCCGCGTAATCTTTTAACGACTGCGCGCAATGTTCCACCTCTGTTTCGAAACCGGGCATAAACTCATTTTTAGCGCACACGACTTCAAATTCCGCGAAATGATAGGACGTTTCGGCAAAAACCGTAACGCGTTTATCCCACGCGGGCGCATTCCGCAAAATCACGCGCGATCCTTCGATGACAAACAGATTGCTGTCGAACGTAAAAACCGGTTTTTCGGCGTATTGCGGATCGCTGAACTCAAACAGTATCTCCGCTTCAGGATAGTTGTTATAAAGATAAACGTCCGCTACTTCCAAGGTGCCGTAATCGACGGATTCCCCGCCGAGCACAGCGCCGTCTTTTTCACACGCGCAGAACGCCGCAACAAAAAACAGCGCAGAGGCTGCGCAAAATATGTACCGCAGAATTTTCATTTTTCCACCCTCCGCCGTCGTTTACGACATTATTATAATGCAGCCCGCAGATGAAATCCATAACAAAGAGCATCTGCTTTTGGACGGAACATAACAAAACCGCTTTTTTTACGTCATATGTAAAAACCCTGCCGCGCAATACGCGGCAGGGTAGAAACAGAATTATTTTTCAAATATCACTTCTTCGTATTCTTTTTGTTTTTTACCCGTGCAGAAACGGGCGACGACTTCGGCGGCGATATCGCTTTCTTTCAGCGGCGTCATGGGGAAATCGTGAAACATGTTTTTAAATACCGCGAGCAGAAGCCTGCTCCCCGCCGCGCCGAACACGCGCTCTTTCAAATATTCGCAGTCGGGATAAAACAATTCGTGCGTGCCGACGGTAACGAGGATATCCCCCAGCCCTTCCATATTCCCGAAGATCGGGGAAACGAGCGGGTTCTGCCCGTCGAGTTCTTTGGCGTATTCCCTGCCCGCGAATACGAGCGCCTCGATGGAAAGCGTGGGATCTTTTTTCTCGTATTCCGCCGCTTCGGGGCGGGACATGGTAACGTCCAGCCACGGCGATAAAAGCACGGTTTTTTCTGGCATAGGCCCCGCGCCCGCCGCCAGCCGCTGCAAAAAGGCGAGCGCCAGGCCGCCGCCTGCGGAATCGCCGAGCAGCACGAACCGATCGTCGGGATACTTTCCGCGCAGGAAGGCGTACGCCTTTTCCAGAACCTCGTGCGTTTTCAGCGCCCCGTGTTCGGGCGCCAGCGGATAATCCACGTAAGTTACGCGGAAAGCGTGCTCCTTGATGAGCTTTTCCATGAACACGCGGTGCAAAAGCAGCCCCTCGGACACATACGCCCCGCCGTGCAGGAATACCGCGTGCGCGGCTATTTTACCGCCTTTGTCAGCTGTTACGCACGGAAATCCGTCTATCTCGAATCCTGCGGCGTTGAGGTTTTTGAATTTTCTCGGTTCGAAGTGTTTCGAACCTCTTTTCGGCTTTTTGATGGTACGCTCCACATATCCCTTGATATGCAGAAATTTCGCAACTTTGCTGAGTTTATCGATGGGCAGCATGTTCTCTCCCTGTTTTTTCACGGAAGATGTTTATCCGCCGTTTCTCGTTTTATAATACTAAATCCCGCGCGTTTTGTCAACCGCACAGCATTTTTTAAGGGCGGGAAAATATTCCCGCCCCGATATTGTGCCTCATGCGGCAGCCTCTATGCGTTCTTGCTGCAATTTCCTTAATTCTTCTTCGATCTGCGCTTTCAGCGCCGCAACCGAACTTTCGAATTCCTCTTTAAGCGCCGCCGCCTTGTCGTTCAGCGCGGTCTTCGCGTCGGAAACCTCTTTCTTTTCCGCTTTGCTCAGATGATCGTCGAACCAGTCTTCGATATCCTCTATGCGTTCCTCCATTTTATCGAGCACGTAATCCTCAATGTCGTCGTATTCCTTTATTTTATCGAGTTCAATGCTGAGATACTCCGCCACGGGCGCGAGTTTTTCCTTTATTTCGGCGAGAATTTCTCCCGAAACGACTTCGAGCGCGTCCTCTATCTCTTCGAGCAGGTCTTCCGCCGCCTCGTACACGTCCTCCATCGCTTCGCGCTCGGCCTCGCTCATGTTGCGGTACAGTTTTTCGAGATAGTATTCCACCGCGTCCTCCGTAGCCGCGCCGTACGCTTTCACGCCGGCGATAAATTCCTCCGCGTTCTGCCCTACGGCCTCCGCGACGGCGGCGAGCTGTTCGTCGGTCAGCACGGGTTCTTTTTCGCCCTCGATCTCCCCGATATACTCCACAGCCCTGTACGCGTTTCTGAGCGCCACGTATTCGGTGGCTTTCAGCGCTTTATCCGCGCCGTTGTCGAGCAGGGTGAGGTACGCGCCGTCAAGCAGCGCGTCCTTGTTCTGTTCATAGGCGAGTTCGAGTTTTTCGTAGGCCTCTTCAAATTTGTCGGAAAGCACGTCGAGGTGATATTTTTCCGATTTATAAAGGATTTCGCTCAGATCTTCCGCGCTCATGGCCGCGGCCGCCTCGACGGTAAGGGTTCCGTCAACCCGCATAGCCGCCTCGATCAAACGGAATTTTCCCGCCGTCAGAGCCTGTATATCCGCGTTGTCGGGATACTGCGCCTTGAGGTTTTCCAGCCGCGCGTTCAGCAGAACGCCGCCGTTCGTTACGATTTCGATTTTAAGCCCCGTGCCGTCGAACGCCGCGGAAAAGCTCGCGTCTATTTTGGCGAGGATTTTTCCCTCTTCGTCCGCGGACTTACCCGAAACCGTAACGTTGATCGTGGCGTTTTCCTCGGTTACGAACCCGTAGGCGATGGCGAGTTCCGCCACCCTTTTGCTGGCGTCCGAGATCTTGGCGCCGACGATGCCTTCCGCGCCGTAGAGCAGAATTTCAGCGTCCTTGTTGGCGGCCTTCACCGCGACTACCCGCTCCTTATCGTCGAGCACGAACTCGACGGAGGGGTTGATGTCCAGCGCGACGTAGGTCTGCGCGGCGTCCGCCGTCTTCTGACAGGCGCCGAAAACCGCCGCCAGACCCGTCAGCATGACCACAAATGACAAAACGATCGATAATCTCTTCATAATGATCTCCTTTTTTGCCCTCTCCTCAAAGGGCGTTTTTATTTACTTGACGCCTATTAAACAATCGGACGGGCCTCTTTATTGGAAGAAAACAAAAAAAATTAAAAAAATATCCGCCCGAACAGATCGGACGGATATTTTCATAAAACCGTAAATATTATTTTTTGAGCAGTTTTTCGTATTCCCGTTCGAATACTTCCTTCATTTTGTCTATATAATCTTCGGGGTCGGAAAATCCCGATTCGCTGACGCCCGCCGTATAGTCGTTCCATTCCGCTTTCAGCTCCGCGAATATTTCGGAACAGCCGTCTACAAAGTCCGCCACGGCCTTTTTCAGTTCTTCAAAAACGCGTGAAATCTCGACGACGGTATCTTCAAATTCGTCCAGAATGTCCTCCACGAGGTCGAAATCCCAGCAGGCGTAGAAATAATAATACGCCTTCAACTCTTCGTCGGTCTGCGGCACGAAGAGCGATTCGGCGCATTCCTCCAGCGCCTCGTTAAACTCTTCTTTCAGTTCTTCGTCCACGTCCAGTTCGGGATTGAGCAGACCGCCGACGAGTATATCGGTAACGAATGCGGAAAGTCCCAGTTCGTTTCTGATTTCGTCGTGTATTTCTTTCAGCTCCGTCAGCGCTTCCTGCCGGTCTTCCAGAATATCCACGTATTCTTCGAGCAGTTCGAAAAGATAGGAATTGTAGAGCGCGCCGTTTCCCGATGCGAAAAGTTCCTCCGCCGTTTCTTCGAGATATCCGGGGCGTTTCGCCGCCTCTTCCAGCAGTTCGCTCACCGTAAATTCGCCCGCAAGCCCCAAAGCGGACTGCAGTTCTTCCTTATCGGCCACGACGGAAACGACCGCCGCGCCGCCCGCCGCCTTTTCGGCCTCTGCGCCGACCTCCGCCGCGAGATCCGCCGAAACCTTATCGCCCCGCGCGCTGATGCTCGACAGCCTTACTTCACCCGCGGAGAAATATCCCAGCGCGGCGGAAGAGGCAGTCAGCGCGTTCACCGCTTCGTCCACGCTCCCGCCCGCAAGGGCTTTCCCCGCCGACGCGCCGGCGAGAGCGATCTCCGCCTCGCGGCTGTCCGCCGTTACCTTCACCACCTTGCCGTCGCTGTCCGCCACGATGGAAAAGGAAACGTTTGCCGTGCCCGCCGCGGCCGCGGCAAACGGCGTTATGCGGCGGGGCGCGGCGGAAGAAACGGTTTGCGCCGTCATGGTAACGTAGCTGTCGTTTGCGATATAATTCTTTTTTCCTCCGAACGGCATAAAGACGATGAGCGCAACGAACGCCGCCAGCACCAGCACCGCTCCGGCGATCGCCGCGACTCTGCGCGGCGCGGAGATTTCCGAACCGCCCGCGGCGTAGACTTTCTGCCGCGCGCGGACTTCCTCCGTAACGCCCAGCGGCTCCTTTTTCACCCTGTCGCTCATCGCGGGCGTCATGCGGTCGAATTCGCCGTTCAGTTTTTTGAAAAGTTCTCTCTTTTTCACCGCTCTTCCTCCGCTTCGATATAAGCTTTGAGTTTTGCCAGGGCGTTTTTATAAGTCCAGGTAACGGTGCCGAGCGGCTTTTTCAGAATTTCCGCTATTTCGCGGTGCTTATAGCCGCCGACGACGTGCAAAATAACGATCTCGGCCTCCTCGTCCCTGAGCGCGGCTCTCACCGCGGCGAAGACGGGCGCTCCCTCCTCGTCCATCGAATAGCCGCTTTTTTCAAAAGGGGCGTAATCGTCCGTGCAGATTTCCCGCGACGCGCGTTTCACGTGATTATACGCGAGGTTGCGCGCGATCTGTATGATCCATGCGGAAAAATTGACCTCTTTGAACGAAGAGATGTTCTGTTTGACTTTCACGTATGTATCCTGCATCAGTTCCTCGGACACGGCATAATCGCCCGTGATGGAATATATATAGGAAAAGACGCCCTTTTTCGTGCTTTCGTATACGGCGGCGAACGCTTGCTCGTCGCCGTTTTTCATACGCGCGGCATACGCGTTGAGTTTTATCTTATTCACAGTTCTCCCCTTCAACTGTTCCGCATATTAAACAATCCTGCGCCGCCCTTTGTTGGACTTTTGCAAAAAAATTTTTCATGCCTGCAAAATTTGTTTCAGGAACACGCCCGTGCGGCTTTCCGGAACGAGGGCTACATCTTCGGGCGTGCCCGCCGCGACCACCGTTCCGCCGCCGTCGCCGCCCTCCGGCCCCATATCGACGATATAGTCGGCGGTCTTGATGACGTCGAGGTTATGTTCGATGACGATCACGGTATTTCCGCCCTCCCGCAGCCGGGAAAGAATGGCGCAGAGTTTCTGCACGTCGTAGGAATGCAGTCCCGTAGTCGGTTCGTCGAGAATATAGAGCGTTTTGCCCGTGGGGCGCTTGGAAAGCTCGGTCGCGAGCTTCACGCGCTGCGCCTCGCCGCCCGAAAGCGTGGTCGAGGACTGCCCCAGGCGGATATAGCCCAGCCCGACATCCTGCAAGGTCTTGATCTTATTATAGATAGAAGGCAGGCTGGCGAAGAATTCCACCGCCTCGTCCACGGTCATTTCCAGCACGTCGCTGATGCTCTTGCCCTTATATTTCACCTGCAGGGTTTCGCGGTTGTAACGCTTGCCGTGGCAGACCTCGCAGGGCACGTAAATATCGGGGAGAAAGTGCATTTCTATCTTTATGATGCCGTCGCCCGAACAGTTTTCGCACCGCCCGCCCGCGACGTTGAAAGAAAACCGCCCCGATTTATAGCCGCGCTCCTTTGCGTCGGGCGTGGCGGCGAACAGGTCGCGGATCGCCGTGAACACGCCCGTATATGTTGCGGGGTTGCTGCGCGGCGTTCTGCCGATGGGCGACTGGTCGATGGCGATCACCTTGTCGAAATATTCTATCCCCTCTATCTTGTCGAACGCGCCGGGGCGCACTTTCGCGCCGTTCAGGCGGGAAGCGAGTTCGGGATAGACGATCTCGTTGACGAGCGAGCTCTTGCCGCTGCCCGAAACGCCCGTTACCGCCGTGATCAGCCCCACGGGAAACTTTACGGTAACGCCCTTCAGGTTGTTCTGCCGCGCGCCCACGACGCTCAGCCACCTGCCGTCCGCGCCCTTGCGCACCGCCGGGATTTCTATCTTTCTCCGCCCCGCGAGAAAATCGCCCGTGATGGAAAGCGGATTTTTCATGATCTCCTCCGCCGTGCCCGTGGCGACCACCTCGCCGCCGTGCACGCCCGCGAACCGTCCGATATCCACAATGAAATCGGCGGCGCGCATGGTATCTTCGTCATGCTCCACCACGATAAGGGTGTTGCCCAGATCGCGCAGGTGTTTCAGCGTGTTGAGCAGTTTTTCGTTGTCGCGCTGGTGCAGGCCTATGCTCGGCTCGTCGAGGATATAGAGCACCCCCGTCAGCCCGCTGCCGATCTGCGTGGCGAGCCGTATACGCTGCGCCTCGCCGCCGGAGAGCGAACCCGCGCTCCGCGCCAGCGTGAGATAGGAAAGCCCCACGTCGCGCAGAAACTGCAGTCTTGCGCGGATTTCCTTCAATATGGGCGCGGCGATGAGCGTTTCCGTCTTGCCGAAGGTCAGCCCGTCCAGAAATTCGTAAAGCTTTTCTATGGACATCTCGGTAAGCTCCGCGATGTTCTTGACGCCCACGGTAACGGCGAGCGCCTCCTTTTTGAGCCTCCTGCCGCGGCATTCGTCGCAGGGAATGCTCGTCATATAGCGTTCAATTTCCATCTTTGTATAATCGCTCGTCGTTTCGCGGTAACGGCGGTTGAGGTTCGGGATTATGCCCTCCCAGGAACTGCTGTAACTGCCCGAAAAGGTATGCGTTTTATATTGCATTTCGATCTTTTCGCCGTGATTGCCGTAAAGGAGGATGTCGATGATCTCTTTCGGCAGATCCTTGACGGGCGTGTCGAGCGAGAATCCGTAGTGCTTGGAAAGCGCGGCGAAATACATTTCGCTCATTTTGCCCGTATCGAGGTTCCAGCCCGTAATGGTCATGGCGCCCTGGCGGAGGCTCTTTTCGGGATCGCGGCAGACGAGCGCGGGGTCTATCTCCTGTCTGAACCCCAATCCGTGGCAGACGGGGCAGGCTCCGAAGGGATTGTTGAAGGAAAAGAGCCGCGGCTCTATCTCCTCTATGCTGATGCCGCAGTCGGGGCAGGCGTAGTTGGTGGAAAAAAGCTCGTTTTCGCCGTTGATTTCCACCTGCACCAGCCCTTCCGCCAGCTTGAGTGCGCTCTCCACGCTGTCCGTCAGCCGCTTGGAAACGCCCTCTTTCACGATCAGCCTGTCGATCACCACGCTGACGCTGTGTTTCAGATTTTTATCGAGCTTGATATCCTCGCCCAGATCGTACACCGAGCCGTCTATTTCTACGCGCACATAGCCCGATTTTCTGTATCCTTCGAGCTGTTTTGAAAATTCGCCCTTTCTGCCGCGCACGACGGGAGCCTTGACGATAATCTTGCTGCCCTCGCCGCTCTCGATCACGCGGTCGACGATATTATCCACCGTCTGACGGCGTATTTCCTTGCCGCACTTAGGGCAATGCGGCACGCCCGCCCGCGCGAAGAGCAGGCGGAAGTAATCGTAGATTTCCGTAACCGTGCCCACGGTGGAACGCGGGTTGCGCGAAGTTGTCTTCTGGTCGATGGAAATGGCGGGCGAAAGCCCTTCTATGCTGTCCACGTCGGGCTTTTCCATCTGCCCGAGGAACTGTCTCGCATAGGAGGACAGGCTTTCCACATACCGCCTCTGCCCCTCCGCGAAGATGGTTTCGAAAGCAAGCGTCGATTTGCCGCTGCCCGAAAGCCCCGTAAATACCACGAGCTTGTCCCGCGGGATTTGCAGGTCTATGTTTTTCAGATTGTTTTCTCTTGCGCCTTTTATGGTAATGTATTGCTGCATGATCCTCTCGTCTTTGTATTGCTTATGTATGCGGCGGCCGTCCTTCGCGCCGCGCCCGTCGGTCCGCCCGTACGGCGGTCAGCCACGCGCCTCCGCGCGAAACGAACTTGCCTCCGCGCCGCCGTGAACTCACCCCTGCGCTTTCCGCATTTTCGCTTTCAGTTTCGTTATCGTTTCGCGTATCTCGATGCACTGTTCGAAATCCGGCTGCGCCGAGGTTATGTTTCAGCGGCTCCGCGCTTTCGCCGCGCCGCCGTGAACTCACCCCTGCGCTTTCCGCATTTTCGCTTTCAGTTTCGCTATCGTTTCGCGTATCTCGATGCACTGTTCGAAAACAGCTGCGCCGAGGTATGTTTCAGCGGCTCCGCGCTTTCGCCGCGCCGCCGTGAACTCACCCCTGCGCTTTCCGCATTTTCGCTTTCAGTTTCGCTATCGTTTCGCGTATCTCGATGCACTGTTCGAAAACAGCTGCGCCGAGGTATGTTTCAGCGGCTCCGCGCTTTCGCCGCGCCGCCGTGAACTCACCCCTGCGCTTTCCGCATTTTCGCTTTCAGTTTCGCTATCGTTTCGCGTATTTCGATGCATTGTTCGAAATCCAACTGCGCCGAGGCGACTTTCATCAATCCTTTCAGTTTTTCTATTTCCGCGGGGATATCGGACATCTTGATGTCCTTCGTCCTGTCCGCCTTTCTCGTGATCTCTATCGTGTTGACCACCTTTTTGATAATGGTCTTCGGCACGATGCCGTGCGCCGCGTTGTATTCGCTCTGAATTTTCCTCCTGCGCTCGGTTTCGTCGATAGCGCGCTTCATGCTGCCCGTCATGACGTCCGCATACATGATAACGCGCCCTTCGGCGTTTCTCGCCGCGCGTCCGATGGTTTGGATAAACGCCGTTTCGCTGCGCAGAAAGCCTTCTTTATCGGCGTCTAATATAACGACCAGCCGCACTTCGGGTAAATCCAGCCCCTCGCGGAGCAGGTTGATGCCCACGAGCACGTCGAATTCGCCGTTCCTCAGCCCCGTGATGATGTCTATCCGTTCCAGCGTGTCGATATCGCTGTGCATATACCGCACGCGCACGCCGTTTTCACTCAGATATTCGGTCAGGCTTTCCGCCATTTTTTTCGTGAGCGTGGTGATGAGCACTCTGCCGTTTTTCGCCGTTTCCTTGTGGATTTCCACCAAAACGTCGTCGATCTGTCCTTTTGTCGGCCGTACCTCTACGGTAGGATCGAGCAGGCCCGTCGGACGGATCAGCTGTTCCACCACCTGCCCCGCGCGGTCAAGTTCGTAATCCGCGGGCGTTGCCGAAACGCAGATCAGCTGCGGCAGCTTGGCGTTGAATTCTTCGAACGTGAGCGGGCGGTTGTCGTACGCCGAGCGCAGGCGGAAACCGTAGTTGACTAAGTTGGTCTTTCTCGAAAGGTCGCCGTGATACATCGCGCGGATCTGCGGAATGGTCATGTGGCTTTCGTCTATCATGACGAGAAAGTTTTCGGGGAAATAATCCATCAGCGTAAACGGCGGCTCGCCGATATTCCTTCCGTCGAAATAGCGGGAATAGTTTTCGATGCCCTTGCAGAAACCTATCTCGTTTATCATCTCTATATCGTAAGCGGTGCGCTGCTGCAGCCGCTGCGCCTCGAGCAGCTTGCCCTGTTCTTTGAAAACGCGCACTTCGTCCTCAAGGTCATGCTCAATGTGCGTGAGCGCGGCTTTTGCCTTTTCCTGCGCCACCACGTAATGGCTGGCGGGAAAAATGACGGTGTGTTTGAGTTCGGAAACGACCTTGCCCGAAACGAATTCCGCCTCGCATATGCGCTCCACCGTATCGCCGAAAAACTCCACCCGCACGACGATTTCGGTATTCGACGACGGAAAGATGTCTATCGTATCCCCCCGCACGCGGAAGGATGAACGGGAAAAATCGACGTCCTTTCTGGTATACTGTATGGCGATAAGACGGCGCATGAGCTCCGCAGGCTCTATCTCGTCGCCCACGCGGACGGAAACCGCCAGGCGAAAAAATTCCTCGGGCGCGCCGAGGCCGTAGATGCAGGAAACCGAAGCCACGACGATGCAGTCGCTCCGCTCCGCCAGCGAACAGGTGGCGGAATTACGCAGCTTGTCTATCTCGTCGTTGACCGCGAGGTCCTTTTCGATATAGGTATCCGTGGAGGGAATATACGATTCCGGCTGATAGTAATCGTAATAGGAGACGAAATACTCCACCCTGTTTTCGGGAAAAAACTCGCGGAACTCGTTGCAGAGCTGCGCCGCGAGCGTCTTGTTGTGCGCGATAACCAGCGTAGGGCGGTTGACGTTTTTGATGACGTTCGCCATCGTAAAGGTCTTGCCGCTGCCCGTAACGCCCAAAAGCACCTGCGTGTCCAGACCGTCCAAAATTCCTTCCGTCAGTTTTTCTATGGCCTGCGGCTGATCTCCCGTCGGCCGGTATTCGGAGTGTAATATAAATTTTCTCTCTTCCATAATTTCAACGTTATTTTACCACCGAAGGGCGCACAATGTCAAACAAATGTTTGCACAATATTTTTCGTTTCATGTAAAAATCGCTTTTAAAAGCAGTCCTATGGCGAAACTCACCAGACCGCCTATGACCGCGAGCGTAACCTTGAAGCCGACGTTGCGTTTGACTATGGTCTTCTGCCTTTTGTAGCCCTGCCCCTTTTCGTGCAGCGTTATGCAGTAGACCTTTTCGCCCTTTCTGTCCGACCTGATGAGATCGAAATAGTCGTCGTATTCCAACGCTTCGAGTATTTTTTCCAGACCGTCGTAAGAAACCTCGCCGCGCACGTTCGCCATGGACAAAATATCGTCCGGACTGAGCAGAGCGCTGGTCTTTTCTTTGCAAGCGGAATATACGGCGAACATGATTTTGTCTTCGTTTTTCGTTAGCATCCCGACACCTCAAAAAAGCATGAAAACCACGGCGGCGACAGCCACGGCCAGCGCGCTGCCGAGAAACGCGCCCAAAAAGCCGTAGGCAAAATAGGCGCGCCGTGTCTTTACGGTCTCTTCCCGCTGCTCTTCCTTGCTTTCGTACAAAAATCTGCCCTTCGGCAGGGTGCAAAGGCAGAATTCCGTTTCGTCCTCATACTTGACGCGGATAAATTCGCGTTCCTGCAGAACTTTCAGGCTCTCCCGCAGGGCGTCCTCGTCCATGCCGAGCTTTTTCGGCATCCGCATGAGTATATCGCCCACGGAGAGTATTTTGTACGAGCCGCCCTCGCAATAGGAGTTGAGCACGTTGAGAAGTTCTCCCGTTCGTTTATCTATCATTTTTTCAACCTTTTTTAGTATTTTGTGTTTTCTTCGGCGAATTATTTACTATTTTAGCACAACGGCGGCGAAATGTAAAGAAATCGCGCAAAAAAGCGTGAAGCCGAGCGCGCCTGCGGCCGCCGTCGCGCCGTCGGCGTTTATAAGAGGACGCCCGCGTTTTCCGCAATAAAAAAACGGCGGCAAAACGCCGCCGTTTCGGTTACGACAATATGGAAATGGCCGCAAGACCGAGCAGATAGCAGATCAAAAAAGTCAATGCCAGCACGCCGACGGAAATTAAAATTTTCAGCCAGAGCTTACGGCACGTTTTTATGACGAGCAAATTTGCAAAGGAAAACACCGCGCTGACCGCGCCGCCGATCGCCCCGCCGATAACGGGCACGATTTTACAGAGCGCCGCGCTGTTTCCCCACACCAAAATCAGTACAAAGGGCAGCACGGATAAAACGATCTCATACCACTTTACGGGCGAGGACAACGCGACCGTTTCCCCTTTGTAACTCATTTTTGCGCCGCGCAGATATCCGCCCGTGATCTGCACCTTTTCGTTTTCCTCCGTAAGGAATACGTTTTTCTGTTCGGCTTTCAGAGCGACGCCGTTGACGGACAGGCTTTTTCTGCCGCTCCAAAAGCTTTCCTCGTAGACGATCTCCCCGAGGACGGCGTGATTTACCACGCTTTTCATATTTTCCCCTCCTGCTGAATTTATTATAACAAAGAAAGCGCATGACAACGCTTTCTTTATCATCCCCGATTATTTTATCTGCACCGCTTTGCCGCCCGTCAGCACCAGCATTTTCACCGCCGCCAGCGAATAGTCGTTCGCCTCCACGGTCAGCGGCTTGTCGATACTGCCGCGCGCAAGCACTTTCACGAAGCCCGCGTTGGGCGCGACGAGTTTCTTTTCTTTCAGCTTCTCCACGGTAACGACGTCGCCCGCTTCGAAATTCGCGGAGATGGTGTCGAGATTGACAATGGCTTTCTTGCCGCCGACGTTCCCGCCCTCCTTGATCTCGATGAACGTTACCGCAATATCGTCCGAAACGGCTACGTCCGCCTCGCCGATGCTGATCTTGTTGCGGATAAGATCGGCGATGTTCACGGGCGTGATCTCCTTGTTCGTCATGTCGCCGCGGCTGATCTTCTTGAGCTTGACCAGGCCCTCCTCCAAAAGCGCGTCCGTATCCATATATTCTTCGTGATAATCCACGGTCGGGATTTCGCCCTGCGGCACGTCGGCCAGCATGTCGGCGATCAGATCCTTCGCATAGCCGAGCTTTCTCTCGCTCCTGACTTCGAACTTGAAGGGAACTTCTTCATATTTGGCGCTGTCGCCCACGTTTTCGCCGTGATACTTGGTATCGGCGTATTCCGTCGGATCGGCGGCGAGATAGAGCTGAATCATCTTGCCGCGCACCGTCATTTTCGCATACAGTTTTCTGCCGATGCGGAAACTCTCCGCGCCCCAGCTTATGCGCGAGGTCATCTTTTTATAGGAAAGAAGATAGTTTTTCAGTTCGGTGTAGTAATCCTGCACCTCCTCCACGGCCTGGATCAGACGGGCCTTGAAACTGCGGTCGTACGTTACGAGGAACTTTCCGCTGAAAAGCTCGGCCGTGGTGAGCGCGCGCTCTTCCTTGTTTTCCTTTTCCGCGGCGGGCGCGGTTTTTTCCCGCTCTTCCTCCGCAGGCTCCCGCCCGGCCGTTTCTTCCGCGGCGGGCGTTTCCGCCTGCTCCTCGGCAACTTCGGCCTTTACTTCCTCTTCCAGGTATTCCGAAGGTTCTTCGGCCGCCATGACGGCGTTTTCTATCGTTTCCACGGCTTCTTCTACGTTTTTCTCTTCGGCTTTTTGTTCCGCCGTTTCCTCTGCGGGAGCGGATTTTTCCTCCGCCGCGGCTTCGGCCTCAGCCGCTTTTTCCCTCTTCGCCCTGCGGTTGCTCTTGATGCCGCCCGCAAGCGCGACGATCAGACAAATTACCACGATACCCGCAGCCACCGCGATGGTTATGATATCGTCGGTCGCCATTAACAACAGATCTAACATAAATCACCTCACCGTTTTTCAGTCCGCCATTGCGGCCCGTAATAATATTATTGTAACATTCCCGTAGTTTATTGTCAATAGCGCAAAGCGGTAAATTTTGTGAAATTTGTAAATTTTTTCACGAAAAATCGAACACGTATACGCAAAAACGATACTTCGGACGGGCATCAAAGGACAATTTGCGCGAGCGTTTCGCCTACTTTCGCCCGTATGGAAAGGGCGTAAGCGCTCTCCGTTCCCGTATCCGAGAGGTTGATGATGACCGCCCGTTTTCCCTTGAAATACCGCACGAGATAAGCCGCGGGATACACGGTGAGCGAAGTGCCCGCAACGATGAGAAGATCGGCGCCCTCCATCGCGCGCACCGCGCCGTTCCAGGCGTCTTGGGGCAAAGGTTCCCCGTAAAGCACCACGGACGGTTTGATCGTTCCGCCGCAGGCGCACTTCGGCACGCCCGCCGCCGCGGCCACGGCCTCCGCGCCGTACTCCCTGCCGCAGCGCATGCAGGCGTTCCTGTAAATGCTGCCGTGCAGTTCATACACCGTTCGGCTGCCCGCTTTCCGGTGCAGGCCGTCGATATTCTGCGTAATCACCGCCGAAAGCCGCCCCTTTTCCTCCATTTCGGCAAGCTTGCGGTGCGCGGCGTTGGGCATGACGTCGGTTACGAGCATACGCTCTTTGTAGAACCTGAAAAACTCCTCGGGGCAGGCGTCGAAAAAAGTGCGGCTGAGCATGGTTTCGGGACTGTGGGCAAACTTCTGCCTATACAGCCCGTTCTCGCTTCTGAAATCGGGGATCCCGCTCTCCGTGGAAACGCCCGCGCCGCCGAAAAACACGATATTTTCCGCCTCTTCCACCCAGTTTTGCAAAATCTTTATTTTATCCATATGCACATTATAACACAAAAAGACGGAATGTTAAGCGAATTTTTTCGATAAAAAAAAGAGGCGCAGGCCTCTTTTTTTTATCGTTATTTTTCGTATTCCGCAAACGGATCGGGTATGACCGCGGAACCGACGTAAGCGTCGTTCAGCCCCGTAAAGACGCGGGCCGTGCCGTCCTCCCCGCGGAGGACGCCCGACGTAAAGGTGATGTCGCCGAGGTCGAACCGCTTTTTCTCCGTTTCGGGGAAACGGTCGCGCGACACGATCATCTTGTTCTGCGTGATCTCGCGCGTAACGGGGTCTATGGCGAACGCAATGCCGTAATAATGCAGGCGCTGTCCGTCCGCTTCGTACGTTCTGCAAGCCTTGTGCCCGATCGCGCCCAGCTTGCCGTTTTTCAGCACGGTCAGCTGGTTCACGCCGCCCCATTCGTCGTCCTTGAACATCTTTTCGAGGAAGGGCGCGTTTTCGATGACGTCCGCAGTCAGCTCTCCGAGCCCGTTCACCACGGTGAAACCGATCTTCGCGATACAGCCGTATTTTTCCATGCTCGCGCCCTGCGGGCGGCTGCACACGGCGATTTTGCCGTCGGGCAGCTCGGCCAGGCGCACGTCCTTCATCTGTTTCGGCCCTTCGAGGAATTTTTCCAGGCCGAAGGGCGAACCTATATAAAAATCGGTCTGCCAGCAGGTGTCGCCTCCCTCGACTTCGGGAAAGGTAACGTTCACGCCGCCGAGCACCAGTTTTCCGCCGACAAAGGTAACGAACGGATCCTGCAGCGGCAGGCGGACGGTCCCTTCCGCCGCGCGCCACACGTCGCCCTCGCGCACGAAAAAGCGCACTTCGGAAAGCTCGGTATCCCGCTTTTCCACTCTGCCGGCGATATATTCCCTGCCCTCCCACATAAAGGGTACGGAGGGGTTGTATACGTCATAGCCCTCGGCGCCCGCGAATTTTTCCACGCGCGCGTTATCCACTCTGCCCGACACCTTAAAATCTTCGTACATATCCCGCACGGAAAGGGCGGGCACTGTTTTTTCAAACATTGTTTAACTCCTTTTATCTTTTGCCGCGCCCGAACGGGCGCGGCCGTATAACTTATTATCTGTTCTTTCTGCGGCGGAGCAGGAGCGCCAGCCCCGCGAGGAGCACCGCGCCCGCGCCGAGCGCCGCGCTGTAAACGGTGAAAGAGCTCTTGCAGCTGCAGCCGCCGGCGGGCTCGCCGCCGCTGCCGCCCTCCGTAACGGTGAACGCCGCGCTGCCCGTATCCGAACTGTAATAACGCTCTGCCGTGGCCGTAACCTGCACGGTGTACTCTCCCGCGCGTTTCAGCATGGTGCAGTCGAACGAAGTTCCCGTAACCGTCTGCGAGATGAGCACGCCCGTTTCGTTGCTGACGACTACGATATAGCCTTCGGCGTCGGGAACGGCGTTCCAGCTCGCAACCTGATCCTTGACGGTAACTTCGGGCGTTTCCAGCGTGCCGAGTTTCGCCACGCCCGCGCCCGGCGTCATTTCGATGAGCTGCGCGTAGGATATCTTCACCACGGGCGTGTCGGCGCCGTCGAAACCGTCCGCCGTCGCGCCGAACACCACGCGCACTTTATGCGTCCCCGTTACCGACTGCGCGGGGCCGTCCTTGCGGCTTTCGAGCGTGCCGTTGATGTCGATATACACGTCGGTCGCTTCCGTCCTTCCGTGTATGTCGAAGGTATTGTCCGCAAGATAGTACGGCGTTCCGTCGATCATGATCTTCAGGAAGTAGCCGCCCCGGCTCCCCGCCGCAAAGCGTATGGCGAGCACGGGCGAATTGTCGAAGTTGAGCGAAGTTTCCAACGCCGCGACGCTGCCCCAGTTGGTATAGGGAACGGTGAGCGAGGCTACGTCCGACGCCTCGTCGTAAGAGGCCGACGCCTGGTTGTCGTTCGCCGCCATGGAGGCGAATTTCTTGGCGTTGTAGTTTTCCACCACGTTGGTGTAGAAAGCGAAGTTCGCGGCGTCGCTGTCGAGGTAGACCGCGCCGTCCCCTGCGGCGGTAACGCTGATCGAGAAGTTGAACGCTTTCAGCCCGATCGCCGTGAGGTCCGCGAAATTATCCGTCGTTTCGCCCTCGGAAACGGTTTCCCCGCTGTCCGCGTCTTTCAGCGTGTAGCGGTAAGATTCGGCGTTTTCCACTTCGTCCCAGACGATCTTCATGCCGTCCGCCTTGAGGTTCGCGGGAGTGCCGAGTTTCACGCTCTCGATGTCGCCCTGTTTGAATGGCAGCCGCACTTCGGCAGAATCGAGTGCGTTGGCGCCGTAAGCCGTGATATAGAAACGGTAAACGCCGGTATCGAGGGAAAGCGAAGCGAGCGCGAGCGACGTACCCGACACCTTGCTCTGCTCCACGATTTTGCCGTCGGCGTCCTCTATGCGCACGTTGTACCCGGAAGCGCCCGCCACCGCGTTCCACACGATGGCGTTGGCGTCCTCGTCGAGCGCCGCGCCCTCGGGCGCCGCCAGGCGATACACGAAACGCACGCTTTCGAAAGTAACGCTGAACGCCGCGCCGCTGCCGCCGAGTTCATAGACCGCCGAGAATTCCCCTTCGATCTTGCATCCCGCCGCGGAAAGCGCCGCGACCACGTCTATCTGCGTTTCGCCGAGCTTGGCGCTACCTTCCCCGCCCGTAAGCGCGTAGGTCTTGCCGTTGACCGTCGCGTTGACGTACCAGAGCGCGTCCTCCGAAAGAGCCGCCACCCTGACGACGATATACGGATTGCGCGCCGCGTCCGCCGCGACGGCGGGCGTGAACAGCCCCTTGCTGTCGGGGTAACTTTCCGAAACGGTAACGCCTTGGTCGGAAACGACGACGTTGGAGGGATTGGTTCCGTCCTTATCCCAGGTCGCGATCTCCGCGCTCTGTACGGCGCCCGCCGCAAAATCGGGCGCGACGGCCGTGTAGTACGTTTCCACGCGGTCGACCGTAACCGACTTGCCGCCGCCGAGCACCTCTATCGACAAATAGACGTTTTTCTGTCCGCGGAGCGCGCCTCCCGTCGCCTCGTTCAGGTTGAATTCCACCGTGCTCTTCTTGTCGGACCAGTCGCCCAGCACGTATTTCTGTCCGCCGTCGAAGGCGGTTACCGACAATCTCCACTTGCCCGTCAGGCCGCGCACGCGGATGGAAAGTTCGGGGTTATAATCGAAATTGACCGTGAATTTACCGCTCACGCCGGCGATCGCCGTATCGCTCGACGACGAGCCTTTGTTGGTGATGACGGCGCGGTCGCTCGCGTCCGTTTCCAGCGTAACGTCCGCCGTGGTGCCCGAAGCTTTTTCCCAGTCGAGCCACGCTTCGTCCTTGACGGTCGTCCCCCAGGAAGTCAGTTTGTAATACGTGGATACGCCCGAAAACTCCGCCGAGCCTTCGCCCGACACGCCGACCACCACGCGCATGTTCATCACGCCTCCGAAACTGTCGTCCGGATAGTTCGCGCGGAGGGCCTTTACCACTTCCACGCTGTTTTCGAGCGAACTCTGTCCGTCGAGGAGCACGTAGAGTTTATCGCTCCCCTCGAACTTCACGCCCACGAAATATTTTCCCGTTACGTTTTCGAGAGAAATATCGAAAACGGGGTTCTGACCGAGGTCGGTCGCGATATACGGGGAAGCGATGCCCGAGTAATCCGCCGCGGATACGGAAGAAACTTTCACCGTACCGTCGCCTGTATATTCGAGCGCCGCGTCGTTCACGCCGCCGTCGGCGGCCGAGCCGGACCACAGGCTCATCCACACGGGCGAGAAGTTAAAACCCCATTCGTAGACGTCGGGCTCGTCGAGCACGGGCGAAGTGTACATATGGTACACGTTGAAGTCCCTGATGCTCACATAATCGCCTTTCACGCCGACAGGCGAGATCTTCACGCACGCCTTATGCGCGCCCTCCATGTCGAAAGTACGGTCTTCCTTCTGTATTTCTTCGAGGATATTGACGGTTACCTTGCCCGTGCGGCCGGTATCGCGTATGATATATGCGCCCGTATAGTTGTTATGCGTTTCCATGCCCTCTACGTAGACTTTAACCGCATAGAGCGAGGAAACGTCCGTTACCTCAAATTCCAGCATAGGTTCGCGCGAAAAGTCCATGGTGAACATTTCGGACGTAACAAAGCCGTAGCCCTTCATGGCCTCGGCGGTAACGGTGAATTCGCCGTCCGCGTTTGCGGAGGCAACCGAGGTGTGGTCGCTGTTGGGATACAGTTCCTGCCAGGAAACTGTGGAAGCGTTCCACTTGTCCACCATATCCTTAACGCTCTCGTATTCTACGGCGGGCGTTTTGACCACGTTGAGCACCTGCACGCTCACGGAGGATTTTTCTATGCTCCCGCCTGACAGCGTCAGGGTTGCGGTGATCGCGCCCTTGCCGTTTTTCAGTTCTT
>ERZ506942.159-NODE-159-length-22943-cov-5.05234_pt1 | contig 22943 bp, 7 predicted proteins | sample MGYA00512900_ERZ506942 | MGnify/ENA metagenome assembly ERZ506942
CGCAAACGCATAGTCGCCGACTTCCGAAACGGCCGCAAGTCCCTTGATCTCCCGCAGTCCGAGCGCGCCGTAGAAGGCGTAATCGCCCACTTTTTCAGCGCCGCCCGCGATCGTTACCGACTGCAGCGTTTCGGGGATATAAAGGCTCCTGCCGCCCGCCGTTTCGCGCGCCGGAGCGCCGAACAGATAGGCGAGATAGTCGTTTTCCGCGCCGTCGCCGACCGAGGGAACGGTAAGCGCTTCCAGCGCGCGCATGTCCGCGAACGCGCCGCATTCCACCGCGGTGTCCGCGCTGCGGACGACGACTTCTTTCAGATTTTTGTTGTTTGCGAACGCGCCTTCCGCGACCGAAACTACGTTCGCGGGGATTTGAAAACTTTCTTCCGCCTTGTCGCCCGATACGTACAGCACGAGTTCGTTGCCTCGGTACAAATTGCTGTCCCGCGTGGAAAAGGTCTTATTCGCGCCGTCGAGCGCGACTTCGGTTAAGTTCACGCACCCGCTGAACACGCCCTTGCCGAGCGTTTCCATAGCTGCGGGAAGAACCACGCGTTCGAGCGCGACGCACCCGCTGAACAAATTGTCGCTGACCTCTTTCACGCCTGCGGGCAGCGTCATTTCGGTGATCCGCAGGCAATCCGCGAACGCCTGCGCGCCGACGGAGGTCGCCCTTTCGGAAAGCACGACGGACGGCAGTTTTTCGCAGCCGAGGAACAAGCCTTCGGGAACGACCGTAACCGACGTGATGTCGCCGTATTCTTTGAGGCGCGTGTTGCCGTAAAACGCGTATTCGCCTATGCTTCTCAGCTTGACGCCGAGGTTGACGCTCACGAGATACTCGCAGCCGTAGAACGCCTCCCTGCCGACGGCGGCAATGCCGTCGGGCAGAACGAGCGTTTCGATATCCTGTCCGATAAACGCCCGCTCCGCGATCTCCGTTACCGCTCTGCCCTGCGACACGGCGGGGACGATCACGTTTTTCGACGTCCCCTCATAGCCCGTAACCACGCCGTTTTTCACCGCCAGCCCTTCGGTCTGATACGAGGTGTAAAGCGCAACGTTTTCCGACGCCGCGCCGCCGAATGCGAATTCCCGCGTCATCGCCTCGTCGGTGTACCAGCCTGTATTTACGATATCTTCGCCGAAAAGCGCGGCCTCCCGCACGGTTTCGCCTTTTTTGACGGGGACTTTGGCAAGTTCCCTGCCGTTGCCGTTATACGTGACGTAAACGTAAGCGGGATCGTTCACCCACTTTGCGTACAAAACGATGTTTTCTTTGGGGAACACCGTAAATGCGTAAGGATTTGCGCCCGCCGCGTCCGTATACCAGCCGCCGAATTTATAGCCTTCGCGCACGGGTTCCGCAGGCTGCACGAACGCGCTGCCGATCACGCCCACGCTGGGAGCGACTTCGCTGCCCCCCTGCGCGTCGTAACTGACCTTCACGCTCTCGTCGGGCAGCCAGGAGGCATACGCCGAAAGGTCCTGCGCGGGCATCGGTTCGCCGAACAGCACGAACGGCTCTTCCAGACCGCTGTCCTGAAACCAGCCCTCAAACGTGAAATAATCTTTCGAGGGAGCCTCCGGCACGGGAATGGTTTCGCCTTTTTTCAGTTCGTAAGCGGCGATGTCCGTGCCGCCGTTGGTGTAAAACGTGAGAGAATATTTTTCGCCCTTGCTGCAGGCGGCGAAAGCGCTGAGGCTGAGCGCCGCGACGATACAGCACGAAATCAATGCGATTTTTTTCATGTTATTTTTCCTCCGTTTTACGTTTCGATACGAAGAGCGCCGCTCCCGCGAGAACCGCGATGACCGCTACGGCAAGACCGCCCGCCTCCGCATGCGATTTGCACCCTTTGTCCTTATTCCCATCCGGTTCGGGCGACGGTTCGGGGTCGGTTTCTCCCGCGTCGAGGGCGGCCAGCTTATCCTGCGCCGCGGCAAGCAGTTTCTGATAGTTCGTCCCGTCGTAACCGCCCTGCACGAACTCTTTCTGTTCTGCGGAAAGGGTGTTGTAGATCATGGCGAGATCTTCGATCTCTTCCCTGTCTGCAAGAGTGATCGTTTCGGGCAGCGCCGCCGCGCGGTCCATAAAGTCGAGCGCGTTCTGCGCCGCCTGCACTTCGCCCGTTGCCGAGAGATACAGCCCCACGTAATTTTTCCAGATGTAGTTATCGTACCCCTCGTTGTTGGACGGTATCTGAATGGTTATATCCATCGAATCGCCCATCGCCTTGGGGAAGTTGTTGTATTCGTAAAGCGCGCCGCCTTCCTTTTCCGAAGCATAGCACTCGAGGATAGGCGCGGAAACCGAATTGATGATCAGTTTTTTGAGCGCGGGCATTTCGTAGAACGCCGCCGCGCCGATGATCTGCACGTGTTCGGGAAGCGTTACTTCTTCGAGATAGCGGTTGCCGGCAAAGGCGTAAGCGCCGATCTTCACGGTGCGCTTTTTCACCGAATAATTTTTATCGGTCTTTCCTTCGGGATAGCCGATAAGGGTGAACAGGTTGCCTTCGTTCTTGTAATACACTGCTCCGTCTTCGCTGAGGTAAACGGGGTTTTCCGCCGCCACCTCGATTTCGCTGAGGCCTGCCGCGCCCGAAAACGCCTGTTCGGAAATGCTCGTGAGCGTAGCGGGCAGTTCGAGTTTTTTGATCTGCGTGCCGGAGAAAGCGTTTCTGCCGAGCGTTTCCGCAACGGGCAGGGAAACCGACGAAAGCGTGGCCGCGTTCATGAACGCTTCGTCGCCGATCGTTTCGGCCGCGCCGAGCGAAAGCGACGTCAGCGACGTGCAGGCGGCGAAAGCTTTATCGCCTATCTCCGCAGCCGACGGAAGGTTGACTTCCGCAAGCGCGTTGCAGCCGTCGAAAGCGGAAAGCCCTATTTTGACGGCGTTTGGCAGATCGACCGAAACGATCGAACTGCAGAGGTTGAACGCGCCGTTTCCTACGGTTTTCACGGCGTCGGATTCCACGCTCTTCAGCCTGGTCTTTGTAAAGGCCGCCACTCCTATCGTTTCTATATTTTTAAAGTCGAATTCCTCTATCTTGGAAACGTTGAACGCATACGCGCCCACCGCCGTTACGCTTTCGGGAACTTCGATCGTCTGTATGGCCGTACCCGCGAAGGCATAATCGGCTATCTCCGTCAAAGCGGACGAGAGTTTTACGTTTTTGAGCGAGGTGCATCCGTAGAAGGTGCCTACGCCGAGTCTTTCCACGCTGTCGGGAATTACTATCGATTCGAGCGAGGTGCACGCCGCGAACATTTCGTCCGAAAGCATTTTCAGCGAAGAGCCGAGCTGCACGCTTTCCAGATCCTCGCACGTAGAGAACGCGCTTGTGCCCGCTTCTTCAAGACCGCTGCCCAGTTTCACCGAAGTGAACGCGCACTTGCTGAACGCAAATTCGCCGAGGTATTTTAAGCCGTCGGGCAAAACGAGCGATTTATCCGTCAGCGACGTGCATTGCGTGAACGCCCCCTTGCCGATATATTCGGTGTTTTCCGAGATCGGAAGAACGGTGATGGACGCCCCCGCGAAGGCGTAGTCGCCGATGTATTTTAAATTGTCGAAATCCGTTACCTGAACGGACGCCGCGGAATAGAAAGCGTAATCTTCTATGCGTTCCACGTTGTTGAGTTCGACCGTCCCCACTCTCGTGCTCGCCGCGAACGCCGATTCGCCGATGGTGCGCACGCTGTCGGGCACCGTGAATCTCGTGGCGGACTTGCCGTAAGGATAAGCGACGAGCTTCGTCATGTTCCTGTCGTAGAGAACGCCGTTTTCGGACGAGAGGTATTTGTTCCCCTCTTCCACGTTAAACGCCGTTACGCCGTTGCCGTAGAATGCGGCCATATCGGCTTCGGTAATCTTTGCGTCCTTATCTACGTTGACCGTTTTCAGGTTGTTATCGTTTGCGAACACCATCTGTCCGAGCACCGTTAAGTTCGCCGGCAGGGTGAATTCCGTCATCGCCGTGCAGCCGTAAAACGCGCGGGAGGCAATTTCGTAAACGCCGCCGCCGAAATTTACGTTTTTAAGGGCGGTACAGCTTTCAAACGCCTGTATTCCGATGGTGTCCACGTCTCCGAGGAAATTCACGTCGGTAAGCGAAGAACACAGATAGAAAGCGCCTGGACCTACGTTATCCGCGTAAATCGTAACCGAGGTAAGCCCCGTGCATTGCGTGAAGGCCGCAAGCCCCGTGGAGGTATGCGCGGGAATGACGAGTTCGGTCAGTCCGCTGCAGGCGGCGAAAGCGTAATCGCCCACGACGCCCACCTTGCCGAGGTTGACCGATTTCAGCCCCGAACAGAGCGTGAACGCCCTTTCCTTGATATACGTGGTGTGCGACAGGTCTATTTCGGTCAGGCTCGAACAATTGTAAAACGCGAGCTGTCCGATCACCTTGACGTTTTCAAGATTGATTTTTTCCAAACTGGAACACCAGCCGAAAGCCCATGTCTGCACTTCTTCGCAAGACTCGGGCAGCACAACTTCCTCGAGGTTGGAACAGCCGTAAACGCTGGCCTCCATAATGTATTTCACTCCCTCGGGAATGATGATCTTCTTGATGTACTCGTTGTTCATGAACGCGTACGGGTAAATGTAACTAATGCCGAGGTCGTCGGGGATTTCCACCACGCCGTTCTCGTCGCCGCGCCCTGTATACGAACGCAGATATACGCCGTCAACGGTGAATTCTTCCTTGACCTGCACCGAACAGTAAGCCGAAATATACGTGCCGTCCGCCGAAACGCGGATGGTCGCGCCGCCCGATTCCTTGGCGTAAACCGTCGCCCTGAAGGGATTGTCCTTATCCACGGTTACGGTAACGTCGCTGCTCGTGCTCGTCCATTCCACGGTTACGTCGTTTTCGTAATTATACGGTTCGACGGATACTTCCAGCGTGGCGCTCTCGCCCCTTTCGAGCGACAAGGCGGTATCGGAAAGTTTCAGCCCCGTGAGTTTGATGGTCGTTTCCTGCGAACCGACGTTTATTTTGAAGTTCAGGCGGACAGCGGGATCCTGCGCCGCATGCACCGTGATCATGGAGGAAGAGTTGGCTTTCAGCCCCGTAACGAGGCCGTCCTTCACTTCTACCGCTTCGGGATCGGAGCTTTCCCATACGAGGTCGTAAGTCTGGTAATCTTCAAAGTATTCGCCGTCTATCTCGGTGAAAATGCGGATATAGTCGTTGAGATCGAGCTGACCGTTGACCGCGATGCTGTATTCGTCCTTGGCGTTTCTCGTCTTTTCGAGTTTCATGACGTCAGAAGGCTCCAGCCGGACTTTATACGTGGAGGTGTTTTTCGCGTAGTCCATAAACTGCACGTACAGCTTGCCGCCGCAGTCGCGTATCTGTTTCCAGACGCTCGTTACGTTGAGCGTTACCGTGGTGGTCGCGTTGTATTCGCCCGTGATCGGCATAACGCCGCTCACTATGGGTTTCTGTCCGACCAGATTGCCCTCCGCGTCTATGCTGTCGTACGTGTAGACGATATACCCCTGCAGATAATGGTTATCGTAAACGTTGAAATCGATATAACGGTTGATATTGCCGTTGCTTCCCTCCACTTCGCGCACTTTGGTGCCCGTGAGCACGGGGTTTTCGTTGTCCACCGTAAATTCAAAAGAGAAGGTATTCCTGTTATTCTGCTGTTCGCCGTCCCAGTCGAGGAAACATTCCATCGAGAAGACGTATTTCGAATTGTTTGCGAGGTTGAGTTCGCGGGCGTCGAATTCCACCATGATCGTTCCGCCCGTCTGCGAGCCGCCCGAAGAGTGCGATTTTCTCGCGTTGTAGTCGGTGTGGCTCCATATGAGTTCGTTTGTAACGCTGTCGCGGATTTCCATATCCACGTGTTTCGCGCCGCGGAGAAGCCCCGCGCTGATGATATAGAGCTGATAGTTTCCGCTCTCGCTCGTCGTAAGGGAGGCGTATCTTTCCAGCGTGGTCGGCATGGTGTAGCCGCTCGCGAGGTTGTATGAAAACGCGCCCATGCCCCAGGAGCCTATCTTTTCGTTGCCGCTCGAATCGGTGGTGGTGAACCCGGCCATCGGCAGGGTGCCGTACACGTCCGCCACGAGCTTGTCTTCCGCGAGGACGGAATCGTCAATCGCGGACTCGCCCACTTCGTACGCCGTAACGTCCAGCATGGGCGCAGCAGTCCAGTCGCCGTAGAAAGCGAGGTACGGGAGGTTGAGGTCTATCTTGTCGGCGTTGAGCGATTCCAGCTCCACAAAGCCTTCCACGTACATGCCGTTTTTGAAGTTCTTGTCGAGATAAGCCTTGTCCTCCGCCGTAAGCCGCACCGTTACCGTAACGATCGCTTCGGAATAGCCCTGCAGGCTGAGCTTGCTGCCGTTGAGCGAAGCCTGTCCCTGCGTAGCCTTGACGCTGTAACTCTTTTCCGCGTCCTCGAAGAGATACGCCTTTTCCGCCACCGTCTTTCCGTCGCTCGACATGCTCTCCGTCATGACGACGGGATTGATGTTATAGCTGAGCGCGCTGCCCGAAACGTTTACGATATTGAAACGAATGGTATATTCGCCCGTTTTGGAGGGATCGTCGCCCAACGAGGCCTTCGGCTTGTTGGAGCCGTCCACCGTGAGATATGCCTTCGTGGAAACGGATTTTTTGATATCGGCAAGCCCCGCGCCCTGTTTTCTGGGGGAATACGGGTTGCCCTCCTCATTGTTGACGATGGTCGCGGTGCTCATCATCAGGCTGTAAGAAAGGTCGCGCACCTCGCTCGTCGTGAGGGTGCTGTCGAAGTTCTTAACGTATTCGCGCACCAAAATGAGCGCGCCCGCGAGGTTGGGGCACGCCATGGACGTGCCGCTGTACGTACCGTATTCGTCCGTGCCTGCGACGGAGGAATAGATTTCGCCGCCGTGCGCCGTGATGTCGGGCGAAAGCTGCAGGTTGGGGAGCACGCCCCAGGACGAGAAGTTGGACATAAACGGCCCGGCGAGGTAGGAGGTGGAAAACTTAAGCGTTCCCGACCCCTTGCCCACGAGATAATTGCCCATATCCATGGATACGGAACAGCTGGGAACGTATTCGCCCGTGCCGACCGACATATTGATGGTGCCCGAAACATTGTTGTATATGATCACGCCGACCGCGCCCTTTTCCTGCGCGATCTTCACCTTGTCTTCAAAGGAATTGGAACCGCGCTTGACCACCGCGATCTTGCCCTTGACGTCCAGCCCGGAATAGTTGCCCGAAAGCCCGACGCCCGGCACAACCACGTAGCCGAATTCGCCTTCCGACTTGTTTCCGAGAATGCCCGCGACGAAATCGTTTTCCTCTTCCTGTCCGACCTTTCTCGATTCGGTGAAGTAAATTTCCTTCTGTCCGTCCGCGACCATGTACTTGGTCTTTACGCCGCTGATCGACGCGACGGCCAGCGCCGCGGGATAGGACGCGGGCGAACCGACCGTACCGGAATCTGGATTGCCGGCGAGGTTAGTGTCGCCGTGCGCGCCGCCCTGCGCGGAGGAATAATCGTTGCTCGCCGCCACGACGAGACATATGCCGGCCTGTTCTATCTTATCGTAAACTTCGTTTACGCCCGCTTCGTCCTCTTCGCGCGTAAAGCCGCAGGACGTGCCTAAACTCATATTGATGGCGTCCACGCCGAGCGTAACGGCGTCGTTCAGCGCGGCGAGGATCGCTTCCTGCGTAGCGCCCTCGTCCGCATCCGAAAACACCTTAAACGTGGCGATCTGCGCTTTAGTCGCCACGCCCGTGATGGTATCCGACTTGCCCGCGATAATGCCCGCTACGTGCGTTCCGTGCGAGTTTACGGGATAAACGTTGGTGTCCTGGTCGGCGTAGTCGTAGGCGAAAGGCAGTTTTGAACTGATGTACAGATCGTCCTCGTCTATATTTTCGTTGTTCGCCGCCGAAAGGTTGGTCGCGGCAAGGCTGCCGGCGGCCTCCGCCACGTCGTCCTTATCGATTGCGAGCGAATCGGGGTCGAGTTCCATGTCGAAAACTTCGTGCGTGTAATCCGTTCCCGTATCGAGCACGGCGACCACCGTGCCCGTGCCGTCGTAGCCCACGCCCTCGGAATTGAAGATACCCGTTTCGTGCACGTCCACTTCGTTTTCCGTGATGGCCTCGGGCACCGCGTAGGTATCCGAAAGCATAACGCGCTTGACGTTCGTCATATTTTCCAGCCGTCCGAGATCGCGGTAGCGTATTTTCGCGGAAAATCCGTTAAATACGGCGGAATAATCGTACCCCGCGTCCACAATGATGCGGTCGGCTGCGGAAAGCGCGTTTTCGCGGATCCTGTCAAGGCTCCTGAGGTTGGCCGCGCCCTCGCCGGTTTTCAGCGCGTCAGACACGGATACGTCTTTTTCCATAGCGAAGTCGAGCATCGGCTTGCCGCTCAGTTCGACGATGACCGTAACTATGTCGTCGGGGCCGGGAGCGGCCGTTTCCTCCGTCATGTTGTTCAGCATTTCGGACTGCGCAAGCGATTCCACCTGCCCGCTGACGTCCTCATACGAAACGCGCACGCCGTCGTTGACGGCGGCGGTATCCCTGCCGATCTCCGCGAAACTCGGAAGTCCGATCCCCTGCAGTACAAGGCACATGATGCAAGCCGTGATGATCAGCAGATTCAAGCTTTTTTTGAAACTCTTTGACATTCTGTTCTCCTTTGGTAGCCTGCGGCGTCAACGCCGCTTATCTTTCAGCCGGCGTACTGCGAGTACGCGCGTATGTCGAATATTTTCCAGGTCGGGTTCGTTTTGTACGTTTCGACTAAGTTGTCGGGAACGTAAACGGCCGCGCCGTCCGCTATAAAACCGTTGTTGCCCATCGCAACCATCTTTTCCGAAGTCAGCACGAGCGTCTTGATGTTTTCGCATTTTCCGAACGCAATCCCGCCGATCTTTTCGAGCGAAGAATTATCGCCGAATATCACTTCTTCCAGCGCGGGCGCGTTATAGAAACACCCCGCGGAAATTTCCTTAAGCCGGCTGCCTGCCGCGAATTCCACTCGTTCCAGCGAAGTCATTCCGTAGAAAGCGTAGCCCCCGATCGTTTCGAGCGAGGCGGGCAGGGAAACTTCGGTCATATCCGCGTTCCCGTAGAAAGCGTATTCGCCGACGGACGCAAGGCCCTCGTCGAAGCGGAAGGACGATATCATCATCGTTTTCCCGCCCTCGAGAATATCGCCGCAGAACGCCGATTTTCCTATGCTTTTGAGCGACCCCGTCTCCGCCTGCCTTACGGTCGTGAGGGAAAATGCGTGGAAAAACGCGTATTCGCCGATGACTTCGAGCGAAGCGGGGAGGGAAACTTCCTTCAATTTCTGATTGTCGTAAAATGTATAAGCCTCTATCGCCTTGGTGCCCTCCGCGATATCGAACACGCCGTCGTCGCCCACGTACCCGAACATCAGTTTGGAAGTGGCCGTTTCGTATAAGCCGCCGTTTTCCACGCGGTAATGATCGCCGCTGACGGTAAGATTTTTCAGCGAATAACATTGTTCGAACGCCTGCGGATAGATCTGCGCAACGCTCGCGGGCAGGGCGATTTCGGTCAAAGCTTCACAGTGCTTGAACGCCGTGGCGCCTATAACCTTAAGCCCTTCTCCCTCTATGATCACTCTTTCGAGATCGTAACAGTACATAAACGCGCCGCTCATGATTCCCGTAACGCTGGCGGGAAGGGTTATTTCGGTCAGCGGCACATACCGCACCGCGGCGCCCTCCGCGCCGCCGAACGCAAGCTGGCCTATCGTTTCGATATTGTCCGAAAGCGTTACCGCAGCGAGCTTTTCGCACAAATAGAAACAATAATCGGGCAATGCCGTGAGCGCCGAATTTTTGCCGAAGTCCACGGAGGCGAGTTTGGGGCATTCCCCGAACGCGCCCTTGCCGAGATACGCGAGACGGTTATTGTCGGCGAACGTAACGCCCGTCAGTTCCGCGTTCATGGAAAACGCGTAATCGCCGATCGATTCTATGTTCTCGGAAAAATGAATTGCGCCGACGATATACATCGCGTGTCCCGTACCTGCGGAAAACGCGAACTGTCCGATGGTCTTCACCTTGCTGAAATCGAAACTTCTCAGTTCCGTCGATTCAAAGAAAGCGTAATCGCCGATATTTTCCACCCCGCAGCCGCCGGGGAAACTTATCTTGACCAGGTGCGTACATTCCGCAAAGGAGTAAGCGTCGAGATTTTTCACCGTGGACGGAAGGGTTATCGTTTCTCCTCTGTAACGGTAGAAAGCGTATTCGCCGATCGTTTCCGTGCCGGCCGAAAAAGTTACGTCGCCGTACAGTTCGCGGAATGCGTATTTTCCGACGCTGCCGAGCGAGGCGGGGAACGTTACGTCGAACTTTCCGTAGGCGAACGCATACTCGCCCACGCTCTTCAATCTGCTGTTTTCCGCAAAGGTAAGGCTCGCCAGGTGGTAAGGCTCGCCCTCATAGAAGAAGATGCCCGCGTGGTTGAATGCGTAATTGCCGATCGTTTCCACCGAAGCGGGGACTTCGTACGCCGTGCGCGTACTGCCGAGCGGATAATAATAGAGTATTTTGCCCGCGGCGTCCGTCAAAACGCCGTCTGCCGCCGCGAAAGACGCGCTGCCGTTTTCCACCGCGAACGCTTCCACGTTGACGAGCGCCCAGAGCGCCTGTTCTCCTATGGAAGTTACCGCGGCGGGCAGAGTGAATTCTTCAAGTTCCCAGCAATAGGCGAACGCCATTTTGCCCAAACGCCGTTCGCCGCCGCCGAACTGCACCGTTTTCAGTTTGCGCAAATTGTAACAGCAATAATCGCCGATCACGGTATACGTGGAGGGAAATACTGCTTTTTCGATTGCGCTGCCCACGGGGAGCAGTCCGCTTTCCAGCCCGTCTGCGGTGCCCGTTACCAATTTTCCGCGATAAGTCGCGGGGAAATAAAATTCGGTTATGCTTTTTCCGAAGTTGCTGTCCACCAGAGAAAGGACATAGCCCTCTTCGGTTTCGGTAAAGCCCAGAGCCGCGGGATTGTACGTAGGTATCTTATAGGTAGCGGATATCGTGCAGTCGCCCGTAATTTCGTCCAGCGGTTGGGACCAGCCGCCGAATTCGGGAATGGAAGAAATAGGCGTTTCGGGTTCTTCGGCATTTTGCCCCTTGCTCACCTTTTGCTCCGCGAACACTTTGCCGTCCCAGTCGGTAAACTTCACAATATATTCGGGAACTTTCCACACCGCCGTGAGCGTAACGTCCTCATAGCGGACGGTATAATCGGAATTTGCATCAAAGGTCTTTGATCCGTCCGTCCAGTACAGGAATTCGTATTCGGAAGAACGCGAGGGCAGCGGCAGTTCCACGGTTTCGCCCGAATTTTTGACAAACACCGTTTCTCCCGTCAGTTCGCCCCCGTCGGGATCGAGTTTGACCGTATATTCGCCCGCGAAAAGAGCTTTTAAAGTAACGTCTGCTTTGATCGCATAGACAGCGCCCGCCGCGTAATCGGCCTCGCCGTCCGTCCAGCCCGCAAATTCGTAGCCCTCTTTTTCAAGCCCGTCGCCGCTCGGAAGCACCACGGAGCGCGTGGACTTCAAAGCAGCGGGCGTTTCGCCCGTCGCGCCGCTTATATCGAACGCCGCGGTGTACACCGTTTTCCATACGGCCGTCAAAGACAGATCCACGCTGGGCATGACGTATTCCGTACCGGGCGCATATTCCGCGCTGCCGTCCGACCAGGCGTACAGCCCCAAATCGCCTTTTGCAAATCCTTCTTCCGCAGGGAGAATGATTTTTTTGCCTGCCGAGGCGGAAAAATCTTTTCCTTCGGTCGGTCCGCTGCCTCCCTGCAGATCGTACGATATCGAGTAAACCCTGTTCCATGCCGCGTAGACTTTGAGATCGAAATTGACCGCGGTGTTTTCGTCGAAAGGCTGTGTCGGATCGTTGTCAATCCTCCAGCCGATAAATTCGTGTCCCGCCTTATTGATCTCGGGAAGGGTTTCGACCGTGCCGCCTTTTTCAACCTTTTTGCTGTCCACTTCCTGTGCGCCGTCGTAAAACGTTACGGTATAGGTTTCCGCGGCATTTTTATCTCCGCCGTTATCGCAGGCGAAGAAAAACGCCGCCGCGCAGACCACAGCCAATATTGCGAGCAGAACTTTCGTCAGTTTTTTCATCGCGTATCTCCTTTATGCCTCGTCGCCGACGAAGAGGTCGGCGTATTGCAGCCACGCGGCGTCTTTGACGTAAAGCGCCTTCACCGCGGCGGGCACGTGTAATTCTTTCAACGCCGTGCAGCCGCTGAACGTGGAACTTTCCGCCGCCGTAACGCCGTTTTTAAGGAGCGTTACTTTTTCGAGCGCCGTACAGTTCAAAAATGCGGACATGCCCAACGTATTGACCGACGCGGGTATGACGATCTCGGTCAGGCTCTTGCAGTTGTTGAAAGAAAAGTTTCCGATATATTCCAGCGTTTCGGGAAGGGTAACGCTTGCCAAAGCCGTACATTCCGAGAACGTGTGGATGCCGAAAGTCGTTACGTTTCCCGTAAACACTACTTTTTCCAGTTTCTGCGCATGATAGAACGCGTATTTCCCGATCGCGTCTACGTCCGTTTCAAAACTGGTGAAATTCGTAAAAGCGAAAGCGTATTCGCCGATTTCCGAAATGCAATCGGGAAGATCTATGGCCGACAGTCCCGACGTATGGAACGTGCCGTAGGGCAGTTTCGTCAGCGAGAACCCGTCCGCAAATTTGAATTCGGTCAGCGAAAGACAGAACTGGAAAGTATACTCGCCCCAGTTCTTTACGCTCGCGGGCATGGTGAACGTTGCGAGTTTGTCGTTATAGGCGAAAGCGTCGTCGCCGATCGTTTCCAGAACGGTTCCCTCTGCAAAAACAATCGAACCCAGGTTGGCGTTGTTATCGATACCGAAAGCGCCGATCTCTTTCACCGTCGCGGGAACGACGAGAGATGTCAGCCCCGTATTCGCCAGCGCCTCTTTGCCGATCACTTCGAGGCAGCCGCCTTCGCCGAAGTCTATGCTCGCCAGCGCTTCGCACGAGGCGAACGCGCCCTCTTCGAGCGTTTTTATCTTGCTGTTATCCGCAAACGTTACGCTTTCGAGATCCGCACAGTAGGCAAAAGCGCCTATCGATACGGCGGCGAGGTTCGCGGGAAGCGTGATCGCCGTCAGTTTGGAACTGCGGAACGCCTGTTCGCCGAATTCCGAGATCGATTCGCCCAAGTTAATGGACGCAACGGAGGAATAGGCAAAGGCAAAGTCCCCTATCTTTTGTATGCTTGCGGGCAGTACGACCGTTTTGAGATATTCCGAAGAATAAAACGCATACGCGGGGATTTCCGTTCCGCCGGTTACCGTGTATTCCGCCGCCTCGTTGCCTATGGCGTAGGCGAGCAGATTGCCAGTCGCTTTATCGTAAAGGCCCTTTCCGTCGCTCGTGAACGCGGTATTGCCGGCATCCACTTCGATGGTCTTGACCGAGAAGTTGAGATACAGCGCGTTTTCGCCCAGCGTTTTGAGCGAAGCGGGCAAAGTAAGCTTCTCGAGCGACATATCCACGGGAGCGATATCGCTCCATTGCGGATTATTGCCCGCAAACGAATAGATGCCGAGAGAAACGAGCTCGCTGTTTTCGCCGAAATCTACGTTCACCATGGAGGACGCCATGCAAAACGCGTAATCGCCGATGGCCGCCACGCTCGCCGGAATATTGATCATGCCCGCCGTATCGCTGTTCAGCATGCTCAGCGCATAACACGACTCGAACGCGTAATCGCCGATTTCCGTAACGCTGCCGCCGAGCGTAACCTTTTCCAGCGCCTTGCACGACTGAAACGCTTTATACGGCAGCACGGTAACGCCCGCGGGGAGCGCGATTTCCGTGAGCTGATACATGAAACTGAAAGAAGAAGTTCCTATGCTTTCGAGTTGGCTGTCCGCAGGAATATCCAAAACAGCCAGCGAGCTGCAGCTGCTGAACGCATAATCCCCCACTTGCTTGACGGCCGCGGGGAAATTGATTTCGGTCAAACTTACGCAGTAATAGAATGCGCTGCTGCCGATTTCGGTAACGGTTTCGGGCAGTTCCACGGTTTCGAGTTTCGCGCAGTTGTCGAAAGCGCGCGAACTTACCGTTTTCAGCGCCGAACCGGCTTCGAAGCGCACGCTTTTCAGCGTTTCGCTGCGCGAAAACAGGCTGTCGCCGAGGGTTTCCAGACTGGCGGGCAAAACGACTTCCGTCACGCCGCATTCGCGGAAAGCGTTACGTCCCAAAGACTTTATGACGCTATTTTTTCCGAACGTGATCTTTTCCACGCTCGTCGCGCCGTAAAACGCGTTTTCGCCGATCGTGGTCCAGTTGGACGGAAAGTAAACTTCGCGCAGACTGAAATCCCTGTAATAAGGCGCCTCGCGGAAATCGCTGTGCGCGAGCAGCCCCGCGACGGCAAGTCCGTTGTAGGACGCGGGAAAAACGATGGAGGACGGCCTGTCGGCGTCGTACAGCGCCCCCGTGTCGGTTATGTAATAGACGTTGCCGTTCTTTGCGAATTTAAAGTAATCGACGGGCGAAAACTCCACGCTGTATTGCGCGGTAACGACCGCGTCGCCCGTCAGCGAAGATATATCTTTGTCCCAGCCCGTGAATTCGCTGAGTTTATTTACAAAAAGCGAAGGTTCCTGCGGCTGCGTATCCAGGGGAACTTTCTGTTCGTAGATGACGCCGCCGTCCCAATCTTTATACGTTATGGTGAAAGTGGTGTCTTTCCACACGGCTTTCAGCGTAACGTCGCCGTAACCTACGGTATAAAAATCCGTATAGGTATTTCTGCCGTCCGTCCAGCCCGCAAAAGCATACCCCTCGCGCTGTACGGTGAGTTCCGGCAGGGGAGTAATATCCGAACCGGTGCTGCCTTTCATGGCCGCAGGCGTTTCCGCGCCCTCGTAATCGGGGTCGAACGATACGGTGTATTCCCCTTTCCACGCCGCAAAAATGATTACTTCCTGCTCGTCGCCGAGCCGAATTTCCGCGCCCGCCGCATAGCGAACGCCGTTATACAGCCAGCCGTCGAACGTAAAGCCGTCTTTCGTCGCGGAAGAATCGGGCAGGACGATCGCGCTTTCCGCAGCGACTTTCATCGCCTCGGGCGCCGTGCCGACGCCGCCGTTGAGGTCGAAAGAAATTTCTGCGGCGCTCGCCCACTCCGCGGTCAGCGTTTCGTTTTTCTGCGCGGAAAAAGACGTTCCGCCCCCGTACACCTTACCGTCCGACGCTTTCCAGCCGACGAAGATGTGATAATCGCGCGTAAATCCGTCGCCCGTCGGCAGAACGACGGAGCCGCCCTCGACGCACGTCAGAGAAGCGGGCGTTTCCCCCACGCCGCCGTTCAGCGCGAAACTTACGGTGTATTCCGCCTTAGGACCGTCGGGCTGCCATTGCGCGTAAAGCGTGTACGGCTTGTCCACGACAAGCGGAAACGCAACGCGCTCCGCGCCCTGCGCGTCGTAAGACCAATAGGACAAAGTAAAGCCCTCCCGCTCGTCAAATTCGACCGAATTGAGAACTTTTCCCTCTTCGAGCGTAAGCACGCGGTCCTGCCCGCCCTCGTAATTCGCTTTCAGGTTGACTTCGAAAGCGGTCTTGTTTCCGCAGGCGGCAAAAACACACGCCAGCGAAAGGGCGAAAACGGAAAAAATAACTGCAAATTTTTTCATATCGTATCTCCAAACAAAATCGGCGTACGGGCAAAATTCAAAAATTCCGCCATACGTGGCAATAGCGCATATAAAAAGATATGCGCCCCCTCATTTTTCCCCTTATCTTAAACTTCGGATTTCTTTAATCCGCTATAAAGCGTTATACCCGCACGCCGCGGAAAACCGCGCGTGCGGGAAAACGCATGATTTTATTCGGCAGCCGCAGCCTGGAAATAAGCCGCGTAATCCACCCAGTTCTTGGCGATCTTGTAATCTTCCAGCAATTCCGCCTTGACCACGATTTTCGCGTCGCCGTCCGCATCTTTTTTGAACGGCGTGCTGGTGAAAGCATTCGTGTCATCAAGCGTTTTTACCGCGTCGCCTTCCAGTACGAGCGTCTTGAGCGCGGTACAGCCTTTGAACGCATTCGCCGCAATCGTGGTTACGGAAGCGGGAACGGTAAAGCTTTCGAGCGCAACGCATCCGCCGAACATATAACCGGTGATCTCCGTAACGGTAGACGGCAAATCGATCGCTTTCAGCGCTTTGTTGTTCTGGAATACGTTGGTTCCGAGCTCCGCAACTTTTGGAACGGATACGGTTGCGAGAACATCACAGTTCTGGAAAGCATTAGTATCGAGTTTTGTCGCATTCGGCAGCGAAACCGCGGTGAGCGATTTACAGTTTGCAAAAGCGCTGTTGCCTACCGTTTCCACGCTCGGAAGATTTACGCTCGTTACGGCAGTGCCTTTGAACGCGCTGGCGGGGATGTCGGTAAACGCGCCCCATTTAACGTCGCTCAGTTTCGAACAGCCGCTAAATACGTTTGCGCCGATCGACGTGATGCCCGTAAGATCGATTGCGGTCAGAGAGGTACAGCTTTGGAATATATTTGTACCGAGTTCGGTAACCTTGCCGAGATCCACTTCCGTAAGGTTTGTACAGCTGTTAAAGGCGCTTGAACCCAACGCCGTAAGGTTCGGCATAATGGCCGCCGCAATGCCCGTTTTATAGAAAGCGCTGTTTTGCACTTCCGTGATTTTGCTGAAATCGAATTCCGTCAACGCTGTACACCCCTTGAACATCGCTTCGGGAACGACGGTAAGACCATCGGGCAAAGTAACGTCCGTCAGCGCGGCGTCGTTTTCAAAGATACCAGTGCCGTATTCTTCCACGCCACTCAATACGACCGTTTCGAGCGAAGGCAGATCGGCGAAGCAGCCGTCGCTGAGTTTTTTGACGTTCTCGACCGTAATCTTGGTAATGCCGCCGACATTATTCACGGCATTCGCGGAAACCCCGGCCACGCCCGATACGGTAAGTTCCGACTGCGCGTAGGCGGGCGGCAGGCGGAAGAGGTATTTATCCGCACCCTCGGTCATGTACAGTGCGCCGTTCTCTGCGGAAAGCGCGCCTTGCCCCACTACCGTGAAAGCCGCCAGATTATCATAGCCGATAAACACCGTAGCGTCCAACGTTTTCAAAGACGCGGGCAGGGCTATCGTCGTTATGGACGGCGCAGGCACGCCCGCAGTCGCCGTAATGGAAAACGCTTTCTGCCCGATAGTCGTAAGTTTAGCGCCTTCGGGGAAAGTTACGGATTTCAGATTTGTATTGCTGAAAACCTGAGCGCCGATCTCGGTCAGATTTTTATTGAAAGTAACCGATAATTCAGCACGTTTGACTTCTTCCGTATCTTTAATGGTATTATAGATCGCGAAAGAAAGCGTGTCGATCGTGAGATCGCCCGTTCCCTCCTGAAATACTACGGTATTGAGCGCCAGCATGTTTTTAAAGTTGTAGCTGCCTATCTTTGTCAGCGAGGCGGGCAAAGTAACCGCAGTCAAAACGTTGTTGCCGATATGGTCAAACGTTTTGGAAGTCGTCTTGCCTGCACCCTCTTCTTCCGTATATTCGTAATATTTTATCGCTTTATCGTTTGTTTCAAACGCATAATTGCCTATCGTTTCGAGTTTTTCGGGCAGCACCAATGTTTTTAAACTTACGCACCCCAATACCATATGGGTGGGAATTTCGGTAAGTTTGCTCCCCTCTTCAAACGTAAGCGTTTCGAGTTTGATCATCCCATAGAACGCGCCTTTGCCGATCTTCGTCGTGCGGGCGGGGATTTCCAGACTCGTAACAGGCGTTACGGCAAGGGTGGAAGTTGTACTTATAGAATTTGAAGCGCTGCTGGACTGAGAGAAAGCGAGTTCACCGATCTCTAAATCCAACACGCCGCCCTTTTCAAACGCGATAGACGTCAGGCCTAAACGATTATAAAACACGTTTTGGCCGATCTTCGTCGTGCGCGCGGGGAACTCGAAGCTTTTCATCGGATTGAGCGCCGTGCGGCTAGAAAATTCAAGCGCATTTTTCCCGAATTCAAGTCCGACTTCGTTGTTTCCCTCCGCAAAGGTCATTCCCGTTAAAGCGTAAGCATTGTAAAACGCCTTTTCGCCGATATAAGTTACGGTGTTGGGAATTTCTATCGTTTTTAAAGACGAACACTCATAAAAAGCATAATCCCCTATACTCGAAAGCTTTGTCCCCTCGTTAAAGGCGATATCCGTTACGCTACCCCAGCATCTGAACGCATATTCGCCTATCGTTTTTACGGACGCGGGGATGACAAGCGTTTTTACCGTATTGTATTTCGTCGCGCTGGCACCGAAGGCGCGGTCGCCCACGGTTTCCAGACCTTCGTGCAAAATCACGCTTTCGAACTGCTGGCGGAAGAACGCGCCGAGTTCCAGCGTCTTTACGGATGCGGGGATTTCCACCGTTCTGAGAAGTCCCGCCGTACTTCCGGTCCAACTTGCGCCGTCGTTACCGCTGAACGCATATTCGCCGATGGTCGTAAGTTTTCCGTTTTCCGCAAATTTTACGGAAGTCAGCCCTCTCGCCACATAAAACGCATAGTCGTCGATCACTTCCACGGAAGCGGGAATTTCCAGGCTCGTAAAGCCCGCGTAAGCGAACGCCCTCACGCCAATGGTCTTAAGCGCGCTGCCCTCTTCCACCTTGAGTTCCGTCAGTTTGGAAAGATCGTCCCCCTCGCCCGTAGCGTTGTTCGCGATAGATCCGGTGTACGCAAACGCATAGGAATTAATCGTTTCCAGCGTAGCGGGGAACGTGATGTCCGAAAGGTTTTCGGTATCGTAAAACGCGTAGTTTCCGATAGAGGTAAGCCCTTTTCCGTCAAACAATACGGTTTCGATATTCGTATTTTTATAGAAAGCATAATCGCCGATCGTCTTATAAGACGAAGGTATGACAACCGTGCTCGCGGGCAGGTTGGCAAACGCGCCGCTCTGGAGTTCGTCGTTTTCTTCAAAGGAAACTATGCCTTTCACCACCTTGCCGTTGTGTTCCGCAGGCAGATATATGACGGACCCGTCAAAAGCGTCCGCAATGTCGTCTGCGGCCTGCACAAGATAGCCGTCGCCGCTTTCGACAAAGGTAAAGTATTTATCGTCGCTCTGCGGATAACCCCACAGCGAATATACGTCCATATCGCGGTCTACCGCTTTGAGGGCTTCCGTTTCCGACCAGCCGAGGAAACCGACGAAAATATTGCCGGAACCTTCGGGCGTGCCGTCATATTTCGCGGCCTCGCCGTACGTTACTTTTTCGCTTTCCAGCAGTTCGCCGTAATATCCGTAATAATTGACCGTATATGTATTGATTTCATAAGTCGCGGTAATGGCGAGATCGGTTTCCACGGTTATTTTGGAACCCGCGGCCTTGACCGCGTCGCCCACTTTCCAGCCCTTGAAAGTATACCCTTTTACCGCGGGCGCGGCGGGCAGCGTCAGTTCCGTTCCGAAGTCCACGACTTCCGCCGCGGGAACATAGCCTTCAAATTCGCCCAGAGAATAAGTAACGTCGCAAAGCTTGTTCCAAAGCGCCGTAACGGTCAGATCTTCGGTAACCTCTACCTCTTCGCCTGCGGCTTTAGTCGTTTCTCCGACTTTCCAGCCCATGAATTCCTGTCCGTCAACGGCGGGAGCGGACGGAAGGCTGACCTTTTCGCCCATTTTCACGTTAACCGCCGCGGGCGCAGCGCCTTCTGCGCCGCCCAAAGTATAAGTTACCGTATAGGTTTTGGTCCAATCGGCTTTCAGCGTCATGTCGCCGGCGACCTTATCTTTCGTGAAAGTCCAAAAAGCATCGCCGTTTTTCCAGCCGTTGAACGCATATCCCGCGCGGACAGGCTCTTCGGGCATGGCGAGCAGTTCGTCCACCGTAGTTTCCACGGTATAATTTTCACCGCTGCCGCCGTTATAGTCGAACGTAACTTTGGCCTTTTCGTTACAAGCGACGAGCGTAAACGCCGCCGCGCAGACAACGACCATTGCAATCAAAAACCTTTTGAATTGCTTCATACTCCACTCCTCCTTTTATTCGGCGGAAAATACCGCCGTCTTTACCGTTAAAATGTTCATGTTTGCAGGCAAACATGAAAAAGGGATCCCTTTTTCAAAAATATTTTATACGGAATTTTTCAATATCTCCGCGCATACACTTACGCGCACAGTAATAAAGTTTATGTGTATTATAACAAATAATTTTGCGATTATCAAGCTTTTTTCAATAAAAATACAAAATAACCGCAATAAATACAGCTTATACAGCCCAGCAAAACCGCCGAAAGACATGAATTTTTTTATAAATTTATGCAACAATATTTTTTATGCAGGATTTTATGCATAAAAACCGATGTGTCCTATCCTGCAAAAAAATAAAAGCCGCATGGTCTGCGGCTTTTACCGTTTGATATAAGAAAAGTACATACGCACGGGCAGTTTATCCTCCCCGAGGACGTCCGTAAGATACGTCCAGCCGCACTTTTCGTAAAACGAAAAATGGTCGGTAACGAGGTAAAGTTTATCATATTCCGTATCGACAAGGTCGGCGAGCGCGAAAGCGAGCAATCTCCGCGCTATGCCGCGGCTGCGGAAAGCTTTTCGCACGTACAGCGCGCAGAGATTCGGGCGCAGATCTTTCCGTTCGTGAAAATCGTTGTCAATCACGCCCGCACCCGCGGCAATCCGTCCGCCTTCGCAAACAACGTACCAGCGGGGTATGCCTTTCGGATTATCGATATACGCCCTTATGCTTTCGAGATAAACCCCTTGCGGAACCGACCAATGCTCCGCAAAGAACCCGGCGGCGGCTTCGGCGAGATCGGGCCGTTTGCATAATTTCACGATTTCCATTTCAAGCCTCCGCTGCCGCGATTTCGGACACGCGTCTTTGCGTTTTTGACGTCGTCATGCTGCGTTCAGATCGACGGGCCGCGACAGCTCGCCCCTGACCTTTTTAAAGACTACGAAGTACGTGATGAGATGCATGATTATCGCGAGCAGCCAGGAAACGGGATAGGACAGATATAACATGGTAAGATTGTGTTCCGCGGCGAATACGGTATATATCCACAGGACACGCCCGCCGCACACGCCCACCACGGATAAAATCATAGGCACGAGAGAACCCCCATACCCCTCAGACTGCCGACGAGGACTTCCATCAGTCCGCAAAGGAAATACATGGTGGAAACGATGGCGAGGCGGTCTATGCCGTAACGTATGACCTCGGCGTCGCCGTTATAGAGCGACAGAAGCGGCGCGGCGCACAGATACGCTGCGACGCCGAGCACCACGCCCACGACCGTAACGATGCCCGCGCACTGCGCCAGAATGAGGCGGATATTGCCGAGTTTGTTCGCGCCGTAATTCTGCGCGGTGAAAGTAAGGCAGGCCTGGGAAAGGGCGTTCATGGCCGTATAGACGAAACCTTCGATGTTTGCGGCCGCGGCGTTGCCCGCCATGGCTATATCGCCGAACACGTTGATGGAAGACTGGATAATGACGTTGGAAAGGGAAAATATCGTCCCCTGTATGCCTGCGGGCAGGCCGATGCGGATAATGTCTTTCAGCGTATCGCCGTAAATGCGCAGCTTGCCGAAACGCAGCTTGCCGTATCCCTTGCGGCGGCAGAGCACCCAGAGCACCGCCACGGCGGAAATCGCCTGCGAAACGGTAGTGCCGATCGCAACGCCCGCCACGCCCATGTCGAAGGCGATGACGAGCAGAAGGTTTATGCCGATGTTTATAAGCCCCGCAAGACTTAAAATAATGAGCGGACGTTTTGTGTCGCCGCAGGCGCGGAGAATGGACGCGCCGAAGTTATAGAGCATGGAAAACGGCATGCCGACAAAGTAAATTTTGAGATAGAGCGTTGCCTGGCCGATAACGTTTGCGTCCGTTTTCATCAGTTCGAGGAAGAACTCCGCGCCGAAAAAACCGATAACGCCGACGATTATGCCGCCGATCAGGCCGACGGGAATGGAGGTATGCACCACTTTGTCGGCCTTTTCCTTTTCGCCCGCGCCGATCCAGCGCGACATAGCGGACAGGGCGCCGACGCTCAGCCCGATAAACAGGTTCGTAACGAGATTGACGAGTGACCCCGTGGAACCGACCGCCGCCATGGCGGTATGGCCTGAAAACTGCCCCACGACGATGATATCCGCCGCGTTATAAAGGAGCTGTAAAATCCCCGTCGCGATGAGCGGTAAGGAAAACCAGATGATCTTACCGAGCAGCGGACGAGTGCACATGTCCACCTGTTTCTTGTTCTTTTTAACCTTTATATCTCCGCTCTCTTCCATACCGACAGACCTCGTTTGTTTCGGTTTAAAAATTATAGCACCGCGGGGGCGATATATCAAGCGAAACGCGCGATTAATTTTATTTTTTTGCGGATACTGAAAATATGTATTTCAATTATCATGCGAAAGCGAAGCGGCTTATCGCGGAGGGACGGCTCACGCGTTATGAGATCGTGCCGGCATGGGGAAACGTCAGCCCCGCGCTCGTCCTCTACTTCGACGGCGAAAGGCCGATGCCCATCCGCGAATACCGCTGGGCAGAATACTTCGCCCTGCTCGAAAAACGCAAATAATCGCAAGCTCGCATTGACAGCAAACAACTACTCATGATATAATATAAATAATAAAAAACGGGGAAAATCAAATGAAAGAATTCATGACAGGGTGTAATTACTGGGCTTCCAATGCGGGCATGCTGATGTGGCGGGATTTCGATGCGGAAACCGTTGAAAAAGATCTTGCGCTGCTCTCTTCTTTCGGCGTAGACACGCTCAGGGTTTTTCCTTTGTGGAGCGATTTTCAGCCCGTTGAAAATACCTTTACGCGCGCC
>ERZ506942.163-NODE-163-length-22348-cov-4.53869_pt1 | contig 22348 bp, 18 predicted proteins | sample MGYA00512900_ERZ506942 | MGnify/ENA metagenome assembly ERZ506942
GTGTATTTTTCGGTGAATAAGATGCTCACGGCGGAATGTTATAAATCCCGCATGGAAAAGGGGCTCACTTTCCTCGAATTCAATTACATGCTCATGCAGGGCTACGACTTTTTGAAACTCTACAAGGATTACGGCTGCACGCTGGAAATGGGCGGCGACGACCAGTGGAGCAACATGCTCGCGGGCGCCGACCTCATCAGGCGCAAACTGCAAAAGCCCGCGTTTGCCATGACTTTCACCCTGCTGCTGACCAGCGAGGGCAAAAAAATGGGCAAGACGGCGAAGGGCGCGCTCTGGCTGGACGAAAACAAGACCACTCCTTATGAATTTTATCAGTATTTCCGCAACGTGGAGGACGTAAAGGTAAACGAATGCATGCGGCTTCTGACGTTTATGGAAATGGATGAGATAGAAGAGCTTACGCGCTATAACGACGAGCGCATGAACGCGGCGAAAGAGCGCCTCGCCTACGAAGTTACCAAACTCGTGCACGGCGAAGAAAAGGCAAAGGCGGCCGAAAAGCAGGCGAAAGCCGCGTTCGGCGGCGGCAGCGCGGAGGATATGCCTAAGGCCGAAGTGAGCAGGGAGCTGAAACAGGTGGCCGACGTCATGGTGGCGGCGGGGATCGCCAAGTCCAAGGGGGAGGCGAAGCGCCTTATCGAGGGCGGCGGCGTTTCGGTGAACGAAACGAAGATAACCGATCCGTTCGGCGAGGTGGACGAAACGGCGCGCGCCGCGGGCGGTTTCGTACTGCACAAGGGCAAAAAAGTACACGTGAAAATCGTGCTCGTATGAAAGACTATCTGAGCGTTACGGGCGAAACGGTAACCGAATACACGATAGAGCGTTCCCGTTTCATAACGCATCTCGCGGGCGTCGGAAACGAGGAGGAGGCGCGCGCGTACGTGGCGAAGATAAAAAAGGAACATTCGCTCGCCGCGCACAACTGTTACGCCTATATCGCGGACGAGCTGGGCAACGTGCAGAAGTTTTCCGACGACGGCGAACCGCAGGGCACGGCAGGGTTGCCCATGCTCGAAGTGCTGAAAGCGAAAAACCTGAAAAAATGCGCGGCGGTGGTAACCCGTTATTTCGGCGGGATCAAGCTGGGCGCGGGCGGGCTGGTGCGCGCCTACGCAAAGGCCGTGGCCGACGGCGCGAACGCGGCCGCAACGGCGCGCTTTTGCGCGTGCGAGTTCGTAAAGACCGCCGCGGATTACGAATACTATTCTAAACTGCTTAAATTTTCCGAAAATAAAAATTATAAAATAAAAGATACGCAATTTTCCGAAACGGCGGAGGTAACGTTCGCCGTTCCGCGGGAAAGCCTGCCCGCTTTCGAGCGGGAATTCGCCGACTGTTTCGGCGGCAGACTGAAAACGGAAAGCAAAGGTTCGGGGTATTACGCATTCGAGGAGTGAACATGGAAATCGAAATGATCGAAAGAAAGACGCTGAAAGAAAAACCCGCCGCGGGCAGCGAGCTGGGGTTCGGCAAACTGTTTACCGATTATATGTTCAGCATGGTCTACGAAGAGGGACGGGGCTGGCACGACGCGAAGATCTCGCCGTACGAACCGATCCCGTTCGATCCGTCAACCTCCGTCCTGCACTACGCGCAGGGCGTATTCGAGGGGGCGAAAGCGTTCAAAAACGAAAAGGGCGAGATACGCATTTTCCGTCTTGCGGAAAATTTCAGCCGCATGAACCGTTCGTGCGACCGCATGTGCATGCCGCGGCTGGACGCGGACTTTGCCTTAAAGGCCGTTTATCGGCTCGTTCAGCTGGAAAAGGATTGGATCCCCACGGCGGAGGGCACGGCGCTTTATATCCGTCCGCTCATGATCGCGTCGAGCGCGGAACTCGGCGTGCACGCCGCCAAAAAATATCTGTTTTTCGTAATCCTTTCGCCCGTCGGCGCTTACTATAAGCACGGGCTGGCGCCTACCAAAATCTACGTGGAAAATCACTACGCGAGAACGGTCGCGGGCGGCACGGGCGAGGCGAAGTGCCTCGGCAACTACGCGGGCAGCATCAAGGCCGCGGAGGAGGCGCAGAAAAAGGGGTACGATCAGGTGCTCTGGCTGGACGGCGTGCATAAAAAATATATCGAAGAAGTCGGTTCCATGAATATCTTTTTCGTCATCGGCGACGAGGTTGTAACCCCCGCGCTCAACGGCTCCATTCTGCCGGGAATCACGCGCAAGAGCTGCCTTGAAATCCTCCGCGCCAACGGTTACAAAGTGAGCGAACGCCTGCTTTCCGTCAAGGAAGTCGTAAAGGCGCACAAAAAGGGTCGGCTGAAGGAAGTGTTCGGCACGGGCACGGCGGCGGTCGTTTCGCCCGTGGGCGTGCTGGGCGTGAACGGGGAAAACCTGGAAGTCAACGGCGGCAGAATGGGCGACGTGACGAAATTTTTATACGATACCGTAACGGGAATCCAAACGGGCAGGCTGGAAGATAAATTCGGCTGGGTAACGGTGCTTTGATGGGCAAGATCACCGCCGTTACGCCGCAGCTGAAAGACGACAAGCGCGTGAACGTATATATAGACGGCTCGTTCGCGTGCGGTCTGTCGCTCGAAACTGCGGTGAAAAACAAGCTGAAAGCCGGCGTCGAAATCGACGGGGAGCGGCTCAGGGAAATAGAATTCGACAGCGAAAAGACGACCGCCATGGAAAAGACGTCGTCCTTTATATCCGGAACGATGAAGACGGAGCGTGAAGTCGCGCTCTTTTTGACGCGCAAAGGGTATTCCGAAGCTGTCGTTTCTTTTATTTTGGAAAAGTTCAAAGGCTACGGCTATATCGACGATAAGGCGTACGCCGCAAGCTATGTGAAATCCTACGCGGCGAAAAAGGGGGACAAGCTTTTGAAGATCGAGCTTTCCCGCCGCGGCGTGAGCGCGGAAGACATTGCCGAAGCGCTCGGAAACGCCGTGCGCGACGAGGGCGCGATAGACGCGCTCGCCGCAAAGTTCATGCGCGGCAGGGAACGCAGCCCGAAAGAGGTTTCGCGCCTGTACAGACACCTGCTGGGCAAGGGGTTTTCCTACGAAGAGGCGGAACGCGCGGCTGCGCCTTATAAGGAGTGAGCATGGAAAGGATATTGAGCGTCGCGGAAATGCGCGCGGCGGATAAGTATACCATAGAAAAACTCGGCATACCGGAGCGCACGCTGATGGCGCGCGCGGGCGAGGCGGTCGCGGAGGAAATAAAGCGGCGTTTCAAGGGCGGAAGAATTTTGTTCGTGTGCGGCAAGGGCAACAACGGCGGCGACGGCATGATCGCGGCCAAACTCCTGCGCAACGTGCACGGCTTTTCGGTGTTTCTCCTGAAACTCGCGGCGGAAGGCGCGGAAAAGCTGGATTACGAATACGACGTAATCGTGGACTGCATTTTCGGCACGGGACTGACGCGCGAAGTCGAGGGCGAGATGCGGGAAGTGATTGAAAAGATCAACGCAAAAGACTGTTTCAAGATAAGCGTCGATATACCCAGCGGCCTCAGCGGCGACAGCGGCAGGGTGTGCGGCGCCGCGGTCAAGGCCGATCTTACGATCTCGATACAGGAATATAAAACGGGGCATTTTTTAAACGACGGCAAGGACTACTGCGGCAAGGTCGTCAATAAGGATATCGGCATAGCGGTGTTTGCGGAAGAATTTGCAAGCCGCCTCGAAACCAAGGATATGAAGCGCTTTTTTCCGCCGCGCGCGGAAAACACGCACAAGGGCAGTTACGGCAAGGCGGCCGTCGTCGGCGGGAGCAGGGATTTTTTCGGTTCGGCCCTCCTTTCGGCAAACGCCCTTGCTGCGCTGAAAACGGGGGCGGGATACGGCCATCTGTGCGTTCCCGACAGCCTGTTTCCCCTCTATGCGGGCAAGGTGCCCGAACTCATCACGCACCCGTTTGCGGATGAAAACGGCGCGCTGAAATTCGATGAAAAGGACTTTGAAAAGATAGACGGCGTGAACGCCGTCGCGTTCGGCATGGGCTGCGGCGTGAGCGAGAATACGTACGAGATCGCGCGCCGGCTGCTCAAAAATTTCAAGGGCGTGCTTTTGATCGACGCCGACGGGCTGAATTCTCTCGCGGCGTTCGGCGTCAAGGCGCTGAAAAACAGCGGCGCGGACGTGGTCGTTACGCCGCACGTCAAGGAATTTTCCCGCCTGACGGGCAGGAGTGTGGAGGAAATAGAAAACGACATGATCGGCTCGGCAAAGGCGTTCGCAAAAGAATACGGCGTTACCGTGCTTTTGAAAAGCGCGGTCAGCGTGGTCGCGGGCAAAGAGGGCGTCCTTCTCAATACCACGGGCAACAGCGGCATGGCGAAGGGCGGCAGCGGCGACGTGCTTTCGGGCGCGGTCGCGGGCATAGCCGCGCGCGGCTTTCCGGCGTTCGACGCCGCGGCGGCGGGGGCTTTTCTCTGCGGCCTGGCGGGCGATCTCGCGGCGAAAGAGCAGAACGAATATACGATTACGCCGAGCGACACCGTCGCGCACTTCTCTCAGGCGATAGACGAAATCGCGGACAGCTGATATGGAAAAGAAAAAATCACCCCGCAACAAGACGATAGACTTCGGCGAGGAAGAAGGGCGGATCTACCTGCAGCGGGCGGTCGCAGCGGAAGAACTGACGGAAGAGCGGGTAAACGTTACCGTGCTGGGCGATATGTTCGAGGCGGTGAAACACATAGCGCGGGAAAGCGTGGACCTCATCGTCGCCGATCCTCCCTACAATCTCGATAAAAATTTTCACGGAAACCGCTTCGCCGCCACGGACAGCGGGGAATACGCCGCGTATACGGAAAAGTGGCTGAACGCCGTTCTGCCGCTGCTGAAAAAAAACGGCAGCGTTTACGTCTGCTGCGACTGGCGTTCGTCCATGGCGATCGGCGGCGTGCTCGAAAAAAAACTGAAAGTCATAAACCGCATCACCTGGCAGCGCGAAAAGGGGCGCGGCGCGGAAAGAAACTGGAAAAACGGGCTGGAGGATATCTGGTTCGCCGTGAACGGCAGCCGCTATACCTTTAATCTGGAGGCGGTCAAACTCAAGAAAAAGGTGATTGCGCCCTATCGGGAAAAAGGCGCGCCGAAAGACTGGACGGAGGAGGAAAACGGCAAATTCCGCATGACCTGCCCTTCGAACTTCTGGGACGACGTTTCTGTGCCCTACTGGTCTATGGCGGAAAACACCGCGCACCCGACGCAGAAACCCGAAAAACTGGTTGCAAAACTTATATTGGCGAGTTCGCGCGAGGGCGATCTCGTGTTCGATCCATTTCTCGGTTCGGGCACCACGAGCGTTACGGCGAAAAAGCTGGGCAGAAGATATATAGGCGTGGAACAAAATCCGCTTTACTGCGCGTGGGCGGAGAAACGGCTGGAGGACGCGGAGGAAAACCGCGGCATCCAGGGCTATAAAGACGGAATATTTTACGAGAGGAACACCAAATTATGAACGACGAACAGAAAATGAAACGGGAAATCGACGCCGCCGCGGGGCGGGAGAAGGCCGATCTCGTCATCAAACGGGCGAAGATCGTCAACGTATTCACGCAGAAGATCGAAGAGGGGGACGTCGCCGTTGTCGGCGACAGAATCGTCGGCGTCGGAGAGTATGCGGGCAAGACGGAGATCGACGCGGCGGGAAAATACCTCATACCCGGTCTGATAGACGGGCATATGCACATAGAGAGCACCCAGCTCACGCCCGAAGAACTTTCCAAGGCCGTCCTGCCGCACGGCACCACCACGCTTATCGCCGACCCGCACGAGATAGCTAACGTCTGCGGCGCGGACGGCGTGCGCTATCTCGCGGAAGCGTCCGCGAAAACGCCGCTCACGGTGAAGATCATGTTCCCGTCCTGCGTGCCCGCCACGCCTTACGAAAACAGCGGCGCGGTGCTGGACAGCGGGGAAATAGCCGCCCATATCGGCGATAAAGGCGTGTGGGGCTTGGGCGAATACATGAATTATCCCGGCGTGGTGAACGCCGCCGAAGAAGACGTGAAAAAACTTTGCGTCGCGCGGCGCAAAGGCTGCGCGGTGGACGGACACGCGCCCGAACTTTCCGGAAAAGAACTGAACGCCTATCTCTGCGGCGGGATAAAGACCGACCACGAATGCATGGGCGAAAAGGAAATAGAAGAAAAGATCGCGCGCGGCATGTACGTGCATATCCGCGAGGGATCGGCGACGAGGAACGCGGCGGCAAACGCAAAAGCGGTGCGCGCGGAGACCATGCGCCGCTTTATTCTCTGCACGGACGACCGCCACGCCTGCGACCTCAAAAGGGGCGGGCATATCGACAACGTATTGCGGATTTTGGTGCAAAACGGCGTAAATCCGCTTTGGGCGGTTACTATGGGCACGCTCAACACGGCGGAATGTTACGGGCTCAAAGGCTACGGCGCCGTCGCGCCGTCGTACGTCGCGGATATCGTATGCGTGGACGATCTGAAAAATTTCAACGTTTCGTTCGTCGTCAAAAACGGCAGACTCGCCGCAAAGGACGGCAGGCCGCTTTTCGAATGTGCGCGCCATGAGGACAAAAAGGTGCTGAGCACGGTGCATATCAAGCCGCTTGCGCCCGCCGATTTCGATATTTATTCGCGTTCGGAAAACGTCAAGGTCATACGCCTGCTCCACCAAAACGTCGTAACCGAAAAAATAATCCGCAAAGTCAGACTTGCGGACGGAAAGGTCGATATTGCGGGCACGGATCTGCTCAAGCTCGCCGTGGTGGAAAGGCATAAAGCCACGGGCAACGTCGGACTGGGGCTGATCGAGGGCTACGGATTGAAAAACGGCGCCATTGCGCTCACCGTTTCGCACGATTCGCACAACATCATCGTGCTCGGCGACAGCAGCGAAAATATGTACGCCGCGGTGAAAGAGATAGAAAGGATAGGCGGCGGCATGGCGCTCGTGAAGGACGGAAAAGTGGCCGATTCCCTGCCGCTGGAGATCGCGGGGCTTATGTCCGTGCTGGAAATAGACGAGTTTGAAAAAAGGCTCGAAAAGATGATCTCGGAAGCCTACGGCATGGGCGTCGCAAAGGACATTCAGCCCTTTATGAGCCTTTCCTTTCTGGCGCTCGTCGTCATACCCGAAATAAAGATCACGGACAGAGGCCTGTTCGACGTGGGCAGGTTCGGCTTTACGCCGTTAGAAGCGGAATAAGCGCCGCCGCGGCCACGCGGAGCACGCCGAAATTCCAGCTGACGAGCAGGTACCACAAAAATATCATGAGCGCGGCGAGCAGAGGCATGAGTATCATGAACGCAAGGCTTTTCAGGCGGTATTTGAACACGAACATGAACGCGTAAATGCCGATCGCGCCGCCCAGCACGGCGGCGAGCAGCAGTTTGCCGTCGCTCACGCGTTCGTCCTCGTCCTCGGCTTCGCTTGCGGTTTTCTGAAATTTTAGAAGCAGCACGCCGTACACGTTGATGGAAATCGTGTAAACGGCGGCCAAAACGTAACATAAAGCGAGCATGTTACCCCCGTTTGGTAAATGATTTTCAAGTTTAATTTGCGTAATTTTAGAAAAATTATAGACAAAACCCGAAAATAGTGATAAACTCAAAAGAAAGGGGAAAGGGAGAAACGTAAGATGAAATGTATGTATTGCGGCTGTACGGAAAGCAAGGTGATCGATTCGCGTTCGACGGAAGAGGGCACCATTATCCGCAGGCGCAGGGAATGCGTTTCCTGCGGCAGGCGCTTCACCACGTACGAAACGGTGGAAACAACGCCCGTGCTGGTGGTGAAAAACGGCGGAAACAGACAGACGTACGACCCGAATAAAGTGAAAAACGGTATTATTCGCGCCTGCGAAAAGCGCCCCGTTCCGATGTATAAAATAGATAAACTCGTGGACGAGATCAGCAAAAAGGTCTACAATTCGCTCGAGCAGGAGATCACGAGCAAGCAGATCGGCGAAATGGTGATGGACGGGCTCAAGGATATAGACGAGGTCGCCTATGTGCGCTTCGCCTCGGTATACCGTTCCTTCAAGGATATTTCGGCTTTTCTGAGCGAGCTGGAAGAGATGGTCGGCACAAAGAAAAACAAATGAAAACGGCGGGGATTTTGCCGCTTGCCGCGCAAGGATTTCCTGTTTTTGCCAAAGGCGCGCCTTCGGGCGCGTTTTTTTATTTTCCTTAACGAAGAATTAACGGAAATAGGGGTATAAAAGTGTTGAAAAATTCTTTCAGATATGGTAAAATTATAACGTTGTGTTAACTGAAGACAACACTTGTTACAAGATATTCGGAGGTTGTGATGACAAAAAAAAGTACGTTGCCGTTCAACGGCACAAAGGAGCAGGAGGCCGAGCTGAGGGCGGCGCTCGACGCGATCAAGGATAAAGAAGGCGCGTTGATGGAAGCGCTGCAGACGGCGCAGGGCATTTACGGCTACCTGCCTAAGGAAGTACAGGAGATCGTTGCGGACACGCTGGGCGTTTCCCTCGCGGAGGTCTACGGCGTGGCCACGTTTTATTCGCAGTTTTCCCTGCTGCCCAAGGGCAAGTATAAAATAGGCGTGTGCCTGGGCACGGCGTGCTACGTGAAAGGTTCGGGCGAAATCCTCGCCGAAGTGGAAAAGATACTCGGCGTGAGCGCGGGCGAAGTTACGCCCGACGGCAGATTTTCCATCGACGCCACGAGGTGTATCGGCTGCTGCGGTCTGGCTCCCGTCATGACGGTGAACGACGACGTGTACGGCAAGCTCACGGCGGACGGCGTCGCGGCCGTGCTCGCAAAATACATGAACGATTGAGGGGTAAACAAATGGACGTAAAAACACTGGAAGAAATAAAACTCCGCGCATTGAAGGAAATGGGGCCGAGGGCGGTGGAACCCGACTTCGGCGGCACCAGGACGGTTCTGGTCTGCGGCGGTACGGGCTGTACTTCGGGCAACTCCAAAAACATTCTGGCGCACTTCAAAAAGCGCGTTGCCGATGAAAAACTCGACGTAAAAGTCATCATGACGGGCTGTTTCGGGCTTTGCGCGCTGGGGCCGATCGTCATCGTGTACCCCGAGGGCGCTTTCTATTCGCAGGTAACGGAAGACCACGTGGACGAGATCGTGGACGAGCACCTTAAAAAGGGCAACGTGGTCAGACGCCTGCTGTATAAGGAAACGGTGGGCGAGGACGGATCCATCAAGCCGCTCGGCGAAACCAACTTCTATAAAAAACAGCATCGGGTGGCGCTCAGAAACTGCGGCAGGATAAACCCCGAAAATATCGAAGAATACATAGCGTTCGACGGATATAAAGCGCTTGCGAAAGCGCTCACGATGTCCCCCGACGAGATCGTGGACGTGATGAAGGCTTCGGGCCTGCGCGGCCGCGGCGGCGCGGGGTTCCCCACGGGCATGAAGTGGGACTTTACCAAAAAGGCGGCGGGCGATAAAAAATTCGTAGCCTGCAACGCGGACGAGGGCGACCCCGGCGCGTTTATGGACAGGTCCGTTCTGGAGGGCGATCCGCACGCCGTGGTGGAGGCCATGGCCATCGCCGCGTACACCGTCGGCTCCGACCAGGGCTACGTATATGTGCGCGCGGAATATCCCATCGCGGTAGAACGCCTCAAAATAGCCATCAGACAGGCGCGCGAATACGGCCTGCTCGGCAAAAACATACTGGGCACGTCTTTCTGTTTCGATATCGATATCCGCCTCGGCGCGGGCGCGTTCGTCTGCGGCGAGGAAACGGCGCTCATGACGAGCATCGAGGGTAAGCGCGGCGAACCCCGTCCGCGTCCGCCGTTCCCCGCGAACAAGGGATTGTTCGGCAAGCCTACGCTGCTCAACAACGTGGAAACCTACGCCAACGTGTGTCAGATTATTTTAAACGGCGCGGAATGGTTCGCAGGGATGGGCACGGAAAAGAGCAAGGGAACCAAGGTGTTCGCGCTCGGCGGCAAGATAGCGCACACGGGGCTCGTGGAAGTGCCGATGGGCACCACGCTCCGCGAGATCATTTACGAAATCGGCGGCGGCATTCCCGACGGCAAGGCCTTCAAGGCGGCGCAGACGGGCGGCCCCTCCGGCGGCTGTATCCCCGCTTCGCTTATCGACACAAAGATTGACTACGATTCTCTCATTGCCATCGGTTCGATGATGGGGTCGGGCGGGCTTATCGTCATGAACGAGGACAACTGCATGGTGGATATCGCGAAATTCTTCCTCGAATTCACGGTGGACGAGTCCTGCGGAAAGTGCACGCCCTGCCGGATCGGCACCAAGCGGCTTCTGGAAATGCTCACAAAAGTTACGGAAGGCAAGGCGACGGAAGAGGATCTCGACAAGATGGAGGAGCTCTGCTACTACATCAAGGCCAACGCGCTTTGCGGCCTGGGACAGACGGCGCCGAACCCCGTGCTATCCACCCTGCGTTATTTCAGGGACGAGTACGAAGCGCACGTCAGGGAAAAGAGATGTCCCGCGGGCGTATGCAAAAAACTTTTGAGATACGAGATCGACAAGGAAAAGTGCATCGGCTGTACAGCCTGCGCGCGGCAGTGCCCCGTGAACGCCATCGTCGGCACGGTCAAAACGCCGCACGAGATCGATCAGAGCAAGTGCATCAAATGCGGTGCGTGTATGGAAAAATGCCGTTTCAAGGCAATATCTAAGCGTTAAGGGGAGTGTGTGAAATGGTAAATCTTAAAATCAACGGAATGAACGTAAGCGTGCCCGAGGGCAGCACGATCCTGGAGGCCGCGCGCGTTGCGGGCATCAGGATTCCCACGCTCTGCTATCTGAAAGAGATCAACGCCATCGGCGCGTGCAGGATCTGCATGGTGGAAGTCAAGGGCGCGCGCAGCATGGTCGCGGCGTGCGTATATCCCGTGTCCGAAGGCATGGAGGTTACGACCAATTCGGATAAGGTTCTCGCGGCGAGAAAGACCACGCTCGAACTCATCTTGTCCGATCATAACCGCGCGTGTCTGTCCTGCCCGAGGAGCCTGAACTGCGAACTGCAGGCGCTGTCCAAGGAGTACGGCTGCGATTCCGCAAGGTTCGCCGGCGAAGTGCCCGAAAGCATTTACGACGACGCCACCGAATACCTCGTGCGAGACAACAGCAAGTGCATACTCTGCCGCCGCTGCGTGGCCGTATGCAAAAACGTGCAGGAAGTTTCGGTTATCGGCGCGACGGAACGCGGTTTTTCCACCAAGATAAGCTGCGCGTTCGACGAAGACCTTTCCAAAAATCCGTGCGTGGCGTGCGGGCAGTGCATCAACGTCTGTCCGACGGGCGCATTGCACGAAAAGGAGGAGATCGACGACGTGAAAGCGGCGCTCGCCGATCCCGAAAAGGTGGTTATCGTCGGCTGCGCGCCCTCGGTGAGAGCGGGATTGGGCGAAGAATTCGGCTATCCCATCGGCACCAACGTCGAGGGCAAGCTCGCCACCGCGCTCAAACTGCTCGGTTTCGATAAGGTGTTCGACGTCAACTTTGCCGCCGATATGACCATCATGGAGGAATCCAACGAACTGATCGAGCGCGTGGAAAAGGGCGGCAAGCTCCCGCTCATCACGAGCTGTTCGCCCGGCTGGGTGCGGTATATGGAGTTCTACTATCCCGAACTCATGGAAAACGTGAGTTCCTGCAAGAGCCCGCAGCAGATGTTCGGTGCGCTCATCAAGACCTATTACGCCGAAAAGAACGGTATCGATCCCAAAAACATTTTCGTCGTTTCCGTTATGCCCTGCGTGGCGAAGAAATTTGAAAAGACGAGGGATTATCAGAACGCCTCCGGCTATCCCGATATAGACGCGTCGCTGACTACGCGCGAACTCGCCAAGTTCATCAAGGAAAAGGGCATCATGTTCAACTGCCTGCCCGACGGGCAGATGGACAACCCGCTCGGCGAATTTTCGGGCGCGGGCGTCATCTTCGGCGCGACGGGCGGCGTCATGGAGGCCGCGCTCCGCACGGCCGTGGAAAAGCTCACGGGCGAAACGCTCGGTAAGCTCGATTTCAAGGAAGTGCGCGGCATGGAGGGCATCAAGGAAGCGAGCTATAAGGTCGGCGGGCTCGACGTCAAGGTGGCGGTTGCGAGCGGTTTGAAAAACGCCAAAGTGCTCTGCGAAAAGATAAAAAGCGGCGAGGCCGATTATCAGTTCGTGGAGATCATGTGCTGTCCCGGCGGCTGCGTGAACGGCGGCGGCCAGCCCATACTCGATACCTATACCAGGAGGGAGGTGGACTATAAGGCGCTCCGCGCGAAAGCCCTCTACGACGAGGACGCGGCCAAGACGATCAGAAAGAGCCATGAAAATCCCGTCGTCAAGGAAATTTATGAAAATTACCTCGGCAAGCCCGGCAGCCACAAGGCGCACGAGATCTTGCACACGAAGTACGTAAAGCGGAATAAATACAATTAAAAAAGAGCGCGGCTTTTTCGAGTCGCGCTTTATTTTTGCAAAAAAACGGGGAAAATATCGTTTATTGTTGACAAAAGCGCGCGGGTGCGTATATACTGTAATTAATGATAAACGTTGGTAGGAGGGGTGTATGAGAAAAATATTGACTATTGCAATGGCTGCGGTTCTGGCGTTCGGCGCGTTCGCAATGAGCGGTTGCGGCGATAAGACGTTTAAAGGCAACTACAAAACGGAAGCCACCGCGGAAGAAGTGCGCACCGCTTTGACGGGGATCGACCTCGGCAGTGCGGCGGAACAAAGCGGCGGATTCGAAATGGATTTCAAGCTGAAATTGAATACGGAAATGAGCATGAACGCGCAGGGCGCGAGTATTTCCTCCGAATCCGGCATGGACTACAAGGGCGATCTCGCCGTGAAAGCCGAAGGCGAAACGATTTCGGGCGCGGGCAAGATCTCGGGCAAGACGACGGGCGAAGGGAAGAGCAGCATGAACGCGAGTATATATATCGCGGGCGAATTTATCTACCTCGATATGAAACTGACGTCGGGCGGGCAGAAACTCGAACAGAAAATTAAGATGCCGCTTTCGCTCGACGGCGTAATTCCCTTTAATGCGCTTTCCGCCGAAGCGGAGAACGAGTCCTCGTCGCTTTCTTTCGACGTCGAAGAACTGATCGGCATGATGGAAAGAGGCGTGAAAGTATATCTGGACGAGAGCGACGGCACGAAGATCAAAATATCCGTTACCAAAGAATTCCTGATGGAGGAAATCGGCGAAGAGGGACTAGCGCTGAGCGACGCGGCGGTGGATATTTATGTCGTGTTCGACGAAAACGACGCGCTCGTCGGCGTGAAAGCCGATATGAAGATAAAGGGCGAAACGGAAATGAGCGGCATGAATATGAAAATCGATTTGAATTTCGGCGTTTCCGTGAAATCGGGCGACGTCAAGGTGGCGCTGCCCTCCGATCTCGATTCGTATCCGCTCGGCGGTTTGAATTAACGATAAAAAATATTCGTTCCCGCAGAGTTTATCGTCTTTCGGCTGAAACATAAACGAAACCCCGCCTTGCGGTCTGTCTTTTCTGCTTTGAAAAAAGGCGTTCCGCAGGCGGGGTTTTTCACTTTTTCTGCCTTATTTTATCATGCGCACCCTGTACACGCCGTCAATGGCGGCGATTTCGGCAAGCGCCTTTTCGTCGGCTTCGGCGGCTATATCGAGTATGGTATACGCCGTTTCGCCCTTGTTCTTGTTCTCGAAGTTCTCTATGTTGATGCTCTCTTTCGCGAGAATGGACGAGATCTGCGCGATCATGTTCTGCTGGTTCTTATGGAGCACCGTAATTCTGTACGGGGTGCAGCGCGCGGATGAACACGCGGGGAAGTTTACCGAATTGACGATATTTCCGTTTTCGATAAAATCCTTAAGCTGTTTTGCCGCCATCACGGCGCAGTTGTCCTCCGCCTCCGGCGTGGAGGCGCCGAGGTGAGGGAAACAGAGTATGTTCTTTTTGCCGATCAGCTTTTCGCACGGGAAATCGCACACGTATTTGGCGAGCTTGCCGCTCTCTACCGCCGCGATCACGTCGTCGTTGTTCACGAGTTCGCCCCGCGCGAGGTTGACGAGCACGGCGCCGTCCTTCATCTTGGCGAAGAAATTCTTGTTCAGAAAGCCCTTGTTGTCGGCAAGCAGCGGCACGTGCACGGTAACGTAGTCCGCGTTCGCGGCGATCTCGTCGAGCGAGGTCGCGCGCTTGATCTTGCGCGTAAGCGAAAGGGCGTTGTCCACCGAAAGATAGGGATCGTAGCCGAGCACCTTCATGCCGATGGCCTCGGTGGCGTTGGCGACCTTCGCGCCGATGGCGCCCAGGCCGATAATGCCTATCGTCTTGCCGAGCAGTTCGTGCCCGACGAAATTTTTCTTGCCCTTTTCCACGAGCTTGGGTATTTCGTCGCCCTGATCGGCGATGGAATTTACCCATTCGAGCGATTCCGCAAGCTTTCTGCCGCTGGCGAACAGCGCGGCGAGCACGAGTTCCTTGACGGCGTTGGCGTTTGCGCCCGGCGTGTTGAATACGACCACGCCCTTTTGCGCGTATTCGGCGGAGGGGATATTGTTCGTTCCCGCGCCCGCGCGCGCCACCGCTACGACGCTGTCGGGCATGGCGTAATCGTGCATGGAAAAGCTCCTCAGCATAATGCCCGCGGGGTTTTCCGCCTTATCGGATAAAATATAGTTTCCGCCCAGCGCCTCCGCGGCGACGGGGCTGATCGCGTTCAAAGTCAGTATTTCTTTCATGTTTCACCGCCTTTATTTATTTTGCAGCTCGAATTTTTCCATAAAGGATATAAGCGCTTTCACGCCCTCCACGGGCATGGCGTTGTAAATGGAGGCGCGCATTCCGCCCACCAGCCTGTGTCCCTTGAGGGAAACGAGCCCCGCGGCCGTTGCCTCTTTTACGAACTTAGCATCGAGTTCCTCGCTGCCCGTTACGAAGGGCACGTTCATCAGCGAACGGTCTTTTTTGACGACGTAGTTTTTATACAGCTGGGAATTGTCTATAAAGTCGTATAAAAGCCCCGCCTTGTATTCGTTCACTTCCTGCATGGCCTTGACGCCGCCCAGCTTTTTCAGCCTGCGGAGCACGAGCATGGCGACATAGATGGGGAAACACGGGGGGGTGTTGTACAGGCTGTCGTTCTTATCCTGTATGTCGTAGCGCAGCATGGTCGGGCATATGTCCTTCTGCTTTCCGAGGAGGGAACGCTTCGCAATGACGATGGTAACGCCTGCGGGAGCCACGTTCTTCTGCGCGCCCGCGTAGATCACGCCGTAGTCGGCGACGTTCACCGTTTCGCTTAAAATACAGCTGCTCATGTCGGATACGATGGGCGCGTCCGTTTTCGGCAGGGCGGTGTAGCGCGTGCCGAAAATGGTGTTGTTGGACGTGATGTGCACGTAATCTATGCCGTCGCGGAATTTTATTTTGTCCACGTCGGGAATATAGGTGAAATTCTTGTCCTTGGAGGAAGCCGCAACCGCGGCGTCGCCGTATTTGAGGGCCTCTTCATAGGCCTTGGTCGCAAAATTGCCCGTAAGCACGTAATCGGCCTTGCCGTTCACCATAAGGTTGAGCGGAACGGCCGCGAACTGCTGGGAAGCGCCGCCCTGCACGAAAAGCACGGCGTAATCGTCGGGAATCGAGAGAAGTTCGCGGAGCAGGCTCTGCGCTTCGTCGTTCACCGCCATAAAGGCCTTGGAACGGTGGCTCATTTCCGCGATCGACATGCCCGTACCGTTAAAATCGAGCAGATCTTTTTGCGCTTCTTCTAAAACATCGACGGGCAAAGTGGAAGGGCCCGCCGCGAAATTGTAAACCCGCATGAAAATGACTCTCCTTTTAATGAATATATCACTAATTATACAACAAACGACAAAAATATACAAGCAAAACGAACTCGTCGGCGCGAATTTTGTGTTTTTAAATTTAAGGCGGGCAAAGCGTTTACAATTTCCTGAAAATGGTGTAAAATAATATACGGAAAAGTGTGCGAAAACAAAAAAGAGGAATTATGAAAATAAATAACGGACAAGGAAAGGAAACCAAAAAGAGCGGGCACATGATGCCGCAGCTCGTGATCAACGAACAAAAGGCGCAGAAAGCGCCGTTCGCGCCGCCGCAGAAAACCGCGGCGGAACAGACGCCGCCCGCGCAGAAGACTGCGGCGGTCAGACAGAGGAAACGCACCGCAAAGGCCGCGCCGAAAGCGGAAAAACCGCCGAAACAGGCGGTCAGGGCGGAGGAAACGCGGCAGAAGGGCGCAAAGCCGAACGCGAAGAGCCTGAAGATCAGGTTCCTCGGCGGCGTGGGCGAGATCGGCAAGAACATGACCGCCTTTGAATTCGGCAAGGATATCATTATCGTGGACGCGGGACTGATATTCCCTTCGGACGATATGCCCGGGATCGATCTCGTCATACCCGACATCACCTATCTCGAACAGAACAAAAACAAAATTCGCGGTCTGGTGCTCACGCACGGCCATGAAGACCATATCGGCGGCGTGCCCTATCTGCTGAAAGAGATAAACACCCCGATCTTCGGCACCAAGCTCACGCTCACGCTGCTCGAAAACAAGCTGAAAGAGCATAAACTCAACGACGTCAGTCTGAACTGCGTAAAGCCGGGCAGCGTGATAAAGCTCGGCTGTTTCTCGGTGGAATTCATCAACGTGAACCACTCCATCGCGGGGGCGTGCGCGCTGTCCATCACCACGCCCGTGGGCGTCGTGTTCCATTCCGGAGATTACAAGATCGACTTCACGCCCATCAACGGCGATTACATGGATTTGACGCGCATCGCCGAGATCGGCAAAAAGGGCGTTTTGCTGCTCATGGCGGAATCGACTAACGTCGAACGCCCCGGCTACACCATGAGCGAAAAGGTGGTAGGCGAAACGCTCGATCACGTGTTCGGCGACAATGCCGACCGCCGTCTGATCGTGGCGACGTTCGCTTCCAACGTGCACCGTTTGCAGCAAATACTCGACCTCGCGGTCAAATACCGCCGCAAGGTTGTCTTTTCGGGGCGCAGCATGATCAACGTGGCGGAGGCCGCCTCCAAGATCGGCGAGCTGAAAATACCCGAAAATATTATCGTGGACGTGGAAAAGATAAAGAACTTCCGCGACAGCGAGATTCTCATCATTTCCACGGGGTCGCAGGGCGAGCCGATGAGCGCGCTCACCCGCATGGCTACGGGCGAGTTCAATAAAGTTACCATAGGCGCGAACGACACCATCGTCATCAGCGCCAGCCCGATCCCCGGCAACGAAAAGATGATTTACGGCGTGATCAACAACCTGTACAGAAAGGGCGCGGAGGTCATCTACGAAAGCCTGGAACCCATTCACGTTTCGGGACATGCCTGCCAGGGCGAGATAAAAATACTCCATTCGCTCGTCAAACCGAAATTCTTCATACCCGTGCACGGCGAATACCGCCATCTGAAAAAACACGCCCGCCTCGCCGTGGATATGGGGCTTAAAAAGAGCAACGTGCTCATTGCGGACGTGGGAAACACCGTGGAGCTGACCGCCAAAGAGATGAAATTCGGGGAAAACTTCCCCGCGGGAACCCGCCTTGTGGACGGCCTCGGCATCGACGGTTCGGAAAGCGTGGTGCTGCGCGACAGGATCCATCTTTCCGAGGACGGACTGCTCGTCGTGGTCGTCGGTTCGGAAGAGGGGCGGGCGGTGTGTTCGGACGTCATCAGCAAGGGCATCATCATAGACGATAAATTGATGGCGGAGATCAGGCAGAACGTGAACAACACGCTCAAACACCTGGACGTCAAGGCCGACGGCGACAGGGCGGCGCTCAAAAACGCCATCCGCCGCGGCATCAAGAACCATCTGATCAGGCGGACGAAGAAAAATCCGATGATCCTGCCGATCATTATGGACGTATGACCGATTTCGCGCGGCTGCGCGAGGCCGTGAAAGCGGAGGGCGTTCCCACGCTGCGGGACGAAACTCTCGCCCTGCTGACGGGGGAAACGGCGCGGAAAAAACCGAAAAAGATACTCGAAATAGGCACGTCATACGGCGTTTCCGGCATCGCCATGCTGCTGCACGGCGGGGGAACGCTGACGACGATAGAAAAGGATTCCCGCGCGGCGGCGGAGGCGCGCAAAAATTTCCGCGCGTTCGGGCTGGAAAAGCGCGTCGTGCTCTTCGAAGGCGACGCGGACGAAATCGTGCCCGTGCTTTCGGGCAGTTACGATTTCATTCTGCTCGACGGGCCGAAGGGAAAGTACATGGAATATTTTCCGTTTCTGAAAGAGGTGCTGGCGGCGGGCGGCACGCTGTTCGCCGACAACGTGCTTCTGACGGAATACGGGCTGAAACACAAGGAAAGGAGAAACCGCACGGCGCACAAAAACATGGCGGCGTTCATCGGTGCCGTGAAAGCCGATCCAGAACTCGAAGCGCGCTTTTACGATATCGAAGACGGCGTACTCGTCGCGGAAAGAACATGAAGAGAGCCGAACTGCTCGCGCCCGCGGGCGATTTTGAAAAACTGAAGACGGCGTTTTATTTCGGCGCGGACGCCGCATACGTCGGGGGCAAAAATTTTTCCCTCCGCGCGCAGGCGGGCAACTTTACCGACGGCGAACTCGCCGAGGCGGTGAAATACGCGCACGGACTGGGCAGAAAACTCTACGTGGCGGTCAATATTCTCGCGCGCAACGCCGATCTCGCGCCTGCGGAAAAGTATTTCCGTTTTCTCGAAAGCGCGGGGGCGGACGGCGCCATCGTTTCGGATATCGGGCTGATCGCGCTGGCGAGGCGCGCCGCGCCTACGCTCAATATCAACGTGTCCACGCAGGCCAACGCAACCAACGCCGAAACGGTGAGGTTTTTGAGCGGTTTGGGCGTGAAGCGCGTTATTTTGGCGCGCGAGCTTTCGCTGAAAGAGGTTGCGGAAATCCACCGCGCCTGCCCCGAAGTAGAGCTGGAAGCGTTCGTGCACGGCGCGATGTGCATTTCGTACAGCGGCCGTTGTCTGCTGAGCAACTATCTGAACGGGCGGGACGGCAACCGCGGCGAATGCGTGCAGGCCTGCCGCTGGAATTACGAACTGCGCGAAAGGAACAAGGGCGGCGGCTGGCTGGGCGTCGAAGAAGACGGGCGCGGCACCTATATCCTGAACAGCAAGGATCTCAACATGATAGACTACCTCGGCGAAATGCTGGAAAGCGGCGTCGTTTCCCTCAAGATAGAAGGACGCATGAAATCGCCCTATTATATCGCCACGGTGGTCAACGCCTACCGCAGGGCGCTCGACGCGTACTGCGCCGAGGGCAAAAGCTATCGCGAAAATCCGCTCTTCCGGAGCGAACTGCGCAAGACCGCGCACCGCGACTTCACCACGGCGTACATGCTGGGCGATAACGCGGAAACGGTCAGCTACGCCGATTCGCAGAGCAAGGGCGAAAAAAAGTTCGCCGCGAGCGTGCTCGCCGCGGAGGACGGCCGGGCGCTTATCGAAATGCGCAACCGCTTTAAGACGGGGGACGTTCTCGAAGTGCTTTCCCCGCGCGAAACGCTCAACGAAAAGATAATCGCGGAGCGGTTGGAGGATACGGACGGCATGCCCGTGTCGGACGCGAAACTCGTACAGCAGAAACTTTGGCTGTATACCCCGATAAAGCTTTCCGCGGGCGATATCCTGCGCATGTGATCCGTTCGCATAAACCCAAGATTTAGCGGTCGCTTTTTCAGCGGCCGCTTTTTGTAGTGGTTTTACGCCAAAATACTTGAAAAAAAATCGAAAATAGCGTATAATATATTTTATATATTTATTGTTTATGAACGGGAGAGAACATCTTGGCAAAAACTTCGTATAACGCGGGAGATATAAAGATACTCGAGGGGCTGGACGCCGTCCGTATGCGCCCCGGCATGTATATCGGTTCGACGGGCGTGCGCGGCCTGCATCATATCCTCTGGGAGATCGTGGACAACGCCGTCGACGAGGCCGCCAACGGCTTTGCCGACAGGATAGAGGTCAAACTCTATGCCGACGGCAGCGCCTCCGTGGAGGACAACGGCCGCGGAATACCTACGGATATCCATCCCAAACAGGGCGTTTCGGGCGTGGAGGTTGTGTTCACGCAGCTGCACGCGGGCGGCAAGTTCGGGCAGGACGCTTACGGTTATTCGGGCGGTTTGCACGGCGTGGGCGCGTCGGTTACGAATGCGCTTTCGGAATGGCTGGAAGTCAAGGTGTTCCGCAAGACCGTGTACGAAATGCGTTTCCGTTCCTACATGGATAAGGCGAGCGGCAAAATGAAGTCGGGCGTGCCCGAATATCATCTGAAAGACACGGGCGTAAAGACCAACAAAAAGGGGACTTTCGTCCGCTTCAAACCCGACAAAACGGTTTTCGAAACCACGGAATTTTCCCTCGACGCCATCAGCCGCAGGCTGAAAGAACTCGCTTTTCTCAACAAGGGGCTGCATATCGTCCTGACGGACGAGCGCGGCGAAAAGAGTTCGGTGGAATATAAATACGACGGCGGCATCATCGATTTCGTCAAATACCTCAACGAGGGAAAAAACGCCCTCTACGACCCGCCCCTTTACGCCAAGGCGGAAAAGGACGGCGTGGTGGTGGAATTCGCCATACAGCATACCGACACCTATACCGAAAGCGTGTTTTCCTTCGTCAACAATATCCCCACGCCCGAAGGCGGCATGCACGAAACGGGGTTCCGTTCGGGGCTGACGAAGGTGCTCAACGACTACGCGCGGCGCGAAAACTTTCTCAAGGACAAAGATCCGAACTACATGGGCGAGGACTTCCGCGAGGGGCTGACGGCGATCGTCTGCGTCAAGCTTAAAAACGTGCAGTTCGAGGGGCAGACCAAGACCAAGCTCGGCAACCCGGAAGTAAAGCCCATCGTAGAGAGCGTTACCATCGACGAGATGGAAACGCTCAGCCACAACAGAAAGCTGGAAGATACGTTTGAAAGCGTTATCAAAAAGGCGCAGGCGGCTGCGCGCGTGCGCATAGCCACCCGCAAGGCGAAAGAGATAGCGCGCGCGAACAAGAGCATAGAGGCGCAGAACCTCGTAGGCAAGCTGGCGGCCTGCTCGGGCAGAAAGCCGGAGCTTAACGAACTCTTTATCGTCGAGGGCGATTCCGCAGGCGGCAGCGCCAAGCAGGCGCGCGTCAGGCAGACGCAGGCCATTCTGCCCCTCCGCGGCAAGCCGCTCAACGTGGAAAAGAAAAAACTCGACCAGATTTTGCAGAACGAAGAGATCCGCACCATCATCAGCGCGCTGGGCGCGGGCTTGGGCGCGACGTTCGATCTGGACGATCTGCGCTATCACAAGGTCATCATTCTTTCCGACGCCGACCAGGACGGCGCGCACATCCGCGCGATCCTTCTCACCTTTTTCTTCCGCTATATGCGCGAACTCGTCAATAACGGGCACGTATATATCGGTATGCCCCCTCTCTATAAGGTCTATAAAAAGGATGTTTTCGAATACGCTTACGACGATAACGAACTGCAAAAAGCCATAGAAAAGGTGGGCAAGGGCTATCAGATCCAGCGCTACAAAGGTCTCGGCGAAATGGATCCCGAACAGCTTTGGGACACCACCATGAACCCCGCCACGCGCTCGCTCATGCAGGTAACGGTAGAGGACGCCGCCGAAGCGGAAAAGATGATAACCGTTTTGATGGGCGATCAGATCGAGGACAGAAAGCGCTATATCCAGACGCACGCGAACTTCAACAAGGAAGATTCCTTTATCAAAGAAGTGAGAAAGTAAGGTGAACGAATGGAAAACAAAAAGATAAGCATAATACAGAGTTCGCTGGACGAAGTTCTGCACAATTCCATGATGCCCTACGCCGAACACGTTATTCTGGACAGGGCGCTGCCCCGCGTGGAGGACGGTCTCAAACCCGTGCAGCGCAGGATTTTATATACGATGTACGAAATGGGGCTTACGCCCGACAAGCCGCACAGAAAGTGCGCCAAGATCGTGGGCGACTGCCTCGGCAAATATCACCCGCACGGCGACACTTCGGTGTACGACGCGCTCGTGAGAATGGCGCAGGACTTCAACATGCGCATGCCCCTCGTCAACGGCCACGGCAACTTCGGCACGGTGGACGGCGACAGCGCGGCGGCGTACCGCTACACGGAGGCCCGCCTCGAAGAGCTGGCGCTCGAACTTCTGCGCGACATCGACAAGGAAACGGTCGATTTCGCCCTCAATTTCGACGACAGTCTGATGGAACCCATGACTTTGCCCGGTCGGTATCCCAACCTGCTGGTCAACGGCGCGAGCGGCATCGCCGTGGGACTTGCCACCAACATACCCACGCACAATCTCGGCGAGGTAGTGGACGGAACGA
>ERZ506942.171-NODE-171-length-20918-cov-5.64133_pt1 | contig 20918 bp, 19 predicted proteins | sample MGYA00512900_ERZ506942 | MGnify/ENA metagenome assembly ERZ506942
GCTCTTCCGATCTCGCTCAATAACGATTTCATAAAGGAAAGGTAGGTTTCGTCGTCGCTGCGGAAAAATTCCGCAGTATGTCTGTCGTCTTTCATATACGTTTTAGCATCTTTGCTGTAAAACAGGGGGCTGAGCAGTTTTTCGGCTTTTTCGCGCGGCATGCGCGAGAGAAGTTCGAATGTCTGTATCCCGCGCTGCAACGCCTTATACCGCAGCGATTCCAGCATGCCGCCGCGTCGGTCGGGGTAGATCAGGCATACGTCGCCCGCAGGCAGACCGAAGTTGTTGTAGCGCACGTCTTTTCTCGGATCGGCCGTCCAGCAGTAATGCGCCCAGCGCAAAAAGCCGTCGAATTTGAAATAATAGGCGAACGCGCCCAAAAATACCGCTTCCGTAAGTTTGTTTTTGAACACCGTGTTCGGCCTGTCGGGAATATTGCAGACGTAAAAGAGAAGTTTTCTCCCGTCGTTTTTCCATTCGTTGAGAAAGCGGCCGCGGCTGCAGGAACAGGGAAAGGAGGCCGCGCAGCATTTTAAGCTGTTTGCAAATTCGTCTATCACTTCCGCGTGGTCGAGCGCGAGCTTGAACTTTACGTCGGGTTCCACGGAACGGATAAATTCCGCGCTCTTGCGGTACGCCGTCATGTCCGCGGGCTCGTCGCCGCTGATAAGCACGCGTTCAAACCAGCCTTTTTCTTTGAAAAAGCGGAAGGCGGCGGCGATAAATTCCGCTATCTCTTCGGAAGTGCCCATATATTTATAGGCGCCGTCCCCGCGGTCGAGGTAACGGATGAGCACGTTTTCGCAATGGTTTGTTTTCTCTGCGGGAAAGAAGGGCATTTTCCAGATGCCCAAAAGGCCGTAGACCGAAATATCCCCGTTTATCCCGTGCTTTCCGCAAAGTTCGATATAGCGTTCCAGACGGGAAAAATCATATACGTATCTGCCGTTTTCGTCCTTTTCAATGCGCGCGAGGGAGTATTCGTAAAGTTCCGCGGGCGTGCTCTGCATGAGATGACAGCCCCAGCCCTGCCACGGGCAGTCGCCCAAAAGGACGGTAACGGATTTTTGCCCCAAGCGGGCGAGCATGGCCACGGCGCGTTCGATATGTTCAAAATGTTCGTCGCTCCACAGATCCACGCCGTAATATCGCGCCAGGTTGGAATTGTGCTGCCACAAGTCGAGATAGATTTTATAATCCTCGGGACGGGGCATGACGCGGTCGTAAACGGTCAGCGGAATTTCCTTTTTTTCAAGCAGCCGTTCGCCGAACGCGCCCGCGGACGCATACAGGCTGATCGTTATCGTATAACGCCCCGCGGCGGCGTCGGGCGGAACGATCACGTCCGCCCAGATCGCGGGACGGACCGTGCCGTCGTAGTCCTTGAGCGGCGCGGTATCGAGCATATCCGCAAAAAGTACGTTTTCGCCGTCGGGCAGATAGCCCTCGGCGTAGAGCCTCGTTTGAAACGGCGGCGCGGATACCGCCGCCCGATAGACCGTCCTGCCCGCATTCATGCCGATGCCCGGCATGGTGCCCGTATTCACGCGGCATGCCTCGCCGCCCGCGTCGACGACGATCTGGAACGACGCCCTGTCGTTTTTCGCCGCAAAAAGTTTCGCCGTTTCCTTCGCGGGCGCGCCGTTCTGCGACGATTTGTAAAATTCGTTTGCAACGGTAAATGTGCCTTTCATCCGTTTTCCTCCTTATCTGAGATATACCGTGATGAGCGCCGTGCCCATGGCGGGCAGAACGACGCTGAGTTTCAGCCTGCCGTTTTCCGTTTCGGCGGCGAGCGTTTCGCGTTTCAGTTCGGAAACCGCTTTCAATTCGAATATCTGCGCTTGCGTAAGATAATCGGGGCGTCCCGCCTTTTCCCACGCGGCCAGGGCGTTGGCGTGTTCGTCGTCCACCCTTATAATATCGGGCGCGCAATCGGCAAAGTCGCCGCCGTTCAGCTCGATTTCCACAATTTGTTCCTCTATATCGTGCAGCAGCGAGTTATGGTTCACGCACAGCAGCTGCACGCAGGAATTTGTATCGTCGAAGAACGGATATATGTCTACGGTATCTTCGGAAAACCGCTTTTCGTACGCCTGGCCGCCGAGCTTGTGCAGCAGTTGGAAAGCGCGGTACGGCGCTTTCGGAATGCCGTCTATGCTGAGCAGCCCGTAGCCGCCGCTGAATGCCGAGGCGGGGAACCCGTCCTCTTCGAAAATGTCGGAAAAAGTCCAGTAAGCGTAGCCGTCCACGATGCCGAGATTATCGGGAACGGTCTTGGCGATGAAGGACGCGCCGAAACTGCCGTCCGAGGCGAACCCCGCCAGCGAACTCCATTCGGTGTAGAACAGGGGCAGATCGCCCGCCTCCCGCCGCGCTCGTTTTGCCATCTGCGTCAGAACGCCTCTGTCCACTTTCTGCCAGAGCGTCTTTTTGAAGGTAACGAATTCTTTCGCAAGCGCGCTCAGCGCCTCCTTGTCGTTTTTATCGGTTTCGATAAACTCCTTTATAAAGTTGCGGCTGTTTTCCACGCCGTAACCGAGTACGACGTCGGTGGGATAATGGTGCGTGGAAATAAAGTCGAGCGGAACGCCGTTCTTTTCGCAATACTCGCGCATGTCGGAAATATGCGCGTTGTTGCTCGTGGCGGGGCCGCCCACCCGATAAAATTCGTCCACGGATTTGACCGCTTTTGCCGTAACGGCGTACAGTTCGTAATAATCCGCCATAGAACCCGTCCAAAAGCCGCCCTCTTTCATGCCGCCTTCGCCGCCGAGGTTGGGCTCGTTCCACACCTCGAAAAACCATCTGCGCACCTCGTCGCGCCCGTACCTTTCGGTGATGTGGCGAACGAAGGAGGTAATCAGAAATTCCCACGCCAGGGGATCGCTCGGCGGCGTGGTAACGCCCTTATAATGGAAGATCGTCTGTTCGCCCGTTTTTAGGCATGAAGGCATAAAACTCAGTTCCACAAAGGGTTTCATGCCTATGTCCAGCAGAAAATCGAAAATATTGTCTATGTTGGCGAAAGAGAGCTTGAAAGAACCGTCGAATTTTTTCGTCATCACGCTCATGTCGTCGTCGAAAAGGCCGTGAAAGCGGACGTAACGGAAACCGAGGTCCCTGCGGCATTGTTCGAGCTGCGCGCGGTAATCCGCCCTGAGCGCCGTGGCCGCATGGCAGCTGCCCACGCAAAATTCCCAGTAACGGTCGTTCTCGTATTTTTCGGAACGGATATCCAAATCGAAAATCATTGTTTCACCTTGATCGTTTTTTCTAATTATAGCATTTAAAAATGAGCGCATATATCAAAATATCTGTCAAAATAACAATATATCTTGACAAAAATGCGGCGCGGATACTATAATAAAATAAAAAGCGAGGGGGATAGTTTGAATAAAAACGAGCTTATATTAAATTATCTGTACGAGAGCAATAAAATACCCGTATGGATTTTCGAAGGCAAAAAACTGATCTTTACTTCGGCGCCGAAAAACGACTTGCGCTGCGAAGAGGAGCTGTACGCCTTTTTCGGTTATTTTCTGAAAAAAAGCGCCGCGGAACCCGTCGTCCGGATCGTTGCGGAGCTTGAACTTTTCGTGTCTTTCCGCTTTAAGGGGGAAAACGGAAAGCAGTTGAATTTTGTCGCGGGCCCCGCGTTTTTATTCGATCCCGTACAGCACGGATACGGCAAGCGGCTGTCCGTGGACTTTATCTATACGAAAGAAAGTTTCAGAAAACGGGTGATCGATACGCCCACCGTCGGGCTTAACTCTTTCTGCCGGTTCGCGCAGGCTGCCGCGGCGCTGTTGCTCGGGCGGATTGCCGATACCGAGGCGCTGAAAAAGAATATCGTCAGCGCGCGCAGGGAAGACATGATGGATACCGCTCTCGGCAAGGCGATATTCGATATAAGGGAGGACGAGCTCGTTTCCCTCTATACGCTGGAAAGCGAAAAGCTTTTGATCGCCGCGATCAAGGACGGCGATCTTTCTAAGATAATCGACGAACGGGGCATGGTGCGGTATTACAATAACCGCATGCGCGCGCCGCTCACCTCGCAGACGAAACATCAGTTCGAATACGAAGTCGTGGCGCTCGTAACGATCGCCACCCGCGCGGCTGTAGACGGCGGGCTGGATATAGACACGGCGTTTTCGCTGAGCGATCTGTATCTGCAGCGGATTGACAATCACAAAACGACGAGGGAACTCGAAGAAATTGCCCGGCACGCCATCAGAACGTTCTGCGAAAAGGTCGCAAATAGCAAGATCGGGGCGGCGGGGCAATGTTCTCCGCGCATCCGTCGAGCCGTCAAATATATCCGCGCGCATCTGCATTATCCGATCTCGCTCGAGGAAGTGAGCGAATACGTAAAGATCAATCCGAAATATCTTTCGAGAAGTTTTCTCAAGGAAACGGGCATGAAATTTACGGAATTCATACAAAAGGAAAGGATCCGCGAAGCGTGCGTTCTGCTGAGAACTACGGAAATGTCCTGTATAGAGATAGCAAACGCGCTTTCGTTCAGTTCGCAGAGTTATTTTATCAAGATTTTTTCCGACGTAATGGGCATAACGCCGCAAAAATACAGGGCGGACGGAAAGATCGTCGGTTAAGAGGGTTGTATCCGCCGCCGCGGCGCGGCGGCAAAACCGTATAAAAACGCCCCGAAGCGAAAAATTCGTTTCGGGGCGTTTTGGCGCGCCTTAAGGAACTCGAATCCCTAACCTTTGGTTCCGTAGACCAACGCTCTATCCAATTGAGCTAAAGGCGCAGATATAAAGCTGATTTCGCCGCGCAAAAGTGCGTCGCATTCTTCTCAGCTTTATTATTTTACTATTATTGGCCGCGTTTGTCAAATGCTTTTGGGAAAATTTCCGCTTTTTTTCGGCAGAAAGAAAAAGGCCGCTGTCCGCGGCCCGTTTTTCCTTTATCAATGCAGTTCGGCTTTTATCCTTCTCACGCCGCTCGAAGAGCTCTGCTCTTTGGTAATCGTGAATTTTCCCAGATCGCCCGTGTTCTTCGCGTGCGGGCCGCCGCAGATCTCTTTGCTGAAATCGCCTATCGTGTATACGGTTACCCTGTCGCCGTATTTCGATTCGAACAGGCCTACCGCGCCCTGCGCCTTTGCCTCTTCCACGGTCATTTCCTCGCACGTTACGTCGATCTTCTTTTCTATCTCTTCGTTGACGAGCTTTTCCACTTCCGCTATTTCTTCCTTGGTCATCGGACGGGGGAAGTTGAAATCGAAACGCAGTCTTTCCGCCGTGATGTTGGAACCTCTTTGGCTGACGTCCGCGGAAAGCACTTTTTTCAGCGCCGCGTGCAGCAGGTGGGTGGCGGTGTGCAGGTTTACGGTCTGCGCCTCGGTGTCCGCAAGTCCGCATTTGAAACGCTGTTCGCTGCCCGCCTTGGAATTTTGCTGATGTTCGGCAAGCGCGGTTTCAAAGCCCTTTTCGTCGATCCCGATGCCCTTTTCCGCCGCGAGCTCTTTTGTTATCTCTACGGGGAAACCGAATGTATCGTACAGGCGGAACGCCGTTTTGCCGTCTATAACGTTTCCTTCCAGCCTGGAAACGACCTTTTCAAACTCCCTTAAACCGCCGACGAGGGCTTTCGAGAACTTCTGCTCTTCCTTGTCGAGCTCCGCGACGATCTTTTCGCGGTTCTGCGCGAGTTCGGGGTACACTCCTTTATATTTTTCGATAAAACATTCCGCTATTTTGCTGAGCGCGCCCTGCGGGAGCGAGATGTTCCTGCCGAAACGCACCGCGCGGCGGATAATACGGCGGAGCACATAGCCCTGATCCACGTTGGAGGGGGTGATGCCTTTGGGATCGCCGATCATGAAGGTTGCCGTGCGCACGTGGTCGAGTATGATGCGGAATGCGCGCTTCACTTCGCCGTCCCCGTCGTACTTTTTGCCCGTGAGCTCTTCGATCTTTGCTTTCGCCGTTTCAAAAAGGTCGGTGTCGTATACCGATTTCACGCCGTTCAGAATACAGAGCGTTCTGTCCAGCCCCATGCCCGTATCCACGTTTTTCTGCCTGAGCGGCTCGTATTTGCCCTCTGCGTTCTTGAAATACTGCATGAATACGTCGTTCCAGATCTCAATATATTTTCCGCAGTCGCAGGCGGGGGAGCAGTCCTCGCCGCATTTTTCGTAGCCGCGGTCGATGAACATTTCCGTATCCGGCCCGCAGGGACCTGTCAAACCGGCGGGACCCCACCAGTTGTTTTTGCGGGGCAGGAAGAAAATTCTCTCTTTCGGAATGCCCGCCTTTTCCCAGAGTTCGGCGCTCTCTTCGTCGCGCGGGGCGGTTTCGTCGCCCGCGAATACGCTCACGGCCAGGCGGGATTTGTCTATGCCGAGATATTCGGGCGAGGTGAGAAACTCGAAACTCCACGAAATGGCCTCTTTCTTGAAGTAATCGCCGAGGCTCCAGTTGCCGAGCATTTCAAAAAAAGTGCAGTGCGAATCGTCGCCCACTTCGTCTATATCGCCCGTACGCACGCACTTCTGCACGTCGGTCAGCCGCGTGCCCTCCGGGTGTTTCTGTCCGAGAAGATAGGGGACGAGCGGGTGCATGCCCGCGGTGGTGAAAAGCACCGTGGGATCGTTTTCGGGGATCAGGGAGGCGGAGGGGATGATCTTGTGCCCCTTGCTCTCCATAAAGCGCAGGAATTTTTCTCTCAGTTCTTCCGATGTTATCTTATTCATATATAAAACCTTCTGCAATTAGTTTTTCGTCAGGGTATAACCGTCTTTCGCGTCTTTGACCGACCAGCCGAGGGCGGCGAGGCGGCCGCGCAGTTCGTCGGACTTCGCCCAGTCTTTCGCCTGCCTTGCGGCGGAACGCTCTTCCGCGATCGCTCTGATCTCGGCGGGGATATCTTCCTGCGGCTTTTCCTCCTCTTTCATATCCGCAAAGCCCAGACCGAAAACCCCGTCCATCTTTACAGCGAGTTCGTAAATGTCTTTCGACGGCTTTTCTTTCAACATGGTGAACAGCACGCCGAGCGCTCCGGGGATATTGAGGTCGTCCGTGATCTCTCTTTCAAACTCTTCGTAGTATTTGCCGAGCAGCGCCTTGTCCGTCGCCGCGGGGGAGGACTTGTGTTTCAGAATCTGCGCGGTCAGCCGTTCGTAGGAGGTTTTCGCCGCGTCCAATCCCTCGAACGTGAAGTTCAACTTTTTGCGGTAATGGGTGTTGAGGCAGAACAGGCGGAAACACATGGGGGAATATCCCTTTGCCGCCAGATCGTCCAGCGTATAGGTGTTGCCCAGCTTTTTGCTCATCTTGCCGTTGTTCACCAGCATGAATTCGCCGTGCATCCAGAATTTCGCGGGGTTTTTGCCCGTCGTGCCCCAGCTCTGCGCTATCTCGTTCTCGTGATGGATGGGAATATGATCTACGCCGCCCGTGTGTATGTCGAACACGTCGCCGAGGTATTTTTTGCTCATGGCCGAACATTCGATATGCCAGCCGGGATAGCCCTTGCCCCAGCGGCTGTCCCATTGCATAATGTGTTCCTTGGGCGCCTTTTTCCACACCGCGAAGTCCGCGGGATGGCGCTTGCCGCTGTTCACCTCCACGCGCGCGCCCGCGAGCTGATCTTCGAGGTTGATGCCCGAAAGACAGCCGTATTCGGGAAACTTGGAAATGTCGAAATAAATGCCGTCCTCCGTTTCGTAAGCGTAGCCTTTATCGTACAGTTCGTACACGATATCGAGCATTTCGGGGATATGCTCCGTCGCTTTCGGCAGGATTTCGGGGATGTCTATGTTGAGTTTTTTCAGATCTTCGAAAAATACTTCGGTATAATGCGCGGCAATCTCGTAGGGCGATTTTTTCTGTTCCTTCGCCGCCTTTTCCATCTTGTCCTCACCGTCGTCCGCGTCGGAGAGGAGGTGGCCGACGTCCGTGATGTTCATCACGCCCTTAATTTTGTAACCCTGTTCTTTGAGGACGCGGCGCAGCAGGTCCATGAACACATACGTGCGCATATTGCCGATGTGCGCGTAATTGTATACCGTGGGGCCGCAGGAATACATTCTCACCGTGTCGCCTTCGAGCGGCTTGAATTCTTCTTTTCTGCGCGTCAGCGTGTTGTATAATTTCATATTTGCACCTTTATTGCTTTTTCAGCCTTTTCAATTCTTCTTCGAGTTCGTAGACTTTGGTTTTCAGCTTGCACAGCTCTTCCGCCAGCGGGTCGCATTTTTCCTGTTCGAGGTCGGGTATCTTCTCGCCGTTGATGCGCACCACCTTTGCGGGAATACCCACTACGGTCGCGTGCGGGGGAACTTCTTTCAAAACGACCGCGCCCGCGCCGATCTTGGCGTATTCGCCCACGGTGAACCCGCCCAGAACTTTGGCGCCCGCGCTGAGAACGGCTCCCTTTTTTACGGTGGGGTGGCGCTTGCCCTTTTCCTTGCCCGTGCCGCCGAGCGTAACGCCCTGGTAGATGACCACGCCTTCTTCTATCTCGGCGGTTTCGCCGATCACCACGCCCGCGCCGTGGTCAATGAACACGCCGGGGGCGATCTTCGCGGCGGGGTGGATTTCTATACCCGTCAGCCACCTGGCGAACTGCGAGGTCATGCGCGCCATCAGTTTCAAATGGATGCGGTATAAAAAATTGGCCCAGCGGTGCCAGGAAAGCGCGTGCACGCCCGAATAGGTCAGCCAGATCTCGAACTTGCTGCGCGCGGCGGGGTCATTCAGTTTTGCGGCGTTTATGTCCGCCCGTAGTTTTTTAAACATCTTGATACCTTTAGACCGTTCTATATATTTTACCACACCGCGGGCGGCTATTGCAAGTGATTGACAGTTTAAATTACTTTAATGTCGCGGCTTTCGAGTTCTTCTTTCAGTTTTTTGGGGAAATTTTTATCCACCACCAAGTAATCTATATGTTCGAGGTTGGTGAAAATATACGGCATATTCTTATTTACCTTGGAGCTGTCGAGCAGCATGATCACCTTTTTCGCCTTGGCGATAACCGCGCTCTTGATGACCGCTTCCTGCTGCACCCCACAGGAAAAACCGCCTTCGAGCGAAAAACCCGTGGTGGACATGATGGCCGTTTCTATGTTGATCTCATTTAAAAAATTCATCGTGGAAAGGCCGATCGTAACGAGGTTGTTTCTCGAAACGTCGCCGCCGAGCAGAACCACTTCGGGGGAGTGCTTTCTCAAAAGTTCGGTCGCCACGTTGATGGAATTCGTAACGGCGCAGTATTTGTCGTCGGGCAGCATGCGCGCGAAATAAAGCGTCGTGGAGCCGCTGTCGATAAATATACAGCCGCCGAAATCGATGAGTTTCGCCGTCTTTTCCGCGATTTCTTTTTTCTCGCTCACGTTGTAGGAAAAACGCTGTACAAACTGTTCTTCGGTTTTTTTGCCGATCTCCGCCACCGAATACGCGCCGTTGCGCACGCGGATGACCACGTTTTCCTCTTCCAGAACGCTGAGGTCGCGGCGGATGGTCATGTTGGAAACGTCGGGCAGGAGCTGCGCCAGCTCGTCGTACGTCGCTTTGCCGTGTTTTTCAATGTACTCTTTGATTTGTTCCAGTCTGGAGTTTTTCATACTGTTCCTCTTCTTTCCGTTTATATTATTCGGTTATATTTTAACACTAAAATGTGAATTTGACAAATATTTTTACGTTGTTATTTTACACTTTGTTAAAATTTTACAAATTTTTTACGAGTTTGCCGCGCACCGTGCACAAAATCGCCGCGGCGGCGGTGAAACGGCCTAAAAAACTTGCATTTCGGGCGTAAACGGTGTATACTTTTTTTATCAAGACAAAAGGAAAGAGGAACGATGCTGGATATAAAGCGGATATTGAGCAACGCCGAAGAAGTGGAAAAGGCGCTGGCGAAAAAGGGCTGCAACGTCGATTTCAAAGACGTAAAGGCATGGGACGGCGAACGCCGCGCCCGCATTGCGGACGTAGAGAGAATGAAAGCGGAGAGGAACAAGGTCTCCGCTGAAATACCCAAACTGAAAAAAGAGGGAAAGGACGTTTCGCAGATCTTCGCGCAGATGCGCGCGCTCGGCGGCGAGATAGAAAGCGCGGACAAAGAGATCGCCGCGCTCGAAAAGAAGATATTCGACTTTATCGCCGTGCTCCCGAATTTGCCCGACGACGACCTCATTGCGGGAGAAAAGGAAAACAACCGTGTGGTGAAGGTTTACGGCGAAAAGCCCGAATTCGGTTTCAAGGCGAAAAACCACGTGGATCTTTGCACCTCGCTCGGCCTTATCGATTACGAAAGGGGCGTCAAACTCGCGGGCGGCGGCCATTGGCTGTACCGCGGCATGGGCGCGCGGCTCGAATGGGCGCTTTTGAACTTTTTCGTTTCCGAGCACTTAAAAGACGGTTACGAATTTATCCTGCCGCCGCATATGCTCGGCTACAACTGCGGTTTCGGTTCCGGGCAGTTTCCCAAATTTTTGGACGAAGTTTACTGGATAGACGGCGAAGAGAGCAGGGAAAAGGGGCGGTTCATGCTGCCTACGGCGGAAACGGCGCTCGTCAACATGTACGCGGGCGAAATCCTCGACGAGGCCTCTCTCCCGAAGAAATTTTTCGCCTATACGCCGTGCTACCGCAAGGAGGCTGGCTCGTACCGCGCGGAGGAGCGCGGCATGATCCGCGGACATCAGTTCAACAAGGTGGAAATGGTGCAGTACACCACACCCGAAACGAGCCGCGCGGCTTTTGAAGAGCTGGTGAACAAAGCCGCCTCGCTCATGGACAAGCTGGGGCTCCATTTCCGCGTCAGCAAGCTGGCGGCGGGGGATTGTTCCGCCTCGATGGCGAGGACTTACGATATCGAAGTGTGGATCCCCAGCATGGGCATTTACAAGGAGGTCAGTTCCGTGTCCAACGCCAACGACTATCAGGCGCGCAGGAACAACACGCGCTACCGCGACGCCAAGACGGGCAAGACCGAATTCGTGCACACGCTCAACGGTTCGGGGCTGGCGACCAGCCGCGTGTTCCCCGCGCTCGTGGAACAGATGCAGAACGCCGACGGATCCGTTACCGTGCCCGAAGCGCTCCGTCCCTTCCTCGGCGCGGATAAAATAGCAAGATAAAGGAGTTTTGGCCGCCCTTTTCCGTCCCTCGGACGCGGGGCGGCCGTTTTTTTATGGATACGCTGCTTTTCGCGCTGGACGCGATCCTGCCGATCGTGCTCCTCATTCTTCTCGGATATTTTTTAAAGAGGATACGCCTTTTCACCAAAGAATTTTTATCGGTGGGGAACAAGGTGTGTTTCCGCGTGTTTCTGCCCGCTTTCCTCTTTTACAATATTTATACGATAGAATCGTTGAAAGACGTCAACTGGGTTTTTATCGCCTACGGCGCGGGCGCGGTGCTCGCCCTGTTTTTCATAGGGTTTCTGTGCGTGTCGCTCTTCGTCAGGGACAATGCGAAAAAGGGCGTGCTGCTGCAAGCGGTGTTCCGCTCGAATTTCGCCATCATCGGCGTGCCCCTTGCCATGTCGCTGTTCGGGGAGGAGGGCGCGGCGGCGGCCAGCCTGCTTTCGGCGTTCGCCATCACGGAATTCAATGTTTTAGGCGTCGTTTCGCTTTCCGCGTTCCGCGGGGGCGGGGAAAGACCGTCTGTAAAAAAAGTCTTGCTCGGCATCGTGAAAAACCCGCTCATCATCGGCATCGCGTGCGCGGTGTGCGTGCTCGGCGTGCGGGAAATATTCGTCGCGGCGGACGTTTCTTTCCGCCTTTCGGATATCGGCTTCGCCGTCTCGGCGTTAGAATACGTGGCGAAAATGGCCACGCCGTTCGGTCTGATCATGCTGGGCGGCGAGTTCGAGTTTTCCGCCGTCGGCAGGCTGTGGAAGGAAATCGCGTTCGGCACGTTCATGCGCGTCGTATTCGCGCCCGCGCTGTTCCTGACGGTCGCGTATTTCTGTATTCCCGGCCTTTCGGGCGCGCATTACGCTTCGTACATTGCGCTCTTCGGCACGCCCGTCGCGGTTTCGAGCGCTATCATGGCCAAAGAAATGGAGGGCGACGCGGAGCTTGCGGGACAGCTCGTCGTCTGGACGACGGTGCTTTCCGCATTCACGCTCTTTGCCGCGATACTGATATTCAAAAGCATAGGCGCGCTGTAAAAATATCCGAATCGTGCATAAAACGGCGCGGAAAAGACATACGCGTGCGGGCCGGCAGGGTTTATAATTTCCTCGAAAGAAGATTTCGAGGAATTTTTTTATGGATTTTGAAAGTTACGTCGCCGCGTTGCGGCGTACGGGCGTCATACCCGTTATCAAGCTGGAAAACGTAGAGGACGCCGTTCCCCTGGCAAACGCCCTGCGGGAAGGCGGCATTTACGCCGCGGAAGTAACGTTCCGCGCCGCGGGTGCGGAAAAGGTCATCGCCGCCATGGCGGGCGCTTTTCCCGACATGCTGATCGGGGCGGGCACCGTACTGACGGAAGAACAGGTAGACAAGGCGGTCGGGGCGGGGGCGAAGTTCTGCGTCGCGCCCGGACTCAATCCCAAAGTCGCGGAACATTGCCTCGCCGCGGGCGTGCCGTTCACGCCGGGGGTGTCGAGCGGCTCGGAGATAGAGCGGGCGCTCGGACTGGGGCTGGACTTCGTCAAATTTTTCCCCGCGGAACAGGCGGGCGGCCTGCCTTATATCAAGGCGGTTTCCGCGCCCTATTCTTCCGTGCGCTTCATGCCGACGGGCGGCGTGAACGAAAACAATTTGGGGGAATATCTCTCGTTCGGCAAGGTGGTGTGCTGCGGCGGCAGCTGGATCGTGCCGGATAAACTGGTCAAGGCGAAAAAATGGTCGTCCGTCACCGCCCTCTGCCGCGCCGCCGTCGATAAGATGCTGGACTTTTCCCTCGCCCATGTCGGCGTCAACTGCGAAAGCGGTGACGAGGCGGCCGCGGGCGCGGATTTCTTCGCAAGGGCTTTCGGTTTCCCTGCGGACGATCGCGGCGCGAGCGTGTTCGCGGGCGGGGCGGCGGAATTTATGAAAACGCCGCACGCGGGCAGGAACGGTCATATCGCGATAGGAACTTCGTCGCTCGAACGCGCGGTCTTCCAGTTGGAAAAGCGCGGATATTCCGTCGACGAAAGCACATGGAAAACGGATGCGTCCGGCAGGAAAACGGCTGTTTATCTGAAAGGCGAGGCGTGCGGTTTCGCCGTACATCTCGTGCAGAAATAAGGAGGGACGTCATGGCAAAAATAGTTACGATGGGCGAGATCATGCTCCGCCTTTCCGCAAACGGTCATAAGAGATTCGTGCAGAGCGGCAGTTTCGACGTGTGTTACGGCGGCGGAGAAGCAAACGTGGCGGTATCGCTCGCAAACTACGGACACGAAGCGTATTTCGTAAGCAAACTGCCCGCGCACGAGATCGGGCAGAGCGCGGTCAACAGCCTGCGCGAATTCGGCGTGCATACCGAATATATCGCGCGCGGCGGCGACAGGATAGGCATATATTTTCTGGAAACGGGGGCGTCTATGCGGCCGTCCAAGGTGATCTACGACCGCGCGCATTCCGCGATCGCGGAGGCGGACGTTTCCGATTTCGATTTCGACAAGATTTTCGACAACGCCGATTGGTTCCACTTTACGGGCATCACGCCCGCGCTCGGCAAAAAGGCGCAGGCCGTGCTGAAAGCCGCGCTCGAAGCGGCAAAGGCGAAAGGCGTCAGGGTGTCGGTAGATCTCAATTACCGCAAAAAACTGTGGACCCCCGCGGAAGCGCAGGCCTGCATGAGCGATCTCATGCGGTACGTGGACGTATGCATCGGCAACGAAGAGGACGCCGAAAAGTGCCTCGGGTTCAAGCCCGAGGGAACGGACGTGAAAACGGGCGCGCTGGATATTTCGGGTTATGAAAAGGTATTTCGCGGCATGAAGGAAAAATTCGGGTTCAGCTGTATCGCGACCAGTCTGCGGGAATCTTACTCCGCCAGCGACAACGGCTGGAGCGCGCTCGTCTACGACGGCAGGGAATTTTACCGTTCCCGCCGCTACGATATCCGCATCGTGGACAGGGTGGGCGGCGGCGATTCGTTTTCCGCCGGACTGATCCACGGCCTGCTCGTGTACGGCGATCATAAAAAGGCGCTGGAATTCGCGGCGGCGGCCTCTGCGCTCAAACACACCGTCGAGGGCGACGTCAATCTGGTGAGCGCCGCGGAGGTGGAAACGCTGATGTCGGGCGACGGTTCGGGCAGAGTGCAGAGATAAACGAAACGAAGAAAAAAACGCAGCGCGCCGCGCTGCGTTTTCGTTTAATTTTTGCGGCGGCGGCCCTTCGCGTAAGACAACGGGGAAACGCCGTACGTCTTTTTGAACACGCGGGAAAAATAGAGCGGTTCGCAATAGCCGCACATCTCCGCCACTTCGGAAACGTTGTACAAATTGTCGCCCGAAAGCAGTTTTTCGGCCGTCTGCATGCGCATGGCGGTCAGATATTCGTGGGGCGTTACGCCCGTTTCCCGTTTGAAAAGTTTGCGCAGATAGTCGTAGTTGAAGGAAAGGGAACGCAGAAATACGTCCAGCCGATATTCCGCGGAGGGGAAGTTTTTCAAGATATCGCCCTTGATCTTTTCGGTTACGGGGGAAAGTTCGCTCCGCCCGCGGAAAGCAGCGACGTAGCTCGCTATGAGGTTGCCGTAAGCCGAAAGAAGCAGGGAACGCTTGTCCTTTTCGCCGTTGAAGTGATAAAACGCCGCCTCGAAACAGGTCCTGATATGCCGTTCGGCGTCGTCCGCGATCTTGATCACTCCGTTTACCGCCAGCGTGCAGTCCCTTTCCATGCGCACGTGTATGTTCGTAAAGCCCTTGTCGCTGTAATTGCAATGGAGCAGGCGCGGCGGAATGACCAGCACTTCGCCTTCCGCGTAGGGCAGGGTTTCGCCCTGCCAGAGGATTTCGCCGCCGCCCCCCGTGCAGCAGATCAGCTCCCAGTCCTCGTGCGCGTGTTCGAGCACGTTGAAAGTCTTTAATTGTTTTCCCGCGAAGGTGATGCCGTTCATATCGCTATTGTAGCACGAAAAATCCGTTTTGTCTATAAAATTTTCAGTTCGCTCCCGACGAAAAATAGCGGTTGAGGCAATAGGATATGTCCCTGTCCGCCACGGATGAAACGGGCGCGAGCGGCGTTTCGGCTCTGACGGCTGCGGTCTTTGCGCCCGCCGCGGCGGGCGCGGCGAAAAGCGCGGATAAAAGGGGAAGCAGGGTATTTACGTCCAGACCGTTCAGCATTTTTTTTAGATCGAAATTGTTTTTTACGGCAAGTTCGATCACGGGCGCGAATTTTTTGAAATTTTCGTTCTGCGAAAAATTTTGCAGTATGTATTGCAAGATGTCCATATTTTTTCCTCCGAAACGGACGGGAGTAGCAATATATTATATGTTTCGCATAAATATAAGTTGAGTGCGTTTTATCTGCGGCTCGAAAAGGAGGAAGAAAAATGCAGGATTTCAACAGTTACGTCAACGGCGGCGGCAACAGCGGCAAAGGCGGGGAAAACGGCAGCCTTGCGGATATGATCAGCTCGCTGGCGGGCAAATACAACGGCGCTTCGGAGGCCGACCTCATGCGCGCCATCGTCAAGGAGGCGGAAAAGGGCAAGAGGAACGGCACGCTCAGCAACGAGGACATTGACCGTTTCGCCGCCATGCTCTCGCCCATGCTCGACGATAAAAAGCGCGCTTACTTAAAAAAGGTCGTTTCCCAGCTCAAAAATATCTGAATCCGCCCCGCAAGGGGCTTTTTCAGTATAGGCCGTTATTGGCGATGCGCGAAACTGCCTTTACGAAAACCGCAACCTCTTTCAGCGTATTCTGGGGAGCGAAGCTCGCGCGGACGAGCCCGTTTTCCGCCGTGCCCAGCGCCTTGTGCGCAAGGGGCGCGCAATGCAGACCGCCGCGTACGGCGATGTCGTATTCCGAAGAAAGCACATCCGCCACGGCCGCGCTCGGCGCGGCGTCGAGCGCAAAGGAAACGATGCCGTAGCGGTTTGGTCGTGAATAAAGGCGTACGCCGCGTATGGTTTCCAGCGCGGAAACGAGCGCCTCCGTCAGCGTGGTCAGCGTTTCTCCGAAAATGCGTATGTTGGGCTTTATGTACGCGGCGGCCTCGCCGAGCGCGGCGATCGCGGGCAGGTTCAGCGTGCCGCTTTCCAGCCGTTCGGGATAGAATTTCGGCTGGGAGGTGTTGAAGGATTCCGTGCCCGTTCCGCCGAACAGCACGGGGCGGACTTCGGTCTTTTTGTTGAAAACGAGCACGCCGCTCCCCATAATGCCGCCTATGCCCTTATGCCCCGCGGCGCACAAAAGGTCGGCGCCGTATTTCTGCATGTCGATATCGGTATGCCCGGCGCTCTGCGCGGCGTCGAGCAGAAAGAGGGCGCCCTTTTCCCGCGCGATCTTTCCTATGGCGGCGGCGTCGGCCTCTCTGCCCGTTACGTTGGAAACGTGATTTACCGCGACGAGATAGGTGTTTTTTTTCATTGCGGCGGCGATCGCCTCCGGCGTTCCGTCGGTTACGGTGTAGCCGATGCGGAAACGCTCCTTTAAATGCGTGAGCGTGCGGAGCACTGAGTTGTGCTCGTATACCGTGGTTACGATATGTCCGTCCTCCTCCGCGGTGCCGATAAGCGCCAGATTGAGCGCTTCCGTGGTGTTTTTAGTGAAGATTACGCGGTCGGCGTCCTCGGCGTTGAACAGCTCCTGCACCGCCATGCGCGCGCCGATCACGGTCTTTGCGCCCGCAAGCGCCAGGCGGTGTCCGCTCCTGCCGGGGTTGGCGTTCAGATATTTTAAAGTGGTTACGGCGGCGTCGAGCACCGCGGAGGCCTTGAAGCCGCCCGTGGCGGCGTTGTCGAAATAAATCATGCTTTTTCCTCTTCTTTTTTCTCACATAGAGTTTTTCTCTGCAATATAATGTATTATGCGGCGGTATAAGTTATGCCGAAACAAAAGGAGAAGGACTTATGGATTACGTCATCATCGCTTTCCGCTCGCGCACGCATACGATCAAATTTGCAGAGGAACTGAGGAAGAGGGGGATCCCTTCGGAAATCGTCAACACGCCAAAGCAGGCCTATGTCGGCTGCGGGCTGAGCGTAAAGGTAAACAAGCGCTATTTTCCCATCGCAAAGCGGTTGGTCGCAGGGCTGTCGTTCGATTCGTTCGCGGGATTTTTTATCCTGCTCAGCAACGGCAAGACCGTGAAAAGCGTGTAATTCAAGCGAAAAAAGATTGTAAATTGCGGCGATTTATGGTAAAATGATCGTGAAAAACGCTGAAAGGCGGCTTTCCAAGCCCGAAAGGAGCAAAAAATATGGTCAGCAAAGAAAAAGCCAAAAAAATCGTCGCAATTTTATCGCAGAATTTTTCGGACAAGCCCGCGCTGCATTACGGCACGCCGTACGAACTGCTCGTGGCGGTCATGCTCTCCGCGCAGTGCACGGACGAGCGCGTGAACAAAGTAACCGCGGAGCTTTATAAAGATTACGATACGCCCGAAAAAATGCTCGCCCTTTCGCAGGAAGAGCTGGAGGAAAAGATCTTTTCCTGCGGGCTGTACAAGACCAAGGCGGCGCACATTCTTTCGGCCTCGCGGGATATCCTTACGCGCTTCGGCGGCAAGGTGCCCGATAATTTAAAGGATTTGCAGTCGCTCGCGGGGGTGGGCGTAAAGACGGCGAACGTCGTGTACTCCGTGGCGTTCGGCGGGGACGCCATCGCCGTGGACACGCACGTGTTCCGCGTGAGCAACCGCATCGGCCTTGCGGACGCGGCCAACGTTACGAAAACGGAAAAACAGCTGATGGATAATATAGAAAAGAGCATGTGGCGCAAGGCGCACCACTATCTCATCTACCTCGGCAGGCAGGTATGCAAGGCGGGCAGGCCTCTTTGCGGCGCGTGCCCCATAGAGGCGCTTTGCGAAAAGAACATCAAGAACAGGAAATAGATTATGTTTATCGACAGAGTATTATTGACGATCAAGGCCGGCGACGGCGGCGACGGCATCACCTCGTTTCTTCATTTCAAGGGCGTGGTGAACGGCGGGCCCGACGGCGGCGACGGCGGCAGGGGCGGCGACGTAACGTTCGTCGGCGACCGCCATGTGAACAGCCTGGCCGATTATTATTACAAAAACAAGTTTGCCGCGGAAAACGGCGAGCGGGGCGGCCCGAAAAACTGTTTCGGCAAGGACGGCAAAACTCTTTTTCTCAAAGTGCCCCTCGGCACGGTGATAAAGGACGAAGAGAGCGGAAACGTCATTGCGGATATTTTTGAGGACGGGCAGAAAAAGACCGTGCTCGTCGGCGGCGGCGGGGGCAAGGGCAACGCGCGTTTCGTTACCAGCCGGCGCCATGCGCCGCATTTTTCCCAGACGGGCGAAAAGACGCAGCCGCGCAAAGTGATTTTGGAACTGAAAACCATTGCGGACGTCGGGCTGGTGGGCTTTCCCAACGTGGGCAAGTCCACGCTGCTTTCCAAAATGACCAAGGCGCGGCCGAAGATCGCCAATTATCACTTCACCACGCTTTCTCCCAATCTCGGGGTGTGCGAGTGTTACGGCGAAAAATTCGTCGTGGCGGATATTCCCGGGCTGATAGAGGGCGCGGCGGACGGCGCGGGGCTGGGAATCGAGTTTCTCCGCCATATCGAGCGCACGCGCATGCTCGTGCACGTGGTGGACGTTTCGGGCGTGGAAGGCCGGGATCCCTACGAGGATTTTCTGGCGATCAACGCCGAACTCAAAAATTATTCGCCCGCGCTGGCAAAGCTGAAACAGATCGTCGCGCTCAACAAATGCGATATTTTCGGCGCGGAAGAAAAGATAAAGAAATTCAAGGAAAAGATCGGCAGAAAATATAAGACGGTAAACATATCCGCCGTGAGCGGCGAGGGCGTGGACGCGCTGAAAGCGGAAGTGAAAAAGGCGCTCGACAAGCTCCCGCCCGTGCAGCCGCTGGAGTTCGAGCCGTTCGAATACGCCAAGCCCGAAAGGCTGGAATACGAGATATACAGGGACGAAGACGGCGCGTTCGTCGTTACGGGTACGCTTGTGGACGTGCTGGCGCGCAACGTCGTTCTGACGGACGCAAATTCCATGGCGTATATGCATAAGGTGCTCAAAGACAGGGGCATTTTCAAAAAGCTGCGCGAAATGGGCGCGGAAAACGGCGCCACCATCGTGATCGGCGGCACGGAATTCGAATTTATGGAGTAAGGACATGACGAGCAAGGAAAGAAGCAATTTAAGGAGCCTCGCCTCGGCGGCGGAGCCGATCGGTCAGGTAGGGAAAAACGGCGTGAGCGAAAACATGATAAAGTCCTTTTCGGACGCGCTGGACGCGCGCGAACTCATCAAGGTGAGCGTTCTTGAAAACAGCGAAAAGAGCGCGCGGGAAACGGGCGAAGAACTCGCCGCGGCTTTAGGCGCGGAATTCGTGGCCGCCATCGGGAAAAAAGTCATATTGTACAGAAGATCGAAACGCGATATCAGGCATATCGAATACTGAAAGACCGCCCTGCCGAACGCAGGGCGGTCCGTTCTCACTCGGAAAGCGGATTGGCTTCCGTGTTCCCCGACGGAACGGCGAAGAACAGGCATATCACGGAAAAGACCGTTAAAAGCGTTCCGAAGAGGATATAATACAGTTTGTAGGGCACGAGAAAGGAAAAGAGCAGAAAGGTCAGCCCGAATAAAAAGTATTTGGGGGCGCGGCGGCGGGTAAACACCGTGCGGAACACCGCGTACAGCTTTTCCTTTTTGGAAAGCGTGTTTTCAGGCAGGGCAGCGTGCGGGAGCATGTCCGCCTTTTTGAAAAGGGCGTAGACTTCCTCGCCGCCGATCAGCTTTATCTTATCCCCGAAAGTACGGGCGAACAGAGCCACTTCGGCGGAATAGGCCGGGGCGAGCAGGAGCGCTTTTTTACCGCCGCTCATAACGTAGGCTTTGGCTACGTCGTCCTTCTTTACGCCGTCGAAAGAGAACAGAGGATATACGTATGCGTCGTTTTCGCGCACGTAAATGCCTTTTTTGCCGATCGCGGCCGTCTTTCCCAATGCGCTCAGCATGGCGAGGAAGAGCTTTTTATTGTCCTTTTGCAGTCCGAGGTAGAAAAACAGATTTTCCTTTTCCCGCATTGCGGCGGCGCTCGACGCGCCTTTGCCCCGTCTGCCGTATAAAAAGTAAAAGCAGAGCGAGCATGTGCCGAGCGCCAGAGCCAGCGCGATAAATACCGCCGCGGCTTTGGGCATCAGGCCGGCGAATATGACGAATAAAATCAAAAATGCGGCGAACCCCGCGAAAACGGAATCGAAGATCACCGAAAACATCATGCGTTTCATAAATTTCTCCGAAAATATGTTTTTTTGTTTTAGTTATTGCCGTTTCCGGCAAAAGTTAAACGCAAAGGCTTGAAAAATCGGGAGGGTTCTGCTAAAATAAAATCATGGAAAGGATTGGCGTGCTGGGCGGGACTTTCGACCCCGTGCACAGAGAACATATATCGATGGCGGACGGCGTGATGCGGGAGCTTGCGCTCGACAGGCTGATCGTGATGCCCACTTTCGTGCCGCCGCATAAGGTGCACAGCGAGTGCGCGCCCGCGGCGGACAGGCTGGAAATGTGCAGGCTCGCCTTTGCGGGGCGGCGCGCGGACGTGTGCGGTTACGAAATCGAGCGGGGCGGCACCAGCTATACCTATAAAACGCTGGAACATCTGAAGGAAAAATATCCCGAAAGCAAGCTTTATTTTATCGTCGGCGGGGATATGCTGGTCGATTTCAAGACCTGGCGCTATCCCGAACGGATTCTCGCCGCGGCCGATCTCGCGGTGTTCAGGCGGGACGGGTACTATGCGGACGTGGAGGCGGAG
>ERZ506942.180-NODE-180-length-19968-cov-4.53478_pt1 | contig 19968 bp, 20 predicted proteins | sample MGYA00512900_ERZ506942 | MGnify/ENA metagenome assembly ERZ506942
TCTAAATAATTTATCAGACCAAACAGGCCGACGGACAAAGTTACCGCCATATAAATATACGAAATTTTGCACTCGCTTATGCCTTTATGCTGCAAATGATGGTGATAAGGCGCCATCAGAAAAATGCGTTTTTTCGTCCGCTTATAATGGAGTACCTGCAAGATGACCGAAACGCCGCTCACTACGAACATCACGCCGAAAATCGGCACGTAAAAGATATTGCCCGTAAACGCCGCCTGCGCCGCCAGAAATCCGCCGAGCGCGAGCGAACCGGTATCGCCCATGAAAACGCTCGCTTTGTTCGTGTTGAAAAAGAGAAATCCGGCGAGCGAACCGGCAAGCGCGAAGTTAAGCAGCAGAACGGAATCGTATTCCGCCGAGGACAGGTAGGCGGCCTGTCCCCGCTGCAGGAAAAGAAGCAGGGTGAACGGCGCCAAATATCCGAGCACGGAAGAACTCGCAAGCCCGTCCAGCCCGTCGGTCAGATTGACGCAGTTGGTGAGCGCAATAAAGACAAGCGCGACGAGCGGCACGGCAAGCCAGCCGAGATCGATCTGCTCTTTCGTAAATGGCAGATAGGCGTCCGTAAGGCCGTTTTTATAGGCGAATCCGCCCGCGATCAATCCGATAAACACTTGAAAGACGATCTTCTGATAGGGTTTCAGCCCCTCGTTCTGACGGAACTTTATTTTGATGAAATCGTCGAGAAAGCCCGTAATCATGTACGCCGCGCCGAACACGGCGGAAACGGCGCCCACGCGGCCTTTGCCCCCGCCGAACGCGAAAAACACGGCGATCGCCGCAATAACAAAAAACAGACCGCCCATGGTGGGCGTTCCGTTTTTGCTTTTGTGTTCTTCCACATATTTTAAAATCGTCTGCTCGGCCTTTCTCTTTTTCAAAAGCGGTATGCAAAGCGCCGCGATAACCGCCGTGAGCGCGCCCGCACACAAAAAGGCGAATAAATAATTCTTCAATTTCCCGTTTCCCGATATATTTTCTCTATACAATCCTTGTCGTTATAAAGGTGTTTTATACCGAGGATCTCCTGATATTTTTCACAGCCTTTGCCTGCGACCAGCACGACATCGCCCTTCGCGGCGTAACGCGCGGCGTAACGTATGGCCTCCACGCGGCTCTGAATCACCACGAAATTCCTGCTTTCCTTCAAAAGTCCGCTTTCTATGTCGCGGATTATTTCCATCGGCTCTTCGAAACGCGGGTTATCCGAAGTGATCACCGTAAAATCCGCCAGCCGCCCCGCGACCGCGCCCATAACGGCGCGCTTGCTCACGTCCCTGTTCCCGCCGCAGCCGAAAACGCAGATCAACCGGTTTTTCGTAACTTTTCTCAACGTTTTCAGGCTGTTTTCCAGACCGTCGGGGGTATGCGCGTAATCGACGAAAACGTTTACGCCGTTTTTCACGAGCACGCGTTCGAGCCGCCCCTCCACCACGCCCGTTTCGCCGAGCGCTCTGGAAACGTCCTTCACTTTTACGCCGAGCAGGGAACACGCCACGCCCGCGGCGAGCGAATTATAGACGTTGAACGTGCCGAGAAGCCGTGTGTTAATGTTGAAAACGCTGTCGAACAGGTTGAGTACGTAATCGGTACCTTCGATGTCTTCTTTCACGTTTATCGCGAAAACGTCCGCGGGATTTTCGATACCGTAAGATATAGCGTTTGGATTTTCCGCGAGGATCTCCCGTCCGAGCGGATCGTCGCTGTTTACCACGACATAGCGGCACCTGCCCGAAGTCAGAAAACGCTTTTTCGCCGCCTTATAGTTGTCCATCGTGCCGAAATAATCGAGGTGATCCTGCGTGAGGTTGGTCAGTACGCCGACTTCGAATTTTACATCCTCCAGTTTTTTCAGTTCCACCGCATGTGCGGAAACCTCCATCACCACATAGTCGATGCCATAGTGATACATTTCGTGCAGAAGTTTATGTAATACGAGCGGGTCGGGCGTTGTGAGCGTGGGTTCGTAGAAGGTACCGCCGAAAAACACGCCGAGCGTGCCGATCAGCCCCACCTTTTTACCCGCGCGCTCCAGAATTTCTTTAATGATATGCGTAGTCGTCGTCTTGCCGTTCGTGCCCGTTACCCCGACGATCTTCATATGCTCGGAGGGAAAAGAATAAAAGGCCGCGGCGAGATAGCTCATTGCCTTGCGGCTGTCCCTGACGATGATCTGCGTAATGCCGACGTCGAGCCGCCGTTCGCACACGACCGCGCTCGCACCGTAACGTTCGGCTTCGCCCGCCGCTTCGTGCGAATCGTAACTTCCGCCCGAAATGCAGATAAAAAGGTGGTTTTTCTGCACTTTTTTGCTGTCGATATCGATATCGACGACGCGCACGTCGTCCTCGCCTATCACGCGTTCGGCATCGAGCCCCGCGATCAGATCTTTCAGTAACATTTTATTCTCCGCTCCTCGCAATATTTTTGGCCTTGATGATGCCTTCGAAAATTTCTTTTGCATACGGGGCGGCAACGGTGCTGCCGTAATACTCCCCCTCGGGTTCGTCCACGATGACGAGCGCAAGATATTTCGGATTGTCCGCGGGGAAACACCCCACGAAAGACGAAACGTATTTTCCCGCCGCGATCACGCCGTTTTCGTATTTCTGCGCCGTGCCCGTTTTTCCCGCGACGCGGTAACCTTCGATATAAGCCTGCTTGCCGCCGCCCTCGGCGACGACCGATTCCAGCATTTCCGCAACCATGCGGCTGGCTTTTTCGCTGATGACCCGCCCCTTGCTCTGCGGCAGTATCATTTCGGCGATGCGCCCGTCCTTATCGTAAATCTGTCTCACGAAATGCGGGGTATAGTAAGTACCGCCGTTGACGATCGCGCCCACCGCGGCGGCGAGCTGGATCGCCGTTACCGCGACCGTCTGCCCGAAGCCTATGCGAGCCAGATCCACTTCTTTCACCGCCGTGGATGGCAGCAGCATCCCCTGCGCCTCCCCGTTGAAATCCACGCCCGTTACGCTGCCGAGGTTGAGTTTGTTCATGTATTTATACATCGTTTCGGTGCCCAGCCCCAGCGCGAGATCTACGAATATCGGGTTACAGGAATTGTTGAGCGCCCCCGCCAGATCGAGCGCCGAATGTTTGCCGTTTTTATGGTCGCTCCAGCACTTGACGCGCTGACCGCCGACATAGCGGTAACGCGACGAATTGAAGATGTGCGTCGGGGAATACGCCTTCGGGTTCCCCTGCAGATATTCCTCGATATTCGCCGCCGTCGTGATGATTTTGAACGTGGACCCGGGCTCGTAACTGTCCGTAATCAGCGTATTGCGGCTTAAATGGTTGAGCAGTTCGAGATCGTCGCGCGGCACGTCGTTCAGATCGTACGAAGGTTTGACGGAACAGGCCAAAATTTCCCCCGTCGAGGGATCGAGGATGAGCGCGCTCGCGGACTTGGGCTTTTGGATTTCATAAGCCTGTTCGAGCGCGCGTTCGGTGATCTCCTGAATTTCGTAATCGATTGTCAGCTGGATATTCATGCCGTCGGTCGCGGGAACGTAGGTGGGCGTGGAACCGTCTATCTCAACGCCGACGATATCCGTTTCGTACAGGATTTCGCCGTTGATCCCCTTCAGGTATTTATTGTATCTGAGTTCAAGTCCCGACTGCCCCATATTGTCGTTCGAGGTAAAGCCGAGCACCTGCGTCATAAAATCGCCGTAAGGATAAACGCGCGTATTGTCCCGCGCGTAATAAACGCCGCTCAGGTTGTATTCGAGCAGGGCGTTGAGCTGTTCGCGCGGAATATGCGTGGCCATGGTGATCTCGGAAGATACCGTTTCGGTCAGACGCTTGTACACATAGGAATAGTCCTGTCCGAGTTCTTTCGCAATGACCTGCGCGGTGTATTCCACGCTGGAAAGCGCCTTTTTGCGCACGAACACAGAATATGTATCGGCATTGCCTGCAAGCACGACGCCGTTGCGGTCGGTGATCTTCCCGCGCGAAGCGATAACGGGAATTTCCCTCGTCCACTGGTCTATCGCCTTTTCCTGCAGCTCGTCGCCCCAGATGACCTGCACGTATAAAAGCCTGCCGATCACCGTCAAAAATAAAAAGGCTATTGCGCAGATGACTGCGAATAACCTCTTTCGTAAAACAGTTATAGAGAATTCTTTACCTATCTCAGTTACACTCCCCGAAGACCGTAACGGCTTCTGCCCGGTGATCAGCGGCGATCACTTTACCATATTATATTCACCTGTGGCGACATCTATTACATGCTCGTCCGAAGAAACTCTGTCCAATTCCTCCGCAACCTGTTCGTAGCTGCCGCGAAGCGCCTCTAAACGTTCTGCACCGGCGGCGTTACCGCTTTTGAGGGAGGAAAGCACACTCGTATTGATAATGATCAAAGCGAGAATGGTCGCCACAACGATGGTATAGACCGCAAGCAGCAGTTTCCCGTGCGCGTTCATGCGGAATCTGGTGGTTTCTTTCTGTTCTTCCTTCATATCGGAATACAGATTGCCCACATCCTCGGCCCCGAACTGCATGGTGGTGGAGGTAGGCGTGATGTCTTCCGTGTTCACGTCCTCCCTTTCCGCGGTCTGCACGCGCGCGGTTTCCTGGGCCGCGGCCGCAAGTTCGCGGATGCGCTGTTCTTCAAGTTCTTTCTGCTTTGCCTCTTCGATATATTTTTCGTAATTGAGGAGCATATCGAAATTTCTGCTCATGTCGGCGTTCCGCGTTTCGTTCGTTTCCGAAACGGGTTCGGAAACCTCGTTAAAAGAAACCGGTTCCGTTCTTTCGAGCAGCCCCAATCTGCTTTTCGCCTCGTTTCTGGTAATTTCGTTTACCGCACCATCTCTCCTCGTCGTAACCATAACATGCTCCTTCCTTATATTTTTTCGGCTATCCTCAGTTTCGCACTCTTCGATCTGCTGTTTTCGGCGAGTTCCTCTGCTCCCGCCGTGATCGGGTGCTTTGTGATCACTTGTATTTCCCTCTTCTTTCCGCATACGCATACGGGCAGGCTCTTATCGCAGACGCAATCCGTTTCAAGCTCTTTGAAAGCCCTCTTGACGATCCGATCCTCCAACGAATGGAAAGAGATAACCGCTATTCTGCCGCCCTTTTTCAAAAGCCGCGCCAGCGCGATCACGGACTCGTACAACCCTTCCAGTTCGCCGTTTACCTCTATCCTCACCGCCTGGAATGTGCGCTTGGCAGGGTGTCCGCTTTCGTATCTGAACTTCGCCGGTATCGCCCTTTCGACGATACCGACGAGTTCCCCGCAAGTATTTATTTTTCTCTTCTGACGTTCCGCAGCGATGCTTTTCGCTATTTTCGCGGCAAATTTTTCCTCACCGTAATCTTTCAGTATCCTGACGAGGTCCTTTTCGGAATATCCGTTGATCACGTCTTTCGCCGTAAATGACAAATCTTTATCCATTCTCATATCGAGCGGCTCGTCTTCCGCCAAATACGAAAATCCGCGGCTCTTGTCGTCGATCTGAAAACTCGACATTCCAAGATCGAGAAGCACGCCGTCGAACCGGCCCAAGCCCTCGCTTTCCGCTATAGAAGGGAAATTTTTGAAATTATCGTGATAAATGAAGAACCTGCCTTCAAATTCCTTCAGCTTGTCCTTCGCCCGCTCTATGCCGTAGCCGTCGAGGTCGGTCGCGTAGAGAGCGCTGTCCTTTGCCCTTTTCAGGATTTCGTAAGAATGCCCCGCGCCGCCAAGCGTGCCGTCAAAATATCTGCCGCCCTCTTTGAGGTCCAGCCCCGCCATACATTCTTCCAGCATGACGGAATAATGCCGCAGCTCGTCCATATTATTTAAGGGAATCGAGCGCGCCCGCCAGATCGCTGAAGTCTACGCCGCTGATATAATCGTTCCAGACGTCGCTGCTCCAGATCTCTATGCAGTTAAGATTCTTGATGATGACCACGTCCTTTTCCAGTTTCGCGTACTTTCTGAGGTTTTCGGGAATGAGTATGCGCCCCTGCTTGTCCTCTTCCGCATCCCAGGAATAAGCCAGCAATAAACGCAAAGGTTTCTGAGCCTGCGCGTCGAACATCGAAATTTTACTGAGCTTTTCCTTGAGCTCCGTCATCTGCGCTTCGGAAAATACGGATAAACAGCCGCCGACGCCGCAGGTGATGGTGTACTTCTCACCCAGCTCGTCGCGAAGTTTCGCGGGTATTCTCATGCGATTCTTCGCATCGAGCTGATGGTTGTAAACCCTGTCGAACATCGCTACTCCTCCCTTTTCCGTATTGACACATCTATCATACACCCATTTTTGACCACTGTCAACCACTTTTTGCAAATTTTTCGCGTTCAAATTAAAAAAATTTTCATAGAAAACGCCTAAAATGATAAATTTGAACAAATGTTCGCAAATGCTTGTAAGTTTAATCTGCAAAAGTTCCCGATAAATTTTACCTTTTTACCGTAAAATTCACAAAAACAGTTCAATTTTGGCTTTATATTTACGGATACGCTTGATTTTGAGGCAAAAGTGGTCAAAGAGGGTGTTTTTTTAGGGCTAAAGTGGTCGGCGCATTGCAGATTTTCACTCTGCGAGGTTAAAATCACACTCGAATTTTCGTTTTTACCGCAAAAAACATTATTATATAGCCCGTCTGTTTCCGCCGTTATCCTGTTCGCGGTATTCTCCGCGCCGGATATAATTTTCGCATTCGGAAAATGACGGCGGAAAGCCCCCTCGATCAGCGAAAAATGCGTACAACCCAAAACGACGTTTTTTACGTTCCGCGGCAGGCCTTTCAGGTATTTTTCGAGTCTGACGGCGCCGAGGTCGAACAGGTGGCGCTCTATATCCTCCGCAAGCCCCTCCGCCGCGTAAACGCGCGCGCCTTTCACGCTCCGTTTCATGGCCGCCGCCGTGCCGCGTGTGGCGACGACTAAATATTCTTCACCGCGCAGCGCATATGTTTCGAGCGGCGGAAACGTTCCGTAAAATTGCAGTTCCGGATAAAGCGCCCGTATATCCTGCAATACGCAGGTGCTGAGCGTGCCGCAGGCAAACACGACCGCCCGCGCCCCCTCCGCACGCAGACGTTCCACGCCCGAAACGGCCAGGGACATGAGATCCCGCTTTCCCCTGTTCCCGTAGGGTGCGTTGCCGTTATCGCCGAAATACACCGCCCCGCCGAAACGACAGCGTAAAAGAGCCTCTTTCAGAACGACGAGGCCGCCCGCGCCGCTGTCCATAAAACCGATAACATTATCATTTTGCCGCCACATATCAGTTCAATATATGCCGCGCGGCCGCCGATTGTGTTTTTTACCCCGAAATTTCGCTCAATTCGCCGCAATTCGGAAAAATTATGTTACAATATGCTTGCTTTAATATAAAAATTGTGATAAAATACTTGTGTTTCAGAAAAGACAAGCACATAAAAGGAGTAAGTAAAACAATGCCCAACATTAAATCCGCTAAAAAACGCGTTTTGGTTATCGAAAAGAAAAGCAAGCAGAACAAAATGATCCGTTCTTCCGTTAAGACCGAGATCAAGAAAATAGACGCACTGCTGAAAGAAGGCAAAGTCGCCGAAGCGAAAGCTCAGCTTTCCGAAGCTTTCAAAATGATCGATTCCGCCGCGTCGAAAGGCGTTCTGCACAGAAACAACGCCTCCAACAAGAAGTCGAAACTCTCTATCAGAGTCGCGGCTGCAGAAAAAGCGGTTTCTGCCAAAGCGGAATAATTTCCGAAGGGATTGTCCGTAAAGCAATCCTTGTTTTGCATTACTCACCGTCCGCGCAGCGGGCGGTTTTTTGCGTTCCGAAAATAAAAAATCCCCTTTCGGGGACCGTCAAAATAAAAACCCCGCAAGCGCGGGGTTTTCGTTATTCTTCTTTTTTATCGCCCTCGGCAGATTCCGCGGCGGCAGGCGCGGCTTCTTCACGCACGGGTTCGCGGAAAAGCCACTTTTTGCAGTACCACACGATAAAGAGCGCAATCCCCGCCAATACGAAGATTATGGATTGGAACTGCGACGGAGTGATGCCCAGACCGACCGAGCCGCGGTCATCCGTTCTGAAAAACTCTATGATAAAGCGCCAGATCCCGTAAGAGATGAGATATACCACGGGAATGATGTTGAAACGTTTGAAATAGAGCAGGCTCAGCACGCCGAACAGAATGAACAGGAAGATGGATTCATACAGCTGGGTGGGGATATAGTATCCGCCGTTCATCCAAAGCCCCCCCTGCCCGGGACCGCTCACTTCCGCGCCGTGGCAGCACCCCGCCATCAGACAGCCTATACGGCCGATCGCGTGCGCAATCGTAATGCAGATGGGCGCCACCTGTACGATGGTGTTGAACTCCTTGACGTGAGCGCCCTTCAGCTCCCCTTTCGAAAAGTAAAAGTGGCCTATGCCGAAGTACGCGCCGATAAACACGGCCGCGCCGGTGATGAAACCGCCCATTGCGGTGATCGCCCCGAATTCCCAAACTCCGTTTTCTATATAATTATATACGGCTTGGAACAGCATTGCGCCCACAAAACCGAGGGCGATAGCCAAAATCGCTATAAAGAAAATATAATCCTGAACCGCGGTCTTCATGCGCCTGTGATCGGTATAGAGTTTGAGCACGATAAGACAGGCAATCAGCCCTACCGATATGCATATTCCGTAAAGAGTGATGCTGAACGTATGATTGAAAAGCGTAAATTCCAGTATTGGATCGGGATGCATTCTTTACCTCCTCATTGATAAATTCCGAAAACCGCGTTTTAACCGCGTTTCCGCAAGAGAAATCAAAAATTCTCTTCAGTTTATTGTACAGCATACTTTTTAACCTGTCAAGAAATTTTTTGCTTTATTTTGATTGCATTTTTTTCGCGTATGTTATATAATAATAACCGTTATCGACCGCGCACGGAAGCGTATCGAAGTGGTCATAACGGGCCTGACTCGAAATCAGGTAGCCTTAACGGGCTCGTGAGTTCGAATCTCACCGCTTCCGCCACAAGAACCTTATACGAACACTTGATGTTCGTTGGGGTTCTTTTTTTATCCTCTTCAAGCGGCGTTTTCGCGGTTTATTTTTTTCTTCTTTTCACAGTAAAACATCCGCCGCAACGCCATTAAATTGAAAATTTATAAATTCTTCTATCTAAAATATTGATTTTAAGGTGCAAATATGCTATACTGGCTATGCGAAACTAATCTTATAACCCAAATTAGGAGTACGGGTATTTTTATTTTAATAGACATGATATATTTTTTTGTCATACACATTTTTGAATTTGGTAAAAATGCAAATTCCATTTATGTGTGTATGATAAACCGTACTGCATAAGATTAGTTTCGCGACAGTCGGGGTTTGCGTTTTTCGTGCGTTGGCTTCGGCTGGCGCACTTTTTTATTGTCGGAGGCTTATATGTCTATCTATTTAAACGAAATACTAAATATTGCAAAAGATGAATACTCCGATTGGACTATTTGTCTGAACAATGCCAATGCCGAACAAGTGTATTCTTTTGATGAGAATAGAGAGCGGTTACTCGAACATATTTCTTGGAAACGGCATAGCGGTTCAACTACAAGTTTCCGCAATATATTTACGAAATACTGTTTGCAATTTATACGGTTAGATAAAGACCAAAAGTGGGAGCAATGGCTATTCTTGGGCGCATACGAAAATTGTGGAGAAAAGACATTTGACGACGGTCATCAGACATACGATTTGAAATCTATTGACCGTTTTTCGCATTTTATCGAGCGATTGATAGTCGAGTATAAAAAAATACAAGGACCGAAACAAGCAAAAATCGATATTGCTAATATTGAAACTATGCCCGTCGTTTCGGTATTGGAGAAAAAATACATACAAGTAACCCGACCTTTTGAAGGTTATGATAAAATTTCGTTACCTTTCAAAGAATTAAAATCAATCATCAAGGGTAATGTGGACAATTGGCGCATATTGCTTGAAAACATAAATTGTATTTATGCCATAACGGATACTTTAACGGGAAAAGTATATATTGGCAGTACATACGGTTATAATGGAGTTTGGCAAAGGTGGAGTTGTTATGTCAATACAAACGGACACGGCGGCGATGTTGTTTTGAAAGAATTGATAGAGCAAAATCACGATTATGGAAATAATTTTGTGTTTACCGTTATAGAGAGTTTCTTCAATCGCGATGGTAATGCGCTGTATATCTTAGAACGCGAAAACTATTGGAAAAAAGTCTTTTCAACGCGCTCATTCGGTAATAACAAAAATTAAAATTTTTTTGGAGGTGTTTATGGAAAAATACGTGTGTGAAGTTTTGGTGCGAAAAGACAAAAACGGAAAAATTGTTTCTTTGGGCGGTACATTATATTCAGAGCCGATAATTGTGCAAGCCAATGGTGAAACATTTGCTAAACAAACTGCTTGGAGCAAATATGCCAAAGAACACGGAGTATCAACCAGTAAGATTTCGATCGGGAAAGTAACAAAAATGTAAAATTGGTTTTAGCTTATCTCCGCAAAAAACACGCAAAGCGAACTGCTTTGCGTGTTTTTGTAAATAAGATGTCTCCGAACAGAATTTTATTTTTTCATCATTACGATAAAAGGGCCGAAACTCGAAAGCGCGGCAAGAAACAATACGCCGAGCGTAACCCAGCAAAGCGCGTTCAGATATGTAAGCGCCGTAAAGATAAAGGTTCCCGCGCCCGCCAGTAGAAATGCGCCCGACGCGCACAGAGAGCATCCGACGCCGACCTTTTTGTTTTTCTTGAATATATTGACTACGCTGAGCGCCAGCGCCGCGGCCGTCGCTATGCCCGAAAGCAGGAACAGCCAGTTGCCGTATCCGACGTGCATAAAGTCGAAATACGAATACGCCGCCACGTTCGCCACGCCGCGCGCCCCCGCAAACACCATGATGGTGCTTTTCGGCACGATCTGCATGACGAGCGCCGCCACCAGCAGCACGGCCGTTACAATATACCAGCGCGGAAGCATCGCTTCGATCCGCTCACCTTTCTCCATGTTTATCTCCTTAAACGATTTTATCAAGTATACTCTGTTTTTTCCCTTTTGTCAAGCGCGCATTTTTTATCGCCCGATATTGACTTTTCCCTTCCTTTATAGTAAAATATTTATTGACAAGCCGCGCGGGCGGCGAAGGATAACGCGATGAACAAAAAAAGCAGAAAAGTCTGGAACTTTATATTCTATCATGCCAATGCGCTTTTGTTCGCCGCGGGCATAATCGTTATCGCGTTTACGACGGAACTTCTTTCCGTGCTGCATTATATCATCGGTTCGGTACTTCTCGCCTATTCCGTCTTTATCTTTATTTACACTTATTGCGTATATCGCAATACAAAGACATTTGCGGGCAACATAGCGTCCTCGGTCATCACCGCGCTCGCAGGGCTGGTGATTTTGCTGACGACGGAAAACTCCATGCTTCTGATAGGCGTCGGCTGGGGACTTTTCGGCCTTTACAGAGGCGGACGCGAACTTGCGGATACTTTTTCCAAAATACAAAAACACGAAGACTTTTTGCTCAATCTGTTCCAGGCGGCAGTAACGATCGCGCTGGCGGCGCTTTTATTGTACGATCCCCTGCACCACATAGAGTTTCACATGAATATTCTCGGCCTGGAAATCATCGTTTCTTCCATGAAAGCCTATAAGGCAAAATCGGCCGTAGTGGAAAAAATCCCTTTGGAAAATATACGGGAACCCCGCCCCTCCGCGAGCGGCGACGACCTGATATATCCATATAAAAATACCGACGGAGGCAGACAATGAAAGTTTTGATGATCAACGGCAGTCCTCATGAAAACGGCTGCACGAAAAGAGCGCTCGACGAAGTGGCGCGCGAACTCAACGCGGCGGGAATCGGCACGCGCATTATGACCGTAGGCGGCGGACAGAAGGTAAAACACGGCTGTATCGCCTGCAGCAGCTGTTCAAAACTGCACAAATGCGTGTTTGACGACAGCGTGAACGAGGCGATAGAAGAAATGAATACGTCCGACGGCATAGTGATCGGCAGTCCCGTATATTTCGCGTCCGCGAACGGCACCCTCGTTTCCTTTCTGGACAGGCTGTTTTACGCGGGAAAAGCGGCGCTCAGCCAGAAAGTCGGCGCCGTGGTCGTTTCGGCGCGCAGAGGCGGAAACACGGCGACTTTCGACGAACTGAACAAATATCTCTTCATAACGAACATGTTCGTGCCCGGTTCCACATATTGGAATCAGGTGCACGGCAATACCCCGCAGGAGGTAGAACAGGATCTCGAAGGTCTGCAGACCATGCGCATGCTCGGAAAAAATATGGCGTTTTTGTTAAAAGCGATAGAAAAGAGCGGCCTTGAAAAACCCGAAATCGAAGCAAAAGTGAAAACGAATTTTACGAGATGACGAGGATGACGAAATGGAACTGAAAGTAACGAAAAAACAGAACAACTCCGATATGTGCGTCGTCTGTGGCGTGTACAACGACGCGTCTTTAAAAAGCGTTTTTTACGAACTTGAAAACGATATGATCGTGGGAATAACGCAGCCGAAGGATATCCACCAGAGCTATCCGAACCGCATGCACGGAGGTATGATTTCCGCCCTGCTCGACGAAACGTTGGGGCGCGCGGCGCAGATAGGCCACCCCGATCTATGGGCGGTAACGGGCGAACTGTCCGTCCGTTTTAAAAAGCCCGTCCCTCTGAACGAGCCCGTAAAATGCGTCGCAAAAATCACGCGGGACACTTCCCGCGGTTACTTTGCCGAAGGGTTTGTGGAAGACGGTAAGGGCAATATCCTCGCCACCGCGAAGGGCACTTACGTAAAGGCCGATATAGACAGGATAAGCGAAGGGTTCATCAACGAACGGACATGGTTCTATGTAGACGAAAAATTACCGGAAACGGTGGAAATTCACAACGCCGATTACTTCCAAAAGTAGAAAAAAACTTAACGCCGCGGACGGTTCGTCCGCGGCGTTTTTAATTTTTATGAAATAGAATTAATTATATTTTTATCAGTATTTTTCTGATTATTTTTATAGTATTTATGTTTATCGGCAAAACGAAATTTCGCCAGTAAAAATTTTGCCGTGATTAAAAAATCGCGTCGATTTACTCGTAGTCGTTCATGTCGATCTTACTTCTGCCCTCGGGGGCGGAAGAGTAAGAATTTTTCAGCCGATGGCAGTCTTTATCTTTATATTTCGGAGGTTTCGGAGGCCGGTCGGAAGCGCGCAGATCGACGAGGATAACGTCGCTGCCGATCTTCTGGATCTGCTCGAAATCGATAAACATATCGTTACAGCAAGGTTTGAACCAGCGGAAGCCTTTGCGCCCGGGCACGACGATGCCGAATACTATCCCCTCGGGATAACTCATGACGAGGTCGCACACCCTGCCGAGGCTGCGCCCGTCCGCCACATTGATCACTTCGCGTTCTCTGAGTTCACTGTACGAAATTTCCATACCATACAATATGCGAAAGATCCGGGCGATATGCTACGGCGCGTAAAATTAGTACGGGAAAACCGCGCGGAAAATTCCGCGCGGCCGCGTTATTCTATACAGCTCTTTATCGATTTCAGCGCCGTTTTTTCCAGCCGCGAAACCTGCGCCTGCGAAATGCCGACTTCTTCGGAAATCTCCGTCTGCGTTTTCCCCTCGTAATACCTCAAACGAAGGATTTTTTTCTCCCTGTCGGACAGGCGCGACATTGCGCTCTCCAGCGCGACTTTTTCCGTCCAGTTCTCGTCAGTATTCTTTTCGTCGCCGAGCTGGTCCATGATCATCAGCGTATCCCCCGCTTTATTGAAAACGGGATCGTACAGCGACACGGGATCGGATATTGCGTCGAGCGCATAGGATACGTCGGAAACCGCCACGTTCATGCGTTCGGCTATTTTTTCCAGCGTGGCCTCTTCGTCGTCGCGTTCGATCTCTCCGCGCGTTTTCAGCACCTGATACGCCGTATCGCGTATGCTGCGGGAAACGCGCATGGAGTTGACGTCGCGCAGAAAACGCTTAATCTCCCCCACGATCATCGGCACGGCGTAAGTCGAAAACTTTACGCCCACGCTCAGATCGAAATTATCGATCGATTTGATAAGGCCGATGCAGCCCGCCTGAAAGATATCGTCGGAATTCGCCTTTTTCGCCCAGAAACGCTTGATAATGGACAGAACCAGCCTGATGTTGCCGATGATGAATTCCTCTCTCGCGTTCTCGTCGCCCGCCTTGATGCGCGTGAGCAGATGCACGCTTTCCTCTTCGCTCAGCAGCGGCAGTACGGAAGTATTCACGCCGCAGATCACTACTTTGCCTTTCATATACGCCTCCTCTATGTATCCGTGCGGAGAGCGCGTTTTTCAAGCCGCCGTATCCTTAATTATCTGCAACCTTTTCCTTTTTATACCATTTTCGCAAATTCTTTTTTCAGCCTGCCGATGATCTTTTTTTCCAGCCTCGAAATATAGCTCTGTGAAATGCCGAGCATATCCGCCACTTCTTTCTGCGTCTTTTCGTTTTCGCCGTCCAGTCCGTAACGCAGGCACATGATTTTGCGCTCGCGGTTGTTCAATTTCAGCAGAGCCTCTTTCAAAAGTTCGTTTTCCACGCCGCTTTCTATCTTTTTATAGACGACGTCGCTGTCCGTGCCCATGATGTCGGAAAGCAGCAGTTCGTTGCCCTCCCAGTCGGTGTTCAGCGGCTCGTCGAAAGAAACTTCGCTTTTCAGGCGCACGGTCTTTCTCAGATGCATGAGTATCTCGTTTTCGATACAGCGGGAAGCGTACGTGGCGAGCTTGATATTCTTGTCCGAATTGAAGGAGTTGACCGCCTTGATCAATCCGATCGTGCCGACGGAGATCAGATCGTCCAGATCGACGCCCGAATTGTCGAACCGCCGCGCGATATAGACCACGAGGCGCAGATTGTGTTCGATCAGCGCGCTCTTCACGCTTTCGTCGCCCGCGTCCATGCGCCGGACGAGCGAAGTTTCCTCTTCCTGTTCGAGCGGCGACGGCAAAGCGTCGTTCGTGCCGATATAGTAGAGAATGTTCGCATTGAGATCGAACTCGCCGAGCAGAGCTTTCAGCTTTTCCATTATCCTTTTCAACATAGTAAACCTCCGATAAACTCGCTGTGCAATATGAGATCGTAGCCGCCTTCCGCAAACGCCCGACGCGTTACGCCCAGCAGTACATTATCAAATATATTCACCTTGTCCTTATTATATATCTTTAATTTATCGATTTTGAAAACGAGCATTTTATCCGCGCCGACCGCGGTGGAAACCTTTATGTATTTTCCCGGTATCTTATTCTTGAAACCGTCCGTCAGCGCGAAAGCGACGCTTTTGGAACACACCACTACGGGGAGGTTGCTTTCCGTATCGTAGAGGTTGTTGCCAGTATCGAGAAATCCCTTCGTTTTCACTTTTTGGCCGTTGAGTTCTATCTCGCAGTCGCTGATGCAGGCACAGATGTTTTTGCGCCTGTAAAACAGCGTAACGCCCTTATGCGCGAGTTTGATCAGCAAATACGCCGCGAGAACGATTAATCCGACAGAATATTCCCTGTCGAGAGGCAGATGAAAGAGATTGAATATCCCCGTAACGGAGCCGCCCAGCAAAAAGGTGTACAAATTGAAGGCGACGAGCGATAACAAATAGCTTTTTTTCGTTCTGAATTTTCCCGCGGCGAACACGAGAGCCATGGAAAAAATAAGTTTTATCGGGATAGCGAAATATTGCGGGAGCGAGAGCAGCGGCATCGCCGCGGCGAAGGCCGCCCCTAAAAAAGAGCAAAATAAAAGCCGCCAAAATCCGCTTTCTCCCCTTACGAGCAGAAAAGTGTATTTCAGCAGCAGATAGTCGATAATGATGTTGTCGAGCAAAACGTATTCGATATAAACTGCCAAAATCCTCACCTTGCCGCCGACCTTTCTTTCGGCGGGCAAGTCGATTTTAGCATTTTACAAACGCGCTTTTAAAAGTTATTTTATCGCTTTTTGTCAGAATTTGTTTTTTACTTCATAAAGGAAAGGATGATTTCGTTCTGCACGTACATAAATTCTTCCTTTATTTTTACGGCATATTCCGAAACGTCCAAAACGCTCTTCCGCTTTTTCAGAGCCTCGGCGTAGTCCTTAAAAAAATCGCCGCCCGTCTTTGCGTTGAATTCGTTGACGTTCAATCCCCGTTCCGTACGCAGAGCGAGCATGATAAATTCAAACTTCCTGTCCTCCTCGCCGATTTCGTCCGAAGAAATTTCGGGGAATTTATTGAGGATCACGGCATTGATATACTCGTCGAATTTAAATGTGTTCGTAAAGCGGCGTTCGTCTATAAACGAACTCGCGGCCACGCCGAATCCAATATATTCGCCCCGTTTCCAGTAATTCATATTATGGCGGGACTCAAAGCCTTTTCTCGCGAAGTTGGAAACTTCGTAACGGTAAAATCCCTTTTCTTTCAGATATTTCCTGCCCGCGTCGTAAAGGTCGGCAACCTCGTCCGCACCGGGAAGTTCTCCGTTCAGATAATCGGTGTAGATCGGCGTGCCGACTTCGGGCGTAAGCGCGTACATGGAAATGTGGTTTACTTCGCCGGCCAAAGCGAGATCGATGGTCTTCAACAGCATTTCCTCCGTCTGTCCGTGCAGACCGATGAGAATATCCGCGCTCTTGTTTTCGCCTTTCAGCAGGTTGCAGGTAATCAGAAAGTCCTTTGCCGTGTGCGGGCGGTTGAGCCGTTTCAATTCTTCGTCGTACCCCGTCTGCAGGCCGATGCTGTATCGGTTGATTCCCATTGCCTTATAGGCTTCCGCTTTTTTTCCGTCGAGCGTAGCGGGGTTGACTTCCAGCGTGATCTCCGCCCCCTTTTGCAGATCGAAACACTTTTTGATCTGTTTCAACGCGCCCGCGATATATGCGGGCTGTGCGAACGAAGGCGTGCCTCCGCCGAAATAAACGGTATCGAAAGAGCGGTCTTTCAGCTGTTCGCTCCGTCCTTTCATTTCCCTGTAAAGACACGCAAAATACGATTCCTGCCTGTCGGCCTCCTTAGGAAAGGAGGCAAAATCGCAATATGTGCATTTCTGCATACAAAAAGGTATATGTACGTAAATTCCCGCCATTTATTCCCTCCAAAGATATTTTGAAAGATCTACGTATTCTCCGTTTACCTCCACGCCCTCTTTTTCGAGCATGTCGCGCTGAACTTCGCTCCCGCCGAACGCAAACGCGGGCGCGAGCCGCCCTTCGCGGTTGACCACCCTGTGGCAGGGCACTATGCCGGGGAGCGGGTTGACGTGCAGAGCGTAACCGACCGCGCGCGAACAGCGCGGATTGCCGCACATCGCCGCGATCATGCCGTAAGTCGCCACTTTCCCTTCGGGAATAAGCATCACCTTTTCGTAAACTTTATCGAAAAAACCTTTCATATCGCCGATTTTTAACCGTCAGTCGTTATCCGTTTTGAGTATGGTTATAAACGCTTCGCTGGGAATTTCCACGCTGCCGAACGTACGCATGCGCTTTTTGCCCTCTTTCTGCTTTTCGAGCAGTTTCTTTTTACGCGTTACGTCGCCGCCGTAGCACTTTGCCAAAACGTCCTTTCTGTACGCCTTGACCGTTTCGCGCGCAATGATCTTGCCGCCGATGGTCGCCTGAATGGGCACCTCGAACATCTGTCTCGGGATAACTTGTTTCAGCTTTTCGCAGATGTTTCTGCCGCGCTCGTACGCCTTGTCCTTATGCACGATGGTGGAAAGCGCGTCGCACGGCTCGCCGTTGAGCAGAATATCAAGCTTGACGAGTTCGGCCCGCTGATAACTCGCAAGATCGTAATCGAAGGAAGCGTAACCCTTCGTGCGCGATTTCAGGCTGTCGAAAAAGTCGTAGATGACTTCGTTGAGCGGCAGAAAATATTTGAGTTCCACGCGCGTTTTGTCGAGGTAGACCATATCGGTGTAAACGCCGCGCTTTTCCTGGCAGAGTTCCATGATCGGCCCGACGTATTCGGGCGGCGCGTAGATGTGCGCCTCGATAATGGGTTCCTCCATATAATCGATCTCGCTCGGCGCGGGCAGGTGCGAAGGATTGTCCACCTCCAGCATGTTTCCGTCCGTCTTATAGACCTTATAGGAAACGGAGGGCGCCGTAGTTACGATTTCGAGATCGAACTCGCGCTCTAAACGCTCCTGTATGATTTCCATATGCAGAAGCCCCAGGAAACCGCAGCGGAAACCGAAACCGAGCGCGATGGAATTATCCGCCTCGAAAGTCAGCGACGCGTCGTTCAGTTTTAATTTCATAAGCGCTTCCTTCAAGTCGCCGAAGCGGCTGCCGTCCAGCGGGTAAATTCCCGAAAATACGACGGGCAGCGCTTTTTTATAGCCCGGCAACGGTTCGGGCGCGGGATTGACGGCGTTCGTGATGGTATCGCCCACGGTGGTGTCCTGTATGCTCTTGATGGAGGCGGCGATATAACCGACCTCGCCCGCGTCCAGGCTCGCTTTCGGATAAAGTTTCGGGCTGAACACGCCGACTTCGGTTACGTCGAACACCTTGTCCGACATAAAGGTCTTTATCTTGTCGCCGACCTTGACGGAACCGTCGAACACGCGCACAAAACAGATAACGCCCTTGAAATTATCGTAATAGCTGTCGAAGATGAGCGCTTTAAGCGGCGCGTCAAGATCGCCTTTCGGCGGCGGCACGAGTTTAACGATCTGTTCAAGAACCTCCTCCACGTTCAGCCCGTTCTTAGCGGAAATGCGGGGCGCATCGGAGGCGTCAAGCCCGATAATATCTTCAATTTCCTTTGCCACTTCGTCTGCACGGGCGCTCGGCAGGTCTATCTTGTTGATCACGGGCAGTATTTCCAGATTGTTTTCCAGCGCAAGATATACGTTAGCGAGCGTCTGCGCCTCTATGCCCTGCGAAGCGTCCACAACGAGGATAGCGCCCTCGCACGCGGCGAGAGAACGGGACACTTCGTACGTAAAGTCGACGTGTCCCGGCGTGTCGATCAGATTAAAAATATATTCATTGCCGTCCTTCGCGGTGTAAAACATTCTCACGGGCGTGAGCTTGATGGTGATGCCGCGTTCGCGTTCGATATCCATGGAATCGAGCAGCTGCGCCTCCATATCCCGCTTGCTCACCTGTCCGGTAAGTTCGATGAGCCGGTCAGCAAGCGTGCTCTTGCCGTGGTCGATATGGGCGATTATGCAGAAATTTCTTAAATTTTGGTTGGGTGTTCTTGCCATATATCTTTTTTTCTTTCCGAAATTTTACATATATTTTAATATATTTCTTGATTTTTTGCAAGCAACTTGATATACTAAAGTAAAGTATATAAAAGGTTCCGCGTATATGCGTATCGATAAAAATTCCTGGCTGGCGAAACAGCCGATCGCCCACAGAGGACTGTGGAGCGAAAGTATCCCCGAAAACTCCCTGCCCGCTTATAAAAAAGCGGCTGAAAAAAATTACCCCGTAGAGATCGACGTTTACCTCACGAAAGACAATGTGATCGTATCCTTTCACGACGACACCCTTTCGAGAATGACGGGACAGGACGGCCATGTCTGGGATTATACTTACGACGAATTGCAGGCGTTCCGCCTGAACGGCAGCGAACACACCATACCGCGCCTTTCGGAAATACTCGCGCTCTGCGAAAACCGCTCGCCCCTGCTCATCGAAATCAAGGATCAGCCGAACGGTAAATTTCTCGTGGAAAAACTCGTTTCCGCGCTGAAAAAATACGAGGGCGAATTCGCCGTGCAGTCATTCAATCCGTTGTATATTGCGAAGATCAGAAAGCTTGCTCCCGAATTTATCCGCGGCGTTTTGGCGACGACGGAGGTCAGCATGCTCAAAAGCGCGATCAAAAGACACATTGTTAAAAACATGTCGCTCAATTTTCTCGCAAAGCCCGATTTCGTCAGTTATGATTATAAAGGCTAT
>ERZ506942.183-NODE-183-length-19587-cov-5.09682_pt1 | contig 19587 bp, 17 predicted proteins | sample MGYA00512900_ERZ506942 | MGnify/ENA metagenome assembly ERZ506942
CCGATCTATTTCATGCTCGGCAAATATCCTGCGGACGTGCCGCGCTATCTGATGGGCGTGGGCAGTCCCGACTGCCTGATAGAGGGGGTGAAACGGGGCATAGATATGTTCGACTGCGTGCTCGCCACCCGTATCGCGCGCAACGGCACGGCCATGACTTCGCGGGGGAAAATCGTCGTGCGCAACGGAAAGTACAAGGAAGATTTCACGCCGCTCGATCCCGAATGCGACTGCTACTGCTGCCGCAATTACACGAAGGCCTATTTAAGGCACATGGTCAACGTGGGGGAAATGATGGGCGGCATGCTTCTGAGTTTGCACAACATCGCCTTTCTGACCAAGCTCATGCGCGGCATGCGGCAGGCTATTTTAGACGGCTGCCTCGCCGAATATACCGAAGATTTTTACGCGAAATACGGTTCGCGCGGGTTTTAGCTTAAAAATTTTGTCTAAAAAGCGCGGCGGCGGGTAAAGTTGCCGAAAATCGCTTGCCAAAATTTTCAAAATACAGTACAATATTAGAAAAGTTAAGGAGTAAATTACAAGATATGTTTTATTTATTGCTTGCAGAAGGAACGACCTCCGGCGAAACTGCGGACGGCTGCGGCAGCGCTCAGACCTGGATTATCTACGGCATACTCGCCCTGCTCATCATCGGCTTTTTCGTCTGGACCATGGTTTCCAACAAGAAAAGACAGAAACAGGAACAGGAAAAGCTCGCCGGTATCCGCGTGGGCGATAAGGTCAAGACCATCGGCGGCGTGTGCGGCGTGATCGTCGCGATAGACGACGCGGAAAACACCTTCACCATGGAGACGGGCAGCGGCGACAACGTTTCCTATATCAAGTTCGATAAGGGCGCCATCTACCAGACCGCACCCGCGAACGGCGGAACGCCCGCGGCCAACCCCGAAGCGGACAAGAACGCGCAGGCTCCCGCCGAACCGTTCGAAGAGAACGCGCCCGCGGAAGCGGCCGAACCCGCCGAGGAAGAGAAAAAAGAAGATAAAGAATAATTGAAAAGACCTCCGCATAAAGTATATCGATGCGGAGGTTTATTTATGGTTAAAAACGATATCAAAATGGTTGTGAGCGGCATTCTCAAGGGCATGATATTCTCTTTGATCGCCGTTCTCGTGTTCTCTTTTATCGTGCAGCTCTTTTCGCTCGGCGACAACGTCATACACGTAGTCGACCAGTTTATCAAGAGCCTGGCGGTGTTTATCGGCTGTTTCTTCTCTTTGAAGGGCAGGGGCGGCTGGCTCAAAGGCCTGCTGACGGGGCTTTTCGTGTTCGTGCTCACCTACCTCATTTTCGGTCTGATCGCCGGCGCGAAGGTGTTCACCTGGAATTTTCTCATCGACGCGGCTTTCGGCGCGGTCATAGGGCTCATTTCGGGGATTATCGCCGTCAACGTAAGAAAAGAGAACTGATCGGAAAAAGTCCTTGACAGACGGCCGTCTTTTTTGTATAATAATAAAAAAGCGAAAAATCGGAGGAAAGATATATGCGTAGAATTAAAACGGTAGCGGTTCCCGCAAAGAGAACTTCGAGCGGCTGCGGCGAATGCAGAAGCACCTGCCAGTCGGCGTGCAAAACTTCCTGCACGGTGGGCAACCAGTCCTGCGAGAAGATCACGAGAGAGACCAAGATCAAAGAATTGAACTGATTGCAAGCGATTTTATGAGGAGCAGTAAAAATTTACTGCTCCTTACTAATGTTACGGAGAAAAAACATGGTACATACATTCGAAGCCGACGGCACGTATTATCTTTTCGATAACGCCGTCGGCGCGCTGCACATCTGCGACAGGCTCACGGCCGAAGTCGTGAAGAAGATAAACGGCGAAAAGTACGACCTTTCCGCCGTGGACGAAGAAACGGTGAGAGAGATCGAGGCCGAGATAGAGGAACTGAAAAGGGAGGGCGTGCTCTTCGCGGAGGAGGAAAAGGAAATTCCCTTGAAGAGCGACCTCGTCAAGGCGCTCTGCCTGCATATCTGCCACGACTGCAATTTAAGGTGCGAATATTGTTTCGCGGGGCAGGGCAATTACAAGGGAAGAACGGAGTATATGAGTTTCGGCGTGGCGAAAGCCGCCGTCGATTTTCTCATATCCAACAGCGGCAACCGGAAAATCCTCGAAATGGACTTTTTCGGCGGCGAACCGCTGATGAACCTTTCCGTCGTGAAAAAAACGGTAGACTACGCCAAGGAACAGGGGAAAAAACACAACAAAAAATTCCTCTTCACGCTGACGACCAACGGCGTTCTGCTCAACGAAGAAACGGCGAAATACCTGAACGAAGAGATGGAGAACGTCGTTTTAAGCATAGACGGGCGGCGGGAAGTGCACGACGGCGTGCGCAAAACCGTCAACGGTAAGGGCAGTTACGACGTCATTATCGAAAATATCAAGAATTTCGTCAAGATGCGCGGGAACAAGCACTATTACGTGCGCGGCACGTTCACGAAAAAGAACCTCGATTTCGCAAACGACGTGCTGTATCTCGCGGACGAAGGGCTGACTGAAATTTCCCTGGAACCCGTGGTTACGGACGAAAGCAGCCCGCTCTATATCGGGGAAAAGGACGTTCCCGCCGTGGCGGAGGAATACAGGCGGCTGGCGCGCGAGTACAAGCGCCGTTACGCCGCGGGAGAAAGGCTCTTTAACTTTTTCCATTTCCAGATCGACCTCACGGGCGGCCCGTGCCTGAAAAAGCGCGTTTCCGCCTGCGGCGCGGGCAACGAATACTTTTCGGTTACGCCCGCGGGGGATATTTATCCCTGCCACCAGTTCGCGGACGATCCCAAATTCAAAATGGGCACGGTGTTCGAGGGGCGGCTCGACGAAAAGATCCGCGCCGTCTTCCGCGACAATAACCTTTATACGCGCGAAAAGTGCAAAAACTGCTTTGCCAAATTCCATTGCAGCGGCGGCTGTCCCGCCAACAATATCCGTCACGGCGGGGATATCAACACGCCCTATGAGATCACCTGCGGCATGATGAAAGCCCGCACGGAGTGCGCCATGGACATTTACGCGCAGACGAAAACGGAAGAAAATCGTTGAAAGACGGGGGCTTTTTGGTAAAAATCGTCCGAATTTTCTTGACTATAATAAAAATCCGTTATATAATAGTTTAGTCTAAATATATTTTAGGAAAGTTTTGCCTTTTTCGCGTCTGCGAAGGGCAGGATTTACGGTAACTGCTTTCGAGGAGGCAAAGATGAACAAAAAGAAGTCAATCGCTTTACTGGTTATCATCAGTATAGTGCTCGTCGTTCTGGCGGTGCTCACGTTCGCGCAGTTCAGACTCCCTTTTAAAAACGGAACGAAAATTTACCAGTCGTTCCTCGGCGCGGTCGCGCTGGACGGGGATCTGGAGGGCGGCGTTGCGTACGATCTCACGCTGACGGACGATATAACGGAAGAGGGCGACGACATAGATCCGAAAGACGTCGTTCTCACGCTGGAAAAGAGGCTGGAGGCTCTCGGCTACACCACCTCGGTCGTTACGGCTTACCGCGCGAAGGAAACGGATAACTATTCTTTCCGCGTGGAAATGAAAAATACGGACACCGCGGCTACGGATATCGCGGTCGTCGCGAGATACGGCGAAATCGAATTCACCGACGGCAGCGGCAATATCCTTTTCGGGGACGAAGAACTCAAAAGCGCGAGATACGTTTCGCAGACGGTCAGCGCGACGACGTCCCACTATGTGGAACTCAAATTCACGGACGACGGCCTGAAAATCCTGGAGGACGCGATCGACGCGGCGGCGTCATCGGAAGATTCTTCTTCCACGCAGTTCACGCTCAAAATCACGCTGGGCGACACCGAACTCTTTTCCTCCACCGTCGAAAAGGATTATATCCAGCAGAATTCCCTGCTGATCACCTCGTCGGACGAAACGACGGCGCGCCAGCTGGCGCTGCAGATCAGCTCGGGCGGACTGAAATACGAATATGAGATCAGCGATCCCATGACCGTTACCCCGTCCCTCGGCGAAAATGCGGCGGCGCTTACTTTCTGGGCGTGCTTTGCGGCGCTCATCGTCATCATCATCGCGCTCTGCGTGGTGTACGGCGGTTTCGGCGCGATTTCCGGCGTATCGATATTCTTCTTCGTCATGATGGAGATCGTCATGCTCATTCTGGTGCCCGGCATCACGCTGAACTTTGCGGGCGTGGTCGGCATCATGGCGGCGGTGCTCCTCACCGTCGATTCGATGGCGATTATCATGCACAGGGTAAGGGAAGAATACAGGAACGACAAGACCGTGAAGGCCGCCGTCAAAACGGCGTACAAGCGTTCCATACTGTCCATTCTGGAAATAGACTGCGTGCTCGCTGTGCTCTCGCTTCTGATGTTTTTCATCTGCAAGGGCGCAGTCGTGAATTTTGCCGTAACGTTCGGCATCGGCGTAGTTCTTTCCGCGCTCATCACGATGTTCTTCTCGCAGCTCCTCGTTTATATGGCGCTTCCTCTCTTTAAGGAAAAGAGCGAAAAGTTCCTCAAACTCAAAAGGGAGGCGAAATAAATGAAAAAGTTCGACTATATGAAAAATTTCAGATATTTCCTCATTGCGGCGCTCGTCGTCGTCGTTGCGGGCGCGTTCGTCCTCGGTTTCCTCGGATTCAATAAGGACGTGCAGTATACCGAACATTACGAAATCAAAATCGTGGCGAGCGACATCGGCGGCGCGGAAAAGGACGTGAAGGCCGTTGCCGACAGGGTGCTCAAACAAGAGGGGGCGAAACCCGTCTACGCGAAGAGCACGAACGACGGTTTCGACTACACGCTCATATATCTTTTCAGAAACGAGGTGTCCGCCGACGTGGTGAGCAAACTGCAGTCCGAAATGGACGGCGCGTTTACGATCATAGACGTTACGGTGGATCCCGTATATCAGGCGGCGGGCTACGAAACGCTGACCGAAATGTGGTGGGCTCTGCTCGCTGCGGGGATACTTTTGGTGCTCGCGTTCTTCTACGCGGCTATCCGCTATAAGTGGGCGGGAGCGCTCGCGTTCCTGTTCTCTTCTCTGCTCGGCGCGGCGCTGACCGTGGCGCTCACGGCGCTCACGCGCGTGGTGGTAACGCCCGTGTATATCGCGGTGGTCGCGGCGGCGTTCGTGTTCACCATGGCGATGGCGCTCTACTATCTGAACGTCATAAGGGAGGATAAAAAGAACGTGGCGAACGCCGATCTTCCTGCGGGGCAGCTCGCTGGCGGCGCTTTCAGGGAAGTGTTTCTGAAAAACCTCGTTACGCTGGTCGCCTTCCTCGTGTTCGTCATCGCAATGATGGTGCTGGGCACCACGGCGGTGAGATTTGCGGCGTTACAGATCGTCGCGGCCATCGTTGCGGCGGTGTACGCCTCTCTGCTCACGGGCGGTATCTACGCGGGGCTCAAAAAAGAAAAGAAATAAATCGCAGAACATTATCGATAAGGCGGGGCACCCGCCTTATTGTTGTATAAAGCGCAGAAAGGAGCGGGAATGAAAGAGATCGTTTACGGACCGCAATTGACGGACGAAGAGAAAAATTTGATAGAAAGCATTGCCGCTGCCGAAGGGATTCTGCCCGAAACCGCAGAGATTCTTTACCGCCGCGGCTATACGACGGCGGAGCTCGTAAAGGAATTTTTAACGCCCGGCAAGGCGCGTTTCCACGATCCTTTCCTGTTAAAGGGCATGGCGGAGGCCGTGGAGCGCATCCGCGAGGCGAAAGAAAACGGCGAAACGGTGCTCGTGTTCGGCGATTACGATGCGGACGGCGTTTCCGCCGCTTCGATATTACATAAGGCGCTTACCGAATACGGCGTGGAGGTCTACGCCGTCGTGCCCGAACGGGAAAACGGTTACGGGCTGAACGCCGACATCGTGGCGCAGTATGCCGAAGAGATATACATGGGGCTGGTCATCACGGTCGACTGCGGCATAAGCGACCGCGAAAAGGTGGAGTTCATCAAAAACGAACTGGGCGCGGACGTCATCGTTACCGATCACCACGAAGTGCCCGAAACGATACCCGACTGCATCGTCATCAATCCGAAGATAGCGGGGCAGGCCTATCCGTTCGACGGGCTGTGCGGCGCGGGCGTGGCGTATAAGCTGGCGACGGCGCTCCTCGGCAAACGCGCGGAAAAGCTGCTCGATATCGCGGCGCTCGCCACCGTGGCCGATTCCATGTCGCTTACGGGGGAAAACCGCAGCATCGTCTACGAGGGGCTGAAATTGGTGAAAGCGGGCAGGCGCCCCGCGTTCAACGCGCTGTTATCCGCCGCCGCGAGCAAGGAAATCAACGCGCAGACGCTTGCCTATGCGCTGGCGCCGCGCATCAACGCCGCGGGGCGCATGGGGGACGCGGCCTCCGCCCTGCGGCTCTTTCTGACCGAGGACGAAAGCGAGATCTTCGATCTGAGCGTCAGGCTCAACGCCTACAACATAGAGCGCCAGGCGGAATGCGATAAGCTCTACAAGCTCGCGAAGGCGAAGATCAACGAAGAGGGCGCCTACGGCAACGTGATCATGCTCAAAGGAGAAGGCTGGCGCACGGGGTTCGTGGGCATCGTGGCGGCGCGGCTGGCGGAGGAATATTCCCGCCCCGTCATCATGTTTGCGGGCGCGGACGGTTTCTATAAAGGTTCTGCGCGTTCGGTCGCCTCGGTCAATATCTTCGAAGCCATCTCCGCCTGCAAGGACTTTCTGCTGGAATACGGCGGGCATTCTCAGGCGGCGGGCGTGGCCGTTTCCGCGGAAAATTTCGACGCGTTTTACAAGGCGATGGACGAATACCTCGGCAAAGCGTACGGCGCGGAGGAGTTCGTGCCGAAAATTTATGCGGACGGGTTCTGCGACCGCCCCCTTTCCATGCGGTTTGCGGAGGAGCTGGAACTTCTGGAACCGTGCGGCGTGGGAAACCGCCGCCCGCTCTTCGTCGCCGCCGCCCGCGAGATCGCGGCGGCGCCCTTAAAAACGGGTTCGCCGCACGCGAGTTTTATGCACGGCGCGTGCGAAATGCTCTATTTCGGAGGCGCGAAGGATATAGATTCGCTTTCCCTGCCCCTCGAAAAGACCGTTCTGTTCGAACCGAACGTATCCGTTTTCAACAAGGTAAAGCGGCTCAAGGGCATCGTGCGGGAGGTGGTGTCCGCTTACGCCTACGACGCGAAACTGGACGACGTGATCTTTGAAAAACAGCTTTCCTCCCTGCGCGCGGAGGAACCGCCGTTCGAAACGGTGGACACCGCGGGCGCGCTGGCGTTGGCGGAGGAAGCGCTCAAAAGCCGCTACGGCACGGCGTTTATATTCAGCGATCCCGAAAACGCCGACAGGTTCGAGCTGTTGAAGGGGGTGCCGCGCTCCCTGTTCCGCCCGTCGGAGAGCAACCTGCTGAACGCCGTCGTTATCGGCGGCGGGGAGCCGCTCGACGGTTTCAACGCCGTCATCTATATGGACAGGCCGCCGCGCGCCGTTGCGGCGGGCAGAAAGACTTACGTCAACGCGGAGCTTTCCGGCCGGCGGTATTTCGGAAAACTGGACGCCTCCCGCGCGGCCTTCAAGGACGTTTTCGTGCAGCTGCGCGCGCTTTCGGGCAGAAAATTTCAAAAAAGTATTGATTTTTACAGGCAAAATAATGTACAATATAATTTAAGGGAGTTTCTGTTCGGGCTGGAAGTCTTTACCGAACTCGGCATATTCGCCGTGAAAAACGGCGTATTCTCCCAGACTGCGGTGAAGAGCGACCTTTCGAACTCGGCCGTATATAAACTTGTGGAAGGGATTTTAGCAGATGATTGAAGTTCTGGAAAAAATCAGGGAAACGTACGGCGGCGCCGACCTTGCGCTGTGCGAAAAGGCGTACGAGTTCGCTAAAAAGGCGCACGCCAACCAGAAACGCGCGTCGGGGGAGGAATATTTCACTCACCCTTGCAACGTTGCCAAAATCCTGATAGACCTGGGGCTGGACGCCGCCACCATCGCCGCGGCCTTTCTGCACGACGTGATAGAGGATACCCCCGTTTCCGAAGGGGACATCAAGGCCGAATTCGGCGACGAGGTTTTGCAGCTCGTTCTGGGCGTAACCAAGCTCGAAAAGATCGAATTCACCTCCAAGGAGGAAGAGCAGGCGGAGAACTTCCGCAAGATATTCGTCGCCATGGCGAAGGATATCCGCGTGATCATCATCAAGCTGGCGGACAGACTGCACAACATGCGGTCGCTCAACTTTCTTTCGCCCGAACGCCAGCAGCGCATGGCGCGCGAAACGCTGGAAGTGTTCGCCCCCCTCGCGGGCAGGCTGGGCATTTCGCAGATCAAGTGCGAACTCGAAGATCTCTCTCTCAAATACCTCGAACCGGAATTTTTCGAATATCTCGTCGCCAACATCAACGCCAAGCTCGCGGAACGCAGGGAATTCGTGGCGTTCGTGGTGCAGGAAATTCAGAAGATCCTCGACGAAAGCAATATAAAGGGCGAGGTGTTCGGGCGCCCGAAACACTTTTACAGCATCTACAAGAAGATGAAGAACCAGAACAAGACGCTCGATCAGATCTACGATCTGACGGCGGTGCGGGTCATCGTCAAATCGGTGGACGACTGTTACGAGGTGTTCGGAAAGATCCATCACAAGTGGAAACCCGTGCCCGGGCGCATAAAGGACTATATCGCTACCCCCAAACCGAATATGTACCAGTCTTTGCATACCACGGTGGTAACGAACTTCGGGCAGACCTTTGAAATACAGATACGCACCTACGAGATGAACCGCGCGGCCGAATACGGTATCGCGGCGCACTGGAAGTATAAGGAAAACAAAAAGGAAGTAGACGATTTCGACGCCCGCCTTTCCTGGATACGGGAAGTCATGGAATGGCAGGGCGGCTTGAAGGACAGCAAGGAATTTATCGATTCCCTGAAGGGCGACATTTACAGCACCGAGGTGCTGGTGTTCACCCCGAAGGGGGACGTCATATCCCTGCCGAAGGACGCCACGCCCATCGACTTCGCTTATCAGATCCACTCCGCCGTCGGCAACAAGTGCGTGGGGGCCAAGGTCAATTCCAAAATGGTGCCGCTGAACACGCCGCTGCAGGTGGGCGACGTAGTCGAGATCATCACTTCGCCGAATTCCAAGGGGCCGTCCTGGGATTGGCTCAAGATTGCGAAAAGTTCCTCCACAAAGGTCAAGATCAAGCAGTTCTTCAAGCGGGAAATGAAGGAGGAAAACATCAGGACGGGTAAGTCCATGCTCGAACGGGAGGCAAAAAACAAGGGCTACAATCTCTCCGACCTCCTCACGGAAAAGGCGTTTTCCAAGCTTTCGCAGAGAATGTCTTTTTCGGGGCAGGACGAAATGTTCGCCTCCGTGGGCTACGGCGCCGTTACCACGAACCAGGTGCTCGTAAAGCTTATCGACTATTACAGGCACTCTTCCATCGAGTCGCAGGCCAAGATCATCGCCTCCAACAAGAGCCAGACGGGCGGCGTCATCGTCAAGGGCATGGACAATATCCTCGTGCGCATAGCGGGGTGCTGCAATCCCGTCCCCGGCGACGACATCGTCGGCTTTATCTCCCGCGGCAGGGGGGTGGCGGTGCACCGCGCGGACTGCCCGAACATGAGGAACATCGAACCCGAACGGTTTATCGAGGTGCGCTGGGCGAATCAGACGGGCACTTCGTTCAATGCGGGCATCAAGGTCATCGCCAACGACCAGGGCGCCATTCTCGCCAGCGTTTCGCAGGTCGTGGCGCAGATGAATTTCGCCATCACCGCCATCAACGGGCGGATAGACGCCAAGACGAAACAGGCGATCGTCGATTTCAGCATACGGCTCAATTCCCGTTCCGATCTCGACGCGCTCATCGAAAAACTCAGGCAGAACAAAAAACTTACCGACGTTTACAGGACGAGTATATAAATTATGAAACTTTACCATATGTTCACGGGCGATCTGGGCGTGAACACCTATTTTCTGGTCAATGAAAACGATCGCGCCGCCGTCGTCGATCCGGGCGAGGACGGCGCGGCCGTGCTCGCTTTCGCCGAAAAGCACGGTTTTAAAATAACGGCGTGCTATCTCACGCACGGGCATTTCGACCACATGGGCTGCTGCAAGCGATTGCAGGATCTCGGCGTGAAGATATACGTTTCCGAAAAGGACGCGGACAAGCTCTATACCGATAAAAACGAGGGGGCGGTCTTCGGCCGCCGCGTGGAGCCTCTGCATGCCGATAACACCTTTCGGGACGGGGACGTTCTCGATTTCGAGGGATTTAAACTGCGCGTTATGGAAACGCCGGGGCACACCGCGGGGTCGGTGTGCTTTTTTACCGAACTCGGCATATTCAGCGGCGACACGCTGTTTTATGAAAACGCGGGCAGGACCGACCTCGCCGACGGCGACGACGCCGATATGGAGCGTTCGCTCGCAAAGCTCATGGCGGTAAAGGGGGATTTCACCGTTTATCCCGGCCACGGCAGGGCGACCACGCTGGCGCACGAAAGGGAGTTCAATCCGTACATATGAAGACGAACACCCCCTACGGCGCGGACATCAGGGAGGTGATCAACCTCTTCGTGCCAGAAAACGAACTCGCGTTCTTTCACGAATTTGCCGTTGCGGGCGGCGTATACGAAAACGCGGTAACGGTGGAGGAAAAGGAATATTTTTTTAAAGAGGAAATTCCGTCCGCGGCGGACGCGCTCGAAAAAAAACGCTACGAAAAGCGCGCCGTAAAGCTTGCGGCATATAAGGCGCTCAGCGAATATTTCGGCAGGGATATGCCATGGGGCGCGCTCACGGGCATACGTCCCACGAAACTCGCGTATCAGGAGTTGGAAAAGCGGGGCGATTTCCGCCCGCTGTTCGACGCCATGCGCGTTTCTCCCGAAAAGCGGCGCATCGTGGAAAAGATCGTCGCCGCCCAGCGCGGCGTCTATAAAAAGGACGACGCCAACGCGGATTTCTTCGCGTTCGTTCCCTTCTGCCCGTCCAAGTGTTCATACTGCTCGTTCATCACGGCGGACATCAACCGTTCGGGCAAATACATCGCGGCGTTTACGGACGCGCTCGTCCGCGAGATCGGCGCGGCGTGGCCGCTCGTCAAAAATCTGCGTTCGGTCTACGTGGGCGGCGGCACGCCCGTGGCCCTCCCCGTGAAAGAACTCGAGCGTGTGCTGAAAGCCATCGGCCGGCACGATACGGAATATACCGTGGAGGCCGGCCGGCCCGACTGCATCACGGAAGAAAACGTCGCGCTGCTCGCGGAATACGGCGTCAACCGCGTATGCGTCAATCCGCAGACCTTCAACGACAAAACGCTCGAACGCCTGGGCAGAAAGCACACCTCGCGGGATATCGTTGAAAAATACGCGCTGGTCAAGGATAAATTCGCCGTCAACATGGATCTGATCGCGGGGCTGGAGGGGGAAACGGCGGCGGACTTTTGCTATTCGCTTTCCGCCGCGGTCGACCTGCGCCCCGACAACATAACGGTGCATACGCTGTGCCTGAAACGCGGTTCCGCGCTCAAAGAGGAAAAGAGTTATCTGTCGGAAAACGGCGTTTCCGAAATGGTGGAGTACGCGCACGAAACGCTTTCCAAGGCGGGGTACGAGCCCTACTATCTTTATCGGCAGAAATACATGGCGGGCAACCTGGAAAACACGGGGTACGCCCTGCCGGGGAAAGCGTGCGTCTACAACGTGGACACCATGGAGGAAATTTCCTCCACGGTCGCCTGCGGCGCGAACGCCGTATCCAAAGCGGTTTTCGAAGGCTGCGCGCGCATAGAACGCTATAAAAATCCCAAAGACATACCTACGTATATCGCCAAGATCGGAGAGATCGTACGGGAAAAAGAACGGCTTTTTTCGGGCGGAAAGGGACGCGCGTCGGAAAAATAGAGGGCGGAAAGGGCGGCGCTTTCTCGCCGCGCGGCTTTCCGAGGCGATTATCGGCGCAAATTCGGCGTAAATTTTGGCTTTTTGCGGCGAAAAACAGTTTACAAAAAAAGGAAAGTTTGCTATACTTTACATAGATTAAAGCTTTTACCCGACGGACAAGGGCGTTGGAATACTCGGCGGCGCGCTTTGTTTCGGGCAGACTACGCCATAGAGGAGGTAAAAATTATGGACAAAGCTAAAAAACAGGAAATCATCGCGAAATTCGCAAGACACGAAGGCGACACGGGTTCCCCCGAAGTGCAGATCGCGCTTCTGACGGAGAGAATCAATCACCTCAACGAACACCTTCAGGTCAACAAAAAGGACAACCACTCGAGACGCGGCCTCTTAAAAATGGTCGGCGAAAGACGCGGTCTTTTGGATTATCTCAAAAATATCGATATCGAAAGATACAGAAAGATAATCGCTGATCTGGATCTGAGAAAGTAACAAAAAAAGGGCGGCGGGATTTGCACGCCCTTATTTTATGTAAATCGCCCTTTTTTCCGCGGTTACGCCTGCGGTCGGAAGGGGGACGGGCCGGACGTATGGCGCAAAAAAGTAAAGAGTAGGAGAGGAAGAGAATGGCACAGAAATTCAGAGAATTCAAAACCGAGATCGGCGGCAGGGAAGTTGTTGTCGAGATCGGCAAGTATGCGGAACAGACGAACGGTTCCTGCGTGGTAAGGTGCGGGGAAACCGTGGTCATGGTCAACGTTACCATGGCGGAAAAGCCGAGGGAGGGCATGGATTACTTCCCGCTCGGCGTCGATTACGAAGAAAAGATGTACGCCGTGGGCAAGATCCCCGGCGGTTTCAAGAGAAGGGAGGGCAGAGCGAGCGACAAGGCGATTTTGACATCCCGCCTGATCGACAGGCCGCTGCGCCCGCTGTTCCCTAAGGGCATTTTCAACGACGTTATCGTCGTGGCGACCGCCCTTTCGGTGGAACCCGACATCGCGCCCGAGCCGCTCGCCATGTTCGGCAGCTCGATCGCGCTCAGCATTTCCGACATTCCGTTCGCAGGCCCCACGGGTTCGGTGGTGGTCGGCATCGTGGACGGCGAATACGTTATCAACCCGTCGCTGGCGCAGCGCGAAAAGAGCACGCTCGCGCTCAACCTCGCGGGCACTAAGGACGCCATCATGATGGTCGAGGCAGGCTCCAAAGAGATCAGCGACGACGAGATGGTCGGCGCCATACTCTTCGGCCACGAGGCCATCAAAAAGCAATGCGCTTTCCAGGAAGAGATCGTCAAGGAAGTCGGCAAGCCCAAAAAGCAAATGGAGCTTTACCACGTTTCCGAAGAAGTGGACAAGGCCGTGCGCGAATTTGCGGGCGGCATGCTCGACGAGGCCCTCGAACACTACGTGAGAGAGGAACGCCAGGCGGCGCAGGATAAGGTGGAGGCGGATACGCTCGCGCACTTCGCGGAAACGTTCCCCGACAAAACGCGCGAAATCAAGGACAGCTTATATTATCTGACCAAGGAAAAGGTCAGGGCGAAAATACTCGACAAGGGCATCCGTCCGGACGGCAGAAAGCTGACGGAAATCCGCCCGATCTGGTGCGAACACGGCATACTGCCCAGGGTGCACGGCAGCGGCGTGTTCACGAGAGGCCAGACGCAGGTCATGACCACGTGTACGCTCGGCATGATCAGCGAACAGCAGAAACTCGAAGGTTTGGACGAAGAGACGGGCAAGAGATACATGCATCAGTACAACATGCCCGGTTACGCTTCGGGCGAAGCCAAGCCGATGAGAAGCCCCGGCCGCCGCGAAATCGGCCACGGCGCCCTCGCGGAGCGCGCGCTCGAACCCGTTATCCCCTCGGTGGAGGAGTTCCCGTACGCCATCAGAATGGTCAGCGAGGTTTTAAGCTCCAACGGTTCCACTTCGCAGGGCAGCGTTTGCGGTTCCACCCTCGCGCTGATGGACGCGGGCGTGCCCATCAAGGCGCCCGTTGCGGGCATCGCCATGGGGCTTATCAAGGATACGGAATCCGACAGGGTTGCCATCCTCACCGATATCCAGGGGCTTGAGGACTTCCTCGGCGATATGGACTTCAAGGTCGCGGGCACCGAAAAGGGCATCACGGCCATCCAGATGGATATCAAGATCAAGGGCATAGACGAAAACATTCTCCGCCAGGCCATCGCGCAGGCGAACGTGGGCAGAAAATATATTTTGGGCAAAATGCTCGAATGTATCGATAAGCCTGCGGACGATCTCAGCAAATACGCGCCGCGCATCATGAGTTTCATGATCGATCCCGAAAAGATCAGGGAGGTCATCGGCTCCGGCGGCAAGGTTATCAACAAGATTATCGAGGAAACGGGCGTCAAGATCGACATCACGGACGACGGCCTCGTGCAGATCGCTTCCTACGGCGAAAACGGACAGGGAGAGCGCGCGAAAGCCATTATCCTTTCCATCGCGAAAGACCCCGAAGTGGGCGATATGTTCATCACCGAGGTGCTGCGCATCCTGCCTAAGGTCGGCGCGTTCTGCGAACTCGCTCCGGGCAAGGACGGGCTCATTCACATTTCCAAGCTTTCGGAAATGTACAACAAGCGCCTGAACAGCGTGGAGGACGTGCTCGCCATCGGCGACAAGGTGAAAGTGGAGATCGTCAAGATCGGCGAAAAAGGTATCGATCTGAAGCTGCTGGAAAAACTCAGCTGAAGCTTTACTGAAATTCTCGGGCGGCGTGCGGCTTCGGCGGCATGCCGCTTTGTTTTCGGCAAAAAAAGAATATCCGCCCCCCTTTAATCATAAATATATGAATAAAGGAGCGGGGAATGAAGAAACTAAAAAGAGATGTGATCATCGGGCTTTTTTCCAATATAGCGGTGGCGGCGGTCATCGTGTTCGTGTTTGCGTTCACCATCGTGCCGGGAAGCACCGCGCCGACTGCGGGCAAGGGGTACGAACCGTATTACAACGGGAACAGAAATTCGGACGGCGTGTCGCTGATGTTTAACGTATACGAAAACACCGCCGTCGTGGAGGGCATACTGGAAACGCTGGAGGAATACGGCGCGACGGCAACCTTTTTCGTGGGCGGCTGCTGGGCGGACGACAATACCGAATGTCTGAAAAAGATCGTAGCGGGCGGACACGAGCTGGCGAACCACGGCTATTTCCACAAGGATCATTCAAAACTCTCGCTCGAACAGAATAAGGAAGAGATCCGCATGACCGAAGTCATCGTGCAGGCGCTCTGCGGGGTGAAGACTTCCCTTTTCGCGCCGCCGTCCGGGGCGTTCGGCAAAAATACGCTGGCGGCGTGTTCGGATATGGAATACCGCGTGATCATGTGGTCGAAGGATACCATAGACTGGCGCGATCACGACGAAAACGTCGTGTATAAACGCGCGACGGAAAACGTCGAGGGGGGAGAGCTGATCCTGATGCACCCGAAGGAGCACACGCTCAAAGCCCTGCCGCGCATTTTGTCCTATTACGAAAAGGAAGGACTGAAAACGGTAACGGTTTCACAAAATATCGGAGAATAGAAAATTACGATGGAAAAGATAAAAACATACGACAACGGGCTGAGGCTGGTGGTCAAAACCATGCCGGGGCTGTACACCGTTTCGCTGGGCATACTCGTCAATACGGGCAGCATCAACGAAACCGCGGAAAACAACGGAATTTCCCACTATATCGAGCATATGCTCTTCAAGGGCACCGAAAAGCGCTCGGCGTTCGAGATCTCCGATTCCACGGAAAGGCTCGGTTCGCAGATCAACGCCTATACGGCCAAAGAAAATACCTGCTACTACGTAAAGTCCACGAAGGAAAATTTCCGCGCCAGCGCGGAAATCCTGTCCGACCTGTTTTTCAATTCCGTGTTCGACGACGAGGAAAGCGCGCGGGAAAAGGGCGTTATCCAGGAAGAAATTCACATGTGCGACGACGCGCCGGAGGACCTCTGTTTCGATTTGCTGGCGGAAAGTTATTTCGGCAAAAGCGGGCTGGGGCGCACCGTGCTCGGTACGTCCGAAAACGTGGACAGGTTCACGAAAGAGGATATCCTCTCTTATATGGACAAGTATTACGTGCCCGAAAACGTGGTCGTTTCCATCGCCGGGAACATCACTTTTTCGGAGGCGGAAAAGATATGCGACGAGTTTTTTGCCTCGCAGTTCAAAAGGACGGCGCCGCCCGCCCCGCACTTCGAGCAGAAAAGCGTCTACACGGGCAGTTTGGTCAAGGTCAAGGACATAGAGCAGGCGCACATAGGCCTGTGCATGCCCTCGTACCGCCTCGGCTCGAAAATGAGCGTGGCGGTGCGCATACTCAACACCGTGTTCGGCGGGGGCATGAGCAGCCGCCTGTTTCAGAATATCCGCGAAAAATACGGCCTCGCGTATTCGGTGTATTCCTACGTTTCGCAGTATAAGCACCTCGGCACGTTCGAGATCTACGCCGGGGTGAATCCCTCCAAGCGCGACATGGCGCTCGAATGTATCATGGTCGAGGTCAAGCGGCTGAAAGAAACGGGCATCACCGAGGCGGAATTTCAGCGCGGCAAGGAACAGGTGAAAGCTTCCTTCATCATGGCGCAGGAAAGCACGGCCAGCCAGATGCTGGTCTACGGAAAGCAGCTCTTGATGCTGGACGAGCTTTTCGACGTCAATCAGAAGATAAAAGAACTCGACGCCTGCCGCATGGAGGACATCGAAGTGGCGATCGACGAAAGCCTGCACACGGAAAAGATGGCGGCCGCCACGGTCGGCAAGTTGCGGAAAAAACTGAAAATTTAAAAGGGCGAAAAACGCGTGTCCCGTCGGGAACGCGTTTTTTTATCGGCCGCAGGCATTACGTGGAAGCGGTATTGTCGGCGCAGGCGCACCCGCATCCGCAGGCGCTCGTCGTCAGAAGCGCGGCGATGAGCAAAAGCGCCTGCGTCGTGGAAAACGATCTCCCGAGCAGGAGCATCAGCATCAATCCCCAAAGCACTATCGAATTGTCGGTCATGATCTTACCTCCCTTTTGGCCTTAAAACATTGTATGCCGCAGACGTAGGAAAAATGTCATTTCCGGACGTATTAGCTTGCAATCCGTCGGGATATGGGGTAAAATATGCAAGAGGACTGCAAATGAAAGACAATACATTTTTGGGAACGGAAAAAACGGGAAAACTGCTGTTCAAGCTGGCGGTGCCCGCGGTTACGGCGCAGCTCGTGAACCTTTTGTATAACCTTGTGGACAGGATTTACATAGGCCATATCGCAGAAATCGGCACGGAAGCGCTCACGGGCGTGGGCGTATGCCTGCCCATCATCATGCTCATCTCGGCGTTCGCCTATCTCGTCGGCTCGGGCGGGGCGCCCCGCGCCTCCATCTTTATGGGGTCGGGCGACAACGACACGGCGGAAAAGATCCTCGGCAACTGCTTTACGCTGCTTTTGGGCGTATCCGTGGTGCTGACCGTGGTGTTTTACGTGTGGAACGAGCCCCTGCTCATGGCCTTCGGCGCGAGCGAAAAGACCGTGGGCTACGGCGTGGAATATATGGCGATCTACGCGCTCGGCACCATCTTCGTGCTGATGGCGCTCGGCCTCAACGTGTTCATCACCGCGCAGGGGTTTACCGTCGTTTCCATGCTTTCTGTGGTCATCGGGGCGGTGCTCAACATCGCGCTCGACCCGCTGTTCATCTTTGCGTTCGGCATGAACGTGGAGGGCGCGGCGCTCGCCACCATCATATCGCAGGCCGTTTCCTGCGCGTTCGTGGTGGCGTTTCTGTCGGGCAGGCATTCCCTGCTGCGGCTCAGATGGAAAAACTTTCTCCCGCGGGTGAAAATCTTTTTGCCCTGCCTGCTTTTGGGGCTTTCGCCCTTTATCATGCAAGCTACGGAAAGCGTCATCACGGTGTGCTTCAATTCCTCGCTGCAAGCGGCGAAGGGGGATATCGCCGTCGGCGCAATGACCATACTTTCGAGCATCATGATGTTCTGCATGATGCCGCTGCAGGGGATAACGCAGGGCGCGCAGCCCATCGTCAGCTACAATTTCGGCGCGAAGAACACCGAGCGGGTGAAGCAGACGTTCAAGTATACGTTTATCGCCTGCTGCGCGTACACCGTGTTGCTCTGGGCGGTGGTGCAGATCTTCCCAAAAACGGTGGCGATGGCCTTTTCTTCGGACGCGGAACTTATCGCTTACACCGCGCGGGCGCTCCGCATCTATATGGCGGTATCCTGCGTGTTCGGCGCGCAGATCGCCTGCCAGCAGACTTTCGTTGCCATCGGCAAGGCGGGCATATCCTTCTTCCTCGCGGTGCTGCGGAAGATATTGCTGCTCCTGCCGCTCATCTATATCATGCCCGCGGTTTTTGCTGGCGACCCCGCGACCGCCATTTACGCCGCCGAACCCGTGGCGGACTTCCTCGCCGTGGCGACCACGGTTACCTGTTTTACCGTGCTGTTCGGCAGGGCGATGAAAAAACTCGACAAGGAACGCGCGGAAGAGCAGGCGGCGGCCGTTACGGAAGCGGACGGAAACGACTGATTTCGCGCAAATCGGACAAAAAGAAACAAATGCTTATATATTCATATATGGTATCATGAAACGGAAATTCGATCCGGAGGGATATGTATATGGAATGTATGCTGCTCGACAAGCGCACGCAGGGGCTCGTCAACGACTATGTGCCCACGGGGGAGATCCTCGACGATCTCGTTTGCTTTTTCACGATTTTTTCCGACTATACGCGGCTCAAAATGATATCCGCGCTGGCAATTTCGGAAATGTGCGTGAGCGACCTCGCGCGGGTGCTCAAACTCAATCAGACCACGGTTTCGCACCAGCTCAGGCTGCTGAAAAACCTCAACGCCGTAACGACCAAGCGGCAGGGGAAAGTGGTGTTTTACTCGCTCAGGAACGAAACGCTCAACGACGTGCTTTTGAAGGGCGTGGAGTTTTTGGGGTATTGAAAAAAGCCGCGTAAAAAGCGCGGCTTTTTCCATGCCCGCCGCGCGTCCGCCTCGGCCGTCGTGCCCGTGCCGCGTCCGCCATGCCCGCCGCCTGCCCGCTATGCCGCCTCGTCGCGCTTCGCGGCGGCGGACATAGCGGACGCAAAATTGCCGTGAAAAATAAGTTGTCAAAATCGCCTCCGTAGGGTATAATAAAATTATGCTCGAGGATAAACTGCGGCTTTTGCCGGACGATCCGGGCGTCTATATCATGCACGATAAGGACGGCGCGGTCATATACGTCGGCAAGGCGAAAAACTTAAAAAACAGGGTGCGGCAGTATTTTTTCAATTCCGTCAAGACCGATAAGGTCATGGCGATGGTGGAAAACGTCGCCGACTTTCATTACATCATCACCAAGTCGGAGATAGACGCGCTCAGCCTGGAAAACAACCTCATCAAAAAATACAAGCCGAAATACAACATACTGCTGAAGGACGACAAGACCTATCCGTATCTGCGCATCAATTTGAAGGAGGATTTCCCCGCCTTCAGCGTAACGCGGCGGCTCAAAAAGGACGGGGCGAAGTATTTCGGCCCCTTTATGGGCGGCATTTCTGTCAGGGACGTGCTCGAACTTTTGCAGACGACGTTCGCCGTGCGGCCCTGCCATATCGCCGTCAACAAGGAAAAGTTAGATCGG
>ERZ506942.192-NODE-192-length-18618-cov-4.94247_pt1 | contig 18618 bp, 20 predicted proteins | sample MGYA00512900_ERZ506942 | MGnify/ENA metagenome assembly ERZ506942
ATAATACTGGAAACAGGTTATAAAAATATTTTAAATCCCGTTTTTACGACTCCGAAATCTGCAGATTTATAACGATAGACGATATATCATATATTGATCCCGAAACGATCAACGGCTTGAACCTCTACGCTTATTGCGGAAACAATCCGGTAATGAATGTGGATCCGAATGGTAATTCTTTATTACTTTTTTGTTAATATTTATCGGTGTTGGAGCCGTTGTTGGTGGGGCGATTGCTGGAGTAACTGCATATAATCAAGGAGCTAGAGGATGGGATTTAGTAGGAGCTATTGCAGGTGGTGCAATTCTCGGCGGTGGAATGGGTGCCATTGTAGCAATAGGAGGAGCTGCTGGATTAGCCGCTAGTGGTATTACAATTGCAGGATTTGGATTATCTACTGGTACTGCGATTGGCGTATCTTTAGCAATAGGCGCAGGAGCTGGATTATTGTCCTATTCCGCAGAAACTTTATTCTCGCCTAGTAGAGAATGGAAATGGACGGACTTCGCAAAAAATGGCATCTCTGGATTAGTAAAAGGCGCATTTACTTTTGGGGTTGCTTTTGCTGGGGGGAAATTTGGTGTATTTGATAAACTATTCCTAAAAGATATTTTAGGCAAGGGATTGGTAAAAGATATCGTCGCTTATGATTTTGCAAAAGGATTGTTGGCTGAAATTATGCCAAATTTGGGCAGAACAATTCTAACCCGAATAGGCTATTATTTAGGTGAAAGTCTTACTAAATTGATGTTTGTAAGTGGATTAGGCACATTGGGAAGATGGATAATTGATAGAATATTTAAAACGTAATATATGATTGAATTTAGCGGGCAAATTTCTAATAATATTCAAATTGATAGAGCAAAGCGTTTGATAAAATATGAAACAATACTCTTTAGTGTAAGCGGAATAGGAATTGTTATATTAGGAATTGTCTTAGGGTTATTGCTAGGTTTTTTGAAAGATATATGGATAGAACTTGTTGTGTTTTCAGTTGGATGGTCTATTATAATAATATTGATAAATTTTTCACCTAAGAATAGATTGTTAAGATTTCGTATTTGTCCACATATTATAATCAATGAAACAGAACTCTCAAATGAGCGACTTTATAACACGGGTGAAATGGGAACAACTATAAAACCTATAAATAAAGTAAAAAAGGTTTTGGATTGTGGTGAAGCATATTATATTATTTTTAGATTTGGAGATATATCTAATGCTTGGATATGCCAAAAGAGTAACATTATAAACGGCACAATAGAAGAATTTGAAGTTCTATTTCAACAGAAACTGGTTCGTACAATTAAATAAGTAAAAGGTCGCAAGAAAAATCTTGCGACCTTTTAAAAACTGTAAAACTTGACGAAAACGGTAACGTTGTGGTAGAATATACATATACAGATCGTATTATTTCGATACCGAAACAGGTTTGTATTACTTAAAATCCCGTTATTACGATCCCGAAATCTGCAGATTTATAACGATAGACGATATACAAATTTTGAACATTTCAAAGGTAGTTGTAAATGGAATGAATTTGTATTGTTATTGTAACAATAACCCTGTTAATGATATAGACGGATCTGGTTATTTGGTGGGTGCTTTAATTGCGTTATTGGTAGGCGCAGTTGTGGGCGCAGTGGTATCGGTAGTTGGTACCTTTGTTGGCGACGTAATAGGAAATATTAGTAACTTTGGATTTGATTTTTCCTCATGGCAGTTTTCAAATTGGCCAACATATTTAGGGGCGGCAATTGGTGGATTCGTTGGCGGTGCGTTGAGTGTTTTATTTCCTGTCAATGTTGTTATAATAGCTGGAGTTACAGGTGCAGTTTCGACATTTGCAACTGATATGCTTGAATTTTCGACCGGGGTTGGAAATCATACTTTAGGAGAAATATTAGGAAATGCATTACTGTCAGGCGTTGTGTCGGCAGTGTTTGGAAAATTCGCAAATGGATTTGTGGTAAAAGGAGTAAATGCTGGAAGAAATAGTTTCCAGCAAGTATTTAAATCTGGTGTAACAAAGGCGTTAAGATACGGATATAGTATGTCGCTCAAAACAGCGGGAAAAGGTTTTGTTGCGTTAGGATTAAATTCCATAAATCTAGGATGGTTACTGGAAAGTATTTTGGGAGGAATTTTGGGCTAATATGAAAAAGAAATGGCGTATTTATCCGAGAGGTACATTATTTTGGATTGCTTTTGGTTTGTTAATGATAATATGCGGTTTCTTTATAAGTTGTATAATTATTGTTGGGTATACTAAAGATGGGTTAGTCTTGGAAATAATTTTAACTGTAATTTTTTTTTCTATTATTATCGGGGTTATTGTTGGCTTTTTCCTAGCTAATATATCCATTGATGAAAATAATTATTTAAAAATGCCATTTTTTTGTCGGAATTTAATGCCATTTGAATGCAAAAAAAAGGAAAAAATAATATTAAAATACAATCTTATTGATGTTCACTTAATGCATACTCATGTTTATGTGTATATGGGCTTTGAAGATGAAAAAGGTAAAGTAACCTTAATTAATGTAACGATGTTTTCGAAGAAACAACAGGCAATACTGCAACATAAATTAGAAGAATATAAGGCGGATTAACATTAAAAATAAACAGCAGAGAATTATCTCTGCTGTTTATTTTAGAAAATTTACGTGCTTATTGACAGCTATGGGAACGATGTGATAGAATATTCGTACGATCTCGAAACGATCAACGGATTAAACCTTTATGCTTACTGTGGGAATAATCCAGTGATGTTTACCGATCCGAATGGAACGAATTTTTTGAACGATATACGAAATTTTTTTAATCGGATTGGTAATTGGATAAATAAGAATATCTTGAAACCGATAGGGGATTTCTTTTCGGGAACTGTGTATGAAAAGGTATTAAAACCAGCTTGGGATTGGGTCGCAAATACTGCATTGCCCGCAATCGGTAATTTTTTTACAAAAACTGTTCCTAATTTTTTTGTGAATACGCTATGGAATAACGGATTGGTTCCGGCATGGAATTATACAAAGGACTTTTTTGTTAATACTTTCTGGAATGATTGGCTTGTAAATAAAATTTGGAGCCAGTTTATCGTTCAAACTATATGGAAAGGAGGAATTCTTCCTGCATGGAATTGGCTTAAAGATAATTGGAAAAATGTTGTCGATTGGATAACCGCAATTGCTGGATTGGTTACAATGGTTGTTGGTGTAGTAGCTTATTTTGTAACGCTGCCTGTAAGCTTAACGATTACATCATTTATAATCGGCGGTTTATCTACAATTTGGGGATCTGGTAGAGTTTTTAAATGGTGGTAGTGGTAAATGAAAAAAAGCAGTAAAATTTTAGCAATTTTAATTACAATTCTCGGAATAGCGGCAGTTGTTTTGAATTTAATTGTTCTTTTACGATAAAGCATTTATCAAAAATTTTATTATGAATGATGTCTGCATGAATTAGTATTCGGTTAAATATAGGGGGGAAGTATGCAAGATAATAAAAATAAAGATAGAGATAAAAAATGTTTTAAAGGTAAGGGGCTCGCTGCATTAGGTATAGTTTCAATTGCAATTGTTACTTCTACTTTGTTCTCTTTGTTTGGATCATTATACCGATATGAAATAAAAAATTTTTTATGGCCGTTATCCATAATAATACTTATTGTTGATTTGCTTTTTTGGATATTGCCGGACAAGGAAGAATTACCTGAAAAAAATAAACGTATGCTTAAAAATTATCGAATTATTTTTTTGGTAATAGGCGGAATATTATTTATAATCAATTCCTTTGTCTTTATTAAAAAAATTATTTACTCTTGCATGTTAGTTACAATCGTTTTGTTTGTTTTTATCGGTTTTATTGCTATGAAAAAATCTTTTAAATGATTTATTTCCATATAAACTTATTCCGAATACAGAAGAAACAAAAGCGATGTTTACGAATCTGATTTCAAATGATAAGTAATCAAAATTAAAAAAGCCGAGGGGAAACGAAAGTTTTCCCTCGGCTTTTTGCAACTATTCAGCCGTTTAAATCGAGCAGTTTTATTCCCTGGTGGTAGTCTTTGTATAATTCGATCTTTTCCCGCAGGAGTTTTGCCGCTTCGTCGGCGTTGCTCACGCCGAAAACCTTGTCTTCAAAGGGGTAGCGTTCGCGATAATCCATGCGGGTGTCGGCTACCTTGCCGCTCCAGCCCTCTACGTTTTTATACGCCAAGATCAAGCGTTTGAGCGACCACGCAAGCGCGATTTCCGAAAGCGTGCCCGCGCCGCCGCCTACGGCGATCACCGCGGAGGCGTTTGCGACCAGCGCGTTGCGCATCATATCCAGTCCTGTGGGAATGACGATATCCGCATATTTGTTCGCCTCGTGAATATCAAACGAGGGAATGAGCGCGATGGTGTCGCCTTCCCTGTATTTTTCGGAAGCGTGCGCGCCCATGAAGGCCGCTTCCATCACGCCGCCCATGCCTCCCGACTGCACTCTGTATCCGTTGTCGACGAGCATTTTGCCCGTTTCGTAAGCGAGGCGGAATTTGTCGCTTTCTTTTTCTATCACCGCGTCGCCTATGACCGAAATTATCTTTCTCATATCAGAAATTCTCCTTCATATAATATATGCACTTTTTATAAACATATTACCATAATTTTATGCGAAGAGCAACAAATTTTGCCAATCCGCAAAATTTCGCGGCGCGCCGCTCCGCCGCGCTTGAAAAATTTTTTTCGGTATGGTAAAATAAAACTATGAGAATGCGTAAGAAAAAACATCTTGAAGAGCGGCTTGCGGCGCAGAAAGACATTCTTTTCGTTTTGGAAAGCCGCGAGTTCTATAAAAAGAGCATGGAGGAAAAGACCGCGCTTTTCGACCTCGGAAAACTCTTCGGCAACGACAATCCCGTGGAGATAGAATTCGGCTGCGGGCGCGGCAGATTTATCGTGGAAACGGCGAAGCGTTTTCCCGAAAGGAATTTTATCGGCGTGGAAAAACTTTCCAACATCATTGTTGCGGCGGCGGAAAAGGCGGCCGCGGCGGGACTGGGAAACGTGCGCTTTCTGAATTTGAGCGCGGAAAACGCGGAATGTTTTCTGCCCGCGGGCTGCGCGGAGCGGATATATCTCAATTTTTCCTGCCCGTACCCTAAAAACACATACGCCAACCGCAGGCTCACGAACGCGCGTTTTCTGGAAATCTACAAACGGCTGCTCAAAAAGGGCGGAGACATATGGCAGAAAACGGATAACATGCATTTTTTCGAATATTCCATAGAGAGTTTCACCGAAAACGGTTTCGCGCTCAAAAACGTTTCCCTCGACCTGCATAAAAGCGGTTTCGAAGGCAATGTCGCCACCGAATACGAGGAACGGTTTTCCGTGAACGGTTTTCCCATTTACAGGCTGGAGGCATATCTGAAATGATCAAAAACGTGATATTCGATTACGGAAATGTAATCTGCAAAACGGATATCCGCGCGCTCATCAGGAGCTTTGCGGAAAATGAAGAGGATTTTCTGCTGATGGAAAAGGCGGTCTGCGAAAATTGGGGGGACGTGGACGCGGGCGGCGATTATCACGCGTATAAAATGAACGCCGCTTCCCGCCTTCCCGAGCGTCTGCGCGCATCGTGCGTCCGCTTTTTCGAGGAATGGTACACCCGCACGCCTTACGTCGACGGCATAGAGGAAACGGTAGCCGCCCTGAAAGAACGGGGGTACAAACTCTATCTTTTGTCCAACGCGCCCGATTATTTTTACGAAAACATCGGCCATTACCGCGTGTTCGACCTCTTCGACGGGTTTGTCGTTTCGGGCTGCGAAAAAGTGGTCAAGCCGGACAGGCGTATTTATGAAATCGTGCTGGAGCGTTTCGGCCTGCGTGCCGAAGAATGCGTGTTTTTCGACGATCTGGAAAAGAACGTGGAGGGCGCAAAGGCCGTCGGCATAGAGGCTTACCGATTCGAAGGGGACGTACGGCTGATAAAAGATTTGCTTTTAAAATAAAAAAAGCGCGGCGACGCGCTTTTATTTTTTTGCGTATTCCTCGAAAAGGTCGTTGGGCGTACATTCCAGAACGTCGCATAAAGCCCGCAGATTTTCAAACTTGATGGAGCTGGTCTGCCCCGTAACGAGGCGGTTGAAGTTCTGGTAGCTCAGACCGAGCTGCATATAGAGCCAGTATTTGCTTTTTCCCCGTTCCTTGAGAATTTCGAGTATCCTCAGTTTCATAATCTCACCTGTAAATTATCTAATCTATACATAATATAATTATATCCTGCGCCGCCGCTTGACAAATAGACGTATACATTATATAATGTACGCATAAGAGCGCGGCGATACGCGCGAAATTTGCCGTATCCGCGCAAAATAACGTTTTGCGGCGCGAAGTGCGCCGCCGCGCTTGACATTTCGGCGCGCCGCTGATACTATAAAAGGCGAAATCATAAAATACAAGGAGTTTTATGCAGGAAGTTTTAGACGTGCGGAGGCTGAAAAAGACCTTTCGGCTTTCCAGAAAACAGCAGAGAATAGACCGCACTTCCGCGCGGGAAAAGATCGCGCTGGACGGCCTTTCGTTCAAGGCCTACGCGGGCGAGGTATACGGGCTTTTAGGCCCCAACGGCGCGGGCAAAACGACGTGCCTGCGCATCATGTCCACGCTCATCAAGCCCGATGAGGGCGACGTTTTCGTGGACGGCGCGAGCGCGGTCAAAGAGGAGGCCAAGGTGCGCGGCAAGATAGGGTTCCTCACGAGCGAACTGAAACTCGAGGATTTTTTCACGCCCAACTATCTTTTCGATTTTTTCAGCGAACTGCAGGGCATTCCGCCCGAAGTGCGCGACGCCCGCAAAAAGGAGCTTTTTGAAAAATTCGGCATAGACAAGTTTGCGGAAGTCAAGGTGGCGAACCTTTCCACGGGCATGAAGCAGAAAACTTCCATCGTCATTTCCATCGTGCACGACCCCGAAGTGATCGTATTCGACGAGCCTACGAACGGGCTGGACGTAATCACCGCAAAAACGGTTACGGACTTTCTTCTCGAGCAGAAAGCGCAGGGCAAATGCGTGATCGTTTCCACGCATATTTTTTCGCTGGTGGAAAAGATATGTGACCGCGTGGGCGTGATTATCGACGGCAAACTGTATGCCGACGGCACGCTGGACGAAGTGCGCGGCGGCATGAGCTTAGAGGACAGGTTTTTTGAAATGTACACCGACGCGAAACGGCAAAGGGGGGAATTCGTATGAAGGGCTGGCTGACGATATTCAAAAAGGAGCTCACGCGCTTTTTCAAAGACAAGCGCATGGTGATTTCCACCCTGCTCCTGCCCGGGCTTATGATTTACCTCGTATACTCCCTTATGGGCAGCGGCATGGGCGGTTTGTTCGGCGATAAGGAACATACGCCCACGGCGTACGTGGTGAACTCGCCCGCCGACATCGAGGCGCTGTTCTCGGCGGCGGGGCTGGATATAAAGCCGACGGAAGAAAAAACGAAAGACGTTTTGCTGCAGGAGGTGCAGGAGGGAAAAACCGATATCTGCGTCTTGTTTCCCGAAGGATTTTCGGACGCGATCGAAAACCCGTCCGACGACCCGACGAAGGTGCCGAATATCGAGATTTACTACAATTCTGCCGAGCAGAATTCCTCCGCCGCCTATGCGATCGCCAACGCCGTGCTGAGCGAGTACGAGTTCGCGGGCGAAAACAAATACGATATAAACAATCCCGCTTCGGGCGGAAAATTCGACCTCGCCACCGAAAAGGACGTTACGAGCATGATCTTCTCAATGCTCATGCCCATGCTGATGATGATATTCATCTTTACGGGGGCCATGTCCATCGCGCCGGAGTCCATCGCGGGCGAAAAGGAACGCGGCACGTTCGCAACCATTCTCGTTACGCCCGTGTCCCGCGCGGGGGTGGCGATCGGCAAGATTTTCGCGCTGAGCATCATTTCGGTGCTGTGCGGGCTGTCCTCTTTTATCGGCATCATACTGAGCCTGCCCAAGCTCACGGGCGGCATGGAGGGCGTGAACGCCGCGCTCTATTCCGTGGGCGACTATTTCGCGCTGTTCGGCGTGGTGGTCAGCACGGTGCTGCTCGTCGTGGCGATGATATCCGTCGTTTCCGCCTTCGCGAAAACGGTCAAGGAGGCGACGGCGTATATCACGCCGCTCATGATCGTCAACGTGCTGCTGAGCATAACCTGTATGTTCGGCGAGGGCGCGCCGACGAGCGTATGGCTCTATCTGATCCCGCTTTACAACAGCGTGCAGGCGTTCAACGCCGTGTTCTCTTTCACCGTGGTCGCGCTCAATCTCGCCGTGGCGATGATCGCAAACCTCGCGTATACGGCGCTGCTCGTATGGCTGCTGACCAAAATGTTCAGGAGCGAGCGCGTGATGTTCAACCGCTGAAGAAAAGAAAAAAGCCGTTTCGGTCGGGCGCTCGCCCGAAACCGGGGCGGCTTTTTCGATTTTGCCCCGCAAATTTTCGAGAGGTGCGAAAAATAATTGCAAATAGGGCAAAATTACGTTATAATGAATACGGCATATAAATTGCCGCCGTAACAAAATTCCGGGATTTTCCCGACGGAGACCGATATGAATAAAATTATCAGAAAAAAGAATTTGAACCCAACCGTTACCCTGATGGAAGTAGAAGCGCCGCTCATCGCGCGAAAGGCGCAGCCCGGGCAGTTTATCATTCTGCGCGTCGACGAAGACGGGGAAAGAATTCCCCTGACCGTCGCCGATTACGACAGGGAAAAGGGCACGATCACCATTATATTTCAGATCGTCGGCGCGACGACGGAAAAACTCAACCGTTTGAACGAAGGCGAATATATCCGCGATTTCGTCGGCCCGTTGGGCACGCCTTCTCACCTCGACGGACTGAAAAAGGTCGCGGTGGTCGGCGGCGGCGTGGGCTGCGCGATCGCCTATCCCGTGGCGAAGAAACTGCACGAACTCGGCGCGGAGGTGCACTCCGTCGTCGGTTTCAGAAACAAAGACCTCGTCATTTTGGAGGAGGAGTTCCGCGCCGCGAGCGACGTTTACTCCATCGTTACGGACGACGGCAGTTTCGGGCGCAAGGGCCTCGTTACGGACGCGCTGAAAGAGCTGATCGACGCGGGCAACAAATATGACGAGGTGATCGCCATAGGTCCTGTGATCATGATGAAATTCGTGTGCAAGCTGACTAAGGAATACGGCATCAAGACCGTGGTTTCCATGAACCCGATCATGATTGACGGCACGGGCATGTGCGGCGGCTGCCGCCTCACCGTGGGCGGCAAGACAAAGTTCGCCTGCGTAGACGGGCCGGATTTCGACGGGCACGAGGTGGACTTCGACGAGGCCATGAACCGCGGTTCCATGTACCGCGATTTCGAGCGGCACGCCTATGAGGAAACGTGCAATCTCTTTAAAAAGGAGGTAAAGTAACATGCCGAACATGTCTTTGAAAAAGAACGAAATGCCGTCGCAGGCGGCGGACGTAAGAAATAAAAACTTTTCCGAGGTGGCGCTGGGCTACACCGAGGAACAGGCGGTGAACGAGGCGGAAAGGTGCCTCCGCTGCAAACATAAGCCTTGCGTGGGCGGCTGTCCCGTGCAGATAGATATTCCCGAATTTATCGCCAAGGTCGCCGCGCGTGATTTCGAGGGCGCGTACGAAATTATTTCGCAATCGAGCTCACTCCCCGCGGTGTGCGGCAGGGTATGTCCGCAGGAAACGCAATGCGAGGCGAAATGCGTGCGCGGCATCAAGGGCGAACCCGTCGCGATCGGCAGGCTCGAACGTTTCGTCGCGGACTACCACAACAAAAATTCCAAGGAAAAACCCGCGCGTCCCGTTGCGAACGGGCATAAAGTCGCGGTGGTCGGTTCGGGACCGAGCGGACTTACCTGCGCCGGCGATCTCGCCAAAAAAGGCTACGACGTAACGGTTTTCGAAGCGTTACATACCGCGGGCGGCGTGCTCGTATACGGCATTCCCGAATTCCGTCTGCCCAAGACGATCGTGCAAAAGGAAATCGACACGCTGAAAGATCTGGGCGTAAAGGTGGAAACGAATATGGTTATCGGCAAGGTGCTTTCGGTGGACGAGCTTTTCGAACGGGGATTCGAGGCCGTGTTTATCGGCAGCGGCGCGGGACTGCCCCGGTTTATGAATATTCCGGGCGAAAACGCCAAGGGCGTATACTCGGCAAACGAATTTTTAACGCGCGTGAACCTGATGAAATCTTACAGGGAAAACTGCGACACGCCCATTATGCGCGCGAAGAACGTGGCGGTGGTCGGCGGCGGCAACGTGGCCATGGACGCGGCGCGCTGCGCCAAGCGCTTAGGCGCGGAAAACGTGTATATCGTGTACCGCCGTTCGGAAAAGGAACTTCCCGCCCGCGCGGAGGAGGTGGAACACGCCAAGGAAGAGGGCATCGTTTTCAAGCTGCTCAATAACCCCGTGAAGATCCTCGCGGACGGCAATAACTTCGTTTCGGGGATAGAGTGCGTGGAAATGACGCTCGGCGAACCCGACGAATCGGGCAGGCGCCGTCCCGTGGAAAAGGAAGGCAGCAACTTCGTCCTGCCCGTGGAATGCGTCATCATGTCCATCGGCACGTCGCCGAATCCGCTCATCAAATCGACCACGAAGGGGCTGGATACCGAAAAGTGGGGCGGCATCATCGTCGACGAGGACGGGCTGACTTCGCGCGAGGGCGTTTACGCGGGCGGCGACGCCGTTACGGGCGCCGCGACGGTAATCCTCGCCATGGGCGCGGGCAAAACTGCCGCGAACGCCATAGACGAATACCTGAAAAACAAATAAAAAACAGCGATATAAAAAACCCGCCCGAAGTTATTTTCGGGCGGGTTTTGTTTTCGCCGCGCGCATTCTGTCGGCCTTTGCGAATTGCAGAAAGAACGCCGTGGCGGAAAGGAGGATATCGAAGAGATAGAAAACTGGCATGGCGTACTCGCAGGGATTTTCCGTCGGTAGAATGTAGGCGAAATACATGAATGCCGAATATCCGACGGCGGCCGCCGCGGCGCACGCGTTCAAAACCGCGTTCCCCGCGCGGGATAAGTTTGTACCGTTGCGGAAGGCGAAGGCCGCGTAACACACGCACGCGCAGAAGAGCGCGAGCGTCAACGCGATGAACCAACGCGGGACGGACGTCGGCAGCAGCAGTACGGACGTGCGGTAAGAATACGCCGTGATCAGAAAACCGGATACGGCCGCCGCAGTCAGCGCGACGAAGAAGAGCATATCGAGCCAAAGTCTGCCCGAACCCTTTTTGGCGATGAAAAATACCGTAAACGCCGCGAACGGGGCCAGCGCCCAGCAGCCGAACGTCAATAAAGCCGCAACGTAGGAACGTTTTCCGTGCCACAGCACGGTGAGAAGCAAAACCGATAAAACCGCGGCCGCGGATACGATAAGCGGTATGCGCGGATGGATCAGCGGACGGGAATACGCATGCTCTTTCCGGGGGCGGTACGCGTATTGTTCCGCGGCGGAAACTCCCGAACTCCCCTGCGCGGGACGAAAAGCGGACGCGCGGTATTCTTCGGGAATTGCCTGCGGAACGTTTTTTCCATTTCGGTCGGCTTTTTCCGTTGCGGACGGCGCGTAATAACCTCCGACCATCTTATCCTGTTTTCCGCTTTGCAGAAAAAACAACAAGAGCAGTTCGCAGAGCGCCTCCGCCAGCGTTAAGAGAAGGGATTCGAGAAAAAAATCGGCGATAAAAGCCGCCGCCAAAACGACTGCGGCGACGGCGTAGCTTTTCGCCGCGCCCTTGTTTTCGCCGTCCGCCCTGTTCGGAAAGACGAACCAGACGAGGATATGCGCCGCTATATTTATCGGCAGCAAGAATAGCGCGGTCACGAGGAGCGCGGCGGCGTTTTTCAGAAATTCGCCGACGAGCGCCAACGCGCAGTTCGCGGCGAGCAAGGCGAAAAAGGCCTTGGCGGCGGGAGAACGCGCGTCGAACTTTTTGGAAACGAAGAGCAGTATCGCGTCGGCAAGGAAGATCAGCGCGTATATGACGGCGAAAATCAACGCGGCAAGCGCGGCGGCGGGAGTTCTTGAAGAAAGCAGCAATGCGAATTCCAGCGCGAATATGCCCGCCGTAACGGGGAGCGTTATTTTGAAAGCGAGCGCGCTGCCCGTCGGATACAGCGAATATTCCGCCCGCGCGGCGCGCCGCGCGGGCGGGCGTTCCCGTATCTGCCTGCGTTCGCGTAAAAGAAGTTCGTCCGTACTCACGCCGAAAAAGCCCGCCAGCCGCGTCAGCGTTTCCAGATCGGGAGAGGAAACGCCGCGTTCCCAGTTAGAAACCGACTGAAAGGTAAAATGCAGTTTTTCGGCAAGTTCGGCCTGCGTCAGCCCTTTCTGCTTTCGGAGAGCCGCAAGGTTTTTGCCGAATTCGTTTCGTTCCATATCGTCTCCGCTTTTATCTTTAATTATATTATAGGGCATTGCCGCGCGGATTGTCAATATTGACTTAAAAAAACGAACTCAAAGAATATTTGAAAACGTTTTTTTGCGCATTTTCGGTTGACAAACGCCGTCATCTTCGGTAGAATGATAAAAATCGAGAAAAGGGGAAAGAAAATGACGATCGATAAAAAACGCGCGGGAGAATGGGCGAAAAGGCTGCTCGTCTACGTCGCCGGCATGCTGCTGATCGCCTGCGGCGTAACGCTCTCGCGTTCGACCGACCTCGGCGTGTCGCCCGTAAACTCCATACCGAACGTGCTCAGCCTGCGCTTTCCCGCCCTTTCCATGGGAACGTGGGTAATTTTGGTGTTCGCCTTTTTTATCCTCGTGCAGGCGGCGATCCTGCTGAAAGGGTTCAAATGGCACGCCGTTTTTCAGCTCGTCAGTTCCACGCTGTTCGGGTATCTCGTCGATTTTACCAACTGGCTGGGGGGAATGGTTCTGCCCGCGTCGCAGGGCGCGGCGGTGAAATGCGCGTTCATCGCGGTCAGCACCGTCGTGATCGCGCTCGGAATTTTTATGTATCTCGAAGCGAACGTCATGAGCATGCCCGGCGAGGGCGTAACGCTGGCTCTTTCAAAGCGCACGAGGCTGAAAGTTTCTACCTGCAAGATCGTGTTCGACGTGTCCGTCGTTACCGTAGCGCTCGCCTTATCCTTTCTGTTTTTCGGCAGACTGCACGGCGTGGGCGTCGGCACGGCGGTCATAGCCGTATGCGTGGGCTTTGTCATGAAGCCGATCGCCCGTTTTCTGAAAGCGCCGCTAAAACGCTTTATGTTCGGGCAAAAAACAGAAACGTCCGACGGGGGCGGGGTTGCGGCGTGCGCCGCGGCCGTTTCGTCGGAGACCGCCGAAAACGTATCGGAAGAAGAATAAAGAAGGCTGCCCCTTCTTTTTTTATTTTGCGAAAACCGTCGACAAGCGGGCGGAAATTTGCTATAATCAATATATGTCTTATACGTTTATCTCGGGCGCGACGGGCGGCATCGGCAAGGCCTTTGCGACGCTCTGCGCCCGTAAAAATTACGACCTTTTTTTGACGGGGCGGTCCGAAGAAAAGCTCGCCGCGCTGAAGAGCGAGCTCGAAGCCGTCAACGGCGGAATAAAAATCCTCGTGCGCGCCTGCCAGCTGACCGACGAGGCGGACCGCGCCGCCCTCATGGCTTATGCGGACGGGCAGGGCGTGAAGTTCGAGCGCGCGATCAACGTCGCGGGCGTGGATATCCAGAAAGCCTTTTCCGCCTATACGACGGAAAAGGCGCAGTTCCAGATCCGCGTGAACGTGGAGGCGACCGTTACGCTCACGCACCGGATCATGGAGCGGGGCGCGCCGTTAAAGGAAATCGTTACCGTTTCCAGCATGTCGGGCGTTACGCCCATGCCGTATTTCGCGCTGTACAGCGCGACAAAGGCTGCTCTCACCGCCTTTTTCACCGCTTTGCGGCTGGAAGTGAAAAAAGAGGGCGTAAAAGTTACCGTCGTGCTGCCCGGCGGCGTGCCTACCCGCCCGGATATCGTGAAGGATATCGAGGGGCAGGGGCTTTGGGGAAAGCTTTCCTCCAAATCTCCCGAATACGTGGCGGAAAGGAGCCTGAAAGCCGTTCGGAAAAACAAGGCGATACTCGTTCCCGGCGGTTTCAACAAGTTCCTGTACTTTATCATGAAACTCGTGCCGCGCGGTATCAGCATGCGATTTATCGCAAATCGGTGGAAAAAACAGACGAAGGACGCGTTTTAGAAATATATTAAACGACGAAAATTCAAAAAAGTAAAATAATAGACGAGCATATTATATTCGGAGGGCGGAATGAGTTACGCTGACAAGGTATTTATCGAAAACTGCAGGGACATTATAGACAACGGCTTTTCGGACGAGGCGCTGCCCGTGCGGCCGCATTGGGCGGACGGCACGAAGGCGCACACCGTCAAGAAATTCGGCGTGGTAAACAGATACGATCTGCGAAAGGAATTTCCCATTCTCACGCTGCGCCGCACGGCATTTAAAAGCTGTATAGACGAAATTCTCTGGATTTGGCAGAAAAAGTCCAACAATATCCGCGAACTCAATTCTCATATCTGGGACAGCTGGGCGGACGAAAACGGTTCCATCGGCAAGGCGTACGGCTATCAGCTGGGCAAGAAGAGCGTATATAAGGAGGGCGAATTCGATCAGGTGGACCGCGTGCTCTACGATCTTAAAAACAATCCGTCCTCGCGGCGGATCCTCACGAACATCTATAATTTCGAGGATCTGCACGAAATGAATTTGTATCCCTGCGCGTACTCCATGACTTTCAACGTGTCGGGGCGGACGCTGAACGGCATTCTGAATCAGCGCAGCAACGACGTGCTCACGGCGAACAACTGGAACGTGGTGCAGTACGCCGTGCTCATGCACATGCTGGCGCAGGTGTCCGGGCTGGAGGCGGGCGAGCTCGTGCACGTCATCGCGGACGCACACCTTTACGACAGGCATATCCCCATTGTTGAAAAAATCATGAAAAACCCCCTTTACGAGGCGCCGAAATTCGTAATGAACAGAGAAATAAAGAATTTTTACGACTTCACCGTGGACGATTTTAAGCTGGAAGATTACCGATTTACCAAGCTGGAGGAAAAGATAGAGGTGGCGATATGATGCGCGCGATCGTGGCCGTGGACGAAAAGTGGGGTATCGGCAGGGAAAACAAACTGCTTTTTTCCGTGCCGAAGGACATGGCGTTTTTCCGCGAAACGACCAAGGGCGCGGTGGTGGTGATGGGGAGAAAGACTTTGGAAAGTTTCCCCGGCGGCAGGCCGCTCAAAAACCGCGTGAACGTGGTGCTCACGCGGGATAAAACGCCGCGCGAAGGGTGCTTGGTGGCAAACGGCGTGGCGGAGGCGTTTGAAATCCTGAAAAAACAGAGCGCGGATATTTTCGTGATCGGCGGCTCGGAAGTCTACCGCGAACTGCTGCCGTACTGCGGGGAGGTCTACGTAACCAAAATCGAGGCAGACGGCGGCGCGGACGCCTTTTTTCCCGATCTCGACAAAACGGAAAACTTCTCCTGCGTGCGCGAAGGGGAAAGGGAGGAAAGCAACGGTTTTTATTTCCGGTTTACCGTCTATAAAAACGCGGCGCCGATCGAATGGCGGGCGGAAAAATGATTTTTTCATTGTTTAACCGTATCTAATTTATTTTTTTATATTTTATAATTTTGACAAATCGGTAATTATTTGGTAAAATATTATCGTAAAAGTTCGTTTTACATTACATGTCAAACGGCGGGGGCGAGTAAAATTCTTTACTCGCCCGTTATTTTGGCCGGCCAGAGGGTAAATTGGGAAAGACAAAGAAGAATAAATGGGTCAAAAAAAGGCATCGCCGCGTGTTTGCGTTCCTGCGGTTCGCAATGCGTGGCATGATGAAGGCCAGATATCATTACACGGCTCAGCCCGCGGATCTCCCCGCGGGGCCTTACCTCATTTTATGTAACCATCAGACCACGATGGATCCCTTTTTTCTCTCGCTGTCGTTCAGGTTCCAGATCTATTTTTTCGCCTCGGACGATATTTTCAATCTGAAAGTGTCGCCCCTTATAAAATACCTCGTGGCGCCTATTCCGAAAAGTAAATCGCTCACCGACCTCGCCGCCATAAAGGACGTGTTCCGCGTTCTGAGGGAAAAGGGCGCCGTCGGCATTTTTCCGGAGGGCAACCGCACCGTTTCGGGCGGACAATGGGAGATGACGGAAGCCATAGCCAAGCTCGCAAAAGCGGCGAAAGTGCCGCTCGTGCTCTACAATCTCTGCGGCGGTTACGGCACCGATCCTCGCTGGGGGCATAATATCAGAAAGGGCAGATTTCACGGGTACGTCCGCAGGATTTTGTCGCCGGAAGAGGTAAAGGCAATGCCTTTGGAGGAGCTGTTTGCGGCGATATGCGACGGTTTGAAAGTGGACGACACCGTTTCCGGCGTGCATTTTAAAAGCCGAAGAAGGGCGGAATACATAGAGCGGGCGCTCTATCTCTGCCCGCAATGCGGCGCGGTATCTTCTTTCCGCTCCGAAAAGAACGGTTTTGCCTGCGGAAACTGCGGGCTGAAAGCGGAATATACGGAGGATCTCCGCATTTCGCCCGCCGTCGGTCCTCAGAAGTTCGGCCGCATTTTCGAATGGTACGAATATGAACGCAAAGAGATCGTCAAGCGCGTTCTGAACGGCGAAAAAGTAGGGGACGCGGGCGTTTTGTTCCGCGAAAGCATCAAATTCAAACGCAAGAAAAAGCTCGCGGGCGACCGCGTGAGCATCGATAAAAACGCGCTGACGGTGAGCGACGGAAAGAGCGTTGCCGTTTACCCGCTGGGCGAGATAGAAGCGCTGACCATGGTGGGAAAAAAGAAATTCAACTTCTATCACGGCGGAAAGATATTGCAGATCAAGGGCGGCAAGCGCTTCTGCGCCGTCAAATACGTGCATATTTTCGACGGGCTCCGTTCAGAGGCGGCCGCCCGCGGAGAGATAGATCAACATTAAGGAGAAAAACAAATGAGTTTTTCGGAATTCAGCGTCTGGACGTTTATCATGGCCATCGCCGTGCTGCTTTTCAGCATGCTTTTGTCCAGCGCGCTCAAACAATTTATCCCTTTTCTGAGAAAGTCGCTCATACCCGTTTCGGTGCTCGGCGGCATAATCCTGCTCATCGTTTCCACCATAACGTATTACGCCGCGGGCGAATACCTGTTCAATCTCACGGTATTCGGCGGCAACGGTTCGGGGGATTCGTACAGCGGCATGGAAGTGCTGGAAATGATCACCTATCACTGCCTCGGCATAGGTTTTATCGCTACGGGCCTGCGCTCCTCCAAAAAAAAGTTTACCAAACAGCGCGCGGGCGAAATATTCGACTCGGGCGTCGTTACGGTGAACGGCTATCTTATCCAGGGCTTTGTGGGGCTGGTGATCACCCTGCTCGCCGTCTGCGTGTTCAAAACGGAGGGAATGATCTCGGCAGGCGGACTGCTTTTGGCGTTCGGGTTCGGGCAGGGCACGGGGCAGGCGCTCAACTACGGCAAGATCTATGAAAACGAACACGGATTCGTCGGCGGCGGCAACTTCGGTCTGACCATCGCCGCCCTCGGATTTCTGGTTGCGTGCATCGTGGGCGTCATCTATATCAACGTCATGAGAAAAAAAGGCTATATCAAGATAGACGCTTCCGCAAAACGCAATTCCCTTGCAGACTACGAGGACGAAAACGAAATACCCGTCGTTTCCTCGATGGATAAATTCACCGTACAGATCGCCCTTGTTTTGGCGGTGTACGCCGCCTCCTACGGGCTGATGCTCGGTTTTTCCGCGTTGCTGCCCGGCCTTTCCGATACGCTCTTCGGCTTCAACTTCTTTATCGGCGTGTTGCTGACGCTGCCCGTCAAGGCGTTGCTCAATAAACTGTACGATAAAAAAATCGTCAAAAAACAGATCGTGAACAACTTTATGATGGACCGGATCGGCGGTTTCGCCTTCGACCTGATGATCGTCGCGGGCGTCGCCGCGATCCAGATTCCGCTGCTCGCCACCTATTGGGGCGTATTGCTGATTTTGGCGGCGGTCGGCACTTTCGTTACCCTGTTCTACGTCAACTTCGTCTGCAAAAGGATGTTCCCGTCCTATCGGCACGAACAGTTCCTCGCCTTTTTCGGCATGCTCACGGGCACGGCGAGCACGGGCATGATCCTGCTCCGCGAGATAGACGGTTCCTACCGCACCCCCGCGAGCGAAAACCTCGTATATCAGACCGTCCCCGCCATGGCGTTCGGTTTCCCGCTGATGTTTCTCGCGCCTTATGCGGCGGAAAGCGACCTCGCGGCGCTCATCACCTGCATCGTGGTGGCGGTGTCTTTCGCGGCGCTCAACGTCGTGTTGTTCCGCAGGAGTATTTTCAGGCGGAAACGGGCCGCGGCAGCGGTTTCCGCGGACGGCGCGCCGCAGTCTGAAAACAACGATACGGAAAACAAGGAATAAAAAAGCGCGGCAATGCCGCGCCGAATAAATTATAAGTGTATAAAAACGCCCGCGCAGGTCTTTCCGACTTGCGCGGGCGTTTTTTACATCAGAGGAATG
>ERZ506942.200-NODE-200-length-18247-cov-4.50038_pt1 | contig 18247 bp, 13 predicted proteins | sample MGYA00512900_ERZ506942 | MGnify/ENA metagenome assembly ERZ506942
CCTTTTTATATTCTTCGAGTTCCGCTTTTACGGAATCAAGCTCTAATTTCATCTGTTCTTTCGTCATTTTTGCATTTATCCTTATAATTCTATTTTTTAGAATTTATTTACTATATTATAATTCTAATAATTAGAATTGTCAACATATTTTTTAAATTTTTCGTAAAATTAGAATTATGAGGTAAAAATGAATAGAATCGCTGAATTAAGAAAACAAAAAGGATTATCACAAAAAGAATTTGCAAAATTTTTAAAAATTTCGCCAGGGAATTTATGTGAATGGGAAAAGGGAAGAATTGAACCAAGCGTAGATTCTTTAAATATAATAGCAAATTATTTTGACGTATCTATTGATTATCTGGTCGGAAGAACCGACGATTTCGGAAATATTAAAAAATCTGACGTTGAAATAGACAAAACTACACAGGAATTATTAAAAATTCTTTCGACTTTCAACGAACGGCAGAAAGAAAGAGTGCTTGCATATGCGGAGGGCGTTCTCGAATCGGAAAAAGAATACCGTCGTCGGATAAAATAAAAATCGTCATAATTTGACGATTTTCGCGTTTTGTTTTTTATTTACGTTATAATTATAACCCTACAAAAATTTAGGGGGTAAAGGTTATGACGGATTACATTTTAGAACAGGCCTACTGCGCGTTATACGCTGTCGAAAAGCTGATCGGCTATATCGAGGACGAAAACGGGCGAGCCGAATACAATCGCTCGCAGTTTAAATTATTGTCGTTCCAGCCGGATAGACAGGCGGATAATGTAGAGTTGCTGAAAGGCGAAAAGGAGGTGATTAGCCTAAAATCGAAGAAAGTTTCGGTCAATTCTTTAATCGAATCAGAAAAAGGAGAAGAATTGATGAAACGCAAATACGGTCAAGGTTGTATCGTTTTAAAAACGAGAAAAAGAAAAAAAAGTAATACCCTTTATAAAATCTATGAAGGACGATATTATAACGAATACGGAAAAATAAAAAGTGTCTACGGAAAAACACAAAAAGAGTGTGCAAAGTTACTAAACGAGGCCATAAAGTATAAAAAGACGCCGGAAAGGCGAAGATCGATCACGGTATCCGAGTGGATTCTTCTTTGGTATAATTCATTTAAACGAGAATCTTTGCGGCCGTCAACCCGGCGTAATTATGAAATCGATATAAATGTCTATATTCTTCCGAACTTAGGAAAGGAAAAGTTGTTGAATCTTACAGGGGAAAAGTTGCAAACTTTTTTTAATAAGATCGAAAACGGAAACACTCGCAAAAAGGTCTATAATCTTTTATGCGCAAGCCTTGAAAAAGCGGTTATTTTAAAACGGATAGCGTGGAACCCGTGCAAGGCGGTGGAACTGCCGAAGTACAAAAAAGTTAAAAAGCGCGCATTCACCTATGAAGAGCAGGAGCTTATACTATCCAAAGCGTTGCCGAAGATCGCGCAGGTTTTCTTTTTTCTTTGCGCAACGGGACTCCGCGTGGGGGAGTTTCTGGCGCTTAGAGAATCGGACTTTTTCTTTGAGGATCACTATTTTAAGGTCGATAAAGCTATTGTCAACGGTATCGAGGGGGAGCCAAAAACTGAATCCAGCAATCGGATAGTTTATTTTACCGACGAACTGTTGCAAAGATTTGATTTAACTTTGTTAGGATCCTTTACTTATGCGGGCTTACGAACGGCTTTTCGACGGCTCTTAGAGGAAATCGGATTAAAAAACGTTTCGCTACATTCTACGCGACATACATTTGCAACGGTATGTTATGCCTTAGGAATGAACGAAAAAAGCCTCCAAGCGCTTCTCGGACATTCTACGCTTGCGATGACGCAAGATACATATACGCATTTGATGAAAAGAGGATCATCAGTAATTCGCTCATATTTAGCGGGATTATGCGCTTTTGTTCGTACTACTATTTAAGGGATTTTTTATAAAAAACGAGCGTAAAACGATACTTTTTAAATGAAAATATTGTGTTTTGTGCCAAAAATATACGCTCGCAATCAACAGGTCAGTTCGTAATCAGCAGGTCGGCGGTTCGAATCCGCCCAGTAGCTCCATAAAAAAGGACATCAAAAGATGTCCTTTTTTCTTTTATCGAAACTTCTTCCGCGTCAAGCAGGGTGTTTTATATCATGTTGGTTGTTTCCCTTCTCACGGGAATATCTTTTATATAAATGAATCTCGTCTTCTGTTGTCTGTTATTCATACGATTTATCAGCGTATGGATAAGTTCTTTTCCCAGATTCGTCTTATTGACGTTGATGGTGGAAAGCGTAGGCTTTGATATTTTGCTTTCCGCCGAATTTTCGTATCCCAATACTTTTATGCGTTCGGGAACATGTATTTCAAGCGTATTCAGCGCGTCGAGCAGCATAAGGGCGAGAAAATCGTTGGCGCAGACGAAACAGTCCGGCAGTTCGCAGTGCTTGATTAACTTTGCAAGTTTCGCTATGTTGTTATAAGGCAGCGCATTGTCCGCAAGTACGTTATTTTTTGGATTATAAACGATATTTTTTTCCTGCAAGGCACACTGCATGCCGAGAAAACGCTCATAAAAGGACAGACAGTTTTTGATATCTCCCACAAAACCGAACGATCTGCAACCGCTTTCGGCCAGATCTATACAATATTCTTTTACCGAACTCAAATTTTCCATCATAACCACGTCATAAGGATATGGCGATTCAATTCGTTCGCAGGAAAAATCCAAAAATACCGTAGGCAAGCCCAGCGAAAGCACCTGTTCTATCAGATTTTTTTTGAAAAATTCCATGCACAAAATACCGTCCACTTCAAATTTTTCAATATATTCTTTGGGATTTTCCATTGGAGAGATCGCAGATATCGTGTATCTGAGAAGGCCCATATTCAATTTTGCCAGTTCGTTTTCCATGCCGCGCATAACGTGAACGTGAAAGGGAATGTTCATGAGCATATTCGAGGAAATCAGCAAAATATTTTTCCCCGAAAGGTTTATATAAGCGTTGTCTAGGGATGGAAAACTTTTATATCCAAGCTCCGCCGCTGCCTGTAAAACTTCCCGTTTCGTCTTATCGGGCACGTGTTTTCCGTTCAGCGCTTTAGACACGGTGTTTCTCGAAAGATTCAATTTTTGCGCGATATCCGCGATCGTTATGCACTTAGCCATAATTTTTTCCCCGTTTAGCGATTTTTTTCATTATATATCCGCATACTTTTTTTGTCAAGAAAATTTTCACTTTTGTAACATTATCAAAAATTATATTGTGCAAATACACATATTTTGCCAATAGTATTGACAAATAAACAAGCACGTGATATTTTTTGGTAAAAAAGGAGTCGGGAATGACGAAAAAACTGCGGAAAGAAAAAAAGTCATACATATTTATTGTTTTCCTGTTGCCTGCGTTAGCGTTTTTGATTCTGTTCAATTATGTGCCGATGTACGGCATACTCATTGCATGGCAGGATTTTATCCCGGGGGACAGCATTTTATCTGTTAATGCGGCATGGATCGGTTGGGCGAATTTCGAAAGGTTTTTCACGAATCCGAATTTCTGGCAGCTGATGGGAAACACGTTTTTCCTTTGTATATGGGGTTTTCTTGCGGGCTTCCCGCTGCCGGTAGTTGTCGCGTTGCTCTTAAATTCTGCAGTCAATAAACGGCTGGCAAAGGCGATGCAGACGATTTTCAACGTACCTCACTTCATCTCTCTCGTCGTAATGGTCGGCATGCTGTATTTGTTTTTCGGCACTTACGGCCTTGTCAACAACATTCTCGAAGCAATGGAGGCGGGGCGGTATTCGTTCTTTTTGGAACCGAAAGCTTTCCGTCCGCTTTATATTTTGTCAGGGGTATGGCAGGACTTCGGATGGAGTGCAATTATATATCTTGCCGCGCTTTCGGGCGTAGACCCCGCTCTGCATGAAGCTGCGGTGATAGATGGCGCCACAAGGTTCAAAAGAGTATTGCATATAGACTTTCCCGCGATATTTCCCACGGTGTCCGTGCTGCTCATTCTCGCGATCGGGGGGCTGATGGGCGTCGGATACGAAAAGGTTTTGCTTATGCAGACCACTGCGAATCTCGAAACTTCGGAAATAATCGCGACCTATGTTTATAAACAGGGGCTGACAGGAATGTCCCTTCCCGGATATGCCACGGCGGTGGGGCTGTTTAATTCCGTGATCAACGTCATACTGCTCGTGATAGCGAATACGACCGCGCGTTTGTTCAGCGCAAACACGCTTTTTTAAGGAGAAATTCATGGACGCAAAAATACAGGCGAAAATGAAAGCGAAGATGAACAAGATACGATTTAGCAAGAGCGATAAGGTCTACTATACGATCGATATGTGTATCCTCGTATTTCTCACCTTGCTGGTGCTTTATCCGTTGTATTTCGTAGTGATAGCCTCGATATCCGATCCGAATCTCATCTTTGCAGGCGAAGTATATCTCTGGCCGAAAGGAATTACGTTCGCAGGATACGAAAGGCTTTTTACCGATTCGTCGATATGGCGCGGTTATCTCAACACGATTATATATACCGTCTGCGGCACGGCCATCAGCCTGGTCATTACGATATTCGCAGGGTGGGGGTTATCAAGACCAAACCTCGCATTTAAAAAGTTTTTTATGTGGATGTTTATCATTCCCATGTTTTTCGGCGGAGGACTTATTCCGTTTTATCTCGTAGTATCTGCGTTGAACATGACGAATACGATGTTTTCCATGATAATACCTTCGGCGTTGAGCGTATGGAATGTTTTCATGACGAAAGCCTTTTTCGAATCGAACGTTTCTTCCGAAATACTCGAGGCCAGCCGTATAGACGGGGCGAACGAATTTCTCATATTCTTTAAAATCGTTCTGCCTATATCCAAAGCCGTGCTTGCAGTCATGATATTGTATTACGCTGTCGGACAATGGAACAGTTATTTCAATGCGCTTATCTTTTTGACGAAAGAAGACCTGTTTCCGTTGCAGATGATCTTGCGGGAAATCCTCATCGTAGAGGATACGGGGTCGGTCGGCGGCTCTGCAGAAACTATCGTAGAACAAGCTAAACTGGCAAATCAAATCAAGTATGCGTCCATTATTGTATCCAGTCTTCCGATCATCTGTCTGTATCCGTTCGTACAGAAATATTTTAATCAAGGCGTCATGGTCGGCTCAATCAAGAGCTGACCCGCAGACACGTACGTGTCGCATAAAAAAATAAGGAGTAACAGTATGAAAAGGATTTTGATTTTTGCGCTGTGCGCATGCATGCTCCTCACCTGTTTTACGGGCTGCGGAGAAAAGAAAGGCCCTTCGAAATCGCTTGAAGAGCTTGGGTACCAGTACGAAGATCCTGCAAAACCGATCGTAAAAGAAAAGGGAACGGCGAAATATCGCGTGATTTCCCAAAAAAACGCTATGGCAGATAATTACAACGATATGAAGGTATTCAAAGATCTCTATGATTCCACATATGTGGACGTCAATTGGGAAAACCTTTCCGCAAATCAGTATGCCGTGCAGAAACAGCTCATCATGCAGGACAAGAAAAACTGGCCCGACGCTATCTATCACGCTTATTTTTCGGACGCAGAGATCATTCGTTACGCCACGAGAAAGACCTTTATCGCAATCGACGAATATCTCGAGTATATGCCGAATTTAAGCGCGATTTTGGAAAAACGTCCCGATATTAAAAAAATCATCACCATGCCCGATGGACATTTCTATTCCCTTCCGCGCGTTGAAGAAATGGGACTTATGCCGTATCCTAACCTGCTTTTCTTGAATAAAGAATGGGTTGGGGATCTTATCGATCAAGGAAAGATAAATTTTCTTACGAAAGCGGATTTGAAAGACGGACTCGATCTCACGATCGATCAGATGGAAACGATACTCCGCCTGTTCAAGAACAACGATATGAACGGTAACGGTAAAAACGACGAAATTCCCTTGAGTTTCGTTTTCCAGAACTGGCAGGGGAACCAGACCGATCTTTGGGGTGCTTTCGGCGTTCCCGACAACGTCGACCACCGCACGGTTATCGACGGAAAAGTTGTCTGTACCGCCACGATGGACGGGTTTAAAGAGGCGACGAACTTCTATGCCGACTGGGTGACGGAGGGGCTGATCGACAAGGCGAGTTTCGAATACAGCGAAGAATCTTTCCTGGCAAGCGGCAAGGCGCCTCAGCAGAAACTCGGTGCGTTCTATTGGTGGGAATCGGAAACGGTTGTTACCGATCCCGAAAATTATATCGTTCTCAATCCGCTGAAAGGGACCGACGGCACGCAGATGATAGGACTTTCCAACTCTCCCGAAATTTCGAAATGCCTTTGCGTGATTTTCTCCACGTGTGAAAATCCCGAAATCTTGCTGACTTATTTCGACCGCTTTTACGAACCGTATACCTCGGCGCAGATCGTTTACGGGCCGATCGGTATCGTATATGAAGAAGAACTCGACGAAAACGGGAAGCTGGTCCAGAAACCCATTCCGGAGGGCATGACTGCGGACGAACTCAGGTTGAAAAACGCGCCGATGGGCGTTTCCTACCTCTCGGACGAAACGTGGGAAAACTATCTCAATATGGAACCCCGCGCGGTATTGCGTCTGGAAAGGTTGGAAAAACATGCGATACCGTTCGCCGGAAATGGCGTGGAAACGTTGCCGAACCCGTCGTTTACGCTGGAAGAACTTAACTTTTTGGGACAATACGAGCAAAACGTTTACGACTTTATTATCGGCAGTTTGACCGACTGGCTGCTGCACGGCGGCGTAACGGACGCAGAATACGAGCAATTCAAGAAAGATTTGGAAAATCTCAATCTCTCGGGCGTGCTCGAAGCGTATCAAAACGGCTACGAACGCACAAAAGCGTAGTAAATAAAAAGATAAGGAGAGATTTATGAAGAAAATTTTAAGCATTTTACTTGCTGCCGTTCTGGCTTTTGGACTTACTGCCTGCGCCAAAGATAGCGAACCGCCCGTCATCGAGGGAGTGGTTGACTCTGCACAGATCGCGCAGGGCGAAAGTTTCAACGCGCTTGAGAATGTAACGGCAAAAGACGATAAGGACGGCGATATTACCGATAAGATCGCGCTTTCTTCGGAACCGAACCTTGAATTCAAAGACGGCGTCGCTACGCCGCCCTCACCGGGTACTTACGAGATCATCTATTCCGTCAAGGATAAGGCCGGCAATGAAGGCAACGCATATACGACGCTCACGGTAACGCGCAGCATCAACAAAGAGGAAAGTTATAAAAAATACGTGTTTGACGACGCCGCCGCAGAAGACATTTCCACGTTCGGTTTTGCCGCGGAAACGGCGAACGGCGCCGCCGCGGAACTGAAAAAGGAAGAAGGCGTTCTGCGCCTCGACGTAAAGAATGCAGGTGCGGATGCCGGCGACGTGATGCTTAATAAACGTGAATTCAAGACTGTTCCCGGCACGGATTATGAAATTTCCGTATGGATGAAGTCGAACGTTCCGTTCATGTTCCATTACATAGCGAACGACACGGCGAAGGGTTGGTCGCCGCTTGGAAACAGCGCGTGGAACGTAAATGTAGGAACTTCTTACGCGGAGTATTCGCTCATTTTTACCGCGCCTGCGGAAGAGAACGCGAACGTGGAAATACTCATGCAGATGGGAAAATTCGCCTTGCAAGATGCGGTTAATCCCGATGCTTTCGTGCTCGACGTTCTCAAAGTGGAAGTTACCGAAAGTACGGGCACCGAAACGGAAAAGTCCGTTTACGCGAGCAATTATGCTGAAAACTTAAACGGTTTTGAAGTCGTGAAAGTGAGCGATAAAGCCGCGGCTGAAGCCAAACAGGAAGGCGGAAACGCCGCCGTTTCCGTCGAAGCTTATCCCGATGCAGGTTATGAATTGCGTATGCTGCAGTCGATCGGAACGCCGATAGAAAAGGATAAGAAATACAAAGCGACGATCGAAGTTACTGCAGAAAATACGCAAAATACGGAGATCGTTGTAGAAAGCAAAAAGCAGGAACACAACGCGCGCGCTTTTTATTACGGCGTCAAAACGCTTAACGCGGGAGAAAAGACTACGATAGAATTCACTTTCGTTTCCGGTGCAGACATCGCGGACGACGCAGTCGTGCGTATGGATATCGGAACGAAATCCGAAGGCGTAACGACCAATAAAATAACGGTTTCAAAAATTGAGTTTTTCGCCGTTGAAGGCGATAAGACGAGCGAATTTTCGCTGCACAGGTTTATTCCTTATAACGAGGAAACGGAATGGAATTGCTTTAACGGTTCCGACGACGCGACACTCGATGCCGGCGGTCTCGGCACGATGTATGCGAAAGACGGTAAACTGTATTATCAGATAGAGGAAATTTCCTCGCTCGATTACGGAAACAAAATTTTCGTCAATAAAATTCATCTCGAGGCTGGCGGACTTTATAAAATTAAGTTCACCATGAAAGCCGACAGAGATGTAAAATGTTGGTTTATCTTAAACAAATACAAAGACTACGACCCGCGCATTTCCGAGGTGTTTGACCTCGGCGCGGAGGCGAAGACCTTTGAATTCACCACTTCGCAGGAAATCGTGATAGGTACGGATTTCGAACTCGTTTTCTCTTTCGGAGCAACTTATAACGAAGCCGGCGCGCACCCTGTGCTGATCGAGTTTTCTGACGTGGAGATATTCAAACTCACTTAAATAAAAACGTTCGTTTATCCGCTCTCATATCAGAGAGCGGATAAAAAAAGGAAATTTATGGCTTATCTTAAAGAAACTGCAAACGAATTTATAGAAAAGAATAAAAATCGGGGGAGAGAAGACTTTCAGCCCGTCTATCATTTTGCACCGCCCGTCGGTTGGATTAACGATCCCAACGGACTGATCTATTATCGCGGTTATTATCATCTGTTTTATCAGTTCTATCCCTACGATATCGTGTGGGGACCGATGCATTGGGGACATTCCCGCTCAAAAGATATGATCACGTTCGAGCATCTGCCGGTAGCTTTGGCCCCCGACTGCGAAAGGGAAAACGGCTGTTATTCGGGCGGAGCCGTTATTTCAGCCGACGATGAAAACCAGCTCGTCGCCCTATATACGCGGCATTACGAGGAAAACGGAAATATTTTTGAAACGCAATGCAAAACCGTCAGTACCGACGGCGTGAATTTCAGAAAATGCGGCGAAGTGATCGGCGAAAAAGATCTGCCGCCTTTTTCCGATATCAAAAATTTCCGCGATCCCAATCCCGTATATATTGAGGGGCGCTATTACGTCGTGGTCGGGAACCAGTCTAATGATGGGCGCGGTCGCATACTCGTGTATGTTTCGGACGATTTAAAAAAATTTACGCACTTTTCTACGATAGAACACAGCAGTTTCGGAGCGATGGTGGAATGTCCCGATCTTTTCCGCATGGACGGAAAGGATGTGCTCGTTTATTCCGTATACGGCATGCAGGGGGACGATTGGCCGAATCATGACGGAAAGGCCTGTTTGTATGCGGTCGGTCGTTTCGATACCGTAAGCGGTCGTTTCGACTTTGAAAACGTGGGAAGTCTCGATGAAGGAACGGACTTCTATGCCGCACAGACGCTTGAAGATGAGCAGAAACGTCGGGTTCTTCTCGGCTGGCTCGGCTCTTGGGACGGAAACGATTATTTGCGAGAGATCGGACACAGAACGTGCGGGAAATATTCTCTGCCGCGCGTGCTTTCCATAGTGGACGGACGGCTTGTGCAAACCCCGGTAGAAAACGTGTTTTCCTATGTGGGCGGGGAATTTGACGTCGAGGAAGGGGTAAAAATTCAAAAAAATTTCTTTCTGAAAACTAAAATGTCAGACGGCGCCCGCTTTTCATTCGGTAACGGCGGCGATTTTATCGAAGTTTACGCCGAAAACGGGCGGATTTATTGCAAAACCCGGCAGAAACACCGCGTTTCTTGTACGCGGTCTATCGGTAAAACGGGCAGCGGACACGACGTGCTCGTGTTTTCCGACAAGGGAACGGCGGAAATTTTCGCGGACGGAGAAACGGTATCCTTCCAGGCAATCATCGAAGGTGACGAATATACCGTTCTTGCCGCTGCAGGACTTGAAAATGCCCGTGCGGGAACGATCGGAGGGAATAAAAAATGAAAAAACTGTTTGTTTTTTTACTTGCGGGAATTCTGCTCTGCCTGGCTTTTTCGGGCTGTGCGGACAAGGAAACAGGGGATGAGGTCGTCCCCGATGTAACTGATTTGGAAGGATACGACGCATACGGACAGGAAATGAATACAGATTACAGATTGTTTTGGAAACCGTCGGAAACGGACGGATATGTAGGCGATCCGATGCCCTACTATGAGAACGGCGTTTACAGCATATTTTATTTAAAAGACGAAGGCGGCAGTCTGCGCCACAGCGTATACCGCGTGGATACCACCGATTTCATACATTATACGGATAAAGGCGAAGTTCTGCGCTCGGGATTCATTACGCAGCAGGATTACTGGATCGGTACGGGGTCGGTCGTCAAGGCTGAAAACGATTATTACTTTTTTTACACGGGGCATAACCCGAATTTAGAAATATGGGAAAAAGTAATGGTCGCGAAGAGTGAAGGAAACATGGAAAATTTTGTCAAGGTAGCGGGTTTTGAGATCTCTCCGCCCGCGGAATACAGTCAGGTCGATTTCCGTGATCCGCAGGTTTATTACGATGCGGAAAGAAAAGTTTTCGATATGACCGTGGAAACCAACGCCAAGGGCGCGCCTTTGATCGTAAAATACACCGTTTCTCTCGATTTGCAGACCGTTACGCACGAAGGCGTGATATTCACCGATACCGAAAACGGATTTTGGAATCTCGAATGTGCGGATATCACCGAACAGAACGGAAAATATTTTCTCACGTATTCGGGACAGCCGGAAGATACGGTGTGGTATGCCGTTTCCGATGAAAAGTTTTCGGGTTACGGCAAACCGCAGCGGCTGGAGGGTAAACATTTTTATGCGCCGAAAGTCGTTGAGGGCGACAAGGGGACCTTCCTCGTCGGTTGGGTTTACCGCAGAGCGGGATTCAGCGACGATTCCGATCTGTATTGGGGAGGACATCTTGTCGCACATAAAATGCAATTTAATGAAGACGATTCGGTTACATTGCTTCCCGTCGACGGTTTGGACGCTTATTTCGGCTATGAAAACGAACTGCTCTGCGCGCCTTCTGTGCGCTTTTCGGGAAAACAGAGGAATAAGCTTGCGAACGGCGCTGAAAGTTACATGATAACGGGAAGTTTTGTTTTCGAAGGCAGCGAACGTTTCGGCTTTGTCCTGGGCTATGACGACGAATATAACAGATATCTTTCTTACGATCCGGAAAAACAGACGTTCGCATTTTCCTTGCGTTCCAACACAGTCAGCGAATGTGAGATAAAAACGGAGTTGGAGGCCGGGAAAAAATACGATTTCGTTTATATTCAGGAAGGTTCGGTCGGCGTGTTTTATATTCTGAACGAATGCGCTCTGTCTTTCCGCATACACGGAATAAACAATAAACAGATCGGGATTTTTTCCGACGGAAGCACGGTCAGTTTTGAAAATCTTTCTCAGTATTTGAGATCGAAGGCGGTGAAATAATGATCTTCAGATCGAAAAAACATTTGACCTGGGATACATGGATGTATTGTTACGGCGGAAAATATTACTTGTATTACCTGATAACCGACCGCAGTCCGGGCGAAGGGTTCGGCGTAGCCGTTTCCGAAGACGGCGTGCATTTTGAAGATCTCGGCCAATGTATCGGGCCATCCGATAAGATGGAATTCTATCTCGGCACGGGTTCGGTCTGGAAAAAGACCGATTTTGAAAAGAGCGGGGAATTTATCTGCAATTATTCGGAATGGCGCAAAGACGCTCTCACGGGGGCGAACGTGCAAAACATTTTGTTCGCGCACTCCCGCAATTTAGTAGACTGGACGAAATACGGCGACGAAAAGATGTTCAGGATAGATGAAACGCGCTATGTGAAAAACGAACTGGACGGCGGCCGCTGGGACTGTATTTTTCCCTTGCGGACGGAAACCGGATATCAGGGTTTTTTTACTGCGACGCCAAAAGGTTATTGCGGCTGCGGTTATGCCGTGAGTGAAGACGGCGTGTGCTGGAAAGCCGGCCGCCCGCCCGAATTCGATCTTTCGGGAAAGGGCGTGAAAGAGGGAATAGAAGCCGGCGGCGTTTGCATACATAACGGCAGGTATTATATGCTTATGGGTACTTATTGCAACGAATACGGCATTGCGGTGATGCTATCCGATAAGCCCGACGGCGTTTATCGACCGCAGAAAAAAAATTTCGCCCTGCTTGCGAACAGGTCTTTTAGACACGCCTACTTCATGCGTTTTTTTGAGCGCGGCGGCAGTCTGTACGTGAACCATCACGCTATATGCCGGCAGGAAAATGAGTTTTCACGCCCGCTGACGTATTTTTCTCCTATAAAAAAAGTTACGTTCGACGAGGAGGATACGCTTAGGCTGATTTGGTCGGAGGAAAACGATTTGCTGAAAGGAAAATATCTGCCCGCGCCAGACTTCGACCGCGGTTTTATCGCGGAAGGGATTTTTAACTGTGGCGGCGAACTGGTTTTCGGAACCGAAAACGGCAAAGTCGGCTTTTCTGCCGACCTTGCGAACGGCGTAATAACGATAAAGGAAGACGGCAGAACGGCGGAAGAATGTAGAAAAGATATGACTTTTCCTGAAGGCAAGTTCATATTTCTTTACAGAGAAGGATTGGGCGAGTTGTATATAGATAATTATTTTATCACTTGTTATACGTTTCCCGAAGAGGTGAAGCAAGTGGAAAATGTCGAAACCTGCGGTGTAAAATTCCGCCGTTTCGTCTTGTGAGGCTGAAATGAAAGAAAAAAAGAAGAGCATTGCCTTAGATATAGGCGGTACTCGTATCAAAATCGCCGTTGTAACGGACGGAACGGTCGAAGATTTTACCGTTTTGCCGTCGCTGTCCCATTTGCCTTTGAAAGACCGTTTATGCGATATTGAAAATGCAGTCAAAAAACTCGTCGGCAAAAATACAGATGGATTTTTCGGCATGGGAATAGCTATGCCTTGTCTGGTCAATCCCGAAAAGAAACGCGCTACGGAGATTTACGCCAAATTTACAGATGCTCCCGAACTCGATCTTGCCGCATGGAGCAAAGAAAAATTCGGTTTGCCCATCGTGATGGAACAGGATTCGAAAGCCGCGCTTTTGGGCGAAGCGAATTTCGGTGCGGCGAAAGGGTATAAAGATATCGTCATGGTCATTCTCGGCACGGGCGTGGGCACGGCGGTTATGTTGGACGGTAGATTGCTTAACGGAAAACATTTCTCCGCCGGCTCTCTCGGTTCGCATATCGTCATAGAGATGAAAAACGGCCGTAAATGTACCTGTCGCGGCAGGGGCTGTCTCGAAGCTTATACGTCGGGCTGGGCTCTGCCTTCTCTGATAAAAGATCATCCCGACTACGGAAAAAGTTTATTCAGCAAGGAAAAAACTTTGGATTTCAGAGCGTTGGAAAAACTTGTCGGAAAGGGCGATCGCGTCGCGGAGGATACGCTCGATACCGTGGTAACCGCATTGCGCGCAGGGCTTATCAGTTTTATCCACGCCTACGATCCTGAGGTCGTCGTTTTGAGCGGAGGCCCGCTGAAAATGGGGGACTTGTTCGTAAAACCGCTGCTGGACGGAATAAATGATTTCATTTGGGGAAACGGAAGAAAAGTTGACTTCGTTACGGCGGAAAATCCGGATGTTTCCGTGTTGTTGGGGCTGCACTATCTTGCGGAAAAGGAGTATGGCGATGAAAAACAATAAATTCGACTGCGGTTTCGATATCACGCCCGTATACTCGCCTTTGGGGTTTCAATACGGCGACGGGGTTTTTGGTCCGCAGACGGAAAACAGGAAACTCGACGATATAAGGAAAAATCTGTTGGATCCGACGTGCCGCGGCCCCGAAATAGTTTATTCCATCGCGATGGACGTGGGAAAGAAAAGAGATTTGCCCGCTATGTTGGAAAGAAATCTCTTATACGGGGTGGTAACGTATGCCGAGGGATTGCTCGGACGGGAACCCGTACGTTCTCAGGGGCATATACATGCCGTTTCTCCCTCGTGCGGCTCTTCTACATGCGAAGTTTATGAGATCTGGGAGGGGCGCGCGATAATATACATGCAGGAACGAGCCGCCGACGATCCGGGACGGTGTTTTGCCGTGGTAGCCGAACCCGGCGAAGTGGTGATCGTGCCGCCGTATTGGGCGCATTGCACGATCAATGCGGATGTTACGAAAAATATGACTTTCGGGGCGTGGTGCGTGCGTGATTTCGGTTTTGAATATAAGGATATCAGGGCGCATGGCGGAGTAGCGTGGTTTCCTGTAGTGAACGGGGAAAAAATAGATTTTTTAAAAAACGAGCGTTATATCGTGAAAGAAATAACAATCAAGCGCCCTCGGGAATATACCGAATTCGGCATAGAAAAGGGCAAATCGGTGTATCGGCAGTTTGAAGAATGTCCCGATAAATTTTTGTTTGTTTCCAAACCGCAGTCGGCGGCTGACAAATGGAAAAATTTTATACCTTAAGGAGTAAAAATGACTTATCTGAATTTTAAAAGCCGATATGATAAATATCCCGAAACGGAGGTCGACGGGTATGATGACCAAGCCTGGAAAGGGTACGGCGAAATACTGAAAACGCTTGCCTCGGCGATGCTCGGTAAAAAGGTGCTAACCGTGGATTGTTATCCCGGCGTGGACGATACAGAGGTGTTGACTGCGCTGAAAAACGGGATGCATTTTTCCGAAATTATTGAAAGCAAGGACGTGTTTTACGACGAAAAAACGCTCGACGCGCTTATGGCGAGGAACCTGACTGACGACCGCGTGCGGGGTATCATGTATTACGGCGAGGTTTCCGATTTTATCGATCAAGACAAGCTGTTAAAAATGCGTGAACGCGTAAAAAACGCTAAGGGCAGCGTGCTCGTGTACGGTTTTGCCGCAGCGCTCATAAGCGAGGGCGATATATTCGTATACGCTGATATGGCGCGTTGGGAAATACAGCTGCGTTATCGCAAAGGCATGCCTAATTTCAAGGCGGATAACGAAAAAGAAGACCCTTTGCGCAAATACAAACGGGGTTTTTTCATCGAGTGGCGCATTGCTGACAGACATAAGGAAAAGTTTTACGATTCGATGGATTTCTATCTGGATACGAATGTGAAAGGCGATCCGAAAATGATTACGGGCAGTGCGTTTACAGCGGGCTTGAGGAAAGTCGCGAAAGGGCCGTTCAGACTCGTGCCGTATTTCGATCCGGGCGTATGGGGCGGACACTGGATGCAGGAAGTGTGCGGACTTGACAAGAACGTTCCGAATTACGCCTGGAGTTTTGACGGAGTGCCCGAAGAAAACAGTCTGTATCTCCGCTACGGCGACATACGCGTGGAAACGCCTGCCATGAACCTCACGAAATACCTGCCGAGAGAATTTCTCGGGCAAAAAACTTTCGCTCGGTTCGGCGCCGAATTTCCAATCCGTTTCGATATGCTCGACACCATGGACGGCCAAAATCTCAGTTTGCAAGTTCATCCGCTTACGGAATATATCAAAACAAAATTCGGAATGCCCTATACGCAGGACGAAAGCTATTATATTCTCGATGCGAAAGAGGACGGCGGCGTCTATCTCGGCGTTAAAAACGGAGTGGATCCGCAAGCTATGATTGCCGACCTCGAACGTGCGCAGAACGGAGAGTTCAAGTTCCCCGCAGATAAGTACGTAAATCTCTTCCCCGCAAAAAAACACGATCACTTTTTAATTCCCGCAGGTACGGTGCATTGTTCGAGTAAAAACAGCATGGTGCTTGAGATCAGCGCGACGCCCTATATTTTCACTTTCAAACTTTGGGATTGGGACAGAGTGGATTTGAATGGCATCCCGCGTCCGATCCATATAGAGGACGGAAAAAAAGTAATACAGTTCGGAAGAGATACCGACTGGGTAAAAGAAAATCTGATAAATCGTTTTGAAACGATTTCCCAGAACGAAGACTATACTCAGGTAAAAACCGGACTGCACGAATTGGAATTTATTGAAACGAACGTCTATGCTTCCGAAAAGAGCGTGAAAATATCTTCCGGCGGAGAGTTTTCCATACTCAATCTCGTGGACGGACAGGAGGCGGTAATAGAAAGTCCCGAAAATAAGTTTGTTCCGTTTACGGTACATTATGCCGAAACGTTTATCCTGCCTGCGGCGGCGGGCGATTTTATCGTCCGTTCGGTCGGCGGGGAGCCGTTCAAAGTGATCAGGGCGAACGTCCGTTATTAAACGCTTGACAATTTTTTTCCGCTCTGTTAAACTGAGGATATAAAAATCATAAAGGAGCAAGGATGTACATTTTTTCGCGTGAACAATTTTGATTTCTGCAAAATTGCCCGAAAGCGGCAGTCCGTTTGGCTGTCCGCTTTTTCGCGGCGTTTTGCGCGCGGAAAAATGTATTTTATATAACGGCGTTCACGGCCGCGGATATTTTTCCGCGGCCGTATTTTTTTTCGGAGGTGCCATATGTCTCAGATTCTTATTAAAAATATGACGTTCGGCTACGAGGGAAGCAGTGAAAACGTCTTTGAAAACGTAAATTTAAATCTCGACAGCGACTGGAAAATCGGTCTTTTCGGCCGCAACGGAACGGGAAAGAGCACGCTGTTTTCTCTGCTCGCGGGCAGATACGATTTCCGCGGCGAGATCAGAAGCGGCGTGCGTTTCGAGCTTTATCCCAAGCGGGTGAAAAATACTTCGGCGGCGTGTCTGGACGTATTGCCGGAATTCGGCGAAGCGGAGTTGTGGAAAACGCTCGTCAATATGGAAGAGCTCGGTCTTTCCGCAGAAACGCTCGCAAAGCGCTATGATACCCTTTCCGAAGGGGAAAAGGCCAAACTCGCGCTGGCCGTCATGTTCGCAAAGGAAAATAACTTTCTGCTTATCGACGAGCCGACAAATCACCTCGACTTGCGGGGGCGTGAGCTCGCGGCGGAATTTTTGAACAGACAGAAGGGGTTTATGCTCATCACGCACGACCGAACATTTGCCGATCGCTGCGTCGATCACGTCGTTTATATCATGCATACGAAAATCGTTTTGCAGAAAGGCGGCATGAGCGACTGGCTGCGCGAAAAGGCGGCGCGCGACAATGCGGAGCGGGCGGAAAACGAAAGGCTTAAAAAAGAGATCGTCCGCCTGCGGGAGGGCGCGCTCCGCGCAAAGGGTTGGGGCGAAAAGACGGAAAAGAGCAAGAACGCAAAGATCTCAGGGGTGAAGCCCGATAAGGGCTATATCGGACACAAAGCCGCGAAAATGATGCAGACTGCCAAAAATATCGAACGCCGCCGCGAAAAGGCGGCTGAAGCAAAGGAAAATCTGCTCAAAGACGTCGAAACGGCGTATAAGCTGAAAGTATCCGCGGGAACCGCGCCGGGAGGCGCGCTTGTTTCGATGAAATCCGTGAATATTTATTACGGCGATTTTTTGGCGGCGAAAGGCGTTGACTTTACGATAGAAAAGGGCGAGAAAGTCGCTTTAATCGGTGCGAACGGTTCGGGCAAAAGCACCGTTTTGAAACTCGCCGCGGGGAAAACGCTGCAATACGAGGGGATTTTCGTGCGCAAAAATGTAAAAGTTTCCTATGTCGCGCAATCTTCGGAAAGCGCGGCGGGCACGCTTGCGGAATACGCCGCGGCCTGCGGCGCGGATTATACGCGCATGCTTACGATTTTGAGAAAAATGGGATTTTCCCGCGAACTGTTCTGCCGTCGGGTGGAATCGTACAGCGACGGTCAGAAAAAGAAAACCATGCTCGCCGCGAGCCTTTCGGGCGGCGCGGACTTGTTTATCTGGGACGAACCTCTCAATTATCTCGACATCACGGCGCGCCTGCAGATCGAAGAGCTGGTTAAAGAGAGCGCCGCGGCCATGCTGTTTGTGGAGCACGACAAGGCTTTCGTCGGCGCGGCGGCGGATAAGATCGTGGAGCTGAAATGAAAAACCGCCGCATTTTTTGCGGCGGCCGGTTTCAGTCGAGAGAAAAGCCTTCGAAAATAATATTGTCTACATAGGGCTTGATTTTATCCCAAATTTCGTAACTCGTTACCGTCCACGCGAGGCAGACTTTGTTTTTCACCTTTCTGTCGGGCAGGGGATAGCCTTTATAATCATAA
>ERZ506942.211-NODE-211-length-17706-cov-4.40196_pt1 | contig 17706 bp, 31 predicted proteins | sample MGYA00512900_ERZ506942 | MGnify/ENA metagenome assembly ERZ506942
TCGGTACTTTCAGCGGTTCAAGATAGCCATTTTCATCTTGAACTTATCTTGAACCGCAACTTGAACCGCTACTGTTGTTCGATATAGGTAAGCAAGAAGTGCCACATCATATTGTAATCGTCTTTACTGATTGTGCGTTCGTTAGCACCATCACGTAATGTTTTACATATAGCCAGCTTCTGCTGATCATCTGACTGTTCCCACTTTTCTTTATCAATCATATTACCACTCCTTCCTTCTGTATACTTGGGGGTGCGATTATTTGAAAGTTAACTTTCAATTTCTGTTATCAACAGATTTTTAAACCTTTCCATTGTTACGTATGTTCGCTTTTTCTTTTTATCTTCGATTACCACATACACAACACCGTTATCATTTATGATGTTTACAATCTCAAACTTTTCATAATTGATATCACCAATGAATTTGTTTCCAACATAAACTTGATTTTCATTGATCATCTTATTTCACCATCAACTGTTCATGTACTTATAAAGGCAGATAATCAATGTAATAGTGATAGCAGTACCACATATTTCTTGTACTATTTCAAGCATTGTCATTTTCCTTCTTTCTTAATAAATACCATCTTGATTGCATTCAGTAATATCCATTTCAATCTTTCTTCCATCAGGGTACTTGATGATCAAAGTTAATTGATCAGAATAGTAACCATTTTGTTGATTGTAACATGGTACAAAGTAACCATTTATTCTGAATCCACTATCAGGAACTTTTTCAATGACAACATCAGTGAATGTTTCGTCTACAAATGTTGTATCATCCAATGCTTCCCAATCAGCGTATACATTTTCACAACAATCCTGATCATGGTAAGTCCATACACGAATACCATTAGATAATACAACGCCTTCATCATTATCAATAATTCTGTTCTTCATGGTCATTTTCCTTCTTTCTTGATTCCATATTCCTTACCATCCTTACCATCAATGATGATAGGGAAGGTTATACCATTTTTGTGTTTTGCACTAATGGCAAGTTGAAATGTGTTCAACGTTTCCATGATTAAGTTCAGTGCAAAGTTTATTTCCTTTTCACGTTCCGTCATGATCATAAACCCCTGATGCGTGATGCAATCATATCTGCGGTATGGGTATATAACACGGTTGGGTACTTCGTGATTGATTTACCATAATACTCCCAATCATCAGTTTTGTAAGCACCCATATGATAACGAATACACATGATTTCTTCTTCGGTTAGTTGCATCCATTGTGATAGCATCATTACTGATTTTTCACCATGACCAGCAAGCAATGATTGATCATCATACATGAAATCATATTCCTTCTTTGGATCAGGGGAAGGGTATCTTTTGTAAATGTCAATCTTGCACAAGTCATGAAACATACCGACTATGAACGGTGATCTTGGATCATTCCATCCAAGTTTCAGTTGTTTTGTCAAATATACCAGTTCTGCTGCCACTGCCATTGAATGATCAAACAACCCACCTTCATAGTTTCCATGGTATTTCGTTGAAGCTGGGGCAGTGAAGAAACCTTCTTCAATCAGCCAATCAACCATTTCTTCAGGTACACGATCACGCATAAATGAAAGGAAGCGTTGAACTCGTTCATTTTCATTCATTATGCTTCACCTTCCTTATCTTCGACCAATGCTGAAGTTGCTGCCACTCTTACTGGCGGAACTGCATCACCAAGAATATCAAGATATACTTTACCAGTACGTTTGATTTCTTCCAATTCACCTGGTTCAAGTTCAAGACATGCTTCAACTCCAATTCCCACATTTGATTCAAATTTTGTAACTGGAAGGTCGTGGCATCCTTCCAGTGTATAAACTGCGTTTGTTGATTTTGTTTCTATTGGTTTCATTCTTCATCAATCCTTTCCAGTAAACCATCCATTGTAAGCTGATGAATCACATCCATCATTGGCAGCAGTTCATCCATACTAATGTGATATGTTCCACACGGTTCTACATCAAACCACAACGTATTTCTGCCTTCTCTTGTATCAATCCATCCTTCAATCAATGGATTTCCAGCTTCATATTCAACAGCAATTTTGGATGGATCTTCTTCATCCATTCCAAACATATAAAGGCAGCCATCCATCATGCAACCTTCTGATACATTCGTACCATCAAGCGCACCGCTTGCAAGCCATTCTTCAGGCAGTTTGAAACCGTATTTCTTCAGTGTATCTACATCACTTGTTTTTACTTTAAACCTCATTTTATTTCATCCTTTCTTGAATATTTCAGGGTTATCTTTGATCAGCATATACAACTGATGGGCAATCCCATCAACCAGTTTTTCATCATGCTTTTCATACCCTAACGAATCCAGCATTCCATGAACGCATTCATGAAGGAATATAACCTTCTGACATTCAGGTGCCAATGGGCGAATATTGATTTCTTGTCGACCATAGCAGATTTCACCACCATAATTTAACCCCATTGATATCTTATCCGTTACTGTTACAACGAATGGAACACCGTTGATCATAACTTCACTTGGTATCTTCATCTTTCCAGTTGTCCTTTCTGTTTGCACAGAATAACGCAGTGCAAACCATCCCCATACAAGCCCCAATACTCAAACATACGAATCCTACAATGATATATCCAACCATTTTATTTACCCCCTTCAATTTCTTGCTTCGTTCTATATCCTTCACATAGATCATCAGTTGCTAATCGCTCAATACTCCATGCACGTTCTGATAGACTTTCAGCAAGACCTGGAACGAAGTATTCATTGCCTTGCCAGTCTATTTCAAACACTTTCCCAAGTCGTTTTACGTAAACACCTTTAAGTTCACGAATCACAAATTTTATTCCATCTTTCATAGTTTCACCATCTTCATATTGCCAAGAAAATGAACCTTAAAAACCATGTTACCAGTAAGATCATGATGTTGTAAGTGAACCATAAAACACCAATCGCAAGACCGCAAGCAATGATCAATAAGATTAAAGGCGATATGCACCGTTTAGTTCCTTTCTTCATAACAAATCCTTTCTGTTTTTAAAAAACTGAAGATAACACATTCCTTCTTCACATATATTTACGACATGATCACAAAGTGAATCAGGAATTTTTGAACGTTCCACATGCCCCTTCAACCCTTGTGTTCCTGTCTGTGAACCTCTTGGCGCTGAAACATGGCACGGATCACCATTTTTACATGGTGGCTTGAATTTGGGGCAAGGGTGGTTAGTCCAAATATCAGTAGGCTTCATACGATTATCGCCATACTGACAATACGTAACTGTATAACGTGGTAAATATTGCACAAAGTCCATTTTACGCATACCGCCACGTGGATTTTCAATAAACCAAAACATTGGATTCAGTTCATCAATAAGTTGCAGAACATGCTTATTCACTTCATCACAGAATTTTGCATAATCGGATATTGGAATCAATGATCCACTTTCTGATTTTCTTCTATGATGTGATATTCCAGCTATACTGTAAGTTGTGCAATCAGGGGAAGCCCATATCACATCAGGCTTACCAAATAAATCAATAATCTGCTTTGCTGTAACTTTTGATATATCGGCGTATAGGTTTATTTTTTCAAATCCTTTATCCCATTCTACCGAGAATGTAAAGTGTTGCTCTCTCTCTCTCTCTCTCTCTCTGCATTAGATCGTTCAAATGCTTTACTGATTGAGCGAGTACCAGCAAATAGTTCTAATACTCTCATACTCTTTTACCTCACTTTGGAACAAAAATTCTATATTTTTTTCCTTTTATTTTCTTGTTCATAACTTCCATATTGTAATGGCGATTTACTTGTTTACTGAACTCAATACTTGATAAAGGTTGCAATGAAGCAGTGATACAAAACTCTTGATATTTTTTGTAAACCTCATTTGTAGGTTCATTTTCAATTTCTGATTTATCAAGTTCTTTGAAGAACGCAATAATAGGGTTGTTTGTTTCTTCGTATTCATCAATTTCAGCCTGAACACGTTCTGATTCGGTGAACTGCTGATTGATCAGTATTCTTTTTAACCCTTGAAGTCCAACCTGAATAAGATATTCCATTGATTCTTGCTTCCTTAATTTATACTTGATGAAGGGCTGATAATCAGGATCATCCTTTGAAAACTTCGCATCAAATGGAATGATTACCATCCTTCGTAAGATTGCTGCACTATCCTTACCTTTACCCATCCTTGGTATGCTGTTGGCACTGAATAGCAGCTTTGAATAATTGTTGAAGTCAAAGGGGTTCTGACCTTTTCGTTCTACATTCAAGCGATCACCAGTAACCAGCTTCTTTAGTACGCCAGTGTTGGCAACAAATTCATCACCAATATCATCACCAATGTTGGCAAGTTTTCCAAACAGTTCAGCGGTTTTGAACCTTTCACTTAATTCTTTCAGGTCAAGTGCGCTGATGTTGCTATCACCAAGTAAAGTTACGATCATGTCAAGAAAGGTTGATTTTCCATTATTCTTTTCACCAGTCAAAATGAAGAACTTTCCTATTTCATTTCTTCTGTAAAAACAATAGCCAATCACTTCTTCCATCAATGCACGTATGGTGGTATCGTTGCAACTCATTTTGTTCAGCGTATCATCTGTTAATTGGTAATAGGCTGATGGGTTGAAATCCCAGCCTATTTTATTTGTTATGATGTGTTCATGCGTGAATGGTACAAAAGTATCATTCATCACATCATACAGCCCATTTCTGAAGGCAATCATATTTGCATCTGTTGTTGGTGTGTTTTCCCTGATCAGTATGTCAAGGTATGACATGACTTCAGTTCTTTTCGCTCTATTCAACTGTGGTATGTGTTGGATCATCACGGATTCGATTTCATCCTGACCACTCACATATATACCGTTTTTATATAAATGAAGCTGATTATTGATCTTGATGATGTGGTGATTGTTCTTTAAGAATACAGAAAATTTATCAAATAAGAAGGCACTTCCTTTGAAGAAAACAGGCTTTGCAAATGCTTCATCACGAACTACAATTTCAAGTTCGCTTTCTGACAATGGTTCTTTCAAAACAAAACCGTTGATCAATCGTATTGTTTCCCTTGCTTCTTCAACGCTGAAATCATTACTTTGCAGCGTAAGGATATAGTTGAATAATGATTGATTTCTTCCATCACCTTTTTCCATATCCAAAAATTCCATGTTCGTTTTAATCGGAAACAGCCACTTTGGAAGTGGATCAGCTTCTTCATCTTCTGATGTGTCGTATATGATCTTACGTTCAACACCATTGAACTTTAAAACTGAATATGAATTTCTTTTTCCAATCTTGATATCAGCAGTTACGCCAACAGCTAGGGATGCATGTGTTCTATTTGATTCAACACCTGTATTCTTGAATAAGAAATGTTTTCCACGTGTTGTTTCATATACTCTGCATCTGATTCCTTTATCCTTGATGATTTCAAATAACACTTCACTTTCATCAAAATCATCAACATCAATCAGGATGGTATTCTGTGCAAGGATTCCAGCAAATTCATTCAGTGGTAAAACCTGATCATAATTTTTGAAATCGGTTCTATTTTTGAACTTTTCTATGCACTTCTTATTTTTTGTTTCAACGTACCCTTTGAAAAACACTATTGTTCACCATCCTTACATAACACCAAAATCACGTAATCGTTTTTTTGCTAGATTTATATACCAGTTTTTATCAAGTTTATTTAACACTTTCACACCGTTAACTTCATCATTGTAAATGAAGCAATGTTCAGGTGAATTTGGCAGCTTTGCTGGTCTGCCAGTTGTTGCATGAACTTTTTTCACACCTGGATCATCCTTCAGATTTGAAGCAAATATCCTGATACATTTTTCCTTCAATGGTTTATCACCATAAAGGATATGTGTATATTTTGAACTGATTTTTGAAATCAGTTGAAATTCCTTTAAATCATCACAACGTTTCACTGTTTCTTCTACTGGCACATCATTCACCATGTATTCAACAAGTGCTTTATTGATGATGGGTAAGTCATAATCAATACGTGATAGTTTCTTTACGTAACTACCCTTTGTTTTCACTTTTCCTTCTTCATCCACAAGAATATAGTTGTTCACATCCTTTTGAAAAACCTTACTGAACAGTTCAAATTCCATCTTCATTCCAGTTTTACATTCCCATTCATACACGATATCATCAATCACATCATAATCATCCATACTGTTCAGTTTCAACAAGATACCATCTGTATTACTCTGAACAAGTTTAACGTAAGGTTCAACCATTTCAATAAGCATCAGAAGCATCAACTGACCATTCACACAAACTGCATTGTTCATCAATGGATCATAAAGTTTACTGTTTTTATCTTTAAGCTGCCCACTTATGGAATTGTCGGCAATCTTGAAGGGAAGTCTTTCTTTTTTGTTTCCTTCCTTCTTGTGTCTTAAATTCTCATTGTGGATTAACTCAAAGTTTTCAGGTTTACTCATGTTACGATAACCAAATTTATATTGAAGCTGAATTGATGGATAATATGCAGTAACATCAACATTCAGGAATATTCCTGTATCTGTATTTTGCTTTTCAGCACCATGTATACCGCCCCAAGCGAACGTGTGTGGAACACCAGCAATCACAGTTTCAAGTGTCTTTGAATAATCGTGATTATCAGGATTTCTATACCAATCAAGTACATACTTGTATTTTTTCAATTCCAAACATAGAACGATAGGGAAATCAAATTCATCTTCATCAAATCTTTTACCCATACCACCACATATTTCGGATACAAGTTGTGCCTTTGTTTTTGAAAAACTTTCTACTGGCAATTTAAATATCTTGATTAGATTCCTTGTCGCATCAAATTCTTCAATACGTTCAAGGAACACTTCAATGGTTTGTTCAACATCATGCCTACAATACTTCACAGTTTCTTCTATTTCTTCTTTGGTCAATTTGCGGTCAATGTCAAATGGAACACTTGATTCTTTTATGTCATTTCCCATACTTCCTTCAAAGAATTTTAAACCACGGTCATTATTCAGCATCACATCATAGTTGATCAACTTGATTTTTTTGAACAAACTGCTGAATTTCCATCCTGGATTTCCTTTTGTAATGATCCAGTCGTTTATCCTTTTAGGATCAAAACCGCATAGATTCCCTTTGAAAATATATTGATCATAATGACGATTATTGAAGCCAACCCAAATATCGTTTTTATTGCTTTCATGAAGCCTTTCAAGTGCATCAGGATCATTGATGATAACATGTTCTTTATGATTGGTAACATCAATAACAACAACGAGCCAATCATATTTGAATACTTCAAAGTCATAGAACAGCATCTTTTCACATCCTTTCTTTTGAAAATAAGGGAAGGGGTGAACCTTCCCTATATTTGAAAGTTAACATTCAATTATTCATCAAGTTCAAACACTTCTGTTATTTTGTAAGTGTTGAAGCCTTTCTTTCCTTCGCCATAGTCCAAGGCAAATTCAAGATTTCCATTGACTGCTTCAAACACATCCATCAACATAGTTCCATACTGGTTGTATGTTACAAATTCAACATTAACATCCGTATCCATAGAACGAAGTAATTCATCCACAATATGAATTTGGAAGCCTTGTGTAACAACCTGATTGAAGAAAATCAGACTTCCTTTGTATTCACCATCAGAAACGATTTTGAACCAAATGGTTACCATTGGATCGCCCTTTTTGGATTCAACCAGTTCCATTTTCTCAACGGAAACTTCATATGTTCCATGAGGAACTTCTTTATAGTTACCAACTCCGTTTTCCGCAGCTTCTTTCACATCCTGTGCCAAGCCCTCTGTATCAACTGTTTTATCAAATTTATCCCAAATGTTATTTTTACTCATTTTGTTCACCTTTTACCTTTCGTTTTATATTTAAAATAAGCCTTTCAAGTTTTCCAAATCTTTCATCACGCTTCCAAAGAGTGATTCAGAAATTTTCTTTGCCAGCAATTCATCAGGCGTGTATTTAAAGTTTTCATCTTTCTTCAGATCAACATGATCCATGATCATCTTTAGCATGATTTCATTAGCTGCGTAATCGTAAGCACGTTTTAATTCTGCATCACGTAACAACGCTTTTGTTATCACGTTTGATACACACATCTGATCAATCGCCTTCTGCACTTCGCCAGCTGCTACATCAGGGGTTAATTGCTTTGCAACTTGCATTTGTCTTACAATTCCTTTTTTGTTCAATAGTTCAATGAACTGTTCAACATAACTATTCTTCATTGCTATTCACCTCTTTTCTTTCTTGTTCTGCGTGTTTTTGGTGCTGGTTCTTCAGTAGCTGGTTTTTCTTCTGCTTCAAGTGTTTTAGGAAGTGGATCAGATACAACTGTTTCAGTTACCACCGCATCAATCGGTTCTGATGTTCCTTTTGTATCTTCATGTGATACAGTTTTCGCTGGTTCTGAAGGCTTTTCTGCTTCCTCTGAAGGTTTAGCTGTCTTTCTTCCTTTACGCCCTGAAGTGGTTGCTTTTGGCTTATCCTCTGCCTTTGGTGCTTCACCCTTCATGTTTGATACAGCGTTCTTGTTTGCTTCATCATAAACCGCAAGGAAGGCAGTATAATCAAGTGGAATTTCCGTTGTTGCCACTGTTAAACGACCACCACCAAACACGACTTCATCAGCCTTGAATGAAAGAACACGTTTATCACCATCAGCAACAACACGTGCAACGATATCAACCATACCAGCAACTTTATTAGCTGCTTTTTCTTGAAGGTTTGGTTTGATGGCTGTGATTTTATCACCACCACGCTTTGTGATATCTTTTGATGTATCTTCATGACTGATCAAGATAATATTTTCATAATCAAGGTTCATCAAGCGTTTCAATGTTGATAAATATTCTGTACGTACTTTGTCCCATGCTTTGAATGAATCATCAGATTCATGCGTGATCCCCATTTGTTGATACATATACAAACGACAATGTTCATAGCAATCTTCCAACAAATCCACAATAATTGTTTTGAATGTGTTTTCCTTCTTCTCTAATTCTGCAATCGTTTCCTTGAAACACTCCCATGCAAGTTTACGGTTTGTCATTCTGCCTGAAGTCGTTACAACATCCTTGATAGGTAAATAAGGGGCATCAACAAACTTGATGTTTCCATCTGTGTTCAGCATCAATGGATCAGGGAAGCAGTTTGCAAAAGTGGTTTTCCCACTAAATGGTGCGCCATAAATCCATACAACTTTCTTTTCAATTTTTTCAATGTTTCTTCGTTCATTTTTAGGTAATAACATATAATCAATCCCTTTCTGACAATAGTCTTTATATTCGCAATAATTGCATAACCAGCCTTGTACTTTTGGATATTCGCTGGCTTCTAACGTTCTTTTTGTTCTGATCAGAAATTCAATGACCTTGTTCTGATCGTATTCAATTTTTACAAGTGATGGTTGAACTTGTTCAAGTTCTGATAACAACCTACTTCTGAAGGTAAATAGCGTTTCTGTTTTCTTCTGCTTGATGTTAACCTTTGGCACAAACAAGAAGTACAGATTTCTTATCTTCTTACCAGGGTTGTTTTTTTCAAAGAAATACTTATACAGATGCAACTGGTCTGAATCCATATAGTTCTTTATATTGTTTGAATATTTGAAATCATAAATATCAAATATTTCTTCAACAACAGGACTAAACGAATTATTCCATCCAGCTTCTTCACCAATAATACGTTCACTTATTGGTGCTAGAAGGTCAATGAATCCAATGAAATCTTCATCTTCAATTTTTATTTCATGATCACCTTCAGGCATCATACAAGCTGCCATTGGAATCACTTTTTCAAGTTTGATGATTTCATTTTCGATTTCATCTGTAATAATCGGATAATTTGAAACATATTCTTTGATTGCTTCATCAACGCCTTTTTCAAGTCCTGTGTGTACCGCTGTACCCAAATACAACGCATTATCATAGTTATCTGCTGGCAGCGTTAGTATTTTGTTACAATAGCGCATTTTGTACTTGAATGGGCATCTTTCAAAGCATTCAATTCTGCTATGTGATATTTGCACTGAATCACCCCTTCCACAATATTCTTAAATTCTTCAAATCCTTCAGGGTAGAGGATCACGCCTATACCCTGGGTGATGTTTATTCTTGCGGTGTTCATCTTCTGTAACGCTGAAGGTTTTCCGCTTGTTCCCTTCAATTCACAACTGATGAATATTCCGTTTACACACAAGAGTAAATCAGGAATACCACTTTTCTGATACCCACCACCCCAAATCTTGGTAAACCAGCCAATCTGTGGAACTTCCATTTTTTGCGTTTTAGTTCCAGCCTGATATACCCCCACGCTATGAAGATAGCGTTCAACCTTTTTTTCAAATTGCTTTTCTTCTGCCATATGATCACCAGCTTCTTTCGCTCACTTTCGTATCAATAGCAATCATGCCATTTGAATCAACACATCCAAGAACATAGATTTTATCCTTGTTTCCAAACAACGGATCCAGTTCATGATCGTAAGGTAATTCAGTTATTACAGTTCGCTTTTTGTTGTAAATCAACATTGTTTCACCTGTGAACGATCTCTGAATTTTGAAAATCTGTGGTTTCTTTTTGCTCATGCTCTAGCCCTCACTTTCGTACCACGCTTTGAAATCAATCCGTATCGCCAAGCATGAATAACGTTTTCACGTTGTGTTACCCATTCAAGTTGGGAAGCACGTGGATCATGCTTATTGCCTTTCTTATGATTCACTACCGTTTTAGTAGATGGATCAGGATTCGGCACAAATTGTTTTGCTACCAAAATATGAAGCCTTAAACTCTTACCATCCAGTTTCACCCTCAAATAACCATGCCCATCATCATATGGCTTTAAAATTTTTCCAGTTCTCTTGTTCCTGACTTGCCCCATACGATTTATTTGGTAATTTTCATGATCTTTGATGGTGTGCCACTTCAGTATCATTTTTCGTTTAATTTAACTCTGATCGAAGCTGCAACTGGTGAAGATTTTGTGTATTTCTTGGCAATATCAGGCAAATCAGCTTTCAGTGCTTTTGAATCAATACTGTTTCTTTGCGTTGCTTTTGTATACGTGATTGTCATAACTTCATTGGCAAATTTTGTGATTCCGTATTTTTCCATAGAATCCTTAACTGCTTCACGCATCTTTTTCTGCTGTTCATCAAGTGCCTTTTTCTGTACTTCCAGGTTCTCAATGATAGACAGTGCAAGTGCAGATTCACAACGGAACAATTCAAGTGCATCACCTTCAATGATTGCTTCTTCACATTTTGCTGGATCACTCAAAGCAGCAGAATCACAACTTTGTTTACATGTATCTTTTTCTTCACAGAAGAAACAGCAAACTTCTTTTCCATTTGGGCAACCGCCATTTTTGCATTTAATCATTTCACTTTCCATCCTTTCTATTTAACAGTTCTTTGTACGTTTCAGCTTTCTTCATGATTGATTCACTGTATGGTGTGCTTTTTACACCTTTATCCCAAAGTGTGGAAGCACCAGTTTCACCCATGTTATAAGCCATCAGTACATTCTGTGGTTCATCATACTTTTCAAACAATTTGCGAAGCATGAATAAACCAGCCCTTGTGTTTTGGTACGGATCAGTGATATCATCCAACCCTAATGTTTTTTGTAATGATGAATGGTTAACCTTGTTGATCTGAAATAAACCATAATCATTAGTGTTGCTTATACAATCAGCATTGAATGAACTTTCCTGATCAATCAGTGCCAACACAAAGGCATAATCAATGTTGTAACCGTATGATAGGCAATAGATAAATTCCTGAAGCCCATCATCAAGGGGAATATCCAGCGGCTTAAATCCTAATGTATAGCCACTTTCCCAATCCATAGACATTTCTTCTTTAAATGACCTTGGATCGCCAAACTGCACGTTTTCCTTTGCGGTAACTTTGTTATAAATCGCAGTACCGCCAATACCTGAACCTAAGCCAATGATGAATGTGATCAGTAATAAGATCATGATTCTATTCATCTTCTGCTTTGGTGTACTCTTTGAATAAATCATCTGTATAATCCTTCCTTTTCTTTAAGTTTTCGTAAATATCTTCTTCCACACTGTTCTTACAGATAAGTAAGTAATAAAAACAAGCATTCTTCTGACCGATACGGTGTATTCTTTTCTTGGATTGTTCAAATAGTTCACTTCTATTCGTCAATGTGAAATAGATTATTTTGTTTGATTTTTGAAGATTCAATCCCATTGCACCAGCTTGATACTGAACAAGGGTAATTGAATTGTTAAAATTTTCATAAGCTGTTAAATCCTTAATGTTACCATTTACTTCTGAAATTGGTTTTTCCAATTTTTTACATATGGCTTTCATTGCATCCAATTCAATATTGAAGGTATAGAAAACAATCAATCTATCCTGGGTACTTGAAAGTAAATCTTCAAACGCTTGTAGTTTTTCAACGCAATATGCACCGCATAACTGCCTGGAATATAACTTTTTTGTCAATGTAGAATCACCAATCAGTTCAACGAGTTCATCATTTTCATACTTGAATTGAACTATTAAATCACGCATGAATTTTCTATATTCCTTTGATGTTTTTGACATGATTTCAATGAATGTTTGTTCAGGTAGATCAATGACTTCTTCTGTTTTCATAAACACCGCACCATGATCACGCATTTTTTGTTTTAAACGTTCAACGTTCTTGTATGGGTTTTCCTTGTCGATAATGTTTCTAGGGAATCCACCTATCTTGATTTTCTTCCAGTTAATATACTGGCTATTGAAGGCTTGTTGTGAAATCTTCCAACCAAGCAAATGACACTGCGACCATAGGTTTTCATACTTTCCTGAAGTTGGTGTTCCTGAAAGAAGAATTACGTTTTTATACTTCATATCAAGGATGGCACTGGTGCGTTTTGTTCCTTCATTTTGAATGATTGATGATTCGTCAAGCATCAGTGTAAAATCTGTTAATTCAAGAAGTTCTTTCCTTCTAAAAACTAGATCGTAATTGATAATCAAAACCGTTTTCCTTTTGAAATATTTGGTTGGATCTGTCTGATAATAGGCAAACACTGAATCATACATTTTTTTATTTGTTAGATTACAAACCCAACAATCAGTGTAAAACTTTTCAAAGTGTTCAACCCAATCATCAATTTTAGACTTTTGACATATAAGCAAGTTTATATTTGTATTCAATCTGATCAGCTTTTCAGCGCCTACAAAGGTTTTTCCAAGCCCCATATCCAAATAGTAGGCGCAGCGTTCAAACTCTGCTGTGGCTTCTAAAACACTGGATTGATGGGGCATGAAATTGATTTTATTCATCATCTACATTGATACCTGTAATTTCTTCAAACTTCTTGGCATCAAAATTTGGAATATGTTTGATGATTTCCTTTTCATCTGAATCTAAAGATTCCCACCATTTTTTGATAGCACCTGAAGTATTGCGTTTTTTCAAGTAACCATCATTTATTTCCCAATCAGGATTGGTATTCTTTTCATCATCTGTCATATCACTTGCCCATACCCATTCAGTCGGTGCATCATCAATACGTGATAACAAGTAATAGGCATCTGAATTTCGCCACTGTGAGAATGTCATACTGGTTTCTTTATCGAAGAACTTCAATTTCTGATCAACCGTATTGAAGCAGCCCAAGCAGAAGGAAGCCTTGTTCCAATCACCGCTGTTGCAATCACCGCTGTTGCAATTACCGCTGTTGCGATTACCGCTGTTGCGATTACCGCTGTTCCAATCACCGCTGTTGCAATCACCGCTGTTGCGATTACCGCTGTTCCAATCACCGCTGTTGCAATTACCGCTGTTGCGATTACCGCTGTTGCGATTACCGCTGTTGCAATCACCGCTGTTGCAATCACCGCTGTTGCAAAGACCAGTGCAGCCTTTCCCTGTATTCACAAGTTCAAGAACTTCATGCCATGTTAATTCACGATCAATCCTGATGATGTTAGTTGAACACTTAGAATCATCATTTTCAGAATCCACTTCACCAAGTGCAGTAACTTCGGCTACTTTGTTTCTTGGATCAAAACTATAATAGTTAAAGCAGTCCGAAGCCTTTAAACAAAAGTGAAAACCTCTTTCACAGCATTCAGGGCGTACATTTTCTTCAAATGTTTTACCTACTTCATACTGATAATCTCTACAAGTCCAATCAGGGTTGAAAACTTTGTAACCTTTAACTTCATTCATTTGTTTTTACCTTCTTTCTGTGCTATAATTGCACTGTAATTAAATTTGATTTGCGCCCTTCAGAATGCCAGTTCTGATGGGTGCTTTTTATTCGCTCACAAACTGATGATAGGTTTCAGAACCAACATAATTTTTCAGTTTGATTGGGCTAATGTGATAATTCCATTTTGTTTTGGTTTTAGATGCAAAACCAAACGGTGCTGTTCCAGCTTGTAAGGCAGTACGCACAAACTGATCAGACTTACCAAGCATCTTGGCAGCCAAGGGAACAGGAACTTTGAACAACCCACTTGATGTGAAGTCATTCATTGCAGTTTCATCATTCAGATATTCCACGGTACAACCAAGTACCTCTGCAATTTTTTCTTGTACGTTTGCTTTGGGAACATTCTTTCCTGATAGATACTGACTAACTGAAGATTTACCCTTTCCAATAGCAGCCGCAAGTTCTACTTGTGAAACCTCACGTTCTGCCATCACCATCTTCAATCTTGTTGCAAAACTCATTTCTTCATCACTCCTTCTTTAATCTCAACTGTACAAATCGTATCGTTATGCCAACCACCATGAGGAACAAGTAATATTCTTGTGATATGAAATCCGTATTTTTTCCCTATACCACCGCTATTCCATCCAAAGGTTATTACTTTACCATTGGGCTTCAATATTCTTGCAATCTCGTTTTTTTGTTTAGCCCAATAAGATGATTGTGTTGTTTGCATATTCACCGTTTTATTCAAATTTTTATAACATTCTGAAACTTGTCTAGGTGAATAAGGCGGATCATACAAAACCATGTCAATACTGCTATCTTCAAAACGTTTAAGAAAATCTAAAGCATCAATATGGAAATCAGTTTCATATTGTTCATCTAAATCATTTGTTATAAAAATTTGATCAGTCATATAACGTTTTAACATTGCATCATTTGCAAACGGATCAAGAACTATACCTTTTGTTAGTTCTTGCAATATCAAATTCTTAATTGGCGTTATCGAAAACGTTCTACTATTGGGCATTGCCCAAATCCTTTCTATCTGCATTCTTTTCACCACCTTCCTTTGAAAATCTATCTTCTAAATCAAAAACGCTTTTTCCGTCACCCTTCATAGGTCTATCTGTTTTTGATTGAAGAACCTTTAACTGATCCCAATATTTGGGTAAATACATTCTGATGTTTCTTAATTCTTTCAAGTTCTTATTGGCACAACACCAGCATGAAACACGATCCAACACATCATATAGGCGGATTCCTGATTCAATCCATTGGTAGCCATTGTGATAGCATAATTCCAAACAGTCCTTTTCCGTCATTCCCCATTGAACCAAAGGAAGTGTTTTTCCTTCATATTGGGATTTCAGAAATCTTTGTTCTTCATCTGCTGCAATACCTACATATTGAATCGCACCTTTACAATAATTTTTGATGATGCGTAACTTCATGGAAGTACCCCATCTACACCTTCCACCACACCAGCTATAACCAAAATGAACACCTGGTTTGTTTCTGTTCTTAACTGGTTTTTCAAACATCAAATATTCAAATTCACAATCAGGTTTTAGTTCTGTGTATTTGATACCTTGTTCAACAAGCATTGGAACTATCTGATCACGTGTTTTGTAAATCGCATCAAATTCCATCCCAGTATCGAAGAATACAACTTCATCCAATGGATAACGTTGTTTCTCTCTCTCTCTCTCTCTCTCTCTCTCAATAAGAGAAGAAGCATAGCCAGGCTGTCTTTACCCCAACTCACACTGGCAATATAGCGTTTATTTTCCATAAAATATCCTTTCTGTGTCGTATTAAGACACTAGACTTGCAAAAAAAATAGAATGTACTTCTTCATTTGTCAAATGGTATCTTCTGATAATTCTTCCTATTTCACCTTGTGTGAACTCTGCACCATCTTTTTCATTTATCTTTGCAGAAAATCTTTGTGGTGAGCATCCAACTGCTGTTGCTAATGTAGCATTAGTATCACCATAAATTTTCATTTTTGCTTGCAATAACTTCTTGTTCATAACTATCACCCTTTCTATTCAACTGCACCATTTAAATAATCAATAACTTCATCTAAAGAATCGTATGCTGAATCTAAGTTATCACATGCATTATCTGCTATTTCATAACGTTCTGATCCAGTTAAATTTTCTGGAATATTATCACGGTATTCCTCTTCTTCGTCTTTCAAAGATTCAATATCTTCCTTCAATTCTTCTAGCTTCTCAATGACTTTCTCAATTTCTTTTCTTCTCTTTGCGTTCATAGTTTTACCTCTCTATATTTCTTCTTCAAATTCAACATTACAATCACAACACATTACATGTACTTCTTTGGTTGCCCTGATGATACTTCCACATATAGGGCAAACATACTTTCTTGTTGATTGCTTTGATGAAGAACGAACATTGATCATCTTTTTACGATATAAACTGAATCCATCATCATTCAAAGAATTTATGTATGCTTCAGCTTCTTTATTTAATGATGTTCTAGTCCATCCGTATTTTTCATCTTTTTCAATAATCAATCCATGCTGTTCAGCAGCTTCCTTGAATTTCTTATTGTGATAACTACCGTTTCGTGAAGTATCTTGAACATCATTCTGTAAATTCCAAAAATGAACCATTTCATGAAGTAAGGTACTACATATTTCACTGAACGATCGGTTTAAGTGTTCGGCACACATATTGATTTCATAGTAGCCATCATCTTCAGAATCATTTGCAGTAGTCCATGCTTTCCAACTGGTACACCATCCATAAGCACCCTTTGTTGTATCAGGTGATACTGCAATAACTGGTTTCTGAATCTTACCTTCATAAAACTGTTCATTGAATTTTGAAAATAAACTTTCAAGTTTTTCAATAACCGCTTTTAAACTTGCTTTTTCCATTTCCTTCACCTTCCGTGTCTTTGCACGACACCATCAGTATACCAGTGTCTTTATACGGTGTCAACAACTTTTTAAACTTTTTAAGACACTTTCTCAAATTTAATTGATAAATCTTTATGTTTATGGTACTATTAAGACACAGAAAGGATGGTGTAAAAAATGAAAATGGGTGATATCATTAAACAATTAAGAGAAGAAAAAGGCATTACCCAAGAACAACTTGGCACTGTTATAGGTGTTCAAAAGTCTGCTATCCGTAAATACGAAAAAGGTGAAGTTGAAAATATCAAACGTTCTTCTATACAAAGAATGGCTGAATATTTTGGTGTTTCACCATGTTACTTAATGGGATGGGAAGAAACTTATAATCATAATAACAAGTTATGTGAAGAAGTTGCTTTGATTGAAAAAATCCAGGATACTTACGGTAAAGAAGCAGTTCAGCTACTTCAATTATTCGTTGAACTTAATGAACAAGGTAAATCCAAGGCAATAGAAAATCTAACTGATTTAACAGAAATACCAAAATATATTGGTTCAAGATAAGTTCAAGATGAAAATGGCTATCTTGAACCGCTGAAAGTACCGA
>ERZ506942.213-NODE-213-length-17493-cov-4.86478_pt1 | contig 17493 bp, 18 predicted proteins | sample MGYA00512900_ERZ506942 | MGnify/ENA metagenome assembly ERZ506942
CAACGCCCGCCGCCGTCCCCTTAACGAGCACTAACGCAACGGTGATGAACGGATGGTCCTGGAACATCATGAGCGAAAGCGGCTCTGCGCCGAGTATCACGTAGACAAGCACGACCGCGCCCGAAACAAAACCCGTTACCGCCCCGCCGAGCGGTCCGAGCAAAATCGCCGCGAGCACGACGGGTATGAGCGATAAATTGACGGTGTTGGCGCCGATCCGTATCGCGCTGCCCCATATCTGCAAAACGACGGTGAGCGCGAGAAGTATCGCAAACCAGGCGATGTTTCTCGAAGTAAACAGCTTTCCGCGCTCCGGCGCTTCCGCGGCGGGCGCAGCGTTCTTTTCTTCCTTGTTCATTTCTTACCTCCAATCAAATTCTTTTCAAGATATCTGTTGCGATGAACAAAAAACATGAAATTTTTACCGTAATCGGATCCTGCGCGGTATCCGTTACATGGCAATTCTAACATAATTTAAGGATTTTAGCAAGTTTATTCGGGACGTTAGTAACATTTTTTTGTCCCAAAGCTTATTATGAAGTATAAAGCGATTCGCCGAAAGGAAAACTCGAAAGAAAAATACATACGGCGAAGAGCGGATTAACGGAGGAAATTTTATGAACGGATTTTGTTTTGACCAAAATAACTGTTGCCTTTGGATTTTAATCATCCTGCTCATTCTTTGCGTATGCAAAAGCGGTTGCTTGAACGGCTTTCTGAACAGCTGCTACGCTGTTCCCGCGGCCATCGCGCTCGTTTACTGCTTATGCAAGAACAACGGTTGCGGCGGCTTCATGGGCTCGGGCTGCGGTTGCTGCAAATAACGTTTCAAACGCTTGATGGCACCACCCGAAAACGGCATACGGCCGACGCCGTATGCCATTTACCTTTTAAAAGAACGCCGCGGTTGAAAACCGCGGCGTTTTCCTTTATTTTCTTTCGGGCAGATTTTTCATCAGCGTTTCTATGACCGTTGCGGCGTCGTCGAGGTAACCGCCCTCGAACAACTCGATCAGCCCGCGGTCGCTCTGCTTTGCGAGTTCGGGGTCGACCGGCATTTTTGCCAGAAGCGGCAGGGAAAATTCTTCGCATATTTTTTGCGTTTTGCCCTCGCCGTAAAGAAATATCTTTTTCTTGCAGTCGGGACATTCGACGTAGCTCATGTTTTCCACCACGCCGAGCACGGGTACGTTCATCATGTTCGCCATTTTGACGGCCTTTTCCACGATCATGGAAACGAGTTCCTGCGGAGAGGTTACCACGATAATTCCGTCCACGGGAATGGACTGGAACACCGTCAGCGGCACGTCTCCCGTTCCGGGAGGCATGTCGACGAACATGAAATCCACGTCGTTCCAGATTACGTCCGTCCAGAACTGCTGCACCACGCCCCCGATAACGGGCCCCCGCCACACCACGGGATCGCTTTCGTTTTCGAGCAGCAAATTGACGCTCATGATCTCTATGCCCGTTTTGCTCTTCACGGGCAGAAGGCCCGTTTCGCTGCCCTGCGCCCTATCTTTTATCCCGAACATGCGGGGTATGGAAGGCCCCGTAACGTCGGCGTCCATGATCGCCGTTTTATAGCCGCGGCGGTTGAAGAGCACGGCGCTTAATGCCGTTACCATGGACTTGCCCACGCCGCCCTTGCCGCTGACAACGCCGATCACGCGCTTTATATCGCTCAGCTCGTGCGGCTTTTTGAGAAGGCTTTCCTTTCTGTCGCCGCAGTTTTCCTTACATGTAGAACAATCGTGCGTACATTCGCTCATTTTTTCACCTTTCCTTACTCGAGTCCCTTCGCCTTTCTCTTAAGACGGGTTTCGGTATCGAGCGTCTTTTTTCTTATTCTCAAATTCTTCGGCGTAACTTCCAAAAGTTCGTCGTCGTTGATATATTCGAGCGCCTCTTCGAGACTCATGATCTTGGGATTTTCCAGCCTGAGCGCGTCGTCGCTGCCCGCGGCGCGCATATTCGTCATGTGTTTTTTCTTGCACACGTTGACGGAAATATCCTCCGCCTTGGGCGATTCGCCCACGACCATGCCCTCATAGACGGGCGTTCCGGGACCGATAAACAGCTTTCCCCTGCCCTGCGCGTTGAACAATCCGTAAGTAACGGCCTCGCCCGTTTCAAAGGCGACGAGAGACCCCGTCTGCCTGCGCACGATGTCGCCCTTATACGGCTGATATTCCAAAAACACGGTGTTGAACACGCCTTCGCCGCGGGTATCGGTCAGAAACTGGCTCTTGTAGCCGAAAAGCCCGCGCGCGGGTACCGCGAATTCCAAACGGATGCGAGAACCGAGGTTTTCCATCTGCAAAAGTTCGCCCTTGCGCTCGCCCATGCTGGAAAAGACCGTTCCCGTCTTATCCTCGGGAACGTCCACCACGAGTTTTTCGACGGGCTCGCATTTCACGCCGTCTATTTCCTTATAAAGCACCTTGGGCGCGCCGACCTGAAATTCGTAGCCGCCGCGGCGCATGTTTTCGATCAGAATGGACAGGTGCATTTCTCCCCTGCCGCACACCCTGTACGAATCGGAGGAATCGGTTTCCTCCACGCGGAGGGAAACGTCTTTGAGCAGTTCTTTGAACAGCCTGTCGCGCAGATGCCTGGTCGTTACGAACTTGCCGTCCTTGCCTGCGAACGGCGAATCGTTGACCGAAAAGGTCATTTCCACCGTAGGTTCGCTGATTTTGACGAAGGGCACGGCCTCCACGCAGATCTTGGAACATACGGTATCGCCGATCGAGATGTTTTCCAGCCCCGAAAAGCAGACGATATCGCCCGCCATGGCCGTTTCCACGGGCACGCGGCTTAACCCCTCTATCTGATAGAGTGCGACGATCCTGCCCGACGAGGTCTTGCCCGCAATGTTGTAGTTGCACACCGCCACTTCGTCGTTTACCTTTATCCTGCCGCGCTCGATGCGCCCTATGCCGATACGGCCGACGTAGTCGTTATAATCTATGGAGGAAACGAGCAGCTGCAATTCGCCGTTCTCGTCCACCTCCTGCGGCTCGAAATGACCGACGATGGCGTCGAAAAGCGGTTTCAGGTCTTCGCCTTCGGCCGTCGGATCGAGGCTGGCCGTGCCGTTTCTTCCCGAACAGAACACGATGGGGCTCATGAGCTGTTCGTCCGTCGCGTTGAGTTCGAGCAGAAGTTCGAGTATTTCCTCCTTCACCTCTTCGCTGCGAGCATCCGGACGGTCGATCTTATTGACCACGATGATGAGTTTATGCCCCAGATCGAGCGCCTTCTGCACGACGAACCTCGTCTGCGGCATCGGTCCCTCGCAGGCGTCCACCAACACGAGCACGCCGTTCACCATTTTGAGCACGCGCTCCACTTCGCCGCCGAAATCGGCGTGTCCCGGCGTGTCCACTATGTTTATCTTTACCCCGTTGTAAAACGCCGAGGTATTTTTCGCAAGTATGGTGATGCCGCGTTCGCGCTCCAGATCGTTCGAATCCATCACCCTGTCCTGGATTTGCTGGTTGTCGCGGAAAATGCCTCCTTGCTTGAGCATTTCGTTGACGAGCGTCGTCTTGCCGTGGTCAACGTGCGCTATGATCGCCACGTTCCTCAAATTTTCTCTTTTTATCAAATGTTTATCTCCCAAACGTTCTTTTCACTCTTTATCGGCAAAAATACTATCAAATCGCGCAAAAAATGTCAACCTTAACGACGGTCTTTTTCCGCTTTGTCCAAAAAATATTTCAAAAGCGCGACGAGCGTCTTGCCGTCCCTGATGCGGCCGTCCGCCATCATGCGGCGCACTTCGCCCTCTTCTATCCATTCGCCCGTGAGAAATTCGTTCTCGTCGAGGTGGACTTTTCCCTCTTTGAAACCGTAGCAGCGGTAAATATAGATGTGCTCTTCGCTGTATCCGGGCGTCGGGTAGATCTCATACGTCAGCTCCGCGTCGTCCGCGACCAGGCCGCATTCTTCCTCCAATTCGCGGACGGCCGCAGCCTTGGGATCTTCCCCTTTTTCCAGCTTGCCCGCGGGAATTTCGTAAAGGACTTCGCCCATCGCGTAGCGGTACTGTTTTACGAAGAGAAGTTTTCCCTCCCGCGCGGCCAGCACGCAGCTGCCGCCGTTATGCTCCACGATCTCCCGTTTGCTCGTCCTGCCGTTGGGCAGAAGGACCTCGTCGCATCTGACGGCGAGGATCTTGCCGTCGTATATCCTGTTTTTATTGATTGTCTTTTCGATAAATTCCATTATATCAATCCGCCGCCTTTCAGTATTTTTTCGATTTTTTCCGCGTTGAGCGCCACGCCCTCCATGCCCTCGCACATGAATTTGTAACCCGCGAACGCCGCCTGTATGCGCGGGCGGTCGCTTTCGTCGAGCGCGGCGAGAAACCCGCTCGTTACGCCGAGAGCGAGCGCCAGCCGCTCTTCGCTCTCGCCCGACGCCATCAGCGCGCTCTCGTCATTTCTCAAAAGCCGCCGCGCCAGGTCGATGGCGCGTTCGTCCACGGCGTCGCTTTCGGGAAGCTTGCGTTTCCGCATGACGGCGAACCCCTGACGAATTTGGCGCGCGGGCGCTGGCGTTTCCGTAATTTTGCCGAGCCGCCCCTCCTCCAGCCCCTCGAAGATGAGCTTGACCGCGTTGCGGAAGGGTTTTACGAATTCCTCGATGAAAGCCGTATAGGAATTGAACAGGCTGCCGTCGCCGTAAAAAAAGCTCTTCATGAAAAGGCCGAGGTCAATCTCGCCCGAATCGATCTTGATGAGCACGGTGAACACAAGCGCGATCATATCCCGCGTGCTCGAAGGCGCGCGGTATTCGCTGATCAGAGAATTGTCCTCCGAGCCCACGAAACTTTCCGTAAACACCTTTTCGAAGTCGAAGTCTTTCAAACAGCTTTCCATCAGTTTCAGCACGGAGGGCAAAAGCGCGACGGTCTTCAAAAGCCCCGCCAGCTTCGCGTCTGCAAAGATATATTTCGAATAGATAAGTTCGTCCGCCTTTTCCAAAAAAGCGTTCAGCTGTTCCCTGTCGTCCACGTTTCTCTCCTCATTTCGCTTGACAATTTTCCAAACTTTCTTTATGATTATATACCGCGCCGCAAGGCTTAAACGGTTTTTTCGGAAATATTATAACACAATTTCGCGAAAACTACCAATGTTTTTAAAAATTTTAGCGAATTATGTTTACAAAATCGGAATTTATGGTATAATGATTGCATAGTGGGAGAAATACGGGTATGCAGGTAAAGGGCGATTCGTCGTTGAACAAGTTAATAATTTTATTCGTTTTCGATAAGATGGAAGTGCCTTTATCCGAAAATACCATTCTTGACATGTGCTGTTCGAGCAACAACTGGATCGCGTACATGGACTGCCAGCCAATCATTGCCCAGCTTATCGAACACGGCTTTATATACGATATTTCCACTTCTTCGGGCGAGCCGATGTACACCATCACCCCGGACGGACGGGTGTGCCTGGCGAATTTTTTCGTCAAAATTCCCGCGAGCACGCGGGAGGAAATAGCCCTGTTCATCAAAAACAACCGCAACAAATACCGCAGAAAACAGGAATGCGTGGCGGATTATTACATGAACAAGGACGGTACATATACGGTTTATCTTAAAATCATAGAGCCTATTCAGCCCCTGCTGGAACTGAAATTCGTCGTTCCCAACAGGCAGGCGGCTAAGGACATATATAAAAAGTGGGAGGAAAAGGCGGCCAACGTCTATTCCCTCATTTACGACAATCTGGTAGATTAACAAGGAGGTTCATCATGCAGACGTACATCACGAAAGGAACTTGTTCGCGGCAGATCATTTACAACGTTACCCCCGACAATAAAGTTACGGGCGTTAAATTCATAGGCGGCTGTTCGGGCAATCTGCAGGCCATTTCGAGGCTCGTGGAGGGCAAGGACGTAGACGAAGTCATCTCTCTGCTGCAAGGCATCAAGTGCAGGAGCAACACCTCTTGCGGCGACCAGTTCGCGCAGGCGCTTATCGACTACAAGAACAAAAACGCGAAATAAAACGGCTTTCGCCGAACGGCGGAAGCCGTTTTGCCAAACATGAAAGGACGGCGCGGTTATCCGCGCCGTCCTTTATTCTTCGTCTATTTTTTTGATGAGGTCCTCTTCCTCCTCTTCTTCGTTCTTGGGCGGCCGCACGATCTCTTCGGGCGCGAGGTAATATTTTTTGCCCGTGGTCGTATACTGGCTGACAAAACGGAAACAAGTGATGATGAGCGTGGTCAGCGGCAGCGTGAGCAAAAGCCCCGTGCCCACCGTAAACACCGCGAAGGAAACGTTCGCGTAGAGCATGATGATGTTTATCGTGAAATAATTGTTGAATTTTCTGATAAAGTCGCCCGCAGGCACTTTGACCGCCTCGCGGAAAGCCTTGTCCGTGCGCATTTTGTCCGCCACCGCGTTCGGCATGAAATCGGACATGAACACCTGCTTGACGGAAAGCAGGATCACCATGACCAGCAGGGCGAGGAAGATCGCGAGTATGGCGGAAGGTATGAGCCATACGATAAAAAAGCACAGGCAGATGACGGCTACGTAAAACACCAGCGATACGGCGAGTTCTATCAAAGAATACAAACTTGCGCGGCCGAGGGAATTGAACACGCCCACGGTAAAGCCCGTTTTCGTGAGGCTGGACATATAGTCGTTGACCATTTTGCCGAGCGAGAAATTCGCGATATTGGTAAAGAACATGCCCACGAAGTAGAAAAGGCTGATCACGCCCGCAAGGCCGACGATCTGCCAGACGTTTTCCCTGATATACGTTGTGAACGCCGTAAGGCTGTCCGCAAACGCCTGCTGCGCGGCGGACATATCCATGCTCGGCTGGAATATCGCCTTGACGATATCTCCGAACGCGACGAAGAGCTTGTCGAGACTGCTGTCCGCGATCAGCTGGTTGAAGTTCGGCAGCAAAACGAAAACGCCCACCGCCACCAGAACCGCCATGACGATAAGCTTGTAGATCAGCACCTTGTATGTGGCGCCGAAATTCGCAAAAATGAGTTTTATCGCGTTTTTCAACCGCATGCGCTTATACCCCGCTTACTCTTTTTTTCCGCGTTTGCCGCGCACGTTTTTGACGTAGCTGTAAACGACGAGCGCGACGAGCAGAACAAACAGCACGCCCGCCATGACAAAGAGCACGGTGACGATGGCGGTGTAATCGAGCAGTGCGAAAATGATGCCGCCTGCGAGCGTGATGACGAGCAGCGCGCAGATGACGGCGATAAGCATAAACAGGTTATTCTTCATGTCTTTTCTCCAAAATCAGGGTGAAAGGCCCGTCGTTGGTCTGCGCGATCTTCATATCCGCGCCGAACACGCCGAGCTTTACGGGAACTTCCTTTGCGAGAAGCGCCGCGGCGTACCGATAGAGCTTTTCCGCGCGGGCGGGTTCCTCCGCCGCGAGAAAATCCGGGCGGTTGCCGTGCGACGCGTCCGCGTAAAGCGTGAACTGCGACACGAAGAGCACCTCTCCCCCTACGTCTTTTAACGAACGGTTGATCTTGCCGTTTTCGTCCTCGAAAATCCTCAGCCTGACGAGTTTTCCGACTATAAACTCCGCTTCTTTTTCGGTATCGCCTTTGCGCACGCCGAAAAACACGACGTAGCCTCTGCCGATCTCGGACACCGTTTCCCCGTCTACTTTGAGCTGCGCTTTCGTAACGCGCTGGATCACCGCTTTCATATTTTCAATAATATCATTTAAATGCCGTTTTGACAATAAAATTGAAGGAATTTTCCGCCCATATTGACAAATTCGATACGAAATGATATAATTTTTATATGAACACAGCGGCGAAAATATTATTGACGGCCATTAAAAAGAAATTAGAAGGCAAGCCTTGCGACCCGCAAAGCTTGCCGCAAGCGACAGCGCTTGCGAAAAAACATTCCGTGCTGAACCTCGTGGCTGAGGACGCGCTCAAAGCGGAAATCCCCGACGCGCTCCGCGCAAAACTCCTTTCTTACTGCGCGGAATACCTGCGCCAGCAGGAAACGCTGGACTACGCGGGCAAACTCGTATTCGATAAACTCGAAGAACTGAAAATCCCCTACATGCCCCTCAAGGGCTATTATATGAAAAAACTTTATCCCGCGCCGCTGATGCGTAGCTGCTGCGACCTCGACGTGTGGTTCGACCCCTCCCGCGAAAAAGAAGTGAAGGCCGCGCTCGGAGAACTCGGTTTCACAATGAAGAGCGCGGGCGAAAACCACATGTTCCACACCTACGGCGCGGCCAGTCTGGAAATGCATTATTCGCTGGGAAAAATTCCCGCCTGCCCCGACTATTACGCGGACGTTTTTTCCCGCCTCGTGCACGTCGGCGGCAGTTTATACAACTTCACCGACGAAGACTTTTATGTCTTTCTGATCGCGCACCTGTATAAGCATTTCAAAAGCGGCGGCACGGGTATACGCTCCGTGCTGGACATATACGTTTATAACGAAAAAAAGCCGGATCTCGACAGGGATTACCTCGCGGGCGAGTTTGCCGCGCTCGGTCTTGTTTCTTTCGAGGAAAAACTCCGCGCGCTCGCTTACAGGTGGTTCGGCGGCGAAGAAATTTCCGACGAACCCGACCCGCTCGCCGACTACGTATTGGGCAGCGGCGTTTACGGCACCGTGCAAAACGCCACCGTGAACGGCGCGGCGAAACACGGAAAGGGCGGGTATTTTCTGCGGCGGGCCTTTCCCGACGTAAGCACGATGAAAAAGATGTTCCCCGTTTTGCGGCGGTGCATGCTTTTTTTGCCGTTCTGTTACTTCTGGCGGCTGCTGAAAGCGGCGTTCACCAAACCGAAAGCGGTAAAAAGCTCCCTTACGTCTTTCAAAGGCGCGGATGAAGCGGCGATCGCCAAAGCACACGAACTGGTCGGCGAACTCGGTATAGAATAAAAAACGCCCCGCGGGGCGTTTTTTCAATCCTTGTTGTCCAGAACCATCTGCTTATAACCGAGCTCCTCGAATCCCAGACTGCGGTAGAGTTTTTCCGCCCGCGCGTTGTCGGGTTCCACCTCCAATCGGAGCCTCCGCGCCGCGGCGTACTTCTGTTTGAAGAAAGCGAAAAACTCCTTGCCCAGCCCCTTGCCGCGGCTGTTTTCCCTGAGGTAGATCTCTTCCAGCCATACTACCCTGCCGCCAACCTCCTGCGAAAAGGTTTTGGAAAGCAGCGCGTAGCCGCACACGTTTTCGCCGTCGCAAAGAAAATAGCCCTCGGCATACGTATCGGAAGAGGCCATTTCGTCAAAGGTGTTTTCCAGATAGCGCGGCGGCACGGGATGCAGGACGGCGTCCGAATGATAAAATTCGTCCGCGAGCCGCAGATAGAGATCCCTGTCGTTTTTTTCGATGCGCCGTATCATAATAGATTTTACTCCTCGTCGTTCGTTTTTATATATTGTAACCTATCCGTCGCTTTTTGGCAACGGTTTTGCCTGTCCGAAGAAAAATCGCTTGACTTTCTCTTTATAAAAGTATAAATTTTAAATATGATCATCGATTTTCACACGCATATTTTCCCCGATAAACTCGCCGCGCATGCGGTTTCCTCGCTCGCCGCGGCGGTGCATATCCCGCCCTGCACGGACGGCACGCTCGCCTGCACGGAAAAGCTGATGCAAAGCGCGGGCGTAACGCAGTTCGCGGCGCTCAACATCGCCACGTCCCCGCGTTCGGAAAAAAACGTGAACGATTTCGCAATCGCCGTGAACGGCAGACACGTCGCCTTCGGCTCGGTCCATCCCGACAGCGAAAACGCGCTTTCCGAACTGGACAGGCTTTGGAAAAGCGGCGTAAAGGGCGTAAAATTCCACAACGAGTACCAAAACTTTTTCGTGGACGACGAAAAGGCCTTTCCTCTCTATGAAAAGATAGAAAAGCTGGGACTGACGGCGGTGTTCCACGGCGGCTACGATCCCGCTTACGAACCGCCGTGCAAATGCCCGCCCGAACGCGCCGCGCACATTCTTTCCGCCTTTCCGAAAGCGAAATTCGTCTTTGCGCACCTCGGCGGGCTGGGCATGGCGGACGAAACGCTGAAATATTTGAAAAACACCGCCGCGTTTATAGACACAGCCTGCATGGCGGGCGGCTTCGACGAACGCACGGCGGAAAAAATCGTAAAGGAATTCGGCGCGGAACGGGTGCTGTTCGGCAGCGACTGCCCATGGGAACACCCCGCAACAACCCTCGCGTTTTTGAAAAAGCTCCGCCTCGGCGAAGCGGAACTCGAATTAATCTTGTATAAAAACGCCGCGAAACTGCTCGGTTTAAACGATCGTTAATTCTTTTCCGCACAGCGGAAGATATGCGGCATTCAATTTGCCTGACGGACAAAACGGCGCCCTTGCGGGGCGCCGTTTTTTTCAGAATCGATCGATTTCTTCCTGTAACCTCTCAAAGAAGAGGCAGAGGTGGCGGCCGTCCGCGACGGCGTGATGTATGTTGCAGGAAACGGGCAGAACCAGCCGTCCGTTCCGCTCCTCCGCCCTGCCCCAGGACACGACGGGCGCAAGGTATCTGCCCTCGTCGAAAACGTGCACGTCAAAGGACTTGTAATGCGTCCACGGCAGGCAGGTAACGTCAAAGGTGTTCTTCTGCGCAAACTTACATTCGAACCATTTTTTATCCTTCGTTTCCTCCCGCAGCCTGTCGAAACGGGCGCAGAAAGCGGAAACGTCCTCGTCATAATCGCATACGAGTTTGATGAAATTGCCGTCCTCCTTGTGAAAGTGAGCAAAGTACGGCGAAAGGCTCTTCCAGCGTATGAGCGAACCGTCCTCCGCCAACGCATAGCGGAAATTTTCGATCGAATTGACCGTTTTCGTAACCAGCCAGGTGAGCGCGGGATAGACCTTCAGCCCGTCCGCCTCCGCTCTTCTGAATACGCGCGTCGCGTCCGCCTCCGCGGTCATGCTCATGACGTTGCGCATGTTTTCCATAAAATAAGTATAGAGCGGAGCCCGCTCCCAGGTATCTAAATTTATCTTTTCAAATTCCATATCAGCCTCCCGAAAAAAATATTTTTAACGGAAGGCGGCCGCAAGTCCCTTTTTCATGCGTTTCCTCCTTATTCGGGCATTTCCATCTTGTCGTTTTCCGTAAGATTGCGGATCACGCGGCAGGGCACGCCCGCGGCGAACACCCCCGCGGGAACGTCGCGCGTTACCACGCTGCCAGCGCCGATCACGCTTCCCCTGCCGATGGTAACGCCGCCCGTGATCGTTACGCACGAGGCGATCCATACGTCGTCCTCCACCGTGATGGGGCGGGCGTATTCGTAATCGTACGGCGTACCGTCCGCCGCCGTGCGCATGTTTCTGTCGGCGGGCAGCAGCGGATGGACGGGCGTGGCGAACGTAACGTTCGGCCCGCACATCACGTTGTTTCCGATACGCACTTCCGCGCAGTCGAGCACCGTCAGGTTATAGTTTGCGAAAAAATTCTCGCCCAAGTACGTGTTGCATCCGTAATCGAAACGAACGGGCGGTTCCATGCCGAAATTCCTGCCGCAGCCGCCGAGCAGGGAACGCATGAGCGCTTTCCGCTTTTCCCCGTCCTCCACGGCGCAGTCGTTGTATTCCCTTACCGTCTTTTTTGCGCACGCGTTGAGCGCGGCAAGTTCCCGGTCCGCGGAAGTATATATCAGTCCCGCCAGCATTTTTTCTCTTTCCGTCATATCTGCCTCCTCCTCATTTCGGCAGGCGCACGGTAAACGTGCTGCCGACGTTCGGTTCGCTTTTCACTTCTATCGTGCCGTCGCAGAGGCGCACGATGCGTTCCGCGATGGCGAGTCCCAGCCCCAAACCCTTGGAGGAATGGGATTTATCGCCCTGGTAATATTTTTCAAAGATGTGCGCGAGCGTTTCCTCGTCCATGCCCGCGCCCGTGTCGCTCACCGTCACTACGACGTCGGCGCCGTCCTCCGCCACGCCGAGCTTTATCTCTCCGCCGCGCGGGGTATATTTTATGGCGTTGGAAATTAGATTGTACCACACTTCCTGCATGAGCGCCTGATTACCGTTGTACGCGACGTCGCGGATTTCGCCGCCGTCCACGTTGATGTTCTTGCCGCCCCACTCGCCCGAAAGCAGAATGACCGACTGGCGGAGCTGTTCCCCGATGTCGTATTCCTCTTTATCCACAACGATGGACTGCGCGTCCAGCTTGCTCATAAGCATGGTACTGTTCGCAAGCGCGGCCAGCCGTTTGGACTCGTCCGCAATGAGCTGCAGATAGCCGTTGCGCTCGTCCTCGGTAACGTCGTTTTCCATGAGCAGGCGGGCAAAGCCGTTGATGGAAGTGATGGGCGTTCTCAGTTCGTGCGCGTAATTGTTGAGAAAGTCGTTTTTCAGCATTTCCACGTTTTCCAGCTCCGCGCACATCTTGTTGAAATCGACGTACACTTCGCCCAGCGGACCGCCCTTTCCCTCGTCCAGCCTGACGGAAAAATCGCCGTCCGAAACCTTGCGCATGCCCTCGGAGAGCACAAACACGTATTTATATACGTATTTGGACATGATGTAATTGAGCAGTCCTAGGACCACGCACATCGGGATAAGAATGGCGAACAGCGTTAAATTTACGCTGTCCGTGCCTGCGATCTTCGCCATGACGTCCACAAACACGTAGGAACCGATGGTCGCCAGCACGATAAACACGGTCTGAACCACGAGCATTTTGAAAATGCGGCGCTTCGTTTCGTTGACCGCGCGTTGTCTGCGTTTTTTCATGCGTCCCCCCTGACGACCGCCTTATAGCCTATGCCCTTGACGGAAACGATTTCGAATTCCGCGATCTTCTGCGTCTTGTTGCGCAGTTTGGAAACGTGCACCTTGATGGTATCGTCCCCGCTGGGCGTGGCGATGCCCCACACGTCGTCGAGGAGCTGATTTTTTGTGAATATCCTGTTGGGATAGGAAAGCAGCTTGAACAAGAGGTCGAATTCCTTGCGGGTAAGCTCTATGTTTTCGCCGTTATACTCCGCACGGTAGCTTTCCGAATCGATCACCAGCCCGCCGATGCGCAGTTTGCGCGCATCCGAAATCTGGTACCGCCTGAGCACCGCCTTGATACGCCAAAGCAGTTCGCTGTAATCGATGGGCTTGACCATATAATCGTCCACGCCCGAGGAAAACCCCTCTATTTTATCCTCCGTGGATTGCTTTGCCGTCATAAAGATAATGGGCACTTCGCTCCCCTCGTCCCGCAGGGCCTTCGCCATTTCGTAACCGTCCATCACGGGCATCATAATGTCCGACAGGATAAGGTCCACGTGTTTATCGTAAATGACGGAAAGCGCCTCCCTGCCGTTGGCCGCGGTCAGCGTGTTGTAAAACCGTTTCAGGTTCGCCTCGGTCAGAAGTCTTGCGTTCGCGTCGTCTTCCACTATGAGAATGGTAGCCATGTCTTTCTCCTTTTCGTTATTGTATCACAAACGGGCGTTTTTTCAAACGTTTTTTTATAATTTACCCCGCAACGGTTAATTTAACGTAAAAGGCGCCCGCACGGGACGCCTTTTCTCTCCGCGGGCGCATTAAGAGAGCGTGCCCACGATCTTTTGAATTTTTTCCAGCTCTTTCTGCGGCGAATGCCACCAGTTCGTGCTCCAGATGCGGTGGAGGTTCCAGCCTCGGCTTTCGAGATATTCCTGCCTGTGCACGTCGCGGTCGCGCGCAGAATCGGGCGTTTCGTAAAGGTGGGAGTCGCACTCTATGCCGAGAATGTATTTCCCCTGCGCGCGGATGGCGAGGTCTATGCTGTATCCGCCGATCCCGACGTTTTTATCCACTTCGAAACCGCATTTCACAAGCCCGTCGTACACTTCTTCGACAAAGGGCGAATCGTACGCCGCAGCCGCGGCGGACTGCGTTCTCACGTCGCAGAGCGACAAAAGGATTTCGTGCGCCACGGCCTTTCTGCCCGCGCTGACCGCCTCCGCGTATTCGAGGTATTTCTTGAAGATCTTCGGCCCCTCGCTCTGCAGGTCGCCTACGTAGAGATCGGCACTCGAAATCGAGGTTACGATATAAATTTTTTCCTTTGCGCGGGAGATCGCCACGTTGAGACGGTTTTCCCCGCCGCGCTGGTTGAGCCACCCGAAATTTCTGACCACCTTGCCCTGTTCGTTTTTTGCGTAGGCGAGCGAAAAGATGATGACGTCGCGCTCGTCGCCCTGCACGTTTTCGATATTTTTGACGAAAAGGCCTATGTCCTCGCCGTTGCGTTTTCTGTTCCATTCCTTGTTGCAGCGCAGGGCAAAGTCCTTGTCTTTCGCGCATTCCTCGTCGATAACGTCCATAATGAGGTCTTTCTGCGCGGAGTTGAACGTGATCACGCCGACCGTCTGTTCGTTCTGCCGCGTTTTCAAAAAGTTTTTCAAAAGCTGCACCACGGTCTTGGCTTCCGCGGAATTGCTCCTGTCCTGCCAGCGGCCGTTTTTGACTTTTATCACCTCTATGGGCGGTTTCGCGGGTTGTTCCGTGTTGGGCGAAATGGTCAGCCTGCCGTGATAGAAAGCATAGTTGGAAAAGGCGATGAGTTCTTCGTATTTCGAACGGTAATGGAAGTCGAGCAGCACCTCGTTGTACTTGAAACGCGCGAGGTCCAGGAGGCTTTCTTCCTCCAAAGCGGCGTTGCTTTCGGGATCGTCGTCGAATTCGTCCTCCGTTTCAAAGCGGCCGAATCCGAGGCTGGACGGACGCAGCTGTTTATGGTCGCCCGCGATAACCACCTTTTTCGCCCGCTGAATGGCGGGCACGCCCTTTTCCACGTACAGCTGGGAGGCTTCGTCGAAAATGACGAGGTCAAACATGCCGTTGTCGAGCGGCAGGCTTTCGGAAACGACTTCGGGCGTCATCAGCCATATCTTCACGCCGCGGAACAGCTCGAAGGAAAACTTGCCTATAAAGCGCTGCACGCTCATGCGCCGCTTGCTCTCCACGTTGCGTTTCATTTCGCCGAAACGCTTGGAAAGCGCAACGTTCTTTTCGTATACGTTTTTAAGATACTGCTTGAATTTTTCCTGGGTAAAGCGTTTCTTTTTCTCTATATACTTGCTGATCATACCCACGATGAGCTTGTAATTCTGGATATGCGCGAGCACGGCCTTGTTTTCCGCCTCGAAAGCGTCGATATGTTTTAAAACCACGTAATCGAACACGTTGCGGCTGCCGTCCTTCATGGAAACGCCCGTCTTTTCCGCGATATTGTTCACCGATTCGATGTAGCGCTTTTCGCTTTCCGTCAGGGAATCGTACAGCGGGCGGATGAGCGCGAAACGCTCGTAGGAAACGAGCCCGTCCATGAGGTGCGCGGGCGAAATGAAAAACTCCTTCACCCCGTGTCTTTTGACGAAACAGAGCGACATGACTTCCCTGATCTTTTTCTTGACCGCTTTCTTTTTGAAAGGCTTTGCCAGAAAAAACGTTTCGCTGTATTCTTTTTTGAGCGCGATAAGCTGGGCGCAGAGTTTGAGCGGCTCCGCGAGTTCCAGCCTGCCGATATTGTTTTTCACTTTGAGCAGCCACGGAAAGGACTGCAAAAGATTGAAATATTCCTTGAGCTGACCGAGGTATATCTCGTCCGAAAACTTATCGCGTATATTTTTAAGCGAAGGATACTGCACGCCTTCGAGCGCGGGATCCACTTCGTTTTCATAGCCGACCGACTGAACGAGGTAATTGCTTAAAAACACGTTGTGCGGATTTTCCTGATATATTTTATACATCGGCACGCCGAGTTTTTCGTCCCGTTCGTAGAGTTTGGCGGCGATATCCTCTAAGTCCTTGACGTTGGAATCGATTTCCGCCACCGTCTGCTGATAGGCGGCCTCGTCGAAGTAATAGCGCTCGTCCGAATAGAGAAGATTGAACATCTGGGAATAGAAAAATTCCTTATCCTTGATGTCGCTGACGAACAGCGCGTATCTGGATAGTTCGCCCAAGCGCGAATAGATGACGTCGAGCGCGGCCTTTTTCTGCGACACCATGAGCACGTTATGCCCCTTGAGCACGGTATCGACGATCAGGCTGGTGATGGTCTGCGATTTGCCCGTGCCCGGCGGCCCCTGAATAACCAGTTCGTCGCACTTGGAAACGCTGACGATCGCGTTTTCCTGCGAGGCGTTCAGGGCGTTGATGTAATCGATATCCTTTTCGCAGTAGCCCGCCGCCCGCTTTTCGCGGTCGGGAAAGCGGAAGTCGTCCGAATAATAGTCTATGTCCTCGGAATTTTCCAGAAGTTCGCTCAGCAGTTTATTGATCTCGTCCTTATCGATAATCTCTTTGAAATCCTTTTGCAAAGCGCTCGAACACATGGAAAATTTGCCCAGAACGGCGTTGTTGTTCAGATGATATTCGCCCTTGGCGAATTTGGGAAACGTCCCCTCCTTATATTCCGCAAACGCGGAAAATTTAGGCAGTTCCGCCTCGAAGCGGATCCCGGCCTCCCCGTAATAGGCCTGCAGGTCGGCAATGAACGTATCCTTGACCTCCTCTATCACGGGATTGGGCAGTTCCCTGTTCAGTCCCGAAAACTTGTACTGCGTCAAAATAAGATTGTTGTTGTACAGTACGTCGCGGCTCTCGTCGAGCTTTATGTACACGTTTTCGTTGTCGCGTTCGAGGGAAACGGGGAACAGCGCGAGGGGAGCGCGGATATTGAAGTCCTCGCCCGACATGCGCCCGATAACGTAGGGATAGCCCACATATAAATCGTTCTGACCGCTCTCGCGCACGTCCTTCGTAACTTCGCGCATGAGCGTCAGCAGCTTTTTGAATTTGTTAATTTTCGCGGGCGTATCGGCATAGTCTATCTCGCTCAGCTTAAAGCTCTTCGCGCGCGATTTTCCCGTGAGATATTCGATGAGCGGGGGCAGCTGACGGCCGTACAGGTCGTAGGCGTATTTGTCGTAAAGCTTGCTCATGTAAAGCAGGCGGTTGCGCTTATTGATGTTGACCAGCCTGCTTTCGAGGTTTTTGAGCGTTTTTCTCACGTCGTCCGTGATCTTCGCGCTCGACGCGCTCTCCTTATGATATCTGTCCAGCACCTGCATGAACGCCGCGCCGTACTTCTCCTGAAAAGTCTTGCCCAGCCCCGAAATATATTGCAGCTCTTCCTGCCGTTTGGGTGCGTTGGCCGCGATCAGCCGCACCGCTTCGTCCGAACAGACGGCGGGCGTACGCCCTCCCGAAGCGAATTTCTTTTTTAAATGATTCCTCACCTTGATCAGTTCGTCGTAAAGTTCCTGTTGCGTCATTGTACGTCCTCTTTCGGCATATTCATTTTTATTCTATCACACCCCCGCGCAAAAATCAAACGATTGTTTCCTTTTCCCGTTTTCCTTTTTTTGCCGAAAAAAAGGTTTCCGCGAGAAACGGAAACCTTTTTCTATTATTTCAGCATGAAACTGTCTTTAAGAAATCGAGCACTTCCCGAAGGTAGGGCAGGGAGGGCACGGCTCCCTTC
>ERZ506942.218-NODE-218-length-17204-cov-4.38772_pt1 | contig 17204 bp, 7 predicted proteins | sample MGYA00512900_ERZ506942 | MGnify/ENA metagenome assembly ERZ506942
AGTTCAGACGTGTGCTCTTCCGATCTGCTCGATTTGGTCAGGGTCTGGGCTTAGGCGGTGAATGGGGCGGCGCGGCGCTGCTGGCGACTGAAAACGCCCCACCGCGCAAACGTGCACTGTATGGCTCCTTCCCACAGCTGGGCGCACCGATTGGCTTCTTCTTTGCCAACGGCACTTTCTTGCTGCTTTCCTGGCTACTGACCGATGAGCAGTTTATGAGCTGGGGCTGGCGTGTGCCATTTATCTTCTCGGCGGTGCTGGTCATTATCGGCCTGTATGTTCGCGTGTCGCTGCATGAGTCGCCGGTGTTTGAGAAAGTCGCTAAAGCGAAAAAACAGGTGAAGATCCCGCTGGGTACGCTGCTGACCAAACATGTTCGCGTAACCGTACTGGGTACGTTCATCATGCTGGCAACATATACGCTGTTTTACATCATGACGGTCTACTCTATGACCTTCAGTACCGCCGCCGCGCCAGTTGGGCTTGGCCTGCCACGTAACGAAGTGTTGTGGATGCTGATGATGGCAGTTATTGGTTTTGGCGTGATGGTGCCAGTCGCCGGATTACTGGCTGATGCCTTTGGTCGCCGTAAAAGCATGGTAATTATCACCACGCTGATCATCCTGTTCGCGCTGTTCGCCTTTAACCCGCTGCTCGGTTCTGGCAACCCGATTCTGGTTTTTGCCTTCCTGCTGCTGGGGTTAAGTCTGATGGGGCTGACCTTCGGGCCGATGGGCGCGCTGTTACCAGAGCTGTTCCCAACAGAAGTGCGTTACACCGGAGCATCGTTCTCTTACAACGTAGCGTCGATTCTCGGGGCTTCCGTTGCGCCGTATATCGCAGCCTGGTTGCAGACTAACTACGGGTTAGGTGCGGTGGGGTTATATCTGGCGGCGATGGCTGGCTTGACGTTAATCGCCCTGCTGCTGACCCATGAGACGCGACATCAGTCGTTGTAAGTATCGTGTGGGCAGCCACCCTCACCCCAGCCCTCTCCCTGAAAGGGAGAGGGAGAAAAGCGGAGCGAGATGTTATATCGCGAACATAACAGCCCTCCCCCAGAAAGTGAACGGAAAAGCGGTACTCGTTGTTTCAACACGCACAAAACAGTCCCCTCGCCCCTTTGGGGAGAGGGTTAGGGTGAGGGGAACACGCTGCTCCCGAACTCACCAGCAAACACAATCCAACCTCATCACTTCTTCATCTGCGACAATATCGTCCGACACTGATTAGCCTCCCCTTCGGAAGGTGAGATCAGTGCCAGTAACGCCGCCGCCGGTGTTACCAGCGTTGCCAGTGCCGCAGCAACAGCACCACGGGCAATCAACGGCCCGGCTTTCACCCCAGCCTGCGGATTTTTAAACGTCCCACGCACATACAGCGGCGAACGCAGTGTGATAATCCGAATTCCTTTACTCTCCGGATCAATAGTCAAATCCAGCTGTTCGGAAGCAAAACTTGCCGTGCCGGTAACGTTAATCAACGCGTTCTCAGTATCGAAAGCAAAGATCTGCGGGCGCGCCACGCCGTTGGCAATATCCAGATTCGCCGCCGCGCAGTTCACCCGCACCTCATCATCACCAAATATCGCACCGACAATGTAGTTGCCGACATTCAGCCCAACAATCTCCATCAGGTTGCGGCTCACCAGCCCGTCATTCATCAACAGTTTCAGGTTGCCGTTACTGTTGCCTAAAAGTGCCGCCACCGAGTTACCGCTACCGCGTAGTTCCGCGTCACCGTTCATTTCCCCCAGCGTCTTCTGCATCAGTTCCACATCGGGCATCAGTTCTTTCAGTTTCAGTCGACGAGCCTGAATATCTGCCCGCCCCTGCATCGGCTTTTTATCGCCTTCCAGATGAATATTCGCCGCAATGCTGCCGCCCGCCATGCCAAATTTCAGCGGTTGCAGGCGCAGGTCAGCATTTTTGAGGATGATATGAGTAGAAAGATCGCTAATCGGCAGGCTACTGCCATGCTCAATGCGCCGCCCTTTGAAGCGAACATCGGCATCCATAACGTCCCATTTATCGGTTTCGAAGCGGTCATAAGGCAGCACTTTGCCCGCAGGCTGAACGCTTTTTTCGCCCTTCTTCTGTTCAGACCGTTTCGACTTTTCTGCCCCTTTCCCGGAGTCAACGCCAATTAACGGTCCCAGGTCCGCCAGCCGCAATTGCCGCGACTCGACATCACCTTCCAGTTTTGGTCGTGGCTTTCCGGTGGTGTAGACCAGAGAACCGTGGATATCGCTATCGCCAATTCGCCCATTAAAACCGCGATAATCAAAGACCGACGATTTTTCAGTGTCGATTTTCGCTACCAGCCGACCATCCGTTTCAAACGGCGGGGTATCGGGCAGCAGAACGCCCGTCAGTTCATAGAGATCACCCAGTGAATCGCCAGAAAATTTAAGCCGTAAATCGACACCGCCCATCTTCATTGGGTCATTCACGACGCCATCAAAAGCAACACGGGTGTTACCAGAGCGGAAATCAGCCTGTACCGGAAACGGCGTCCCTTCGCCACGCAGCGCCAGCATACCGCCTATTTTTCCCGTACCCGTGAGCGGTTCACCGTTATAACGTCCCTGCGCCTTCAGGCCAAAAACGTAATCGCCCACCTTTTCTTTATCCGCTTTACCTTTCGATCCAGTAACTTCGCTGAACGGCAGCGGCTTGCCTAACGGATCAACAAAAATCTCCAGATCCGCTTTGCTTACTTTGTCATCAATGGCGATCCGCCCTTGATCGAAAAGAATATTATCCAGCCGAAACGACCATGCCGACGGCTTTGCATTCGCGTCTTTGTTATCATCGTTGGCGAGATTAAACGTCCAGTTATTGTTCTTTTCGGAGAGGCGAATCAGGCGCGCGTCGGGCTTTTCGAGCTTGATCCACGGCAGCCAGACCGTTTTGGTCAGCAGCGCCAGCGGGGCCAGCGTTGCCTCTACGCGTGGCAAATGCACCATCGTGACTTCGGGAATATCCGGTGGATTGCCAAGAATGATGTCTTCCGCGTGTACATGGGGCCACGGCACCCAGCTGCGCCAGCCAGTTTCTTGTTTTTGCCGCTCCCACACCACGCCCAGATCGCCACGGATAGCGAACGGACGATTCAACTCCGCAGAGACTTTCTGGTTGATGGTCGGTTTGAGTCGATTCCAGTCAAAAGTTGCAATCAAAATGATCGCCACGACAATCAACAACAAGAAAGCCACTGAAATCGCAGCGGTTATTTTGCCTGCCTTGCTCATCGTTCGCTTCCTCATATTCTTCCTGTGCCAGTCCTAAAGATAGTCCAGCCAGGCGGAAAATGAGGCAGCTTATAGCGCCAGAACCGCCGTATTCAGCGTTTCTATCGGTGCCGGGCGTGAAAGAAACCAGCCTTGTGCGGCGAATGCGGGCGAGTTCTGAACATCACGCCACTCTTCCGGCGTTTCTACGCCCTCGACAATCACCCCGCGACAATAGCGATTCATTAGATGTAAAAGCTGAGAAAAGAGTGTGCGTCCTTCCGGCGACTGACGCAGCATCACAAACAGTTCTCGCGCGATTTTGATGTAGTCATAACGCACTTCACTTAGTGCAGAGAAATTTGCCATCCCGGTACCAAAATCATCCAGCCACAGCGGGCCAAATTCACACATCGAGGCAAAGGTTGAATCTTTCGGCAGACGGATATGCTCCACCAGTTCGAAACGCAGCCAGGGAAGACGCTCAATCTGGCGCAGGATTTTTGGTTGCTGACGCAGGGCGATGAGCGTAGGGCCATCAATATTGACCGATGCCAGCAGGCCGTGCTCTATAAAGAAGTCGGCTTTTTGCGCCAGCAAATCAATCTGCTCTTTCACAACCTCCATCCGATGGCTGACGGTGATTTCAGTAAAATAGCGATCCGGCGGCAGGCGTTGCGAAGGGTTCAAGGGATGCGTGACCACCGTTAATAGCTCCACGGCCATTAACCGTCCGCATGTTTGATAGATCGGCTGCCAGGTGTAAGCACGCTCACACTGCAACCAAAAACGCCGTTCCTGCAAGCTCTCGATGCTTGCTTCAGGGTTGCTTATTCGCTGGATAACCTGCCTTATCATCAAAGATGTCCTGTGTTTAAAAGTGATGCTGCCCGGACTCGACAAAGATTATCGGCGCGCAAGGGCAGAACTTTACCGCCTGGCCGGGGTAAATTTCCTCACTCCACAACGGAATCTTTCAGGAATACGTCCTGGCTCAAAAAAATAATGGAACACTGTTTTAATATGGTTGACCAGCAAACCACCACAGCGCAAACTAACGCTAATTTTTTACAGATCAGGTTCACGACTATGTCCAAAAAGATTGCCGTGATTGGCGAATGCATGATTGAGCTTTCCGAGAAAGGCGCGGACGTTAAGCGCGGTTTCGGCGGCGATACCCTGAACACTTCCGTCTATATCGCCCGTCAGGTCGATCCTGCGGCATTAACCGTTCATTACGTAACGGCGCTGGGAACGGACAGTTTTAGCCAGCAAATGCTGGACGCCTGGCACGGCGAGAACGTTGATACTTCCCTGACCCAACGGATGGAAAACCGTCTGCCGGGCCTTTACTACATTGAAACCGACAGCACCGGCGAGCGTACGTTCTACTACTGGCGGAACGAAGCCGCCGCCAAATTCTGGCTGGAGAGTGAGCAGTCTGCGGCGATTTGCGAAGAGCTGGCGAATTTCGATTATCTCTACCTGAGCGGGATTAGCCTGGCGATCTTAAGCCCGACCAGCCGCGAAAAGCTGCTTTCCCTGCTGCGCGAATGCCGCGCCAACGGCGGAAAAGTGATTTTCGACAATAACTATCGTCCGCGCCTGTGGGCCAGCAAAGAAGAGACACAGCAGGTGTACCAACAAATGCTGGAATGCACGGATATCGCCTTCCTGACGCTGGACGATGAAGACGCGCTGTGGGGTCAACAGCCGGTGGAAGACGTCATTGCGCGCACCCATAACGCGGGCGTGAAAGAAGTGGTGGTGAAACGCGGGGCGGATTCTTGCCTGGTGTCCATTGCTGGCGAAGGGTTAGTGGATGTTCCGGCGGTGAAACTGCCGAAAGAAAAAGTGATCGATACCACCGCAGCTGGCGACTCTTTCAGCGCCGGTTATCTGGCGGTACGTTTGACGGGCGGCAGTGCGGAAAACGCGGCGAAACGCGGGCACCTGACCGCAAGTACCGTTATTCAGTATCGCGGCGCGATTATCCCGCGTGAGGCGATGCCAGCGTAAACGCAGCATATGCAAAAGGCTGGATAAAGTGTTACCCCTCTATCCAGCTCATCCATAAATACCTGATGGTTGTGCTAACTCATCACCATCAGGCATTACTGTGCAGGTGGAATATCCGTCACTTCAGGATGTACGTCATCCGTGGCGGCAGAGGTGGCGGCGGCAGCAGTCGATGGGGCCATGATTTGATCCCAGGCCGCCTGCAACGCTTTCATGTTAAATTCCGGCTCGCCTTTCGGCTGCAGCAGTATTAACGCCATATCATTCGACAACTGCTGACGCAGATCCTGATTTAACATCTCCACCGTCAGGCTGTTAAGGAAATCCTGCCGCAGTTTCTGATACTGCTCCGGCGCGATATCGACGACCTGATTTTGCAACGAACGCATCCGCTGACCCATCAGAATATCGGTATCAGCCCGCGCATAGGCGGCAAACAGTTTCTGCAGCTCCAGTTTCTTTTGCGCCACTAACGCATTGAACTCTTCTTCCGGCAGACCTTTATCGCGAACCTTCGCCAGTTCACGCGCCACCAGATTAAGGTTGCTGTTCAGCTTGTCGTTTGGTGATTCGATGTTGATGGCACACTGCGCACGCAGATACAGCACACGGCAGTCAAATCCAAGACCGATGTCTTTGCTGTTACTGGCGCTTAACGCTTGCTGAACATGCCAGAACAGCGCCTCGCGGGCCAGGTCCGCACGCCAGTAGCGCAGCAGTGCGGCTGATTCACGAATCGGCTGCCACGGCGTATCCCACATGATAGATAACCGGTCCTGACGCACCGCGTCAGTCATAATACTCACCGCTTCCGCACGCAGCGGAGAAAGCGTCGGCACCGGAGCTGGCGTTTCACGTTTGCCTTTCAGTTCGCCAAACGTTTTGTTTATTTGGTCGACAACCGAGCGCGCATCCACGTTTCCCACCACCAGTAGCGTCATTGCATCCGGGGTGTACCATTTCTGATAGAAATCTTTAATTTTTTCCGCTTCAACGGGTTGTTTCAGCGGATCGGCAGGATCGTGACCTAACAAGGTTGATCCTTTCAGACGATAACGCCACCAGCCCTCTTTAGTATCGGCAGGCCAGGTTGCCACCATGTCCTGACTTTGCAGCGCGTGGTTGATGGTTTCTGGCGTGATAGTCAGTTTGCCAGTGGCATTTGCCAGGTAAGAGAGCGCCTCTTTCAGCAAATCGTTACGGTTATTGGGCAAACTCAGATTAAACAGCGTAGTGTCATACGAGACAATTACCGGCGGCATCGGGCGTTTAGGGTCGATCCCCTGCTGCCACAATGAACGCGCCTGTGCTGCGTCAAGGCCACCGCTTTGCGTTAGCGCAATACGAGGGATGGCGTGACTGTAACCGCTCTGTTGTGTACTTTCGGCGAGCGAACCGGTATTAACCAGCAGGCGAATTTCAACACGATCGCTGGGACGCTGGGGGGTGGTCAGCACTTGCCACTGTAAACCGTTGGAAAGCGTCCCCTGTTGCCATGCTGGATCAGGCTGGAGCGCATCTGCCTGCACATAGCCAGCAGTGGCCATCATCAGCAAACCGCCCGCTAAAAGTCGAATTTTTGTGCCCTGCATGTGAACCCCTGATCAACTATCCTGGTAATAAAAAAACTGCCCGTTGTCGGTCAGTCTAAATGACGTTAAAAACACTTCGTGTTAGACCGCAAGAACATGAAAATGTCACGGAAGAAGTGAAATAAACCTGAACTCACCCAGGTGGTAAGTTCAGGCACAGGGGTCAATTATGCGCAAACACCCGCACTCGGGGAAGGGAGTGCGGGCATAAGTGATGAGATTAAGAGGATAATTCGTGCGTTTTGCCATCCGGCGCACGATTATTCAGCACATCGTCCAGTTTTTTGTGGTCCAGTTCTTTCACCCACTTAGCAACGACAATGGTCGCTACGCCGTTACCGACCAGGTTAGTCAGCGCACGAGCTTCTGACATAAAGCGGTCGATACCGAGGATCAGCGCCAGACCCGCTACCGGCAAATGGCCCACCGCAGAGAGCGTCGCCGCCAGCACGATAAAGCCACTACCCGTTACCCCTGCCGCCCCTTTAGAAGAAAGCAGCAACACGATTAACAGCGTGATTTGGTGGACGATATCCATCTGACTGTTAGTGGCCTGGGCGATAAACACCGCCGCCATTGTCAGGTATATCGATGTGCCATCAAGGTTAAACGAGTAGCCTGTCGGGATGACCAGCCCCACCACCGATTTACGGCAGCCGAGTTTCTCCATCTTGTCGAGCATACGCGGCAGCGCCGACTCGGAAGATGAAGTCCCCAGTACAATCAGCAGTTCTTCACGGATGTAGCGGATAAATTTGAAGATACTGAAACCAGTCGCTTTAGCGATTGAACCCAATACCAGCACCACAAACAGGATACAGGTAATGTAGAAACAGATAATCAGCTGCCCCAGTTGCACCAGTGTGCCGACGCCGTATTTACCGATGGTAAACGCCATTGCCCCGAACGCACCAATAGGTGCCAGACGCATGATCATATTGATGATGCCGAAGATGACCTGCGAGAAACTTTCGATGACGTTAAAAATCAGTTGGCCTTTGCTGCCCAGACGGTGGAGCGCAAAACCAAACAGTACGGCAAACAGCAGCACCTGCAGAATGTTACCGCTGGCAAATGCGCCAATGACGCTCGCCGGGATGACATCCATAATGAAGGCGACAATGCCCTGGTCTTTCGCCTGATCGGCGTAAACCGCTACCGCTTTCGCATCAAGCGTTGCCGGATCGACGTTCATTCCGGCACCAGGCTGCACGACGTTAACGATGATAAGACCAATAATCAGCGCGATGGTACTGACAATCTCAAAGTAAAGCAGTGCGACTGCGCCGGTACGACCGACCGCCTTCATGCTTTCCATGCCCGCAATGCCCGTTACGACGGTACAAAAGATGACAGGAGCGATGATCATCTTAATGAGCTTAACGAAGCCGTCGCCAAGCGGTTTCATTTGCTCGCCTATTTCAGGATAGAAATGGCCAAGGAGAATACCAATGGCTATCGCTGTCAGGACCTGAAAGTAAAGGCTTTTAAACAGAGAGGTTTTCATAGGGTGTCCTTTAGTAAAACCACAGGTCTTGTAAGGTTATGGGGTACCTGCGGCCTTAAAATAACACCCAGACAACATCACAGAAATGTACCTGGATCATAATTGAAACAAAAAGGTTAAAAAGTTTGAGCTGGCTCGCACAAACCAGCACTTTTTAAAGTTTTGTAATCAGTTTGGGGTAGCTACTTTTCTTCCAGGTAACTCTCTTCGAAGATTTCAATAGGGAGTGGGCGAGCAAAAAGGAAGCCCTGGGCAATACCAACGCCCGCTTTTGCCAGCCAGTCGCGTTGTGCTTCAGTCTCCACGCCTTCGGCAATCATTTGTAAGTTCAGGCTCTGCGCCAGCATGATAATTGCAGCAATCATGCTGCTATCTTCCGGCAAGCCTTCAACAAACATTTTGTCGATTTTCAGTACGTCGATTGGCAACGATTTCATATGCTGCAGCTGACGCAGCCCTGCGTAGCCCATGCCGAAATCATCCAGCGCCACCCGAACTCCGGCATTGCGCAGCGGACGGAGGATTGCCACCGCAGCATGAGGGTCGTCAATACGTCGGCTTTCTGTCACTTCCAGAATCAGTGTTCCCGGCTGAATGCGATAGCGGGTTAACAGTTCCAGCATATCCGCCACCATATTCGGGTGCATCAGTTGCAGCGCAGAGAGGTTTACCGACAAGGGCAGCATAATGCCGCGCTCTTGCCAGGCTGCAAGCAATCGACAGGACTCTTCCAGCACCCAGTGACCGACGGTAACCATGAGCCCACAGCACTCAATGCGATCGATTAAGCCATCCGGCAGGTCCCAACTGCCATCCGGTTGCTGGATACGCAGTAACACTTCCGCACTGACCAGTTTACCGCTGGTCATCTCGACCTGTGGCTGTAACCAAATTGCAAACTGATGATTTTCCAGTGCATTAAGGATATCGCTCTCTTCCGTCAACCGCTTCTGGGCGGCTTCCATCTGCTGCGGATCAAAGAACTGAATCTGATTCTTGCCTTTATGGCGAGCGGTAAATGCCGCAGAAATAGCGCGACTGTAAAGCTGTTCGGCGGTGAGATCGCCGTAGAACATCGCCACGCCAATGCTACAGTGCGGACGGAGTTGAATACGTTCAATCGGCAGGCGCTCGCTCATGATAGTGAGCACTTGCTGACCTAAGGTGATTGCGTGCCACGGTTCCTGTACACCGTTGGCAATGACAGCAAAGTCATAACCGCTAATCTGCGCGAGGATCATACGTGGCGACAGTACCGATTTGAGTTTTTCCACCAGCGTCAGCAGCAGAATTTCTCGTTGCGCCTCTTTCAGCACGCCCGCAGTATCACGCAGGGTTTCACAGGTGATGATCATCAGCGCGGTGGTTTGTTTACGCGCGACAACCTGCTCCAGCATCTCCATCAGCAAGGCTTTGTTCGGCAAATCCGACACCGGGAAGCGCATCGCATTTTCGTTCTGTTCTTCATAATGGCGCTGCAGCAATTGCTGGTTGAGGTTGTAACTGCGCACCAACATACCGATTTCATCGTCCTGATGCAGACGCGGTAATGCCAGTTGGTGACCAACAAGCTCCTGGGCTGGGATGGCGTTAAGTTCGCGAGCAATATTGCGTAACGGATGCAAAATCAGGCGGTTAATGCACCAGCTGATGGCGACGGTCAGGATAAGCGACAAAAGTAAGTAAATGGTCACTAACGTTGAGAGGGTGCTCATCACGAACTTATACATACGGAAGGAATCCGCCTGTAGTACCAGATAGGCAATTGGCTGCGGGTTTGCCGGACGTTCGAGCGAGTAAACGCCCAGCGAGATTTGAACCGGTAGCTCAAACAGGCGAGTAACCATTACCGGCACCGGGCGCTCTGGAATAAAACTTTTACGCAGCGCCTGGAACTGGTTAGGCAGCACTACATCGGCACGGCTGACCACGCCTGCCGGTTTAATGCTGGCAAGAATAGCTTCCGCTTCGGGAATATCGCCTTTCAAAATAGCTGAAGATAAGGGTTCGCGGACAGAGCGAGCAATGCTTTCCAGTTGCGTAGCCGTGTTATAGCGATTCTGTTGGACCAGATGGAACAGCAAAACGGTGCAAAAAATAAAAACGAACACCAGGACAACGGCTGCCACCATTGCCATCTGCTTGATTGTTAACGAGCGACTTACGCGCAAATTGTCTCCCCCCGGAAATCCCAGATTGCCGCCCGAGTATACCCGATCGCAGCGGCATTAAGAGAGGCGCTATCTGAAAACTTACCAGTCGGCGTAAGGTATCAGCGGCTGCGGCGGTAAATCCATGTCACCCTGCCATCCGGCGGCGGAATAACGTACGTAGAGCAGGAAATGGCTGGGTGCGTAATCTTTCGCCTGCTGGATATCAATTGCCGTGCCAACAAACCAGTTGGAAGTAACACGTCGTTCAAGTAATGCCCGCGCCGTGTAGCCGAAGCCCTGACTGCTGCCGCCATCGTTGGATTGCCGCGCAGCTTCTTCCTGCCAGTCGGTCGGGATCAGACTCATCAGCGGATAACGCGGCATGGTTTTGGTGCGTGAATGCGACCACGAGCCAGACGCCCCCAGCTCCCACGACCAGTTTTCCGTGCGCTCCCGCCACATCACCGGTATGGCAAACGACAGGTATTCCTGCGGACTGTAGTAACCGCCCTGACCGAGTGAGTAGCCACTCAGATCTTTGTCGTAATGCCAGATCATGTTGTTCAGGCCGATTGTGACGCGGCGATTGTTCTGGTTAATGACCTTATAGTAATAGCCCGTCATCCAGCGCACGCGCCAGTTATCTTCGACATTTTTACCGGTTAACTGGTCGCCACTAAGCGATGCCCAGACGCCGTTTGCTTCACCTTTATCGTAGCTCAGACTTAGCCCCACACCGTCGGCACGTACGCCACCCCATTTTTTCCCGGTATTGCTCGGGGAGTCTTTTTGCCCACCAAAGGCCAGCAAAGAACTGGAGATGGGCCGACGGTGGGCGTTAACGGTGTAACCCAGCGGCCCGATATCATCGCTGTAACTGATGCCGCCGACCACATCCACCACGTTGAAGCCCATCGGCGTGGTACCGATATCCCAGCTCCAGACGTCATTTCGCCAGCCGACCGCCACGCTGGCACCGGAATCCGACTGGCTGCGGTTGCCGCTACAGTCCTGTAATGTACAGGTGCCCCAGTTGTCATCCCATTTGCCATCGGCATTAGTGGAGAAACTGCCGACGTTCATATTGACGAAATCACTGCGAAAGAACATCCGCCCGTCAGAATACGGCGCATCCACCTGCAACATGGTAGTGTGCGCTTTCAGATCGGAGTAACCACCGGTGCCGCTCGAACCCCAGTAATCGTGCTCAAGGGTGACGTTAAGATCCTGCTGGCGATAGAGGTCCGCCGCATCGCTGCGCACGCCGCGTTTCAGCCAGTCATCTTTCTCGTCGTTACGGGTCAGTCGGGTAAAGGTGTCGTTATCCTGCGGACGCGTCGTAGTCACACCGGATGCGACCATGGCGTCTTTGTAGGTTTCCAGCGCCTGCTTTGGATCGCCCGCCTGCGCTTCAAACTTCGCCCCGTCGCGCAGCACCATCGCGCTTTCCATCGACGGTGGCTGAGATTTTGCCTGCGGGATCAACTTATTAAACGTCTGCTGCGCCGCTGCGGTATCGCCAAGCTGCGCCTGTGCCAGCGCCACGCGCCGCTGTGTGTTCAGCGAGGCGTTATCGGTAGCGGGCAGTTTCGCCAGCTGGCTACGTGCCGCCGCTGTGTCACCGGCAGCAATATCCACTTCCGTCAGACCAAGAATGGCATCGGCGTTAGTTGGCTCCCGCGTCAGGACATTCTGATATGCAGCGCGGGCGGCGGTGTAATCACGTCGCTGCTGCGCCCAGTCAGCCAGCGTGAGGTCAATACGCGTGGAAGGTGGTTGCTGACGCAGCATCGCTTCCGCTTCAGCTTCTTTGCCGCTTTCTCGCAGGCGATTAGCGGTTTCCAGCACCTGATCGCTTTGCAGTCGATTAACCAGCTCCTGAATATTGCTGCTCCACTGCGCACGCGGCAGGCTGTTGATATGCGCCAGCGCCGCTCTGTCCTGGTTGTGACCTGAGAGGTACAGCCCGTAAGCGTAAACCTGCTCCGGGTCGTTCGGCTTCTGCTGCGCCAGATTGCGCATTAACGTATCGGCCTGGCTGCGTTGTCCGGCCTGCCAGAGATCCTGCGAAAGTCGGTAAGTAATCCATACGCTGCCGGGGTCCAGCGCCAGTCGTTGCCGCTGAAGTGCTGCCGCCTGCGCCCATTTGCCCTGGTTTTCCAGTGCCTCTGCCTGCTGTGCCAGACGGTCGTTTTGCAGGCTGCGTTCGATATCATCAATGCTACGCCGCTGACTGGCAGAGAGCGAGGCGATAAACGCTTCAGCTTTTTCTGGCGATTGCTGGCGGTAAATATTTGCCAGCCCGCGCACGGCGTTAGTGTTGCCGCTGTCCATACGCAAGGTCTGCTGATAATAACGTTCGGCGGCGGGATAATCTTTTCGCGCCATCGCCACATCGCCCAGCCCCAGCACTGCATAACTGTCGGTGTTATCGACATTACGCGCCTGCTGGAACAGGCGTTCTGCCCGGTCAGGATTATTGGCTTTCAGCGCAGCATCGCCCTGCTGGATCGCCAGCCAGTAGCGGTTTACTTTCAGCAGACTGTTCCATTTGTCGTTGTTGCTGCTGTGCGGGTCCAGTGCGAGGGCTTTTTCCAGATTCGCCACTGCATTGGCGCGATCGCCTTTCTGTGAATATGCCTGGCCCAGCGCCCCCAGAGCCTCACTGTCTTTCGGGTTCGCCCGCACTGCCTGTTGTAGTTCGGGAATGGCTTTACCCGCCATACCAGAGTCCACCGCAGCTAAACCTTGCGCACGAGCGTGGAAAGCAGGATCGGCCAGCTGTTTTTGCTGTTCTGCCAGTTGCGATTGCGCAGCCGCCACGCTATCGCCATCACTAAAGATCGAAAGATATTTTTTCAGCGCCGACACACTGGCATCACTGACGGGCATGTCTTTAATCTGCCCGTACCAGATTTTAGAGGCCCCTTCGCGCCCGGCGTTCGATTTCGCCATCTGTTCCAGGACGGCAAAACCTTCGTCACGGCGATCGCTACTAAACAGCAATAGCGCCAGATTGTTTTGCAGGCCCGTATTGCCCGGTGCATCCGCATTGATGCGTTTTAACTGATTAATCGCTTCGCCACGGCGAGCCGGAATTTTCGCCACCGTACTCCAGTACTCGACAGCAATGTCACCTTCCGGCGGCGCACCGTTGAACAGCTTGTTGTAACTCGCCACAGCTTCTTCCGCATGACCGGTCGTCGCCTGCAATCTTGCCTGTTGCAGTGCCTGACGACCATCCGGCGTGGAAAGTAGCATCGTAGTCCGCGACGATTTATACGCATTTGAACTCGGCGCTAACTGCGACAGCCGATCGAGCTGTTTTTGCGCGCCATCAATATCGCCCTGACGTAACAAAGAACGGAAACGGGCGGCAACGACGTCCGGGTTATTCGGATCAATAAGTTCCAGCCGATATAACGACTGTTGCACCAGATCTTCACGATGGGTCGCTTCGCCTAACCGAACTTGCTCCAGCAACTGTTGCTGAGCGGTTGGTGCTGCCTCGACCATCGGCATGACGGCCAAACCGAGGGAAAGCGTGAATATGTTTAGTGTGAATTTGCGCATTCCTGGCCCCAGTCAGGTAATAACTCACCTTTTGTCGAGAAGCGGAAACGGTGTTGATCCCAGCCTTGTCCAAACAGGGTCAGCACATAGTTGTAATAGGCATCGCTGCCGGGAAAGTTATCGGCCACGCGCTGGCGCTGAACGGCCTGCGCATCGCGGTTTTGTAGAAAGGGCAGCATGGCGGCAGAAAAACCGACCGGTCCTTTACCCTGCGCTTTCCCCGTAGCCACATCCACTTTTTCCGGCGGATAACCGTTTTTCTCAGTGAATGTCGCCATCGGTTTAAACCGGTTGAGCATCCGCGCTTTCTGCGGATCGCTGTCAGGCATCATGCCTACCCACATGTAAACTCGGATAGCGTCGTAGCTGCTGATCAATGTTTTTTCGGCTTTTAGCTGCCAGCCTTTGTCTTTCTCATAGCGCACCCAGTCTGGCGAAAAGCCTTTCGGGGCGGTTTCCAGCAATAAACGTTGATTGGTTTCGCGCAGCGTAGTCCACGGCGCGCCAAAGCGGGTGAAATACTGCGCCAGCGTCGGCGGCAGGTAGCTGGGGTTAAAACGCCAGCTGTTATCCTCAGCAAAACCCACTTTGCCCGGTAACAACATGGAACCCAGCCCAGGCACCGTCACCACTTCCTCCCGCGCGATACGTTTTAGCAACGCGCTGCCGATGTCGGTATAACGCTGCTCTTTCCACAAACGCCCCGCCTCCAGCAACGACCAGGCCATCCAGACATCACCATCGGAGGCCGAATTGCTGTCCAGCACTTCCCACTTACTGTTCTCTTTCTTGCCCCACAGCCAGGCGGGCAAACGTTCTTTTAAAGAACCCTGAGCGAGATTGTTCTGCGTCCAGTCGAGAATATTATCGAAAGCTGCACGGTCGTTAGCCGCCAGGGCAAAGAACATGCCGTAACTTTGCCCTTCAGAGGTGGTGATTTTGCGCGCGTCGCTGGGGTCGATGACGCGCCCTTCCTGACTGATGTAATCCTTTTTAAACTGCTCCCAGGCAGGCCAGGTACAGGCTGCCTGAACACTAAAGGCAGCCAACAGCAGCATCGTCACGATTCCACTACGCAACACATTCATCTTCAATTACTCGTTATCCGGGTTAAGACGACGACGACTAATAATTCGCAGCAGACGCCACAGTACCCATGCCAGCAATATCACACTGATAGCCGCCAGCACCGCCAGCAGAATCGGATGGTTTGCCAGCGCATACCACAAGCGCTCGAACCACGGCAGATGACCTACGTAATAAACGTCGCCAACACGTAGGCTGTTGATACCGGACTCGCGGATCACCGCGACCGAACCGAACATGGTGGCGCGTTTGCCGCTATCGTTCACCGCATCGTTAAGCATTTCATAACCGCGTGGGCTATCTGCCAGCAGCGCAATCACGCTGCGCTGGTCGTTATACGGCGACTGGAAGCCAATCACCGCCGCCATCGCACCGGAAGAGGTCAGCGTTGACTGGGTTTCTGCCGCGCGATCGCTCTCGTCCGGCACAATGCCGGGGAACGGGGTCTGGCGCATCGGTGTTTTCACCCAGCTTTCGGTCGCCTGCACCAATAGGTCGATCTGCTTATCGTCTTTCAGTTTGTCCGGGATACCACCGATGATCATGATGTCGGCATCTTTGCCCTGAATGGTGCTGCCATCATCGGTCACCGTCAGATTAATCGCCGGGAAGCCCGTCTGTGCGCCGATAAAACCAACAGTATTCAGCAACGTTTCCATCTGTGCTTCGTTAGGCGCTTTCGGCATCACGGTGATGGTTTGCGACAGATCCGCCATCCGGCTGAATGGGAAGCCCGCGTTAGCAAAGGCGCGTAGATCCGGCATCGGGATGAAGTGGTAATACTTCGAGAAGTCGATGGTGGAGTCGTCACCAATCACCACATGATTCTGCACCGGCTGGAAGGTAATACAGTTATCCACCGAACCGCCCGGCATCGGGTTCATATACTCAAAGTCGAAGCGCAGCTGGTTGGTCGCGCCCAGTTTCAGCGCCGGAATAGAGACATCTGTTTTGCCATCCAGCAAACCTTGTAATACCGGAATCCGCAGCAGCAGGCGGTTCGCCTCCTGTTTGCTGCTCAGGTTGAAGGATTGCAGGAACTGGTTATTCAGGCTGATATCCATCCGCGAACTGTCTTTCACCGGCGGCATGGTGTAGCGGTAATTAATATCCATATCAATGCCGGTACTGCGCATCAGGTAGAGATCCGGCGGCAGGTTTAGCGAAACGTTAATCGCTGCTGGCTCAAGACCGCTGGATTGTAACTGTTCTTCATAGGTTTTCAGTTCGCCAAAGGTGACCGGACGATCGGTACGTACCCAGTTCGGCGCATCGTACGGCTTACGCGGTAGCAGCGGTTTCACTTCATTCACTACCACGCTTTCACCACGGAACAGAATGTTACCCTGAGCGATACCTTTCGCTGCCTGCAACAGGTCTTTGTCGTCACGACCAAACACCACCAGCAGTTTGACGTAAGGATTCTGCGGATGGTTAATCATCTCAATCACCGGGGCTTTTACCGCCGGATGATCGCGCAGGAAGTCCGGCCGTTTGTCGTTGGTTGCAAAGACAATGGCATTACGATCCGGCAGTTGGTTATAGAGCACCGGGAAGTTCTGCCCACGCCAGCCAGAACGCGAACCAAACCACGAGGCGACAATGGCAGAGGCTTGTTGCAGCCCAACATCCGGCGCACCCGCAAAGACCATCGGCAAGGTGTTGGTGCGGTTATCACGCGGATCAAAGAATGGCACCGGGAAGTGTGACAGGTCATTCTTCACATTCAGGGTCTGATAGGTCAGATCCAGTCCACTGCTCCGCCCAACATCCAGCCAAAGCGTGGTGCTGGCCGGGTTTTCGCACACGTCCTGATAATGGCCGACAAACTCCAGCCGCACACGGTTGAAGTCGGTAATAAACAGTGGGTTAATGGGCATTTGCGCCAGCGTTTTTTTACCCAACTGTTCTTTGGTCACTGGCAGCACGCCCATCAGCTCATCATTGAGATAAACCTTTAACTGCGACTGGACAGGCAGTAACGATGGCGATGGCGTGTATTCGAGGTTGAGCATCGCCTTCGTCACCACTTCATCGCTGCG